>Ga0099364_10000479_pt1 | contig 67254 bp, 85 predicted proteins | sample TergutTh196P3_FD_73070 | JGI IMG/M metagenome (GOLD analysis project Ga0099364, IMG submission 73070) | Microcerotermes parvus P3 segment gut microbial communities from Pointe-Noire, Republic of the Congo - Th196 P3 | ecosystem: Host-associated > Arthropoda: Insects > Digestive system > Gut ... | reverse complement strand
GAAGATTGAGATGAAAATTGCGAGGGCGGTTAGGATAGGGATAATGCGGGGGTTAGCTTGCTTGCTTGCTTGCTTGCTTGCTTGCTTGCTTGCTTGCTTGCTTGCTTGCTTGCTTGCTTGCTAAAATTGTAGCACATTTGGACATTAAAATCAAGACCTTTCTTGTTAATTTTTTGTGTTTTCTGTATTTATTATAGCATGTTTGGGCAGGGGTGTCAAGATTTTCTATGACATTAAAGCCTCAATTTCCTCTCGGGTTAAGCCGGTATACTTAATAATATTTGCAACGGGGATATTGTCAAGTATCATTCCGTTTGCAATAGTCATAGCTTGCTTATTCAACTCGTCATTCAAAGCCCACTCATAATCCCGCCTTGCTTTTTCTTGGCGTTCATACATATCCCGCGCTTTTTCGTCTGCCGACAGTTCGCGGAGCTTAACTACAGCCTTACTGATTTGCGTATTCCTATTAGCTACCATTTCCAATTCCTCCTCGCTCCCTGCGGCGATAAACTTCGCCCAGTCGCATAGTTCCGTGCCGTCAAAATTATCCGGCAACTTGTTCAGTTCAAGAGTATGAATTTCGATGAGGTCAGATAGCTCGATGTTTGCGTTCGGGTCGAAAAAGGTGAAGCGGTGATGGTAAAGCGGGCTTGATTTTATAAGGGTTTCTTCGGTGATTATAATGCTGATTACGCGTTTTAAGTCTTTGTATTTATCACTGCTTCCGATTTGCTCTGTGATTAGTTTAGCATCGTAATAGATAATACGCTCCTCCATACCGGGGCGGACTTTGAGTTGAATTTCGATGTGTATGATTTTCCCCGTTTTGGTTTTTACTTTTACATCGACAATGCCTAGTTTATCCCCGTGAAATTCGCGGAGCAAATGGGGGTCGAGGATTTCTATGACCTCGTATTCGCCATCGTCCAGTTTCAGAATCGACTTTAACAGCCCTTGTAAAAACTCAATATTCCGCTCGTCAGCGAAGAAAAGCCTAAATCCGATGTCGTTTTTTACTGATATGAGGAAGGTTTTAGTTACCATTTTTAACGCTCCTTGGTTTTGTTTTGTACTTGTTTATTATAGCAGATTTTGGCGGGGGTGTCAACGAACAATTTACAATTTAAGAATCTTCTCAATTTCAGCTTCGGACATGCCGGATAATTTCATTCTTTTGACAAGCTCTTGTCTCTCCTCCTGCCGACCTTTTTCCACAGCATAATCCATAGCCCACTCATGGTCCCGCCTTGCCTTCTCTTGGCGTTCATACATATCACGTGCTTTTTCGTCCGCCGATAATTCGCGGAGTTTGACTACAGCCTTACTGATTTGCGTATTCCTATTTGCTACCATTTCCAATTCCTCCTCGCTCCCTGCGGCGATAAACTTCGCCCAGTCGCATAATTCCGTGCCGTCAAAATTATCCGGCAGTTTGTTCAGTTCAAGAGTGTGGATTTCGATGAGGTCGGATAGTTCGATGTTTGCATTCGGGTCGAAAAAGGTAAACCTGTGATGATAAAGCGGGCTTGATTTTATAAGGGTTTCTTCGGTGATTATGATGCTGATTACCCGCTTTAAGTCTTTGTATTTATCACTGCTTCCGATTTGCTCTGTGATTAGTTTAGCGTCATAATAAATAATGCGCTCCTCCATACCCGGGCGGACTTTGAGTTGTATTTCTATATGGATAATTTTACCTGTTTTGGTTTTTACCTTCACATCGACAATGCCCAATTTATCCCCATGAAATTCGCGGAGCAAGTGCGGGTCGAGGATTTCAATCACCTCATATTCGCCCTCGTCCAATTTTAGAATTGACTTTAACAGCCCTTGTAAAAACTCAATATTTCGCTCGTCGGCAAAGAAAAGCCTAAATCCGATGTCGTTTTTTACTGATATGAGGAAGGTTTCAGTTACCATTTTTAACGCTCCTTGGTTTTGTTTTGTATTTGTTTATTATAGCAGATTTTGGCGGGGGTGTCAATAGTCAATTGTAAATTTTAAAAAAACGGACGCACTAAAGCGTCCGTTTTTATTCAGTTTGAAGTCATCACTTCACATACAAGTGCGGAAAATTCTGCGGGGTTATCAATGGGCATTCCCTCAATCATCAGGGCTTGGGTGTATAGGATTTTGCTGTAATCCGTGAGTTTTTTCTTGTCGCTTTCATAGAGCTTTTGCAAAACGCCGAACATATCGTGATTAGGGTTTATTTCAAGGATTTTTTCAGCTTTGACGGCTTTGTCGTTATTGGGCATCATAGCAAAGGTTTTTTCCATTTCAAGAGAAATGTTACCGTCATTGCTTAGACAAACGGGATAGGATTTCAGCTTTTCGGAGATTCTCGCCGACTTGATTTTACCGCCTAATGCCTTTGTGATTTCCTCAAATAAATCCTTATTTTCTTCGGCAAGTTTTTTGAATTCCTCTTTTTCCTCGGGTGTATCAATATCAAGGTCGGCGGCGGATACAGATTTGAATTGCTTACCCTCATATTCAATAAGCATTTGCAAAGCAAACTCATCCACATTTTCGGTAAGATACAGAATCTCAAAGCCCTTATCCTTGACGACCTCGGTCTGCGGCAGTAAGTCAACCTTATCCACACTTTCGCCCGCCGCATAATAAATAACGCTCTGCTCCTCTTTCATCCTTGATACATATTCGGATAAGGTGACAAGCTTTTTATCAAATGATGAGTGGAACATCAACAAATCTTTCAGTGAGTCCTTGTTCGCTCCGTAGCTGTTGTAAACGCCGAATTTAATCTGTAAGCCGAAAGCCTTCCAAAAGCTTTCATACTTTTCGCGGTCGTTATCCAGCATCTTTTTCAGCTCGTTTTTAACGGTTTTTTCTATTGATTTGGCAATAATTTTAAGCTGCCTGTCATGTTGCAGCATCTCCCTTGAAATATTAAGGGATAAATCCTGAGAGTCTACAAGACCTCTTATAAATGCAAAATGGTCGGGCAGTAAATCGGCGCATTGAGCCATAATCATAACGCCGCTTGAATAAAGCTGTAAGCCTTTCTCATAATCCTTGGAATAAAAATCCATGGGCGCGGCGGCGGGGATATAAAGCAGGCTGTCATAGGTCGCCGTTCCCTCGGTTTTTACATGGACATATTTAAGGGGCTCGGTGAAATCATAGAATTTTTCCTTGTAGAATTTGTTGTAATCCTCATCGGTAAGCTCCGCTTTGTTTTTGCGCCAAATCGGAATCATAGAGTTTAAGGTCTGCGTTTCAACGCTCGTTGTATATTCGGGAGGAATATCATCAACCCCCGTGCCTTCTTTCAACGATTCCTTTTGCATATCAAGCTTTATGGGGTAGCGGATATAGTCCGAATATTTTTTGACAAGCTGTTTGATTTTCCATTGCGCCAAAAACTCATCATAGCTTTCATCATCGGTATTATCTTTAATGGAAAGCCGGATTTCAGTACCCGCGCCGTCCTTTTCGCACGCCTCAATCGTATACCCGTCAACGCCGGAGGATTTCCACAAATACGCCGTATCCGAGCCGTAAGCCTTAGTGCGAACTTCAACCTCCTTAGATACCATAAACGCCGAATAAAAGCCTACACCGAACTGCCCGATAATTTCTATATCGGCATTGTCGGCATTTTCCGACTTGAAGTTAAACGAGCCGCTGCCGGCAATCACGCCTAAATTATTTTCCAGTTCCTCTTGGCTCATTCCGATACCGTTATCGGTTATGACCAGTGCTCTGCTGTCATTATCAACATCGATTTTAATTGAAAAATCCGATTTGTTCAAGCCGACACCGCTGTCCGTAAGGGATATGAAATACAGCTTGTCAATGGCATCGCTTGCGTTTGAAATGAGCTCGCGCAGAAAAATTTCCTTGTGGGTGTAAACGGAGTTAATCATCATGTCAAGCAGTCTTTTTGATTCTGCTTTAAATTGCAGGGTTTGCGCCATAAATTAAATCTTCCTTTCTTAATATATTGCTTTATTTTATTGATTGTGCTATAATATATTGTAGCGGTCTGCTTTGCGGCTGTTATTTTTCGGTCGGGACAATCATTTGAATCCTTGCTTCGCTGTTTTTGATAATGTTAAGCAAGGAGGAGGACAGAGCCGCGTATTCGTCGGAAAGCGAGTTGGTGGTGATAATCGTGTCGGCTGATTCCTTTACGGTATCGCCGCCGCCAATAGCAACTCCGCCGGCTGCCGCTTTTGCGTTAGCCTCGCAGATTGACATTGCGGCATCGGACATATTTGAACATACAGCCTCGTGCACCGTGAAAAACCGTTGGTCATTTTTAGCGTTTGCCGAGTAAATAATGCGGAACATTTTATATACCGACAGCATTAAATAAGCCGACATCTCTTTCATAAGACTGCCGCTGCCCGTTTTTTGGGCAAGGGAGTATAAAACGGTCGTCGAGTTTATGAGCAGTTTTCTGTTAAAGGATGCCATAATACCGCTCGCCACAAGCGTTTCCTTTTTATGGGGGTCATGCTCGGGAATATCCTCGTAGTAAATTTTTTTCCCGGCAGGCTCGGGCGAACGCCCCAGCAAATAATCGCAGGACACATTGTAATAATCCGCAAGCCTTACTAAGAAAGCAAGTCCGCACTCGCGAATCCCCTTTTCGTAATGAGAGAGCAGAGCCTGCGAAATCCCTAAATCAGAAGAAGCGTTCTTCTGACTGATTGCTCTTTCCTTACGCAAAAGAGTTATTATTCTCGGAAAATCCGAATTCATAGAATGGGCTTCCTTTCCTTGGCACTTTGTTCTACAATTTTTCATATCTTTATCTACTTAAAGTAAATTATACATCATTACGTACAGGTTGTAAATAGGTTATAACAAAAAAGTTTAATAAATGTGATTGGCTATTTTTGTTAATGTTTTACAAAAATCAAGTAAAAATCAGTAAGGAGCGTGAATATAGCTTATGAAAGGTTACAAAATAAATTTATTAAGGCATGGTCAGACGGAGGCGAACGCACAGGGGCGGTATATAGGGGTAACGGATGAGCCGCTTTCCGAGGGCGGCGAAGCCGAGCTGCTTGAAAAGTACGAAAAGCACCCTTACCCCAAGGTGCCGAGGGTATATTCAAGCCCGCTTTTACGTGCCGTTCAGTCAGCGCGCATACTTTTTCCCCAAAGTGAAATCATCATCGCCGATGGCTTGCGGGAGATGGATTTCGGAGCTTTCGAGGGGCTTAAAGCGGAGGAACTGATTAATCTGGACAGCTACAAAGGCTGGCTAAAGGGCGGCATTGACAATCCTCCGCCGAACGGCGAGAGCGTAAGAGAACTGACCGCGCGCTGTTATAACGCCATTGACAGCATTATACTTGACATGATGAGGGCGAGTATTTTTAACGCCGCCGTGCTGACCCATTCGGGGATAATGATGAACCTGCTCTCCTGCTTCGGTCTCCCCAAGCTTGACCCTATGGCATACGCCTGCGGCGCGGGCGAGGGCTGGGAAATACACGTCACCGCGATGATGTGGCAGAGGGACGGTATTTTTGAAATCACGGGGAGAGCTCCCGCTTTTTCCTGATAATAGAGTTGCGCGGGTAGTTTTTTTCACAGGGAAACGAGAATTTCATCATGGCATGGGGCGCGCTGTTAATGACCTCGCCCTTTTCGTTTACTATTTCATTGATAGTTACGATATCAAATTTAACCCCGGGCGAAACAATCTCAACCTCATCGCCTGCGTTAAACTTATTTCGGAGCGAAGCGAAGGCTCGTCCGTCCTTACATTCCTCTATTACGGCAATTACATCGTATTCGCGTATATAGCCGCCTGTTTCGTAATTCTGCCTTGCTTCCCCTTGAACCAAGAAAAACCCCGTGCAGTATTCGCGGTGGCTTACCTTGAAAACCTCGTTTTTTACCCAATCGGGGAGGATATAATTGCACGGTTCTTTTTTCAATATATCAAGTGCCATACGGTAGGCGTTGGTGATAATCGCCGTATAATAGGCTGACTTGGCTCTGCCCTCTATTTTAAAGCTTGTCACCCCTGCCTCTGCAATTTTGTCAAGGATTTCTATAGCGCACAAATCTTTCGAGTTTAGTATATAGCTCCCGCTTTCGTCCTCACGAACGGGGAAAAACTGCCCCGGTCTTTTTTCCTCCGCAAGCACGTAAGACCACCTGCAGGGCTGGGCGCAGTCGCCCCTGTTTGCGTCCCTGCCTGTAAGGTATTGCGACAGCAGGCAACGCCCGGAAAAGGACACGCACATAGCTCCGTGAACGAATGCCTCCAGTTCCAGTTCCGGCGGAGTTTTCGCCCTGATTTCGGCGATTTCGTCCAGCGACAGTTCCCTTGCCAGTATAACCCGTTGCGCGCCCATATTATAAAGCGTGCGGGCGGCTTCATAGTTTACCGTTCCCGTCTGGGTAGACATGTGCGTTTTCAGAGAGGGCGCGTATTTTTTCAGCAGTGATAAAAGCCCCAAATCCGCTATAATAGCCGCATCCGCCCCCGCCGCTTCGATTTCCTTTATAAACTGCTCAAACCTTGGTATTTCGTTATTTCGCGGCAAGGCGTTGCAGGTCACATAAACCTTAACCCCGCGCGAATGTGAAAACTCAACCGCCGCTTTAAGCTCTTCAAAATTAAAATTTTTAGGGGAATAGCGCATTGTAAACGCCTGCCCCCCTAAGTAAACCGCGTCCGCGCCGTAATCGACCGCCGCCGCAAGCCGCTCCGAATCACCCGCAGGGGACAAAAGCTCAAGCTTTGATAATGGATTAATGATTTTGTTGTTCATGGTTATACTCCTTTTGTTGGGGCAATTATAATATAGCATATTAAGGGTTCTTTGTCAAGGTTTGGGGCAAGGTTAAAAAAAATAATTTCCAATTTCCTATTGAATTTTTAGGGTGGCTGTTGTATAATAAGTATTATTGAAAGCTAATTAGGCTTTAAGCAGTTATTAAATAAAAGCTAAACGAAACGGCGGGTTATATATGCAGGACGTTTTTATAACAAAAATCCATATCGATAAAGTACGGCATTTAAAAGATGTCAGTATTGCGCTGTCCGATACGGAGCGGAAGCATCTTATTTTAACGGGCAAAAACGGGAGCGGGAAAACTAGTTTGTTGGAGGCGATGAAAGGGAGTTTAGATTTTTTACAAAGGTGCTTAATTAATGATGGTGAGATGATAAAACGCTATATAATAGGCGAGCTAAACATTTCATATTCACGAATACCGGAAAATTATTCCGAACTTATTGGTGTATATATTTCTGCCTATCGAAATAAATTTATACTTCCAAATTTCATTGAGAAGGTAAAAGTTACTGATAAAACATCAATTTCAGAAAATGTAGTTAAGAGTTTTCTGAAACATATTATTAGTTTAGATTATACACTTGTTGGTGCAAGAGCTGATAATAATATAGTTCTTGCAGAAAAACTTGACGCTTGGTTTAAAAATTTTAAGTTGGCGTTGCAATGTGTTTATGATTGCCCCGAATTAGAATTTCAAATGGACAGAGAAAAACTTAGGATGATTATCCTAATACCAGGGTTAGAGCCGTTCGCACTTAATCAAATGGCTAGCGGTTATAAAGCTTTTCTGAAAATATATATGGAATTAATTATGCGCTTAGAGGAAGATGACGCTGTTGTTGACTATAATAAACCCGCAATTGTCTTAATAGACGAAATTGAAACCCACCTCCATGTGGAATTGCAAAAACGGGTTTTGCCGTTTTTGACTAAAATGTTCCCCAATGTTCAGTTTATTGTTACCACCCATTCGCCTTTTGTTATTACATCGCTTGAAAATGCTGTTGTTTATGATTTGGAGAAGAGGGAGCGGCTTGATTCTGACTTAACGATTTACTCATATGAGAGCATTGTCGAGAGTTTTCTCAATACTAATGTCAACTCAAAGCAAATTATGGGCTTATTTGAGGAGTACAGAAAACTTGCCCGAAAAGGCGACAGCAAAACTAAAGAAGATGTTAAACGGCTTGGGGAAATCACGCTTGAATTGTATTCTATCCCTCCTACCGCCGCTACTGAACTCTCAAATGCTTTTGAGCAGATAGAAAGCGAGCGTGTTGACTTAAAAAATATTTCAAAAACCGAAAAAGTGGTGTTAATTTGAACAAAAAAGAAGTAAATCAATACAGCCCGTTAACGCTTGCTTTTTTGGGTGACGCGGTGTACGAGTTGCGTGTGCGGGAGCGGATTGTTTCGGGGGCGAATATGCCTGTAGGCAAGCTTCATAAAGAGGCGGTTAAGAGGGTTAGGGCGGAATATCAGGCGAAAGCCGTTGAGCTAATCGCGCCGATGCTGACCGAGGAGGAAGCCGCCGTTTTAAAACGCGGGCGCAATGCCTGCCCGAATACCGTGCCGAAAAACGCCGACCTTGCCGAATACCGCAGAGCAACCGCTCTTGAAACGCTTTTCGGGTACTTATATTTACTTGAAGAAAATGAAAGAATAGCGGAGCTTTTTGAATATATATGGGAGGGTGATTTTTAGCATGAACATGAATAAGATATATCAAATAGATGAAATAAAAGAAAAATTGCAGCCTGTGTTTTCATCAGCCCCTGTTTATCAAGCAATCCTTTTCGGCTCTTATGCTAAAGGGGAAGCAAGCGAGAAAAGTGATGTGGATATATTGATTGATAGCCGCGGACTGCTTGTTAATATTAATTTTTTCGGTCTTTTAGAAGATATTACTTCCGCGCTTGATAAGACGGTGGATATGTTTGAGATTTCGGATATACGCGAGGGTTCACCTATAGCTATAAGTATTCAAGAGCAAGGGGTTGTTTTGTTTGAACGATAGGGATAAAATTATTTTGCAAAAAATAGCTAAACGCATTAAAAGTACTATTTCTTTTTCAGATGGCATTAATTACAACGATTTTGTATCAGATGAAAGAACCACATCAGCAACAGCGTTTATGTTGGGTCAAATAGGAGAGCTTGTAAAGGAAATCAGTGACTTAACGCAGGAATCAAACCCTGACATTCCTTGGAAAACAATGCGCGGTATGAGAAATCGAATTGTACATGATTATGAAAATATAGATTTAAATGTAGTTTGGAGAACTGTTACGGAAAGCTTGCCGGAGTTACTTACTAAAATCAATAGTTTGATTTCCTTGCTTGATGAAATTTGAAAGGGAGCGATTTATAAATGGCGGGTCATTCAAAATGGAATAATATTAAGCGAAAAAAAGAAGCGACCGATAGTGCGCGCGCTAAGATTTTTACTAAAATCGGGCGCGAGTTTATGGTTTGCGTTAAAGAGGGCGGTGCTGACCCTAATAGTAATACTAAACTTAGGGAGCTGATTGCTAAGGCTAAATCAAACAATGTCCCCAATGATAATATTGAAAGGATGCTCAAAAAAGCGGCGGGCGGCGATGATAAGGCAAGCTATGAGGCGAATATTTACGAGGGTTACGGACCGAGCGGCGTCGCCGTGATTGTCGAGGCTCTGACGGACAACAAAAACCGCACTGCCGGAGATATGCGGCATTATTTTGATAAATACGGCGGGAATCTGGGCAATACCGGGTGCGTATCTTTCATGTTTACGCGCAAGGGGATTATAATTATAGAAAACACAGGGCTTGATGAGGACAAATTTATAGACGATGTTACCGATTCGGGTGCGCTTGATTATACTATTGATGATGAATATGCCGAGGTTGAGACTGAGCCTAACGATGTCAACGCCGTCCGCGAATCGTTAGAGGGGAAAGGCTATAAGATTCTTTCCGCCGAGGCTGAAATGCTCCCCGCTACTTATGTAGCTTTAACGGACGAGGAAGCAATCAAGAAAATGAATCTGCTTTTGGAGCACCTTGAAGATAACGATGATGTTCAGCGGGTTTATCATAATTGGGATGAGGAAGTTTAAAATCTCAAAGAAAGGGTGGGAAATATGTCAAACAGACAAGTATTATTTAATGAAATTGAAACATTGCCAGAGAATTACGTTGACTTGGCTTTGCAAGCTGTGATTTTTATTAAACAAGGCGGTTTACCGTTTGGAACGGAGGAGGAGATAATCCCCCCTTTGAGCGCGCCTTATGACAGAGATGAGGTTATTCGGGAAGCTATTGCGTATAGAGAAGCGGGGGGATTCTTTTATAGTGCTGATGAAACTTTAGCTCATATGAGAGAGGCTATCAAAGGGGGAACAAAAGGTGAAAGAACGCAAATATAGCGTTGTCGTTTCTCCGTATTCATATGATAAGCTATATAATCATACTCGCTTTTTGGATAGAATCAGCGGTAATGTATCAGAAAGGTTTTATGATGAATTTAGCAAATCAAGAAAAACGCTTGAAGAAAACCCGGAAACATACCCTATATATGAGCCCAAAAAGCAAATGAGGAAGAATTTGCGCTATAAATTATTTTATAAAAGCCGTTACCGTATTATTTTTGAAATAGTCGGAAGTGAAGTTCATATTTACGACATTCAAGACTGCCGTCAAGATACAGCTCAAAATCTTATTTGATTGGAAAGGGTGAAAAACATGTCGAGCAGACAGGTATTATTTAATGAAATTGAAACATTGCCAGAGAATTACGTTGACTTGGCGTTGCAAGCTGTGATTATTATTAAACAAGGCGGTTTACCGTTTGGAACGGAGGAGGAAGAAATACTGCCGCCTTTGAGCGCGCCTTATGACAGAGATGAATGGCTTAGAGAAGCAATTGCATATCATGAAGCGGGGGGAGTTTTTTTAACTGCCGAGGAATCATTGGAGCGTTTACGCGAAGCTATAAAAAGAGGGGCGAAAAATGGTGTATAGCGTTCATGCGATGCCAAAAGCAAACGCCAAATTTGAGAATCATGTTGAATTTTTGGCACAAGTCAGTGAATCTGCGGCAGAAAAATTATATGATGCTTTTTATGAGTGTCAGAAAAAACTTTCCGAAAACCCGCATTTATATCCTAAATACGAGAGTGAAATAGGCATGAATTTAAAGTATATGCTTTTTTCAAAGCGTTACCGAATTGTTTTTAAGATAGTCGAAGATAAAGTTCATATTTACGACATTCAAGACTGCCGTCAAGATACAGCTCAAAATCTTATTTGATTTATGAGGGAGCGTGAGAATATAATTGACATATCAAGAATATAAAAGAGCCGACAAATATGCACAATACAATAGAGAAGCTCTTCAAGCGGTTCAAATGTGCGGTTGCTTTTTTTGTATGAGAATATTTTCATCCGAAGAAATTGTTGAATGGTGCGATGAACCCGGACATGAGGGAATAACCGCTTTATGCCCCTGCTGTTGGGTTGATGCTTTGATTGGCGAAAAGTCGGGGTACTCAATTACAATTGACTTTTTAAAATCAATGAATTATTATGCGTTCATATATGGTACGTCACGGGATATAAATAATCAAAACAGTAATAAAAAGATGGGAGAAATAAAAATGCAAAACATAGGACTTAACGAGTTAAGGGAGAAATTTTTAACATTCTTTGAAAGCAAAAACCACACACGTCTGCCGAGTGCGGGGCTGATTCCGCAGGGGGATAACAGCTTATTGTTAATCAACAGCGGCATGGCACCGCTTAAAAAGTTTTTTACGGGGCAGGAAACTCCGCCCAATGTCCGCGTTACGACCTGCCAAAAATGTATACGCACGCCGGATATTGAGCAGGTGGGTAAAACCGCGCGCCACGGTACTTATTTTGAAATGCTGGGGAATTTCTCTTTCGGCGAATATTTCAAAGGGGAAGCGACCGCGTGGGCTTGGGAGTTTTTTACCGAAGTTTTGGAAATGCCTAAAGAACTGCTCTATGTTTCGGTTTATGAAGAAGATGATGAATCATATGATATTTGGACAAAAAACAGAGGGGTAGACCCCTCTCATATGTCGCGGTTGGGCAAGGCGGATAACTTTTGGGAGCATGGGAGCGGTCCTTGCGGTCCTTGCTCGGAGATTTATTTTGACAGGGGCGCACAGAACGGTTGCGGTTCGCCCGATTGCAAAGTCGGGTGTGAGTGTGATAGATTTGTTGAAGTCTGGAATTTGGTATTCACACAGTTTGACAGTGACGGACACGGCAATTACACGCCGCTTGCTAAGAAGAATATCGACACGGGGATGGGGCTTGAAAGGCTTGCTTGCGTTATGCAGAGCGTCGGCAACCTGTTTGAGGTTGATACCGTTCAAAATATTATGAATCAGATTAGCGAAACGGCGGGTGTTGCATATAAAAAGGACGAAAAAACCGATGTTTCATTGCGCGTTATAACCGACCATATCAGAAGTTCAACTTTTATGGTTTGCGATGGCGTTACCGGCTCTAATGTCGGGCGGGGTTATGTTCTGCGCCGTCTTTTACGGCGGGCGGCGAGGCATGGGCGGCTTTTGGGGATTGAGAAGCCGTTTTTATTTGAAGCCGCCGATACCGTTATAAAGGAGAATGAAGCGGCGTATCCCGAACTTAATGAAAAGCGGGATTATATCAAAAAGCTCATTAAAAATGAAGAAGAAGCCTTTTCAAAAACCATTGACAGAGGGCTTGAAATTTTGTCGCAAAGGCTTGCTCAAATTACCACAGCTGGCGAAAAAATTCTATCGGGCGAGGATGCGTTTTTATTAAGTGACACCTATGGTTTCCCCATTGATTTGACTGTCGAAATTGCCGCCGAAAAAGGCGTAGCCGTTGATTTGGAGCAATATAAAGAATGTCTTTCCGAACAAAAAAGCCGCGCTAAAGAAGATTATAAAAACAAGTCGGGTTCATCGTGGGAGGATGACGGCGGCGCAATGGGCGTTATCGACCTGCCCGCAACCGAATTTACAGGGTATACTTCATTTGAAGAACAAGCCAAAATTCTTGCGGTCTTTGTAGGTGGTGAACAAGCTGATAAGATTCAAGCGGGTGAAAACGGCACTGTAATACTGGATAAAACCCCATTTTATGCCGAAAGCGGCGGGCAGGTCGGCGATATTGGCGGATTGGTCAGCAGCGATATGGGCGGAATCTTTGACGTTACCGATACTAAAAAGGATTCAGCCGGGCATATTCTTCATATGGTGACGGCTATTCGCGGGGAACTGTCCGTTGGGGACAGAGTGGCGGCTGTGCTTTCCGAATTAAACAGAAAATCAATCATGCGGAATCACACGGCGGCTCATCTTTTGCAATCCGTCCTCCGTGAAGTTTTGGGTGAGCATGTCCATCAGGCAGGGCAGCTTGTTGATTCTCAAAGAGTGCGGTTTGACTTTTCGCACTTTGAAGCGGTAACGCCCGGTCAACTTCGTGAAGTTGAGGATTATGTGAACCATGCTATTCTTAATGCCCTGCCCGTAACATCTGAGGAAATGCCGCTTGAAGAGGCTAAAAAAATCGGGGCGATGGCTTTATTCGGCGAAAAATACGGTGATACGGTGCGGGTTGTAAAATCGGGTGATTCGATTGAGCTTTGCGGCGGAACTCATGTTGACAATACCTCGAAACTGGGGCTGTTCAAAATATTATCGGAAAACTCTGTTGCGGCAGGAATAAGGCGTATTGAGGGCGTTACGGGCTGGGGCGTACTCTCGATGATTAACAATTATAGTGATATTATCGTTAATTCCGCAAACGCCGTTAAATCGGCTAATCCTATGGATTTAGCGGCACGGTGTGCGGCGGTTGTTGCCGAAGTCAAGTCGCTTGAAAAAGAGGTTGCGGAGTTGAATGGCAAACTTGCGGGCTCTCAGCTTGACGACTTATTCAAAAATGCCGTTCAAGTCGGAGAGGTTCGCGTTATTCAAGCCTGCTTAGGCGAGGTTAAGCCGGAGGTTTTGCGGGCTATGGGCGATAAAATAAAAGACAAAGCTGCTGATGTTGTCGCTGTGCTTGCATCTAACAGTTCTATGCTTTGCGTTTGCGGCAAGGAGGCTGTTTCCAAGGGGGCGCACGCGGGAAAAATCGTGCAAAAAGTATCGGCGTTAACAGGCGGAAAAGGCGGCGGCAGACCCGACAACGCTATGGCGGGGATTGGTGATATTGCGAAGATTGAAGCGGCGTTGAGTGAAGTTGAACGTATTATTTCAGAGTTAGTTGGGAGTTGAGGGGTTGGAATAATGAACTATATAGACATTGACCCTGTAGCCGAGGTTCGGCGAAATCGTGAGTTATTGCTTGAAAAGCATGGCGGAATAGAAGGGTTGTTCAGATATATGGACGAGGAACGCCCAAAACTCGAAGAGCAAGGGTGGAAATTTGTTTCTATAGAGGAAGTAATTGCAAAAAAACATACTGTAGATTAAAGAGGCATAAGCCTTGGAAACAAGGAAGCCGGACACAATTAACTGTTAACTGTCAAAGCGGAACTATTGCCGGGAATCATAAACATTTCAAGCGTAAATTTTGCACCTAATTTAAAGCCCTCTGTGAAACAATCGCAATTTTCAATCACATTTACTGAAAGCTGGGCTTCAACAAATTCTTTTAACGCCTTCGTTTCTTCTTCCGCATCGGGTTGGTTTTTGAAATATTTTAAAAGCTTCTCTTCATTCCCCGCGACCGCCGCCAACGCTTTTCCGTAATCGGATTGCTTGTCATATTGCTTATCACAGTTGGGGATATTGCCATAATACAGCTGTTCTATTACCGACATTAAAAATACCTCCTAAATTTATTATCTTATATTATTATATACCGTGGCATGGATAATGTCAATACATTAAACAAACAAAATTATACCGATTCATGTATACATTTATTGTTTATATTGTATAAATTTTAATGGAGTTGAGAATAATGCCAATATCTGAAGCACAAAAGCGCGCTAAAATAAAGTATGATTCTAAAACCTACAAAAGATTTTCAGCCAATATAAAAAACGCCGATTATGAGTTAATTGACAATTATTGTAAAGAAAACAATATAAGTAAGCCTAAACTTTTAGTCAACGCGTTTAAATATTGCGTTGAAAATAATGCTAACTTAAATCTGGGGGTTGAGAATAATGCCAGCATCAGAAGCAAAAAAACGTGCTAACTGGAAATACACTGCTAAAAATTATAAAAGATTTGCCGCCGATATAAGAATCGCGGACTATGAACTTATTGATAATTATTGCAAAGAAAATAATATCAGCAAACCTAAGCTTTTAGTGAACGCGTTTAAATACTGCGTTAAAAATAATGTTAATCTGAAATCGGAGAGCGGAGAATGAAAAAATTCCCACCTGTGCAATAGGGTTACGTAGGGGACGGGCTTGCCTGTCCCGCAATAGCGAAATGATGCGTTTTTTGCGCGCGGGACGGGCTTGCCCGTCCCCTACAAAAGACGGTTCATTATTCACAAAATTAAGCAGAGCGACTGAATAGGTACAAAAATTCAATAAAAAAGAAACGAGGTAAGAAAATTATGAACTGCTTATTCTGCAAAATAATAGCAGGTGAAATCCCGTCAACTAAAGTTTACGAGGACGACAGGGTGCTTGCATTTTTGGACATCAGCCCTGCCGCGCCTGTTCATGTTCTTGTTATACCTAAAGAACATATAACTTCGGCGGCGGATATTACTGCTGAAAATTCGAGCGTTATCGCTCATATTTTTGAGGTGATTGCAAAAATCGCCAAGGAAAAAGGGATTGACGGCGATGGGTTCAGAGTAGTATCAAACGCAGGCGAACACGGCGGACAGACAGTCCACCACCTGCATTTTCACATTCTCGGCGGGGAGAAGCTTAGTTTGAGGATTTGTTGAAAGTGATTACTACATATTAATCTGCTCTATCAAAGCATTTTGCAAGGTTTGAGAATAGTTAATATTGAGCTTATCAGCGGCTGTTGCAAGCCATGCCGGAATGGTGAGATTCTTCCTAACCGCTTTGTTACCGTATTTTTCAGCGTAGCTGTCCATATCAAGGACAATCATGCTCACTATTCCGTTAGGTTCTTCGGGTTTCACTTTATTGAATGGGGTAGCCTTAGGAATCGGCAAGCCGTCTTCCATTTCACCCAGAACCCAGCCCGATGCGGCATCAATTGCCATATCAATGGCTTCTGCCATGCTGTTGCCGCCGGTAGCACATCCCGGTAAGTCGGGGACTTCAACTGCGAAGCCTTCCCCGTCTTTCTCATCAAACGGGTAAAATATTGCAGGATAAACAAGTTTCATAAGACAACAATCCTTTCTTGGTTAACTGAAAATAAATCTTAATCTTACTTTAATTTTGCTTGCTTTAATATAGAATTAACTATTGGCATGCTAATATCGCCGGGGTGAAATGGGACTGTTACTTTACCCGGTTTGGATTTATGTTTATACTGTCGATGAGAACCTTTAGAACCAACGAAGTACCACCCATCTTTAAGTATTAATTTTTCCGCTTCCTTTGCCGTCATCTTGCTCCCCCCCTCTTGAATATTGTAACACGCATTACACGCATTGTCAATGGGTTTCTAAAAAAATACTGAGGAGAATTTAAAATGACCCGAAAAATGGCATATATAGGTTTCTTCTATCTTTTCGGGCTGTTTTCGGCATCATTTTCGGGGTATTACATAAGTATTTATTTGGGGATTGCGTTAATTGCGGCGGGGGCGGGGTTGCTTGCAGTCCGCAAATTTAAATATATTACGCTTTGTGTTATTATGTTCAGCTTTGCGGCGGGCGGGATTTATTACTCGCTTTATGATAACTTTGTGTACCAAAATATTATAAAATACAACGGCTATGATGTTATAGTTAAGGGGAAAATAACAGCCGTCAACGATTACAGCAGGGATATGAGCCGCTATGAGGTTAAGGGGATTGTAAACGACGATGTAACCGCAACAGTCATATTCTTCGCGGACAGCGCGGACTGCAAAATCGGCGACAATATCAGCGTTACAGGTAAAGCCTCTGTTATGGAGGATAGCTATATTTTTCCCTTAAAAAGCTACTATAAATCCAAAGGAATTTATCTGCAAATAGAAAAAATAACAGACTTTGAGCTTGAACATGCGGATTCATTTTCAATCCGCCGCACGGCTTTAGATTACCGCGAATATATCTATTCGCGCATAAATAAATACATGAACAGCGATGCTTTGGCTGTTATGTCGGCAATACTTTTCGGTGATAAGTCGGGGCTTGAAGATGACACAAGATTGCTGATGCAACGCGCCGGAATCGGGCATATTATGACGGTTTCGGGGCTTCATCTTGCCTTGACCTGCTCATTCTTTTGGGGGCTTTTGTCGCTCACGCCTCTTAAAAAGTCCGCGCGTTTTTGCATTTTGCTCCTGCCGCTTTGCGCGTTTGCTTTGCTTGCGGGGTTTACCCCTCCCGTAACGCGCTCGGCTTTTATGATTATTATCGTTTACGCGGCGGAGCTTTTCCGGCGGCGCGCCGACACGTTGAATTCTTTAGGCATTGCCGTAATCATGCTAACCGCTTCCAACCCCTTTGCCGTTCGGGACGCATCGTTTCTCATGTCAACCGCCGGAGTTTTCGGCATGGGGGTGTTAGCCCCCGTTGTTGTGAATGAACTGCAAAAAATTATTTGGGAAAAGCAAAAATTGCCGGAGGGCTTCGAGGATGAGCGGTTCAGATTCGGCAAAAAAACGCGGCTTTTGCTTTCTTACATATGCGTCGTCACCGCTATGTTCCCCGTGAGCTTTTTATTTTTTGATGAAATCTCAATTATATCGCCCTTATCGAATTTATTTTTACTGCCGATTTGTACGGTAATCCTAATCGGCGGCGTAATTGTTACATTTACGGGCGGGTTGGGGCTTATTGCTATGCCGATTTTGGCGGTTTGCGGGGTTTGCTGTGAGCTTGTGGTCGCGGCTTCAAAAGCAATTGGCGGGCTTCGGTTTTCTTATATCCCGCTGGGGTATGATTTTGCGGCGGGCGCGGTTTTGATTTGCATTGTGACGGTTATTGCGGGGGCGGTTATTCTGCGGAGTTTCCGTCGCGTTATAATGCTTTGGGCGTTTATTTTCGGCTTTACCGTTACGGTAATATTCGCGTACAGGTTTATACCGAGCAGTACCGTAACGGCGGCGGTTTTACATGAGGGTGCGGCAAGCGTTTTAATCATACACGACAAAAACACCGCAAGCATCGTAGATTTAAACAGGGGCGGGCGCGCCGCGCGTTCGGCTGTTAAATATCTCAACAGGCTTGGGATTTATGATATTGAAGCCTTATATTTAAATGTAAATTCCAACACATCTCAGCCGATTTATAAGGACAAGCTTGCGCTTTTTGACGTTCACACAGTCCTTGTGCCGGAGGAGGGCTATCTGCGGGGCGGCATGGCGGATTTCGGCGAAAATACCATGCGCTACAGCGCGGAATCGCGCATTGAAATGCCCTATTACGCGCTGGAATTTTTTGACGACTCGGTGTTGCTTCACTGCCGCGATTCGGAAATTTTATTATATGACGGCGAGAATAACACGGTTATTGTCAGCCAAGGAGAAACGGTTATTTTTACGGAGGATAGCTTTAGGGCTCTGATATATAAAGACGGCAAGTTGCATATGTCGGAGGTAAGGAGCGGGGGGTTTGAGTTTTGAGTTTAAATTTATGTAATGGAGGAGTTTGGTTTGAAGAAGTTGGTGTTTTTGGTGGTTTTGGCAGGTGTTCTGCTCTGCGGGTGTAGTGAGAATGGCGAGGGTGATGTTACGGAGGGGGCAGTAGCGTTGCCGTCGGTTACAGAGATTGCGGTTGAAACTACTGCCGAGATTACTTTAGTTGAAATAACGGAGGCTGAAATTGTAGAAAAACCGCAGTTTGAATATGATTGGCAGGAATTGTATTATCAGAAAATGTCAGAAAATGATTGGTGGGGCGACATTGCCATGTTTAATGTTTTCGATCTTGACGGCGATGGGATTCCGGAATTAATGATTTCTCATGATGATGCTAGTGTGCCCAAGGCGAAGATATTTACGATGAAAAATGGCGAATTAAAGGAATTGGGCGGTTATGGTAGTTATGGCTGGTTCGCTTATGATTTTGAGCGGGGGTATATTCATGACATTATGACCGGGCAAGGGCAGTATATCAGTACCATATATAAACTTGATTGCGGCGAAATGATTGAAATAATTTCTTTTTACGATGTTTTTGATTCTTGGAGACCCGATGGTTATTTTGAGATAAACGGCGAGGAAGTTTCAAGCGAGGTTTACTATGACGAACGGGAAAACTATAATTATAATTACGACAACTTTATCTCTCGGGAGTATAATTTAAACCCGAGCGAAGCGGAGAGGATTTTGAGGAGTTCTGTTGGGACTGAAGACGATTAAATTATTTGGGTGGCTTGAATATTGGGAAAGGCGGGGTTGGTTTGAAAAAGTTGGTTATTTTGGTGGTTTTGACGGTTTTGTTGTCGGCTTGCAGTAAAAATGGTGATAATGGCAGGAATGGTGTTGAGGAAATGGCGGCGGTTGTTGTTGGCGGTTCTGAAATGGTTGATGTTACTTCTGTTGAAACGGATTTGACATCTGCGGAGGTTGAAACAATCGCTGAAGAGCAGGGGCGTTATGTTACAATCGGGAGGAGGGAATTTCCGAAAGATTCAACGGAATTGGACTTATCGGTTAATGATTTATCACAGCTTAATCTTGTTTGCACTTCTTTTCCGAATTTAGAAAAGTTAAAAATTCAGCTTGAGGGTATGACAAACATAAGCGGTTTATCTAAATTGCAGGAAATTACTTATTTGGAGTTGGAATTTTCTCGCCCGAAAGATAGGGTTATAGATTTAAAGCCTTTATCGGAGCTTTCAAATCTTGAATTTTTGTCAATATCTTTGTCAATATCATCGTATAGAGCTGATGAATTCGGTTTAACCTCGTTGGCGGGATTGACAAATTTGAAAAAATTGGAACTTTTAAATTTAAGCGGAATATCCGATTTCAGCCCGTTGACGGAATTGGTAAACTTGGAGAAGCTTAGCATTTCTATTTTCGATATGACAGATTTCAGCCCCTTAGTAACGCTTGAAAATCTCTCGGAATTTAGCCTGAGAGTTTATAGCAAGCAGGAAATTGATATTAGTGCTTTTGAAGAGCTTACAGCACTCACATCGCTATATTTGAACGCTGACAGAGGCTTTACAAATATAACTCCGCTTGATAATCTTATTAATTTGGAGTCGTTTACCGTTTATGCACCGCATTACTATGATGTCCCGGAGGGAATCGGATTTTGGAGCGGCTATGCCTATGATATAACGCAATTAGAGAAAATGCCGAGGTTAACCGGCTTGGCAATATATGACAAGTTTCTGCCGCCCAAAGGCGATTTGAAAAATTTTGACAACATAACGTCGTTACGACTGACGGTTGAGCATGATGATTGCTCATTTGATGAGAGGGCGGATTATGATGTTTTAACCGAGCTTGCTAATTTAACCGAATTAGTAATTGAGGGGCATCATCTTTGCAATACGGAATTTATATCGGCGTTTTCTGCTTTGGAAACGCTGGAAATTGAAACGAGATACAGCATTTCTGATTTAACCCCCATATCAAAGCTCTCTAATCTTAAATCGCTATCCCTCTGGGAGCGGCACTCCAATACAGATTTAAAGCAATTGCAAGGGCTGAAAAACATAACGGAGTTAAGTGCATTTACTCATTACGGGAGCATTATAAACATAAATTCGCTGACGGAAATGGTGGATTTAAGAGAGCTATCTATAGTTAGCCTTGATGATTATAACTCTGCTAAAATCATTGCCGAAGAAGCCATTGCCGATATTACCGCCTTAAAAGAACTCTCTAATTTGAAACGCTTAGGTTTAGTCTACGAATTCGGCGGGGAATGGCTAAGTGCAGACGATTTAAGTGAACTAATAGCGGCTCTGCCTAATTGTGTGGTTGAAATAACTGATAGTTGGTAGAGTGTAATTTGATTTTTTGAATGGGGGAATTGAGTTGAAGAAGTTGGTTGTTTTTGTGGTTTTGGCGGTTTTGTTGGGGGCTTGTGATAAAAATGGTGATAATGGCGGGAATGAGGTTGAAGGATCGGCGGCGGTTGTAACAACAACAACGGCGACAACAACTGCTACTACCACGGCGGCGGAGTTGTCGGCAGGTGTTACCGAGGCGGCGACTGAAATAACAGAAGCGGAGGTAGTTGTTTTGCAGGGGTTTATTCCCGAAACGCCTGCAAAGATTGATGTTGAAGCGGGGCTTGCTTGGAGGATTGAGCCGACTTATGATTATACTTATTTTGCTTGGTGGGCGGGGGCTATTGATTTCGGGAACTTTGATAATCCCGATGAAATTTGGACTGACGAAATGCGTGAGAATAAATTAACTTTGAATATATATAGCGGCGAGGTTACAAGAGATTTGTGGGATTGGGCGACGGGAGGGTTGCCGCCGCCGGATGAATGGCTGTATGATGAGGGCAAGAATTTGTTCTGCCTTTTTGGCACTTATTTGGAATACACTCCCGCAGATTTTCAGGTTTTCACGCCCGAGGAATTTTCGACATTATTCGAGCCTATTGTTCTTGATGAACCCTTTCAGCCTTATGGTGAATTTGAGCGGTTAAGGGCTTTTCGTAGGATAAATTCGGATAATGTTTACCAAGAAGAGGTTGTTGTCGGAAAGGGTCGGGATATAGAAAACGGAGAATATGATTTGATTGAAGTTTATTATATTCTTGATGATGCTTATATTGATGATAAATTCGCTTTGGTTTACGGGGCGGAGTTTATAACGGATTTTATATACGAATACGACAATGACCGCAACGGCAACAATGAATACAACTCATACACTCGAGGCGGGACTGCCCTCGCCGTTATACTAAACGGCAAACACGGCATTGTTGACAAAGAGGGGAACACTGTCGCTCCGTTTGTTTTTGACGGAATTATCCAAGCCGATTTAGAGGGCAATATTGCGTTTGCTAAATATCAAGGCAAGTGGGGGGTTCTTGATGTAAATGAAACGGAGATTTTGCGATAGGTTTTTGTTTTTAGGGAGGGGAATGGTAATGAAGAAGTTGGTTATTTTGGTGGTTTTGGCGGGGATTTTGTTTGGCGGGTGTAGTGAGAATGGCGAGGGTGATATTTCGGAAACGGCAGGAACGACTGCGGGGACAACTGCGGTTACGACTACCATTGCTGAAACGACTACTTATCGTGAAATGACTGAAATGCAAATTCCGGAGGAAGAGAGCAAGAACATTTCTATAAAAAAGATAACCCGTGAGGAAGCGGGGCTTGATGTTATAGTTCCGCTTGATTTCAGCGGCAAAACACTTGATTCTGATATAAAAGCTTTGCTTTATTCGGAGCGGGAATATGTTGACGGCGATTATTCCAATGGCTTGATATATAAAGAATTTAATGATTCTACATCAATGGTTATTATATCGGAAAGGTTTTTGGGCAGTATTATTGAAAACGTAAAAATAGGCGATACAGCCCAAAAGCTTGTTTCCGAATTAGGAGAGCCGAATATTAAGGAAGATTACCCTTGGAATGAAACGCTGGGGTACTATTATAAGACAAATGAATATTATATCGGATTTGAACTGAATAAAGACGACGAAATTGCACTGGCGGCGATTTGTCTGAATTTAAACGCTTATTACGGCAATATGAAAGAGCTTTTTGAATGGTTAAGCACCGAGCCGTATTTTCCCTCTATGCCCGAAGAATTTTTCAATTACGGAACTGTGGTTCATGGGGGAGTAATTACGGCTTCCACAATCGGCAAAGGGCTTAACTTTTTAGACAAATTTATAACTGTTTATAACAATTTTGAGGGCGATATATATTCTTTTGAGGGTGATACAAAATATGAAGTTAGATATGAAAACAGTGACTATTATGTTTACGGTTTGTGGTCACAGCTTTACGAATACAATCATGAAGTTGCCGAATTTAAAGAGCGGGGGATTACATCGCCCGGCGGGAAATACACGGTTATGACTTTTTGGAACTACTATATGTCGCACGGAATTTTAATACGCACAAATGATTTCAGCAAACCTGTAAACAAGATTTACGGCGGCGGGGGCGGAACATATTTATGGCTAAGTGACAATTTACTTTACGGTCATGTTTCTAATTACGGGGAGGATGCTCTTTTTGCTGTTTATGATGTTGATAATGATGATTTTATGTATCCGATGCGTGATTTAGGGCTTGAAGAAATGCCGGGCATTTATGATTTTGACTATGTCAACCCTGAATTTGCCCCGGGGCAGATTGTGCTTTACGGCAAAGAGGATAAAGAGAGCAGTCTGATTATTAATTACAGCATTGATGTTAATGGGGATATGATTGTGAAATCATATGAATTGAGTTGAATGGAGGGGTTTGGTTTGGGGAAGTTGGTTATTTTGGTGGTTTTGGCGGGGGTTTTGTTTGGCGGGTGCAATGATAACGGCGAGAGTAATGTTTCGGAGGGGGCGACGACTGCGGCGGCGGTTAGTACGACTGCGGCGGTTGCAACGATTGCCGAAACAACGGCAACGGAGATTACTGTTGCTGAAGTTCGGGAAATTGTAAAGAAAAATAAGCCTGTTGACATAATAAATGATATTCCGCTTTATATTGAATATGAGGGTAATTTAGGGCTTACAGCTTCTGAAAATCGTAATGTTTATACTTTCATCGGAGAGGAAAATCGGCATCCAAGAGCAAGAACAATTGCAGTTTCTTATGACGGTAGCATGATGGACGTACGATTATATGAACTTTATCATGATTGGAAGAACAATTGGTCGGACGATTCCTCATACTGGCTCGGTAAAAAGATTTTTGATATATGGATTCCTTCAACATTTAATGAAGACGGTTTTGTGCTTAATTTTAAAATAGTTAGTTCCCACGTTCTTGTCCTTACTGATGACAACGGGAACTCCTATTCATATCGGGTCGGCGAGAATGACGGCTCTTTGAATGTCGTCAAAACGGATATTGAAAAACGCAAGCGGGGTAATGACGGTGTTAAGGCTATAGCAGACGGCAAAGAGAATATAACCGTAAAGTTTTATAATATCGGCATCATAGACACTTATTATGAAAATGGGGAGATTAATTATTCCAAAATGCCGTATACATCAGATACAGTTTCAGTCGAAAGTTTCGCCGAGGATTTCGCTGAAAAGATGCTTTTATATTCGGGAATAAGAGTTGACGATATTTGGTATGAGGGGAGCAAACTTAATGTTGACTTAAATGTATACGAAAAATATCATTTCGGCATGGGTTCTACCGCCGGAAGTACGCTTTCTGCTGATTTAATGCAGACACTTCGCAGTTTACCAAACATTGAAAAAATCGAAGTTTGGTTAGACGGCGAAAGAGGAATTGAATCAGACCATTTTTCTTTCGGGATTACTACTGTTTAAAGAGGGGCTTATAAATAAAAAAGGATGTGTTTACTATGAGCAAGATTAATGAGAAAATCAAGCTTTTTGAAGAAAAGCAGGTGCGTACCGAGTGGGACGGGGAAGCGGAAAAATGGTGGTTTTCGATTGTTGACGTTGTTTCTGTATTGACGGACAGCGTTGACCACTTGACTGCGCGAAAATATTGGAACAAGCTTAAACAAAGATTAAACGCGGAGGGTTCTGAGTTGGTGACAAATTGTCACCAACTGAAAATGGAAGCCGCTGATGGTAAAAAATACCTAACCGATGTTGCCGATACGGAGCAGATTTTGCGGCTTATTCAGTCAATCCCCAGCAAAAAGGCAGAGCCTTTCAAGATGTGGCTTGCGAAAACGGGGAGTGAACGCATTGACGAAACGATTGACCCCGAAATGTCTATTGAGCGGGCTATACATAACTACCGCCGCTTGGGTTACAGCGAAAATTGGATAAATCAGCGTATTAAATCAATAGAAGTCCGAAAGGCGTTAACGGACGAGTGGGACAAAAGCGGTGTTAATAAGGGCTTAGAATATGCGGAGCTTACCGATTTAATGAGCAAGACATGGAGCGGCATGACGACAAAGGAGTACAAAAAATACAAAGATTTGAAAAAAGAAAACCTGCGGGATAATATGACAAATACCGAGTTGATTTTGAATATGCTTGCCGAGGTAGCCGCTACCGATATTTCTTATGCGGAAAATCCCGTTGGTTTCAATCAAAGTGCCGATGTTGCGAAGCGAGGAGCGAACACCGCAAAAGTTGCCCGTGAACAATTGGAAAAGGAAACGGGCAAATCTGCTGTTTCCCGTCTTAACGCTAAAGATTTAGGGCAGATTAAATTAAAATGATGTTATGTAACGGAGGGTTTTATATGAAAAAATTATTTGCTTTAATGATTATTGCGGCGGTTTTGTTGTCCGCTTGCAATAAAAACATCAATAACAGCGGCAACGAGTTTGAGGAAACAACGGCTGTTACAACCACTACGGCTGAAACAACCACCCAAACAACATCAGCTACAACTGAACCTGTAACCGTAACAGTTACGGCTGAAACGGAAAAGTCTGTTGAGTATATTACAATAAAGGGCGAAAAATATTCAACCGACCTGCGGCGTTTAGATTTAAGCGGCAAAGGGCTTACAGACGATGACATAAAAGAACTCGGAGAGATGAAAAGATTGACTTGGCTGAATTTATCGGATAATTTCATAACAGATTCATCTTTAGTCAGCAAAGACGGCTTTAACGATTGGGTTTTCTATCCCGGACATTTAAACCTAAGCAACAATCAAATTACTGATATTAGTATGTTTAAAGACTTTTCATACGGCAATGTGTTATTTCTTGATGGTAATCCTGTTACCGATATGGAGTATGATGATTTTGGTTTTTTATTCAGCTCATATACAATTGATTATCCGGCGGGAGATTGGAAAAAGGCTTACACCGAATATGCAAACGGATTCATGGACTACTATGATGATGGTTATAACTCTAAAAGAATTCTCGTGGAAGATTTAAACGGCGATGGTATTCCCGAACTTTTACTTCAAGTTAATTATATGGGCGGACAAGGCAGACTGTTAACATTTAAAGATAACAAGCTCCAAATATTAAGCTTTTGTTTTCCGCCGAACATGGTATCGACATGGCAAGGATATTTTGAGGATACAGATAACTTGTTTATCATGCCGCGAATGCAAGGCTCGTCAACTGATTTCGGTATTTGCTATTCCTTTCTTGATTGGACAGATGAGGGCTATAAAGAAACATCTCATATTGATATTCATATATGGAATGAATACGCTGATGATAATAACGAACATACAGAGCATTATTATATTGGTGAGGAGGAAACCGATGAAGAAGAGTATAATCGTATACGTGACGAAATGGACGGCATAGAGAAACAAACAAGCAATTTGTTTTCTTATGACAGATTTACAGAACTTGATGAAATCGGCGACATTTCGGCATATATTGAAAATTATTAGTTAACCGAAACGGAGGAATAAAAATGCCGCTCCTAACAGATACCGACCTTAGGGCATCAATAAAAAACGGCAAAATTGAAAAAGCTTATTATTTTTACGGTAAAGACACCGCCATGACGGAGCATTATTTAAAATTTTTGCTTTCAAAAACCCTTAAAAAAGGCGATGAGGTTTGCAACCTCCATAAATTCGAGGGCAAGGATTTGGAACTCGGCGCGCTGGCGGATGCTTGCGAAGCTCTGCCCTTATTTGCGGATTATGTCTGCGTTTCGGTGCGCGATTTAAATGCCGAATCGCTGAACGCCGATGATTTAAAAAGGCTTGTTTCCATAGTATCCGACCTGCCGGATAGCACGGTTCTGATTTTCAGCGCGGCTTCAATTGACTTAAACGACGGCAAAAAATACCCGACAGCGAAAAATAAAAAGCTCCTCGATGCCGTTTCAAAAGCGGGCGCAGTCTGCGAATTTAAATATAAAACCGCAAGCGCGCTTGGGGGCGATATTGTCAAAAAGGTAAACCGCAGCGGCTCTGTTATATCCAAGCAGGCGGCGGAGCATTTGGCGAATCTTTGCGGGTGCGATACCATGTCGGTCGGCAACGAGATTGCCAAACTGCTTGCATATGCAAACGGCGGCGAGATTACTATAGACATGATTAATATGTTAACCCCCCGCCGCCTTGAATCAACTACCTTTGATTTGGCAAAAGCGGCGGCGCGGCGTGACGGACGAACGGCGATTCGGCTTTTAGGCGAACTGACGGAACAGCGCGTTGAACCCATTTCGGTGATGTACGCGCTGACCGCCAATATGGTGGATTTATACAGAGCGCGAACCGCTATGGCAAGCGGCAAAAATGCGAACGATGTGGTGAATGACTTTAACTACCCTAAGAATTTATCGTTTCGGGTAAACAACGCATTCCGCGATGTCCGCTCCTTTTCCGCTTCGCACCTGCGAGAGTGTATGAAAATCCTGACGGAAGCCGACATAGCCATAAAATCACTCCGCACAGATAAGCAAGTGATTCTGGAAGAAACGGTAGTTAAACTGGTTAACAGTTAACATTTAATAGTGAATATTTGATTAACAAACATAATATTTTTAATTAATAACTATTAAATTTTAATTAATACCGCCAAATATTAAATTTTTGTTAACAATAATATTGGCTAAAATTGTTAATTGTTAATTGAAAAAAGGGGGGGATTTTGTGCTTTATATTGAACGGGCTGTAATTGTTGAGGGGAAATATGATAAAATCAAGCTTGCAAGCGTTATTGACGCGGTTATTATTACGACTGACGGCTTCGGTGTTTTTAAGAATCAAGAGAAGCTTGCGTTAATCCGTCATTATGCCGCTAAAACAGGGATTGTTATCCTTACGGATTCGGATACGGCGGGGTTTAAAATCCGTAATTTTTTAAAGGGCGCGGTTAAGGGCGATATTGTCAATGTCTATATCCCCGATATTTTCGGGAAAGAGAAGCGAAAGGATTCGCCCTCTAAAGAGGGGAAGCTGGGCGTTGAGGGGGTTGACGTAAAAATTCTTACCGCGGCGTTTGAAAAGGCGGGGATTGCGGTAAGCGAAAAGCCCGCGAATAACAACCCCGTTACCCGCACGGTTCTTTATGAATTGGGTTTAAGCGGCGGCAAAGATTCCGCGCAAAAGCGGCGGGAAATTCTAGCCGCGCTTAACCTGCCGCAATTGCTGACGACCTCCGGGATGCTCGAAATGATTAACACTATGATGAGCGCGGATGAGTTCAAAGTCTTTATAGATGAAAGGAAGTTGTAAATGGTATTTTCGGAGCTTACATTTTTATACGGATTTCTGCCCATTGTAATGCTTATGTATTTTATGATGCCGAGCAAGGGTAAGAATATATTGCTTTTATTTTCAAGTTTGTTTTTTTATGCTTGGGGTGAGCCGCTTTTTGTCATGCTGATGCTCCTGTCCGCCGCTATTGATTTTACGGCGGGGCGGCTTATGGCGCGGTTTGAGGGCGATGACAAGAAGCGGAAGCTTCTGCTGTTGGTGTCAATCGCGATTAATCTGTCGCTTCTGGGGGTTTTCAAATACGGCTCTTTTATCATAACCAACGTAAACGCGCTTTTCGGGCTTCAAATCCCCGACCCCAAACTGCCGCTGCCAATCGGTATATCATTTTACACCTTCCAAAGCATGTCGTATACAATTGACCTTTATCGGCGCAATATAAAGGTTCAGAAAAAATTTACAAGCTTCGCTACTTATGTCACCATGTTCCCGCAGGTTGTGGCAGGTCCCATCGTGCTTTATGAGGACATACAGAATGAGATTGACCATAGGCTTGTAAGCGTAAATAAAGTAAGCAGCGGCATAGGGAAATTTTTAAAGGGTCTTGCCAAAAAGGTTCTTATAGCAAACAATATCGGCTTAGCTTGGTCTGAGATTAAGCTTATGGATTACGGGGAGATTCCGGCGGCTGTTGCGTGGCTTGGGATTCTGGCATTTACCTTTCAGATTTATTTTGATTTTTCGGGCTACTCCGATATGGCTGTGGGCTTAGGAGAGATGCTGGGCTTTAATTTTCCGAAAAATTTTGATTACCCCTATATGTCTAAAAGCATTTCCGAATTTTGGAGAAGATGGCATATTACGCTCGGGAGCTGGTTTAAAAACTATGTTTACATCCCCTTGGGCGGAAACAGGAAGGGACTGCCGAGGACTATCTTAAACCTTTTGCTCGTCTGGGGTTTGACGGGGCTGTGGCACGGCGCAAGCTGGAATTTTATACTTTGGGGGCTTTACTTCGGCGTACTCATTATAATTGAGCGGCTGGGGTGGGGGAATATACTGGCAAAACTCCCCTCTTTAGCAAGCAGAGCTTATACTTTTATTTTAGTAGTGTTCGGCTGGGTTTTGTTTGATACCGAAAATCTGCGCGATGCGGGCGGGTATCTCGGGGCTATGCTCGGCTTAAACGGCGTTGCGCTTGACAGTGCGGCGCGGTATTTAATCAGCACAAACGCGGTTATATTTATTTTGGCGGCTTTTGCTTCTCTTGATATTTTCGGCAGGCTTATCAAGGCAGTTGAGGGCAGGTGCGGCGGATTGATTAAGCTGGTTTCTCCGGCAGTGTATATTACTATCCTTTTACTCTGCACGGCTCAGCTTGTAGACGCAACCTACAATCCGTTTTTATATTTTAGATTTTAGGGGGAGTTAAAGTGAATACGAGTAATAATACGAATAAAAAAAGGTTTAACAAGTCCGCTCTGTTAAACTGCATCTGCTTTTTTGCGGCTTTGCTGATAATACCCATCGTCACCGACTTGATGCCTAAAAAAACATTTTCGGAAAATGAAAACAGAAGCCTTAAAGAATTCCCCGAATTCTCCGCTAAAAATGTATCTGACAGGAGCTTTATGAGGGGCTTTGAGGAATATTTTTCCGAACATATAGCAGGGCGCGACTATTTTATAAGCCTCAAAACAAGGATGGACATGCTCCAAGGAAGAACCGAGATTAACGGTGTTTACATCTTAAAGGAAAGAATGGTTGAAAAAATCGGCGAGCCGGATTATGAAAGCATTGATAAAAGCATAGCCGCCATGAACAAATTTGCCGAGGATAACGAAGTGCCGGTGTTTTTCATGCTGCTCCCCACGTCTGCCGGTATTTATTCGGAAGAAATTCCCAAAAACGCGCCTAATTTGGAACAAAAGGAATTTATTGAATATGTTTCAAACGGGCTTTCCGCCAAAATTTCCTATATTGATGTGTATGCCGGACTTTCAGCGGCGAAAAATGAGTATATTTACTATAGGACAGACCATCATTGGACTACCCTAGGAGCGTATAAGGCATATGCGGAGGCGGGCAAAAGAATGGGCTATACACCCCTGCCCCTGTCAAGCTATGATATTGAGCACGCCGGATTTGACTTTAAAGGGACATTTCACTCAAAAGCACTTTACGGTAATATCGAAGCTGATATTTTGGCTCTTTATCACAGCAATTCGGGAGTAAATCCGAATTTGAGCGTAACGGAGGAAATCGGCGGGGAAACTAAGGTATACGACAGTATTTACTTTAGAGAGTTTTTAGACAAAAAAGATAAGTACTCGGTATTTCTGGGCTCAAACCAGCCGATTGTAACAATCACAAACGGTAACCCCAACGGCGGCAAACTACTGCTTATAAAGGACTCCTACGCGCACTGCTACGCGCCGTTTCTAAAGGAGCATTACTCTGAAATTACTCTAATAGATTTAAGGTATATACAAATGGCGTATAATACCGTAATCAATACCGAGGATTACGAGCAGGTTTTAATTTTATATAATGTTTCAACCTTTTCACAGGATATAAACCTAAGAAAGCTGGGCTTTCAAGAGTAATTTTATGTAGGGCGCGACGCCATCGCGCCCTACAATACAATTAACGCCGCTTCATGTCGTTAACATATTTTGCCATTTCATGCTTTGAGCGAACGGAATGAGTTCCGTTTATAATACTCCGCTGTTCCGATACGGGCAGGTTGGAAAAATATGCCATAGCGTTAATATCCTGCGCTAACGCCATTCCGAAGCCCAGCGGCATGTTTCCGTTTAAGGTATAATTTTGTTCCATAAAATTACGACCGTCCTTTCGCTTAGTTTTTGCAATATTATTGTTCCCGAAGCTTTTTAAAATAATGAACGCTTATAGAATTGGCTGTAATTTAGAGCTTGATTTAGGATAAAATAAAAAAATGCTGACAAATAATTGACAAATCATAAAAAAAATAGTATAATTAAAATGAGGCTTTAGGTTTATAGGATTTAGGAGGAAGGTGTTAAGTATGGCGACTTCGCTTGAAACAAGAGAAAAGCATAGAAATCATTTGGGAGATTTGTTAGACCTTAAAAAACAAAACAAAGACGCAGGCTTTGAGGTAATCGGTCTGGAAAAGCTGATTATTAAAGCGGTAAGCATTATGGACCAAGAGGACGTAGCTTGGGTTGAAAAAATTTACGGGATAACTGCGCTATAAATATTAAGGAGAATATAAAAATGGGATTAACTTTAACCGAAAAAATTTTAAAAAAACATCTTGCCGACGGCGAATTTTCAAAGGGCAGTGAAATAGGCATAAAAATAGACCAAACCCTAACACAGGACGCTACGGGGACGATGGCTTATCTTGAATTTGAAGCTATAGGCGTACCACGCGTTAAAACCGAACGCTCCGTAGCCTATATCGACCATAACACATTGCAATCCGGCTTTGAAAATGCCGACGACCATCGCTATATAGGCTCTGCCGCCAAAAAACACGGCATTTATTTTTCACGCCCCGGAAACGGTATCTGCCATCAAGTTCACTTAGAACGCTTCGGAATACCGGGGAAAACTTTAATCGGCTCGGATAGCCATACGCCCACGGGCGGAGGCATCGGAATGTTAGCCATAGGCGCGGGCGGCTTAGACGTTGCCGTTGCTATGGGCGGGGGGGCGTATTACATAACATACCCCAAAATATTGAATGTAAAATTAAGCGGCAAGTTATCCCCTTGGGTTTCTGCCAAAGATGTAATACTTGAAGTTTTACAGCGGTTAACCGTTAAAGGCGGGGTTGGAAAAGTTATTGAATATACGGGCGATGGGGTTAAGTTGTTAACTGTTCCCGAACGCTCTACTATTACCAATATGGGCGCGGAATTGGGCGCGACTACATCAATTTTCCCATCTGACAAAATCACCAAGCAATTTTTAGAAGCGCAGAAGCGCGGCGAAGATTGGGTAGAATTATCCGCTGATGCGGACGCGGCTTACGATGAAGTAATCGAGATTGATTTAAGCGCGTTAGAGCCGCTTACCGCCTGCCCTCATTCGCCCGATAATATAAAAACCGTATCAGAGCTTGCGGGAATGAAAATAGACCAAGTTTGCATAGGCTCATGCACAAACGGCTCGCTTGCCGATTTGATGAAAGCGGCTCACATATTAAAGGGCAAAACGGTTCACCACAGCGTTTCTTTGAGCATTGCCCCCGGCTCTAAGCAGGTTTTGAATATGCTGGCGCAAAATGGGGCGTTGTCTGCTCTGATTGATGCGGGTGCGCGCATTTTGGAAAGTGCTTGCGGACCTTGCATAGGCATGGGGCAATCCCCCAATTCCGGCGGAATTTCGCTCAGAACCTTTAACAGGAATTTTGAGGGGCGAAGCGGTACTAAGGATGGTCAAATCTACCTGTTATCCCCCGAAACGGCGGCTGTTTCGGCAGTCACAGGCGTTTTGACCGACCCGCGCACTTTAGGCGATATGCCGCGCTTTGAAGAACCGAATGAATTTATAATCAACGACAACATGGTTGAGCCCCCCGCCCCCGCAGACCAAGCGGATGCGGTTGAAATCCTGCGCGGACCTAATATTAAACCATTCCCCGCTACAAAGCCGCTTGAAGAAAACATCACCGCCACCTGCTCATTAAAAGTCGGCGATAATATAACAACAGACCATATAATGCCGGCGGGTGCTAAAATACTGCCTCTGCGCTCAAATATACCTGCTATTTCGCGTTATTGCTTTACCGTGTGTGATGACAAATTCCCCGAAAGGGCTGAAAGCTTAGGCGAGAGCATGATTGTCGGCGGAATTAATTACGGGCAGGGTTCATCACGGGAACACGCCGCTTTAGCCCCGCTTCATCTCGGCGTGAAAGCCGTTATTGTCAAAAGCTTTGCCAGAATACACCGCTCAAATTTAATTAACGCCGGAATCCTGCCGCTGACCTTTGCCGACGAAGCGGACTATGACAAGATTTCCGAGGGCGATAATATTGAGCTTGCCAATATCCGAAAGCAAATAGAAGAAGGCAAAAATGAGTTTGTCCTCAATAATAAAACGAACGGCGCAGGCATAAAGGTTAACTGCGATTTATCCGGCAGAGCGAAGGATATAATTTTAGCCGGCGGGCTTCTTGATTATACTAGGGAGAGTTTGTCAGAAGGGGATATTAATTAAAGTAGGAGAGGGTCGGTCTGAACGTCAAAGAACACGAAACCGAGCAAAACCAAAGACACGATGAAGGCTACAAGGGGATATTGTCTAAAAAGTCTAATTTTATACACTTTCTCAAAAAATACATAGCTACTGACTGGACGGACAAAATAGACCTTGAAAGCATGGAGAAAATTGACAAAAGCTTTATTACGCAAGAGTACCGTAAACAGGATTCGGATTTAATATACAAGCTAAAAATAAACGGCGAGGACGTATATTTTTACGTTTTAATGGAGCTTCAATCGAGCGTGGATTTTACTATGCCGTTTCGTTTGCTCCGTTACATGGTTGAGCTTCTCAACGACATATTTAAGAACACAAAGGAAAAGACCAGGGAGAGTAAAAACTTCAAGCTTCCGGCAGTAGTTCCGATAATATTGTATAACGGCGAGGATAATTGGACGGCGGTTAGGTCGTACAAGGAATATACCGATAATCACAAAATTTTTGGGAAAAATATAATAAATTTCAGCTACCTTCTTTTTGATTTAAACAGAACGGATGATGAAACTATTTCCTCGACAAAGAAAGTGCTTGATATTATTTTTGCGTTTAATAAGTTTAAGCCGAACAAAATAAGCTACGATGAAATCTTAAAACAAACTACTGAGATGGCGGCGAAGCTTGAAGCGGAAGAAATAATAGAGTTACTGAATTGGATGAAGCATGTTCATTTCAAGGGCAATGTTCCCGTTGACTTTGATGGGAGCTTTAAGCAAGCTGTGGTGAAAGGAGAAGCGAAATCTATGACTCATACATTTGAAATCATGAGAGATATGCGTGACCAAAAATGGTTGAACGACGGAATTCAAAAGGGCAGGCAAGAGGGAATTCAAGAAGGCATCCAAAAGGGAATTCAAAAGGGCATAATTGAAACAGCCGTAAAAATGATTAAAAAGGGCTTTTCTTTTGACGATATAAAGGAAATTACGGGTCTGCCCGATGAGGAATTAAATCGGATTTATCCGCTTGGTTGTTAAGTTTATTATTATGCTGTAAGAGCTTAAACAGGCTCTAAAGGAGGAGCATCACTTTGGATGGCTGATAAAATAACCTGCGAATCAAGATGCGGTATGCTTTGTTCGCAATGCCCGGACAGGGAAGAATACGACTGCGAGGGTTGCCTTAATATAAAGGAAACATATTGGGGCGGAACTTGCGAAATAAAGGACTGTTGCGAAAGCAAAAACCATGAGCACTGCGGGCAATGCAAAAGCTTCCCCTGCTCAGTTTTGCTCGACATATCTTACGACACCGATTTAGGCGATGACGGCGAAAGAATCATGCACTTAAAACATTTGGCTGATAAAGCCGCGGACACAAAATCATCTTTTATGACAAAAATAGTGCTTGGAAATGTTACGGGCATTTGCTTAGGGATTATTATAGGCGCGTTACAAGGAGCAACAGCGGCATGGATTATAGCCGGAATCATAATAGGCAACGGCATCGCACTAATGCTGCACAATAACAATTAACAATTAACAATGAACAGTTAACAATTTCGGAGTTACGCCCTTGGCGTAACATTTTAAGCAGTTTATTTTAACTATTGAGCCAAATACTTAGCTAAACTATTTTAAACCCGTCGGCGAAGCCGACACCATAATTGTTAACTGTTAATTGTTCATTGTTAATTGATAAAGGGTGGGGATATGGGGCGTTCTTTTGGGTTGTCGGCTAATACAATCAAATATTACGCTGTAGTCGCTATGACAATCGACCATATAGCATGGGTTTTTATCCCTACGCAGTCGGCTTTGGGGGTTGTTACGCATACCATAGGCAGGACTGTAATGCCGATTATGTGTTTTTTTATAGCCGAGGGCTTTTATCATACTCAAAGTGTGAAAAAATATATACTGAGAATGGCGGCTTTCTCGCTTATTTCATGGGTTCCGTTTTATTTTTATATATACAGGGCATTGCCGTTTGTCCGCACGGATAATGGCAGTATTTATATAATAAAAAGCTTTTATTATACTCAAAGTATTTTATTTACCCTTACCATCTGCCTTATCATGCTGGCGGTTGTTCACGGCAGAATGAATATATTCTTGAAGATTATGCTGACCTCCGCGCTGTTTCTTTTAACCTATTTGGGCGATTGGAGCTTTACCGCCCCCGCTTGGGTTCTGGCTTTTGACCGATTCAGGGGGGATTTTAAAAAGCAGGCTGTGTCAGCCGTTTTAATAGGGCTTATCTTATCTCCCCTTGTGCTTATTATTGTTTATGGGGTAAACATCAGAAACAATTTATTCCAGCTTGCAACCCCCCTTGCTCTGCTCCCGCTTTATTTTTATAACGGAAGAAGAGGCGATGAGGGAAGCGGAAGAACCATGGTATTTGTTAATAAATGGGGATTTTATGTCTATTACATTTTGCATATGCCGATTATTACACTGATATATAAAATTTATAGGGGAGGTTAAATTATGAAAAGGTTATTTGCATTTAAAAAATTGCATTGGAAAATTGCCGCCATGATTCTTGCAACCTCAATATCTATCGCGCTGATTCTTTCGTTAATTTTTCAAATCCGCATCATGCAGAGGATTGACAGCTATTCAAGATTGAATATTGAGCATAACCTTACCGAGATGGCAATTGAAAGCAACCTTGCGTTTAAGGATATGGTTGACAGCACATCGGCGATTCGGAAGCTTGTTGAGTCAATTTTCGATGTTAACGAGTACAGGGAAAACCCCGAAGCCTATTTTGACGGATATATAAGAAGCGCATCCGATGATTTCGTAATCAATACGATTAGAGAGTCGGATTACATATTTAATGCTTATTTTGCAATTTACCCGGATTTTGTTGTTCCTCCCCTCGTTAATGAAGTTTTTTATGAAGAGGATGAAAACGGCAATATCGTTGAAGGAATTACGCAGACCTACGAGGAATATATGGACGTTAATTCCCCCGATACGGAGTGGTTTTACGGTGCGTTTCATTCCGGCAAGCCACACTGGACGCACGTATACGAATGGGTTGACGGCACCTTTATTCAAACCTACGCCGAGCCGATTTTTGTAAACGGTGAAAAAATAGGCATAGCAGGTGCGGACATGCTGCTTGGCAGTGTAAAGCAGGTCGTGGCGAATTATTCTGTTTATGACACAGGGTTCGCCCTGCTTAAAAACCAGCATGATGAATTTTTTGAAACTAACGATTTTATAACAAATCTTCGCACGAATGAAAAAACAGCTCTTATTCACGCGGGGAATTCAAGCGGAGGGGACATTTTTGAAATAAAGCTGAGCGGCACGGACTACATTGCGGCGCAAAGAAGCCTCAAAAACGGCTATTACATTTATATTTTAGCCCCCAAAAGCGAATACCTTGCCGAAACCAACGCATCCGTTTTAAGGTTTATCATATTGTTTTTCCCGATTACCGTTGTCATCATGCTTATAAGCGTAGCGGTGGGGAAAGCTATCAGCAAGCCGTTTTTGGTTATAACCAAATGTGTAGATTTACTGGCGGAGGGGCAGTTTAACACAACCCCGCTTGACCCAATCATGAAGCTACCGGACGAAACAGGCGCGTTGGCTTGCGCGGTTCGCAAGCTTAGAATCAGATTGGGGCATTTGACTAAAGAGATGAAACTGATTTCCCAAAAAGATTTTTCCGCCAAAATTCATTACGAGTTTGAGGGCGATGAAATAGCCGCTTCCTTAGACAGCACCTTGACTATGCTCAACGACATGTTTTCGCAAATCCATTCGGGTATGGAGGAGGTTATAACGGGTTCAAGTCAGGTTGCCGAAAACAGCCAAGCTTTGGCGCAGGGCTCTGTTGAGCAATCAGCATCTATAGAACAGCTTTCTGCTACAATCGCCGATGTTAAGGAGCAAATCGCCAATGATGCGGAGGTTGCGCGGGAGGCATCGAAGCTGTCATTCTCAATAAAAGAAATTGCCGAAAAGGGCAATGTTCAGATGAGTAATATGATGCAGGCTGTTATGGAAATTGATGCGGCAAGTAATCAAATTGAAAAGGTAATCAAGGCTATAGAGGATATTGCGTTCCAGACCAATATACTGGCACTTAACGCGGCAGTCGAGGCGGCGCGGGCGGGAAATGCCGGGAAGGGCTTCGCCGTTGTCGCCGAGGAGGTTCGTAATCTGGCAAACAGAAGCGCGGAGGAGGCGCAGAATTCGGGGCATCTCATCACCAACACCGTTGAGAAAGCACATTTAGGCTCGGGCATTGCTGCCGAAACGGCGGAATCTTTAAATCAAATTGTTGAGGGCATTAACCGAAGCGCGGAAATTGTGGAGCGTATTGCACAATCCTCCGACAAGCAAGCGAGCGCAATCGGCGAGCTTAACGCCGGAATTATCCAAATATCTGCCGTCGTCAGCCAGAACAGTGATGCGGCTGAGAGAAGTGCCTCTGCAAGTGTGGAAATGCACGGGCAAGCCGAGCAGGTGGAAGAAATGATTGCACAGTTTAAACTAAAATAAAATTAACATTGGAGGCTTTTTAAAAATGGAGAAAATTAAAATGAACACCCCCTTAGTGGAGATGGACGGAGACGAAATGACGAGAATCCTATGGCAATGGATTAAAGACATTCTGCTTACCCCCTACATTGATTTAAAAACAGAATATTATGACTTAGGCTTAAAGCACAGGGACGATACCAACGATAAGGTGACATTTGATTCAGCTGAGGCTACGAAAAAATACGGCGTAGCCGTAAAATGCGCCACGATTACGCCTAATGCCGAAAGAGTAACCGAATATAACCTCAAAGAAATGTGGAAATCCCCTAACGGAACCATAAGGGCTATTCTTGACGGCACGGTATTCCGCGCCCCGATTATCGTAAAAGGAATCACCCCTTACGTGCCGAATTGGAAAAAGCCCATTACAATCGCCCGTCATGCTTACGGCGATATGTACAGAAATACCGAAAGCTTAATCGGTGCGGGCTCTAAAGCAGAGCTTCTTATAACGGATAAAGCCGGGAATGAAACGCGCCTGCCCGTTAACGATTTTGAAAATACGGGCGGCATTGTGCAGGGTATTCATAATACCGATGAATCTATAGCGGGCTTTGCAAAGGCTTGCTTTATATACGCGCTTGATTCAAAGCAGGATTTGTGGTTTGCGACAAAGGATACTATATCCAAAACATACGACCGCCGATTCCGAGATATTTTCGAGGAAATATATCAAAAAGAATACAAGGCAAAATTTGACGAGGCAGGGCTCTGGTATTTTTACACCTTAATAGATGACGCAGTAGCAAGAGTAGTCCGCTCGGAGGGCGGCTATATCTGGGCTTGCAAAAATTATGACGGCGATGTTATGTCCGATATGGTAGCCTCTGCTTTCGGCAGCTTGGCGATGATGACCTCCGTGCTTGTAAGCCCTTCGGGCGCATATGAATATGAAGCGGCTCACGGCACGGTTCAAGCGCATTATTACAAGCATTTGGACGGTCAAAAAACCTCTACCAACAGCGTAGCCACAATTTTTGCATGGACAGGTGCGTTGCGTAAAAGAGGAGAGCTTGACGGCAACGCGGCTCTATGCGCTTTCGCCGACAAACTCGAAAGAGCAACCCTGCAAACAATCGAAGAAGGCGTCATGACCGGCGACCTAGCCGCATTGTCAACAATCCCAAACAAAAAAGTAGTATACGCCGAAGACTTTTTACTTGAAATAAATAAAAGAATTAGTTAACTGTTAACTGTTAATTGTTCATTGTTAATTGTTAATTGATTTAAGGATGTGCAGTATATATGCCGGGCAAATTAAAGAAGAGCGTTTCTATGTCGGTTATCAGGCGGTTGCCGCGCTATTATCGCTTTACCGGGGAATTGATTGAGCAGGGGATTGTGAGAATATCCTCCGGGGAGCTTGCTAAAAGAATGGCTGTTACCGCTTCGCAAATCAGGCAGGATTTAAACTGCTTCGGCGGCTTCGGTCAGCAGGGTTACGGCTATAATCTGGTTGAGCTTAGGGAAGAAATAGGCAAAATTCTGGGTGTTGACCAAAGCTATAAGACTGTTTTAATAGGCGCGGGCAACTTAGGCGCGGCTATTGCCGCAGGGATGAACTTTAAAAAATACGGCTGTGAGCTGATAGGGGTTTTTGACAGCGACCCCAATAAGCACGGCAAAAAGGTAGCCGGATTTAAAATCCAAGGCTTGGAAGCCTTAGGGGAGTTTTGCAAGCGCGAAGCTCCCGATATGGCTGTGTTATGTACGCCTAAATCGGCGGTTCATGAGCTTGCAGACGCGCTTATATCATACGGAGTGAAAGCCTTTTGGAATTTCGGACACTACGACCTTTCACTGACACATAAGGATATTTTAGTAGAAAACGTACATCTGGGCGACAGCATCATGACACTTACCTACGAAATCCGAAACAACTAATCCCTAACCACCAATATACTTGCCCCATAAAACAACGCCGCCGTACTGCCAAGCACTAACGCCGAAAACCAAAATCCGCTCGTATAATTGCCGTAGGTGAACACAACGCCGAAAGTTTCACGCAATTCACCAAGCACCTGCGGCGGAGCGTTTGCAAACAGCTCCGATAATTCCCCATCTGCCAAAACCTGCTTGAACATAGCCGCCGCGTGGGACATCGGAAAGCACTTAATCACCCATTGCACGGAAGATGGGAGTTGCCCGATTGGAATATATACGCCCATAAGGAAGCCGACCATCGTCCCCAAAACGGTACTCATTGCCGTAAACGCGCCGCCGCTTTTAATAAACGCCGTTATAAAAAACACGATTGAATTTCCGCAAAGAACGCTCAAAAGCGTAGTTAAGAACAGCAATAAGCAGTCGGTAAACCCCGGCAAATTCCCGCCCCTAAAGGCGATATAAGCAACGCAGAGTATGAGCGAAATAAACGTCATGATTAACCCTATAATGGTGCTGCTTAAAATATAACTAAGCGTAATTTTGCCGCTTGAAGCCGGGCTTGTGAGGAAATCCTTGTAAGCCCTTTCTTTATCGGTAACGGTGGTTTGCAAAGCCCCCATACTGCTCGTAATGCTCGCTACGGCGATTAAACCCGAAAAAACTATGCTTGCCATTACCGCCGGGATTTTGTCGGATTCAAATCCAAGTTGTGAGCTTAGTGCTTCCTCCATTGTGCTCCCCAAAAACAGGACATACAGCAATAGGATAATCAGCACTGCCAGCAGTGAAAAAAATACCGCCGCTTTATCGCGGAAAAATATAAGTAAATTTCGTTTAATCAGCATTTTCAAGCCTCCCCTTAAATTAGTTAACAACTAACAATTATTCACTTTCGATTTTTGTTAAGTTTAGGAATACATCATCAAGTGTGCCGTTTATGATTTCTATGTTGGCTATGTCGCCTTCATGTTTGGCTATAATCGGCAGTGCATCAATGGTTTTGTTTAGCTTTTGTTCTATATATTCGCCGCTATTTAACGTCAGCTTTAAAATATCGGTGCAGTATTGTGTTTTAAGCTCAAGAGGTGTCCCCGAGGCTTTGATTTCGCCTTTGTAAATTACGGAAATACTGTCACTTTCGGCGGCTTCCTCCATGTAATGTGTCGTTAAAAATACAGTCATGCCGTTTGTTCTTTGCAGTTCGCGAATCAGCTTCCAAATATCGCGGCGGGTTTTGGGGTCAAGCCCTGTGGTCGGCTCGTCAAGAAAGAGGATTTTCGGCATATTAATGAGCGCGCGCGCAATATCAGCGCGCCTGCGCTGTCCGCCCGATAGTTTACCGAAGCGGCGGTTTGCATAGTCCCCCATATCGGTAAGCTTTACGGCGTTTTCTACCGCCGATTTCAATTTTAACCCGCGCAATCCGTACAGACTGCCGCGAACTTCCAAATTTTCGCGAACCGTTAAAATCGGGTCTAGTACGCTGTCTTGAAATACAATTCCGATTAGCCCGCGTATTTTCTCCGCTTCGCGCTCCGGCTCATAACCGCCGACTATGACCGTGCCGGAGGTTTTGGGTAAGAGCGTGGTAAGCACGCTGATTGTCGTGGATTTCCCCGCGCCGTTAGTTCCTAAAAATGAGAATAAATCCCCCTCGTTCACGGTGAAATTGATTCCGTTTACAGCTGTGACCGCGCCGTATGATTTGCGTAAATCCTTTACTTCAATAATCATAAAAAACACCTCCCGATAACATCATAGCAGGAGGTGTTTTATAAGTCAATACTAATTATCGCAAGTTGCGTTTTCGGCATTGTAAGTTGCATTTTCGGCTTGGATTTTAGCGTTAATTTGAACGGCTGTTTTTTTATCGCGGATTTCCGTTAAAATATACCCGCATATATATACGCCGAGGAAGAAAAGCGCGGTGGGCAGGGCGGTTTTCGCTTCGACCCATTCAAAATGAATCAGTAACCCGAATACAATGCTTGCGGTGAGAATAAAATGCAGTATTTTTCGGATTACAAGCTCAATTCGCGCGGGCGTTCCTTTTGTAACAAATATAAGGATTGGGATTGTGCTTGCGAAGCCGATAAGCGGCAGTCTGTACATTTGGACTGCTTGAAACGAATTGTTGCCGTAATGCAGTGCCGCCGCAGAGATGAACAATGTCTGAAATGTTGTAGCGATACATCCGAATATAAGCATAAATTTCAAGGCTTCTTTCAGCTTCATAACCCGAACCTCTCTTTCAGCGCGGGGACATATTGGCGCGATATGATTACCTTTTCGCCGTTCACAAGCTCCGCTTGAAACCGCCCGTCACCTGCCGGCTTAACGCTTTTGATTTTTCGCACATTGACGATAGTTTGCTTGCTGATTCGCAAAAAGTCGCTTCTGCCAAGAAGCTCTTCCGCTTCGTATAGCTTTAAGCGGCTGCGGTAGACTGCTTTTTCGGCGTAAACAAAGGTTTTCAAGTCAACGCTCTCAACGTAGAAAATATCCGCAACGGGGAGCATAAGGGCTTTGTCATCTTGGTAAACGGTTAAGCTTGCGGCATTTTTAAGCAGGCTGATTGCCTGCACGATATTGTCGCTCATGCACTTCACGCTGATTGTGACGGTGTCCTCTTCGCCGGGGGCGGGGTCGGTGATTATGATTTTCATAAGGAACTCTCACTTTGTTCAAAATTCTTCGTAATCATATAACCCGGTGTCGGAAAAAAGCTGTTCAAGGCAATTTTCAAATATGATTCCCTCCCGCGTTTCGGTTAGACAGGCATTATCCGGGAGCAGAGCGCAGGTTGAGCTGATTGCCGCTTCAAGAAAAGCGGCGGCGCGGCTTAGGGCGGAGGGCAGAGCAACGCCGTTTAATATACTACCAACTAAAACCGATGTAAAAATATCACCTGTTCCGGGGAAGCATTTATCTATGTGAGTATAGGGAACGCGGCTGAATTTTCCAATTGCTTTTTCATAGCAGATATTATAATGCTTACCCTCCCCGAAAACGCTTGTAATAACAACACTCCCCGCCCCTTGTTCTGCAAGCCGCAAGAGAAATTCTTTCATTTTTTCGGAGGATAAATCGGGCTGAAGCGGGTTTTCATCCAAAAGCATCGCCGCTTCGGTGATATTGGGCGTTATAATGTCGGCGGCGTTGGCGAGCTCTTTCATTCGCTTACAAAGCTCCGGCGTGTGCATCCTGTAAGGCGCGCCGTTATCGCCCATAACCGGGTCTGCCACTTTAAGGGCGGCGGGGTTAGCGGAGAAAAAATCAAGGCAGTAATCCACCTGCCGTGCCGATGCTAAATAACCGCTGTAAACACAGTCAAAGCGGCTGTTTAAGCTTTTATAATGCTCCAAAGCGGACGGGATATAATCGGTTAAATCGCGCATTGCCATATCCCCGAAGCCGCCCGTATGCGCGGAGAGAACCGCCGTAGGAATCGGGCAGGCTTGAACGCCCATAGCTGATAGTATAGGCAGAATCACGGTAAGCGAGCATCTGCCGATTCCCGATAAATCGTGTATTGCCGCGGTTTTTGCAGGTATTCTATTCATAAGTTAAGCCTCATCTCCAATTCGCCGTCTTTTCTGGATTTAAATCCGCTTTTTTCATATAACGGCTTACCCAGAGCGGTAGCCGTAAGGTCAATGCAGGAAATCCCCTCTGCTTTAGCATCTGTAATCACCGCTTGGAGCAGGGTTTCGGCTATTCCCTGCCTCCTATATTCTTCCAGAGTATAAACATTCATAAGCATTGCGGTTTTTCCGCTTAAAAAGTGGGGGTTCGCGGGCTTTTCCACTCGTATTAAAAATATAACCGAAACGACTTTTTCTTGCAAAACCGCAAAATAAGCCGTAAAAACGCCGCTAGTTATATTGCGGATAAAATAATCTTTCAGCTGTTTTGTCACTTCCGCCTCGTCATAACTGCCACCGTCGAATGATTCGCGCAGATACGCGAGCCTGAATTTCAAGAGCGTTTCAATATCGCTTTGCTTTGCGGTTCTTATTATCATAAAAAAGATAAGTCCTTTCTGAAAAAATCTGCTTGTTTCCGCCATGGCAATTAACAGTTAGTAATTAACTGTTTAGGAGTACGCCATTAGCATAAAATGATGAGCGGTTTATTTTAATTACTATTTTACCACAATTAAGCATAAAAGTCAATATTAAAAAAATGCAGGGACAAAAAAATGCTCGAAATCTGATATTTCGGATTCCGAAGCATTTTTTCACAGTCTCTAGTTTTCCTCAACAAAAAGCGGTGTTGAAAGATAGCGTTCGCCCGTATCGGGCAGAAGTGCGATGATTATTTTCCCCTCAAATTCGGGGCGTTTAGCAAGCTGCGATGCCGCGAAAGCTACCGCGCCTGATGATATTCCAACAAGCAAACCCTCTGTCCCGGCGAGCATTCGCGCCGTTTCAAAGGCTTCTTCATTTTTGACCTGTATGATTTCATCTATGATTTTTACGTTAAGCACTTCGGGCACAAACCCCGCGCCGATGCCCTGTATTTTATGAGGACCGGGCTTTCCGCCGGACAAAACCGGGGAATCGGCAGGCTCGACCGCGAAAATCTTAATATTTGGGTTTTTCTCCTTTAATACCTCTCCTACACCCGTAACCGTTCCGCCCGTTCCTACTCCGGCAACAAATGCGGAAACCTCTCCATCGGAATCGCTCCAAATTTCTTCCGCCGTTGTTTTCCTGTGAACGGCGGGATTTGCCGGATTCTGAAATTGCTGAGGGATAAAAGAACCGGGGGTTTGAGCCGCCAACTCCTCGGCTTTGGCAATCGCTCCCTTCATACCCTTTGCACCCTCGGTCAAAACAAGCTCCGCACCCAGAGCCTTAAGCATGTTGCGGCGTTCCACACTCATTGTTTCCGGCATGGTAAGTATAAGCCTGTAGCCCTTGGCGGCGCAGACAAAGGCAAGACCTATCCCCGTGTTCCCGCTTGTAGGTTCTATTATAATAGTATCCTTGGTAATCAGCCCTTTATCCTCCGCATCCTTGACCATGGAATAGGCAATCCTGTCCTTAACGCTGCCCTGCGGGTTGAAATATTCAAGCTTAACGACTAACCGCCCTTTCAATTCGTTTTTCGCCCCGAAATTTCTAAGCTCCAGCAAAGGTGTTTTTCCAATCAAATCGGTAAGATTACGCGCAATTCCCGACATACATACTCCTCCTGTAAATTTTAATACATATTAAACTTATATGTTTATATTATAGTATAACACATAGCAACCCTATATGTCAAGCGTTTTTTTAAATAACGTAATCGCAAGAGCCTTTTTCTTTGTGCTGTTCCAATATGTCTTGCAGTGTAATGCCGTTCAGGTAGTCGTAAACGACCCTGCCCAGCCCTTCCCAGACGGGAAGAGTTTTGCAAAACCTTGAACGTGAGCATTGGTTCAACTCATCTTCAAGGCATGAAACGGGCGTAAGGCTTCGCTCGGTAATCAGCAAGAGCTGACCCACCGTATAGTCGGACGCCTCCCTTGCCAGCATATACCCGCCCTGCTTACCCCGATTTGCGCGCAGTATGCCGGAGGAAATCAGCAAAGAAACAATCTGCTCTAAATATTGCTTTGATATATTCTCGCTCTCGGCAATTTTTTTAAGCGATATAAACCCCTCATCTTTATGCTCAGCCAAATAAAGCAGCATCCTAAGCGCGTATCTGCCCTTTGTAGAAACCTTCACAACCAAGCTCCCCTTCCGTTTTCCGATATATACATTATAATAGCATATGTTTAATAAGTTTTCAAGAGTTTTAGCCGACGGCATTGATTTTGTAATAAATTTGTAATATATTTTCGGCAGCTTAACTATTGATTTGTTAAGAATTATGTGATATAATGGGTTTACGGTTTTTAAAGGCGGTTATTGTTTTTGAGAAAAGCTTTTGCCTTTCGGGCGCAGGGGGCAGGGTTTGTGTAAAGTTTGTGTAAAAAACAAGCGGCTTGCTCCAATTTTTGGGCGGTTTGCACTGATTTTGTCATAGAACCGCGCTATATTTTTGTCAAATTGACTATTGATTTGTTGTAAATTTTGTGATATAATGGGTTTACGGTGTTTTTGGGGGGGATTCTTATGGCAGATACGTTAAACCGCGAATATGTTAAATCGCAGATTGATAATTTGCCGGAATTTGAGCTTGACAGAGCTTATGTAACCCCATTGCCCCGGTGCAGGGTTTACATAAAAAACAACCAATAATATTTTTAAAAATATCGGAGGCGTTAATATGGCTTATGATACTAAAACGGCTTATGCTACTGCTTATGATATAATTCAAACATCGAAAACGCTTGAAGAGGCGGCTGAGAGAGTCGCGGCGATTGCTAATGTTGAGGGCGTTGTTTTGAAGCCGAGAAATCCTAAAAAACCGCAAACCCCGCAAACCGAGGAACAGACAGTAGGAGCTTATTAGGAACTTATACTTATTAGAAGTATAAGTTTATATAAAAAACCAAAAAATTCAAATGAAGAAAAAGAGCAAACAAAAGGAGGAACGCCTATGGCGGGAACTGCAAGCCGTGAATATGTTAAAGCGCAGATTGATTACTTGCCGGAAGCCCAGCTTGACGGGATTTTGCGGGCGATTAATGCCGCAAAATTAAAGCTTGTGTCTGATGGTGTTGCTCCTGCCGGAATGTCTGAAAACGACAACCCCGAGGATTTTAACGCCGAAGCCGAAGATATGGCATATTGCACAGGACTTTATGATGCGTATGTGGCTTGCGAGGACGATGACGAACCTATGGTTCTAGCTGATTTTGCCGAGAGTTTGGGGATAGATTTAGGGGCTTCATCATGAAATATGAAATTAAAATACTAAAACGTGCCCGAAAATTTATTGAAAAGCAAAATCCAACCCAAAGAAAGCGGTTAGTTGATGCAATTAATCAGTTACCGTTTGCCGGAGATATTGTGCCTCTTGCAAACCGTTCGGGCGTGTTTAGGCTTAGAGTGGGTGGCTACAGGGTTATCTATTCAATTGAGCAGGAAATTTTGACAATATTTATATTGACAGCAGGAAACAGAGGAGACATTTACTAAGGTAAAATTTCTGCTATAAAAGCAGGGTTTACATAAAAAATAAAACCAATAACATTTTAAAGAGAAATTTTGAATGGAGGGATGTTATTGTCATGGAGGATTCGGGTGGAATGACGGATTATCAATTTGACGTTATGATGCGCTTACTCTATCTCTCGGCTAGGAAAGCTCAAAGGTGCAATAGCTCTTGGGAAGAATATATTGCAGAGTTGCGGGCTGTTATCGGCAGTAAAAATGTCGCTTTGGTTGAAAATGCGTTTATTACGATTGATAACCTTAAATCAAAAGCGTAAAAAACTCAAAAATCAAACTTAAACCAAGAAAAAGAGCAAACAAAAGGAGGCAAGCTTATGGGAATGACTAATGAGCAATATAACGCGCATTTACGGCAAATTTATCTTTCGGCTAGAAAAGTAAGAAAATACAATTTACCGTGGGACGAATTTATTGCTGAACTCGAAGCAATCGCAGGACCTGAAAATGTTGCTATGGTTAAGGAAAAAATGGGCGAATTTGATGAGTCCCAAAATCAAAATCAAGAAAAGTAGCAAACAAAAGGAGGCAATCCTTACGCCAATGGAAACAACTACTATCTTTCTGAGAAGCATTTTATATCAATTAAAAAGGGCGGAAAACCTTAATCAAGCAATCAGTGCCGTATCAGTCATGTGTTCTAAGGATGACATTGCGGTTGTGGAGAAAGAAATTTTGGCATTAAAAGAGACGCAGAGCAAAAATCTGTCACAGTAAATCCCCTGCCCTTCAAAGCAGGGTTTACATAAAAAATAAAATCAATAATATTTTAAAGAGAAATTTTGAATGGAGGGATGTTATTGTCATGGAGGATTCGGCAAAAAGTTAATGATTTTTGGGCTTTTGAATAGGAGGAGGAACGCCTATGGCGGGAACTGCCAGTCGTGAGTTTGTTAAAATGCAGATTGATTTCTTGCCGGATGCCGGGCTTGATGAGGTTTTGATGGCGATTAATGCCGTGAAACACAAATTTGTTCCCCATATTCCAAATGCCGAAACAATTGCGGCTATGGAAGAAGCGGAGCGGATTAGCTCTGACCCGAATACTAAGAGATATTCAAATTTTGCGGAGCTTTTGGAAGATGTTCTTTCGGAGGAAGACGACGATGAATGATGAAATTAGCTCAAACGGCAGGGAAGTTCATAAGTACCAAATAGTATCGTCGAAAAAATACAGAAAAGATTTGAAATCTGTTGTTCGGCGAGGTTGTAACATGGAGTTAATGGATTATGTTGTAAACACTTTAGCTTCCGGCGAAGGGCTTCCCGCAAAGTATTTAGACCATGCTTTAACAGGAAACTGGGCGAAGTACCGCGAATGTCATATAACGCCCGATTGGCTTTTAGTTTACAAAATTGAGAAAAACATTCTTGTTTTGACACTAACCCGAACGGGAACACATTCGGATATTTTCTAGGTAAACCTCCGCATCAGCGGAATTTACATAAAAACCCAAAAAACTTAAACAAGGAGGAATGCCTATGGCGGGAACTGCAAGCCGTGAATATGTTAAAGCATGGTCGATAAAATCCTCGCTTCGGCGGCTGAGCCGCTGTCAGATTGCGTTCATTGGTCGGAGGCTATCCTTGATGTCAGACACCAAATCAAAAGCTAAACCCAAATCTGATTGCTAAGTTTAAGAGGTGATTTTTATGGAAACTTCTGCCGGGCGTGAATATGTCAGACCCGTCAGCACCGAAAATTGTTTAGATTACGCTTTGGGGCTGGGAGGACGCATTGAAAAGGCTGAACCGACTTATTCTGATGAAGATGCTGAAATGGATGCATACTTCGCAAGCATAGACAGTTGGCCCGATGACAGCCACTTGTTTTATTCGGAGAGCAATATGAGAGCCATTGATGAGGCTATTAAGCGAATGGCAGAGGGAAGAGTTGTTATTAAGACAATGGAGGAACTGCGGGCTATGGAAAACGGTTAGGCGGTGATTGGAAAATGGGCAAAACAATATTCGATGACCGTGCTTGGGACGACTATGTTTTTTGGCAAGGGCAGGATAGGAAAACTTTAAAAAGGATAAACAATATTCTGCAAAGTATTTCCAGAGACCCATTCGGCGGCATTGGTAAAGCCGAAAAGCTGAAAAGCCGCCCTAATTCTTGGAGCAGGCGTATTGACGAGTGTAACAGATTAGTGTATACGGTTGAACCAAGTAAAACTAACCCCGGTGAAGTCAACATCGAAGTAATCCAATGCAAAGGTCATTACGATGACTAAAGGTAAACCTCCGCATCAGCGGAATTTACATAAAAACCAAAAAATCTAAAATCAAGAAAAACAGCAAACAAAAGGAGGTAATCCTTACGCCAATGGAAACAACTACTATCTTTCTGAGAAGTATTTTATATCAATTAAAAAGGGCGGAAAACCTTAATCAAGCAATCAGTGCCGTATCAGTCATGTGCTCTAAGGATGACATTGCGGTTGTGGAGAAAGAAATTCTGGCATTAAAAGAGACGCAGAGCAAAAATCTGTCACAGTAAACCCCCTGCCCTCTAAAGCAGGGTTTACATAAAAAACAAAACCAATAACATTTTAAAGAGAAATTTTGAATGGAGGGATGTTATTATCATGGAGGATTCGGGCGGAATGACAGATAAACAATTTGACGTTATGATGCGCTTATTCTACCTTTTGGCTAGGAAATCTCAAAGGTGCAATAGCTCTTGGGAAGAATATATTGCAGAGTTGCGGGCTGTTATCGGCAGTAAAAATGTCGCTTTGGTTGAAAATGCGTTTATTACGATTGATAATCGCAAATCTCAAACAAAAAGCTAATGATTTTTGGGCTTTTTGAATAGGAGGAGGAATGCCTATGGCGGGAACTGCAAGCCGTGAATATGTTAAAACGCAGATTGATTACTTGCCGGAAGCCCAGCTTGACGAGATTTTAAGGGCGATTAATGCAGTTAAATTGAGGCTTGTGTCAAAAGGCGTTGACCCTGATTTGTTGTTTAAAGACGATACGGAATATTTATCTGCCGTTCCGGGTATGGTCGATAAAATCCTCGCTTCGGCGGCTGAACCGCTGTCAGATTGCGTTCATTGGTCGGAGGTTATCCTTGATGTATAGCGTTGATTTGACCAATCGGGCGAGAGCAGAATTAATGAGCAACATCGGATTGTATACGATATTCTGCCAAATTCAGCAAAGGTAAAAGACGAAAACGGTGTTATTTATCAAGGCATTGTGAAAGTCATTAGTATGTGGACACATTACGAATAACCATACCATGGTGAACTTCCTGCCTTTCAAAGCAGGGTTTACATAAACAAAAAAAAACCAAAATCAAGAAAAACAGCAAACAAAAGGAGGCAAGCCTATGGCAATGGAAACTACTACGCTTCTGAGAAGTATTTTATACCAGTTGAAAAAAGCGAAAAACCTTAAAGAAGCTATAAGCGCAGTGTCTGTCATGTGTTCTAAAGATGATATTGCCGCTGTTGAGAAAGAGCTTGCAGAGCTTTATAAGGAACAAGAGGATTCCTAGGTAAACCCCCTGCCCAAAGCAGGGTTTACATAAAAAAAGTATCTATTCAATCGCTGAAATATTGCACAAATTTTTCGTAGGGGCGACCGCCCCGGTCGCCCGATACACCGCACATGGTCGCCCGAATAACTCCGTTATTTATTCTTTTGCCTATCCTTTCGGGCGAACGAGGCGTTCGCCCCTACGAAACAGGTTGTTCATTATGAAAAAAATCCACCCGTGCAATAGGTCAATTTTATTCTGTAGGGGGCGGGCTTGCCCGTCCCGCACACAAAAAACGCATCATTTCGCTTGGCGGGACAGGCAAGCCTGTCCCCTACAGAACTATTGCACAGGTGGAAAAAAATCAAGCAGAGCGACTGAATGGTTACAAAAAAAACTTAAATCAAGAAAAGGAGCAAATAAAATGAAAAAAAATCTCTTAAAGAAGCTTTTAGCTTCAGTAACCGCGGGTGTTATGGCGGTTTCGGTGGTGGGGTCGTTGGGGTTGACGGCAAGTGCTAACTCAATCCCCGACAGGATTTGGCTATTTAACTACACAAGACATGGAGACACGACTGCTATCAATAATGCTTTTGTTAGCGAAATACGTGCAAAAGAAGTTACTTTTAACGCGTATGAAGATTACACCAAAAATACAACATATAGGAAAAGAGCCACCGTTGGGAGTATTTTAGATGGATATACCGCTGGAAGTGTTACTTCTTCTTCTTTAGCTAGTGCGTTGTCTGGTTCGATTCCACAGACTGTTAATGGCGTTAATATTGTGTTTGCACATGGTTTTGGTAACATGCTTCAAGATGATGGCGCGTATACCTTTAATACGCAATCTAACATGACCTCGGCAATGAGTGCGCTTAAAAGGGAAGAGCAAAGAGTTTTGGATTTGAGAACGGCAGTTGTAAGAAGAGATATTCAAGACGCAAGGGATGCTTTGCAACGTGCTCGTGTAACTGCGGGAGCTAATAATACCAGCACGGAATTAGGAAGACAATATGCGGAAGTTTTAAATGCTCTTGATGCTATAAGGACTACTAGTGTTATGGGCTTGACATTACAAGATACCCATTTGTTTGAAGGAACAAGTATAACTTCTAATCAGAATACTAATAGAACGTATAGCGTTGCTGCATTAGACATTACGGCATCAAGCGGCGGAGCGCAATTGAAATCAGTTATATCTAACATATCACAACTTTCTTCTACTCATTCTGTTCAAGCTGGTTCAGAGCCTAATTACTTAGATATAACAGTTGGGGGAAGTAATGATAGCTGGTGGTATGCCAATAGTACGCGTGGTGACTTTAACAATACCACATTATGGTTCGCGGGGCAAATGAGACGTCAGCCTCCTAATGGTTTAAACTCTCAATGGACTCATTACAGCGGAGCGGGCGGCTCGGGTGGCGGCAATAACAACGACAGACCTAATAATGACAGACCTAGTAATAATAACACTTATGATGAACGTGATGATTTAACTCCTTCTAGCAGTAACAGGGTTGCGGATACACAGTCTTATTTTGTTTCGGGGTGGGGTTGGTTTCCTTCTGTTAGTGCGGTTCGTGATGTAACGGGCAGCAGCAGTTATACCAGAACGGGAACAAGTAACTGGACACCTACGAATGTATGGTTTGACTGGAGAGACGGCAGGTATTACAGCACAGCGGGCAGTTCGGATACACGTTATCGGGTAAACAGCGCGGTATCGGGGCATCAAGGGAATGTGAATGTGAATAACCCCAGCCAGCCTTTCTGGCCTCAAAATCCTCAGCCTACGCCTGCTCCTCAGCCTACACAGGTGAACAGGACGGATTCTTATGTAACGATTAACGGCGTGAATTATATTGGGTGGAGCAGAATCGTAACAGGGCTCGCGACTGCACCGGGGACTACGGTGAATATCGTGATGCAGGAGCAAACCTCAATTCCGGCAAGCGTATTGGCGGCGGCTAAGACGAATAATAACACCCTCGTCGTCACCATGGCAAACGGCGCGCGCTGGACGATTGCAGGGTCGGCAGTTACGACGGCACAAACGAGTAATCTGGGCATTACCTATAATACCAAGAATATCCCCACAGCGGCGGCAAACCGAGTAACACCGCAGGGAACGATTGCGCGCTCACAAATCACCATCGGGGATAATACGGCATTCGGCTTTACAACAAGCGTAACGGTTAGATACGCAACATCAAGAGCAGGACGCTCGGTTACCCTGTACCGTTACGACACAGCAAGAGGACAATTAGTAAGAGTATCCCAAGCCACCATCGGCACAGACGGCAGAACCACCTTCACAGGCTTAACCCAAGGCGGCGATTTCTTAACAGTAACAGCATAACCAATTGACGATTGACGATTGACAATTGACAATTATAATTTGCACGGGACGGATATAATTGCGGGAAACGGGACGGGCAAGCCCGTCCCCTACATGCAAAACGAACGCGTAGGGGACGGGCTTGCCCGTCCCGTTCATTTACACCTGTGTCCCGCCCGATAATAGGGCATGGTACGTTTTTTTTTTTTTGTACGTTTCGTAGGGGACAGGCTTGCCTGTCCCGTTCATTTACCCGTCCCGCCCGATAATGGGAAATGGTACGTTTTTTTTGCACGGGTCGTAGGGGCGACCGCCCCGGTCGCCCGAACACACCGCCCGTGGTCGCCCGATAATAGGGAAATGGTATGTTTTTTTGTGCAGATTTTGTGCGGGACGGGCAAGCCCGTCCCCTACATTAAAGCTATTAACGAATTTTTAAAACAAACAGATTGAACCAAATAAAAAAACCCCGCCGAAATTGGCGGTTTTTTTTTTTGAAAAAAGGGGTTGACAAATGAGTGCGGGTATGGTATAATATAAACATAAAAAAGCGATAGAGAGGCTTTTGCCTCCCTATCTGGGTGATTAACGATGCTCTTCTTTGGTGGGTGGGGCATCGTTCTTTTTCCGTCTGGAGGACGTTTTGCTCTTAATAACATCATAAACATACGAGCCCAAAACGCTTGCGAGAACTCCTAATGGAAAATTAAACCATAATCCCATATGTACACCTCCTCTCATAGGATTAGGGCAACGGAGGAAAACCTCCCCTAATCCTACGGAGTGCAAGCGGCGAACACATCAACCGACAATTTCCGAGCAGTTAATCCCTTATATATAATTATAACATATTTTTCTTTGCGCGTCAATAAAAAAAAAAACACCCACCCGGCGCAAAACCCCCGCCGAAATTGGCGGGGGTTTTGCGACTAAAAAATAGTTGCAATTTTATTATTAATGTGATATAATAATTATAAGGGAGATGTGATAAGGGTTGAGTAAAAAAGATAAACTTGTTGCAAGGATAATGTCGAACCCAAAAGATTTTACATTTGATGAGGCTAAAAATCTTTTGGAGCTATGCGGATATAAAATGTCAACATCGGGCAAAACGAGCGGCTCGAGGGTAAGTTTTTCAAAAAATCAAAAAGTATTTCGTTTACATAAACCCCATCCAAGAAAAGAATTACCCCATTATTTGGTAAAAGAAATTATCGATGAGTTGAGAGGAGAATTTTAATATGAAAAACACATTAAATTATAAAGGTTATTATGGCAGTGTTGAATTTTCTGATGAGGATAGTCTTTTTTTTGGTAGGATTATCGGTATAAATGACCGCATAATATATGAGGGCGATAGCGTTCAAAGCTTGCGGCAAGATTTTATTGATTCTGTCAATGATTATCTTGAAGTTTGTGCCGAAATAGGCAAAGAGCCCGAAAGAGCTTATAAAGGAACTTTTAATATTAGAATCAATCCGGAACTTCATAGGCAACTTGCTATTTATTCTTCTGTTTGCGGCAAGTCATTAAATTCAGCAGTTGAAGAAGCTATTCGCAATTATGTAAATTAATATGTCAAGATTTTTTTTGCCTTTTTGAAAAAAAGACTTGACAAACAAGTGCGAGTATGGTATAATATAAACATAAAAAAGCGAGAGAAACTTTCGTTTCTCTCTAGGGGTTTAACGATGCTCCTCTTTAGGCGGATGGGCATCGTTCTTTTTCCGTCTGGAGGACGTTTTGCTCTTAATAACATCATAAACATACGAGCCCAAAACGCTTGCAAGAACCCCTAATGGAAAATTAAACCCCCGAACGCAGGTTGCGAGTGGGGGGTGTTTTTTTATTTTTCTGAAAAAATCCTTGACATAGGCAAGGTTCTGGTATATAATTACGTTATACGGAAAACTATGTATGCGGAGGGTCACGATATGTGGAAAGTTGAAGTTAAGCTCGATGAGGAAAAAATACGCACCAAAAGCGAATACAATCTCGATGATATGTATGCGGCTATAGATAAGGCATTTGTGAATGGCGCATATATGGAAAGCCCCACGGTTGAAGCCGATGGAACGCGCATTTATATTGCACCCAAACTGAAAAATCAAGACCATTTTGCTATGATTGGTGCTAAGATTATTGCTTTTATGGATGCCGAATGGTTTACCGCCAATGTCCGCAAATTTATTTTAGGCAACAACGGCAGCAGTTCAGACCCGAATAATTTCAGCCGGGAGGATATACTCAAAGCATGGAAAGTCGGGGTATCGTGCAATTAAGGAGCTGCTTATTATGAATAGAACGAGCCGCAAAGCAATATATTTTGATTTGAACGATAAAGCATTGCAAATCGCTTACCCAAAGCCGAGCTATAAGCACGCTTGGGATGATATAAAGAATTTCATGCTTGATAATGGCTTTGAGCATCGGCAAAAATCGGGATATAATTCGTTAGAGCCGTTGGAATTTGCCGAGGTGCTTAAAACGGTAAGAGATTTAACAAAAGCTTTGCCGTGGTTAAGTCAGCCGAATGTGGTTCAGAAATTTGACGTTACAGAAATCGGCGAAACGCATTCTTTAAGCCATTTGTTTACAGAAAACGATATGCCAGCCGAAGTATTATTACCTAAATAAGTAGAACCAAAACCCAAAACCAAAAGGGGGAAACATATGTCCGGCAATGTTAAAAGCGTCCCCGAATATTTCGGCTGTCATGTGTTCAATGAAGATGTCATGCGTGCGCGGCTTCCGAAGAATGTCTATAAATCCTTGCTGAAAACAAAGCTTTTGGGCGTGCCGCTTGACGAGGATGCGGCGGAGGTCATTGCTTCCGTGATGAAGGAGTGGGCGACCGAAAAGGGGGCTACTCATTATTCTCACTGGTTTCAGCCTATGACAGGCGTTACCGCCGAAAAGCACGATTCATTTATCTTCCCCGCCTCCGATGGCAGGGTGGTCATGGAATTTTCGGGCAAATCACTTATAAAAGGAGAGCCGGACGCATCCTCATTCCCATCCGGCGGGCTTCGCGCTACCTTTGAAGCGCGCGGATACACCGCGTGGGACCCCACTTCGCCCGCCTTCATCAAGGATGGCTCGCTTTATATCCCAACGGTTTTTTGCTGTTATACAGGCGAAGTGCTCGATAAAAAAACCCCCCTGCTCCGCTCAATGGACGCACTCTCAGAACAAGCACTGCGGGTCTTAAAGCTTTTCGGTGCTAACACGGCAGACCGCGTCACCTCAATAGTAGGCGCGGAGCAGGAATATTTCCTTATAGACAAGGCTCTGTATGACCGCCGCTTGGATTTGATTTTCACCGGCAGGACGCTTTTCGGCGCGAAAGCCCCCAAAGGGCAGGATTTAGAGGACCATTATTTCGGCAACATCAAAGAGCGTGTTCGGGATTACATGAGGGACTTGGATGAGGAGCTTTGGAAGCTCGGCATATTCGCCAAAACAAAACATAACGAAAGCGCGCCCGCCCAGCACGAGCTTGCACCGCTCTATACAACGGTCAATATCGCCTCCGACCAAAACCAGCTTATCATGGAGGTTATGAAAAAAACCGCGCTGAAGCACGGGCTGGTCTGCCTCCTGCATGAAAAGCCCTTTGCGGGGGTCAACGGCTCGGGGAAACACAATAATTGGTCGCTTATAACAAACGACGGGCAAAAGCTGCTTAACCCCGGCGTAAGCCCGGGGGAAAATATACGGTTTTTGACCTTTCTGTCAGCCGTTATCAGAGCGGTGGATGAATTTTCGGATTTGTTCCGGCTTTCTGCGGCTTCAGCCGGAAACGACCTTAGATTAGGGGCGGACGAAGCCCCCCCCGCCGTCATGTCCGTTTATTTGGGCGATGAGCTTACCTCAATACTTGATGCTATGGAAAAAGGCGAAATCATAAAATCCGGCGGCAGGGAGTTTCTTACCTTCACCGATGAAATCCCGAAATTCCCCAAGGACACAACCGACAGAAACAGAACCTCACCCATAGCCTTTACAGGCAACAAATTCGAGTTCAGAACACTGGGCTCAGCCGATTCCATCGCTTGCATGAATATGATTATTAACACAGCCGTTGCGGGCGTCTTAAAGGCTTTCGCGGACAGACTTGAAAATTCCCAAAGCTTCACCAATGATTTAAATAAGCTTTTAATTGAAACATATAAAAAGCACAAAAGAGTTATATATAACGGAAATTGCTACGATGCGGCATGGTCGGAGGAAGCAAAAAAGCGCGGGCTTAATAATTATCCCGACACAGCCGAAGCCGTCCCGCATTACAGGAATACTAAAAATATCGCTTTGTTTGAGGAGTTGGGGGTTTTAAGCGGAAAAGAAATAAATTCGCGGACTGAAATCCTTTTGGAAAACTACTCAAAGCTTATAAATATCGAAGCCCTTACAATGCTTGACATGGCAAGGAGGCAGATTATTCCCTCGGCAATTGAATTTTCCGGGCTTTTAGCCCAAACCGCCCTTGCAAAAAAAGAAATCGGCGTTGACTTTACCGCCGAAAAACGGCTGGCAAAGGAGGCGGCGGAATTTACAAACGAAATACTGGATTCCGTAAAAGCCTTAGACCGCAAGCTTAGCGAAATAAATTTTTCAGCCGATAAGGAGAACACAGCGAAAGCCTGCCGCGATGAATTGCTCCCCGTAATGGAGTCGCTCAGACGGTCTGCTGACGGGTTTGAAAAAATCTGCCCCGAAAAGCTGTGGGCGTTTCCTGCTTATTCGGATTTGTTGTTTAGGATTTAACCTTGATTGACAATTAATGTGTCGAAAACCTTTTACCGGCATAGACTGAATTAAGCGGAGCATAAAAATCAGGGGGTGCGGTGGCGCGAAGCAGGTCATGTGACGCGCCTGTAGGGGAGCCGCGCTTTTAACTGCTTTTTAAAAGCCGCTTGATATAGAATGGTCAAATGTCAAAAAAATTGACATTTGACCTTGATTTTTTTTTTATTATGTAGTATAATGAAATGTGTGTAGGAAAAAATAGGCTTTTGGGGGGGATTTTGTGAAAGCTGTCAATGTTAAAGCGCATAGAACGATTGTGTCGGCGTCGTTGCTGAGCGCGGATTTATCCAAGCTTGAAAAGGAAATAAAAAAAGCCGAGTCAGCCGGCTGCGAGTATATCCATTTCGATGTTATGGATGGTGTTTTCGTTGAGAATATAAGCTATGGGCTTCCTGTGCTTAAAGCCGTTTCAAATATTTCCGAAGCGGCTATGGACGTGCACTTGATGATTGTAAACCCGCTTAAATATGTTAAAGCCTTCGCCGAAAGCGGTGCCGACATCATAACTTTTCATTTCGAGGCGGCTTCCAATATAGCCGATACCATAGCGGCTATTAAGTCGCTGGGGAAAAAGGCGGGGCTGGCGATTAAGCCGCGAACCCCTGTTCAAAGTATACTTCCTTACCTTGAAATGCTCGACATGGTTTTGATTATGACCGTAGAGCCCGGCTTCGGCGGGCAAAGCTTTATTCAGGACGCGCTGACTAAAATATCCGAATTAAGCGAGATGATAAGAGAAAAGGGTCTGAGCATCCCGATTCAGGTTGACGGAGGCATTAACGGCAAAACCGCTTCTAAGGTAATAAAAGCCGGTGCTTCAATCCTTGTCGCGGGCGGATACCTTTATCATGCGGACAATATGGCTAAAGCCGTAAACTCACTTCTCTCCTGCACGGGAGAAGCGACTTAAAAACAAAACCGAAAGGCGGAGCAAGACCATGCCGATTTTATTTTTCGCCGATGTGCAGGCGAAGCATGGGCTGTACTTATGTTAAAATTCAATTTACCCGAAAAAACCGAAAAAAGTATAACGGCGGACATTTTGGCGGCACTTTTAACGCTTTCTTTAATCACGGTTTACTATTACGGCTTCAGAGCGGTTTTAATTATTTTTATTACCCTGCTGACCTTTATCATTTCCGATGCTTCCTGCATGAAAATAAGAAAGAAGCCCTACGCCGCCGCAGATTTGGGCGCGTCCGTCATTGCCGGATTAACGCTCGCCCTTATGATGTCGGCTGCTGTCCCTTATAATATAGCGGTTATATCCGCGCTTTTTGCGTCCGTTATCGGAAGGCAGGCTTTCGGCGGACAGAGGCATGAAATTTTTAACCCCGCCGCAGTCGGCTTCTTATTTGCGGCACTTTGCTTCAGCGATGCGATGCTGAGCTATCCGAAGCCCTTTGATAAGCCGGAGCTAGCGTCCGTTATCCCTTTAGAGATGCTTTCACCATCGATTAACAGAGCCCTTGTCGCCTCATCTTCTCCGCTCATTACCTTTATGGATGTTTTAATCGGCAAGCTGCCCGCGCCGATGGGAACGGCATACCTGCTCCTTTTAGCGGTATGCGCCCTTGTGCTTATATGCAGGCGTTCTGTTTCAGCCGTTGGCTTTTTCACTCAATTGGGTATTGTAACGGTGTTTTCATACATATATTTTGACTATAATATGCTTGCGGTATTCAATATGCTATCAGGGAGTATGTTTGTGTTCGGGTTGCTTTTCCTCTCCTGTGTTAAAAAGAAAACCTCCCGCGCAAGCTCCTCTTGGTTTATACTGGGCGTTTTAACAAGCATTGCTTTTTTGACGCTTGAATTCTATTCCAAAACCGAAAACGCGATTATATTCGCAGTTATCATCGCGACTCCTTTCGGAGTTGATTTAGACAGGCACTCGTTTGCGGAGGTTTTAAAAAAGGGAAGCTCCGGAATCATTTATAAGGTGAGAAGCCGATTCAATAAACAGCTTGTAAATGTTAATGAAACGCTGGCACTGTTGGATGAAAGAGGCACGGAGGAGCAGAGGGAGGAGAAGGGGAATTAGCATGGAGCATTTGTCTGAAGCATCTAAAGTAAAAAATAAGCATCGCGATATGCTGATGGAAAGCTTTTTTAAGAAGAATTCCATCTTGGTAAACGGTATGGTAATAACCCCTGTTGCGGCTTTTGCCAACACTCTCGAAAACGCGGTTACGTTAAGCGTTTCATTCTCAATCATAACCTTGTTCACTCTGCTTTTTTCTTCCTTTGTTCCGAAAAGGGTAGTTTATGCAATCCGTATTATAATTTATACTGTAATAGGCTCTTTGATTTATGTTGTAGCGGCAATACTGCTTAATCATTTAATGCCGGATAAAATAGCGGATATGGGCATTTATTTTCCTTTGCTGATTATAAATTCGCTTATTGTATCCCGCTCGGAAGTAATTTTTTCGCGGGAGCGCAGGTCTGTAGTCTTGATTGATATTATTTTCTGTATTTTGGGATATGCTATTGTTGTATTGCTTTTCGGAGTAATCAGGGAGATTTTAGGAAGCGGCGGCATCGGAAACCATGTTTTAGCCGTCCCCGTCATTTACCCTGTTTTCCGTACCACGTTTGGCGGGTTTTTATTGCTTGGAATGTTTGCGGCTTTATACAGGGCGGTATTGCTCTTTGTAAAGCGGCTGAAGGAGACAGGGGTAAAATGAACTTTATCATTCAAATCATAACGGTTACTTTTTTTCAAAACGCGGTTTTTTCCCGCGCTCTGGGGGCAAGCGCGCTGCCGCAGATTTCGCGCAATAAGAAAAACCTTGCCGGATTTTTCCTAAGCATGACGTATATTATGACCGTTACCGGGTTTATATGCTTTTTTATTGACAGGCTATGGGAGGTTAAGGGCTTCGAACAGGTTTTTCTGCCTATGGTTTACATACTCGTTCTCGGACTTGTCTATATCGCCACCCTTCTTTGCCTTTGGCGGTTTATGTATAAGACCTTTAGGAAAATGAGAAAATATATACATATATCAGCGTTTAACGGCGCGGTGCTGGGTTCTGTGCTGTTGAACCATGAATTATGCGATACACTCGGTCAATATATAGCCCTCAGCATAGGAATCGGATGCGGCTTTTCACTGGCGGTATATCTTGTGTCAACGGCGTATGATAAGCTTTATTCGGAGGACGCACCTTATCTGTTCAGAGGGTATCCTTTACTGCTGATATACGTAGGGATATTGGGTATGGCATTTTTCGGCTTCACGGGTCATCAAATAAGAATATAGCAGAGTGGGGGACGGTGCGGTTTATGGCTTTAAATTCCGGTCGCAGGGTATACAGGAAAGGGATGGGTTCGCGGAAAAAGCGAAGTAAAACGGTAGTTAACTCATTTCTTATTGTTATAGGGTTAGCGGTTGCTGTTTTTTTGGGAATCAGCATCGCCGGACCGATTAGAGAATATTTTAGAAACAGGGAAATCGGCGGAGCGGCTGACCCGTGGGTTCCCCCCGCCCTCCCCGATATAATTGCCGCAGACAGCAACAGCGGCGGCAATACAGGCGGAGGTAACGGCGGCAATAACAGCGGTTCACCGTCCGAAAGAGCCGAGCGCGGCTTTTCCGCCTGCCAAATTCCCGTATCGGCAATGACAAATTCCGATACGCTGAAAGACGCGCTGATTCAAGCGCGGACAGACGGCTACACCGCCGCAGTAGTCACATTAAAAGACAAGGGCGGAGCTATTTATTACAGCACCGCCTCGGAAATGGCTTTATTAGCGGATAACGCGGTAAAGAGCGATTTGACGGCGGAGCATATCTGCGCGCTTATCGTTGCCGCAGGTCTGAAACCCATAGCCTCCGTAAATCTTCTTGAAGACCATAACATTTACGGGGCAGGCAGGCAGGGCGCGTTTAAGTTTGAGAACTCCATATCCACATGGTTTGATAACCGCGTGGATATGGGAGGAAAGCCTTGGCTTTCGCCTTTCGATACCGACACGCAGGATTACGCCGCATTTCTGGCGGACGAGGTTTCTAAAGCCGGATTTGAAACGCTTATATTCGATGGTTTAGTTTTCCCCCCGTTCAGAAGCTCCGATTTAAACTATATCGGGAGCATTGTGAAAAATGAGAGCAGGTATCAAGCTCTTGTCAATCTGGCTCTTTTGGCGGCGGATGCGGCGGCTTCAAACGGAGCGGCTTCTATGCTTCATATTTCAGCGGCTGATATTATTACGGGCGGCTCTGAAATCTTTAAGCCCGATTCGCTTGAGGGTGCTACGGCTCTTATATATTACGCGCCGGAGAGCTTTGTTAAAACCTTTGTTGACGGCAATCAAGAAATTGTGCTGTCAGACATGAATATATCCGACAGCACAACGGTTGTATTTAATGTAATTTCTCAAAAAGCGGGAGATAAGCTTGCGCTTATTCCCCATGTAGACAGCACCGGCATGAACCAAGAGGATTTTAGCGATGCAATCACATCGCTAATCGCCTTGGGCTACGATTCATACGTAATCAGCTGACTTAACACGCGGACGAACCTCTTAGCCGGCGTATACCGTTTTGCTTCCGCATATGTCGCAAAAGCGCGCATCGTCCGGGTAGATAAATCTTGTTCTGTTGTAATCGCAATCTCCGTTTGTGCAGATGTTTTGATGAGGCATTTCAACGTGGTCCGGCAAGGTTGAACCGCACTTCAAGCAAAACTTGGATTCAACTCTGTAAGACTCGTGTCCGCAGTTGGTGCATCTTTTCATTGGGTATTTCCCCTTTCAGTAATATAGCGGATTGTAAAGCTTGCTTCCGCTGCGGTAACCTCTTAAAAGTATTCAAAAACTAAAGCTACCTTATTCATTATATATTATTTTCAAGGCAATGTCAAGCAGAAATTTTTCGACAATAAGCAGAGAACGGAGTTTTTGTATGTTAAAGAATATAAGCATAGGTTTTATCGGCGCGGGAAATATGGGCTCAGCTATCATTAAAGGAATTTTTAACGGCAAACTGAAGTTTGGCTCAATTTTCGTTTATGACCTTGACAAGGAAAAGCAAAAGGCTCTTGAAGAGGAATACGGGACAATCTCCGTTTCAAGCGAGCAAGAGCTTGCCGAAAAAGCCTCTTTAGTATTCTTATCGGTAAAGCCGCAGCAGTTAGATGAGGCTTTGGGGAGAATCAAGGATGCGGTCTGTGAAAAAAACACGGTGCTGGTTTCAATATGCGCGGGGATTAACGAGGAATATATCAAAGCGAGAACGCACGAAAATGCCAAGGTCGTCCTAGTCATGCCGAATACGCCGCTTTTGCTCGGCAAGGGCGCGACCGCACTGGCGAAAGGCTCGTCCGTAGCGGAGGATGAGTTTAACATTGTCCGCGATATTTTTTCGTCATGCGGAAAAGCTGTTGTGATAGACAAGGCTCAAATGAAGGAAATCATAGCGGTCAACGGCTCATCGCCCGCCTTTGTTTATCTTTTCGCAAAAGCCTTTATTGATTATGCCGCTTCAAGCGGGATTGCTCCCGAAGCCGCGAGGGATTTATTTTGTCAGGTCTTAAACGGCTCTGCTGAAATGCTCACCCAAAGCGGGCTTTCAACGGAAGCCTTAATCGCTCAAGTCGCCTCAAAGGGCGGGACTACGGAAGCGGGGCTTTCGGCACTTCGGGAAGGGGGCTTTGAGGCTCTTGTGAGAAACGCTTGCGAAGCGTGTACAAAGCGGGCGTATGAACTGGGGAATTGATTCTTCAATTAATAAAACACTTCTAAAAAATCGGCTTTCCGCATATACCTTTATCAGAATAGAAAAATAAAGGACTGGGTATATGAAAGCTGCTAAAAAATCCGGGAGTTTGTCGTATAACGACTCGACGGTGTTGTTTTTTTCAATATTATTTTTAATCGGTGTTTTATTCGGGACAATTTTATACCGCCTTAATTCGGAAAGCGCGGACAAGCTCAGCGAGCTGGCAGGGAGCTTTATAGCCGGGCGGCTGGAGCAAACTTTCTGGCAAACCTTGGTGAACTCCTTCGCGGGGGCTTTCATACTGCTTTTGGTATGCTTTGTTCTCGGATTCGGCGCGATTTTTCAGCCCTTGGAGGCTATGATTCCTGTTTTCCGCGGCATAGGCTTGGGCGTGTCGCTTGCAGGTATGTACAGCCGATACGGTGCGGGCGGCGTTGGAATATCTTTGGTTTTGATTGTACCGAACGGGGTTATTTCGGCACTCGTGCTCATCATAGGCGTGCGGGAAGCCATGCGTATGTCAAACAGCATCGGTGCTATCGTATTCACGCGGAAATCGGGCTTTGAGCCGGTGGATTACAAGCTTTATTTTACTAAATTCATAGTACTGACGGCAATACTGACGGTATCTTCCTTAGCCGACAGCCTGCTTACGTTTCTGTTCGCCGGATTTTGGACAAGGATTATATTTAATAATTGACAATTAAGGCTCTAAGTGTAGGACGTATAAAACGAATAAAATAGGGAAGTGTAAATTTTGGGATTTTTTAGGTTTGATTATAATAAGGCGGGAGCGGGGGTTGCTAAGGGCGCGCCGCGTAAGAAAGCTTTTTTTGCGTTTTGGGACATTTATTTCAGCAAGCTTTGGAAATTTATTAAGCTTAACTTTATTACTCTTTTATTTTGCCTGCCAATCATTACAATCGGTCCCGCGCTTACGGGGATGACGAAGGTTTTGCGGAATTTTGTGCTTGATAAAAATTCGTTTGTATTCCATGATTTTTGGAAAGGCTTCAAGCAGAGCTTTAAAAAATCACTGCCGATTGGAATGATTGATGTGATAATTGCCGTTTCCTCGATTCTCGGGCTGCAGATTTACCCTCAAATGGCGCAGGAGTCGCAAACGGGCGGGTTATTTTTCATAGCACTTTGCGTTATATCGCTAAGCTTTGCTTTTACACTGCTTATGGTTAACTTTTACATCTTCCCGATGCTTGCGGCAACTGATTTGAGCGTTAAGGATATACTGAAAAATTCATTTTTCCTAACCTGTGTTTCTTTCAAAAGAAATTTTATTACCTTTTTGATTGTCTTATTTACAAGCTTGATTTTGCTTTTTACATTTTTTATGTCACCCGATGTATTTCTCCTCATCCTCCCTGTTTTTCCTATTTCTTTTTTGGGCTTTGTTATTATGTTCAACACCTACCCGCAGATTCAAAAATATGTAATAAACCCATACTACGAGGGGCGCGGCGAAGAAAATCCCGAATACGCTCATCTGAAATCAGCCCCCGACGGAAATTCGCTTTTCGTAGATAAAGGCGGCTCAGAAACGCCTATACCGAAAAAAAGTAAGGGTAAAACGATTTCATAGGGGCTAAGGGATTTTTTCCACCTGTGCAATAGGGTTATGTAGGGGACAGGCTTGCCTGTCCCGCCAATAGGGTGAAAAAATTGACAGCCCCGCCAAAATATGCTATAATAAATACAGAAACCCCAAAAAATTAACAAGAAAGGTCTTGATTTTAATGTCCAAATGTGCTACAATTTTAGCAAGCAAGCGGTTCACTCCACTTTTTTGACATGTCTTAGAATTTATGTAAATATATGGCAACTACCCCCTGTTTAGCGGAGGTAGTTGCCTTTTTTGTGTTTTGAGCAACAATTTATTTAGGCACGTAAATGATTGAGCCCGGATACCCGGATATAATTTTATCAGATGTTAAAAATGATATTCCTTCTGCCAAAGCTTGGGCAACCATTATACGGTCAAATGGGTCTTTATGAATGTCGGGTAACATAACTGTTTGAAACGAATGTTTTGCAGTGATTGGCAATTCGATATAGCCCGCATCAATAAGACCGCTGTATAATGGTATTGGATTATGGCTGAACGCTTCTTTTCTCATTCGATATTTAATCGCAATTTCCCAAATTCCGGCTGAACTGAAAAACAAAATATTATCATCGTCAATGATATATTTTAATAACTCGGGCGGCAGTTTGTTTTGTGCCGCCCAGATTAAAATGTGTGTATCAAGGAGTATTTTCATAAACCCTCCCCCTCGAACATCGCGGTTATTTCATCTTGAAGCATATAGTCAAAATCATCGGGAACTGTGAAATCTTTTAAAAATCCGACCCTTGAAGGCTTTGCGGGGGGAACATAGGCGGAAACGGTTACCAGCGGTTTCCCTGATTTAGCAATAATAAACGGCTTTCCCGCCGCCGCTTTTTCTATGAGTGAAGATAAATGTGTTTTGGCGGCATGAATATTAATTTGCTCCATATATTTACAGCTCCTTTTATTAGCAGGTTAAAAAAACACTTTATAAACTAAGTGTATCAGACTAAGCTTGTTTTGTCAAGTATTTTAAAAATAAAATAATCAGCAAACAATTAACGCTTTTCCAAAAAACTTGACACCCCCGCTCAAACATGCTATAATAAATACAGAAAACACAAAAAATTAACAAGAAAGGTCTTGATTTTAATGTCCAAATGTGCTACTATTTTAGTAAGCAGGAACTTCACGTTAACTCTTAAAAGGAGCTGATACACATGCAAGCACAAGCATATGAGGGATATTTTAAAAACGGTAGCTTTTTTACGGCAGGGCAAACAATGCGAATACCCGAAAACAGGCGAATTTATATTACAATATTAGACGAGCCGGCACGGGATGAAGCTATAGTCGCCAATGAACACGCAGAAGCATGGCAAGATTTTTTAGACGGCATTAAGAGTGTTGATAATGAGCCTCTGCCGGAATTTGAGCGGGTGACATTTCGGGAGGTTGACATATGATTTACGCGCTTGATACCAATATAATCTCGTATGTGCTTAACGGTAACGCCGACCTTGCTGAAAAGCTTAACGCCGTCACACAATCCGAAAGCAAGGTTATAATTCCGCTTATGGTTTATTATGAAGTACGGCGCGGTTTGCTGGCAAACGGGGCTACTGCTAAAACGCGCTTATTTGATAATCTGTGTACAAGGTTAGGTATTCACAACCTCACCAAAGCCGATATGAACACGGCAGCGGCTATCTACGCCGACCGCAAGCGCAAAGGAGCACCAATTGACGACAGCGACCTTCTCATAGCAGCGCAATGCTCTGCGAATGGTTACACGCTTGTTACGCATAACACTAAGCATTTCGAGGGCATAGGCGGATTGACCATAGTAGACTGGTATAATAAATAATAGAAAACACAAAAAATTAACAAGAAAGGTCTTGATTTTAATGTCCAAATGTGCTACAATTTTAGCAAGCTAGCAAGCGGGTTAATTCTGCCTGTTTGTCATGCACTAAAATACATGTTTTTAAAAAAGGTGGCTTTCCCTTACCTAGGGGAGAGCCACCTTTTTTTATTGCCATACAGCGTTGAATTTTCTTGAAATGTCAGTACATTCCTACGAAAATTTTCCTTTTTTCACGGCAAAAATCCTCGAAAGAACAAACCTGCTTTAAATCTGAAAAACTATAAACGCCAAATCAAAAATAATTACAGCTTAAGTATGCGCTTTATATCATCATCAGACATTCCGCTACTTTTAAGGCTGTCAATAACCTCTTTCAGAACCTCTTGTCTACCCTCTTGTCTACCCTCTTGTCTGCCCTCTTGCCTGCCCTCTTTCCGCGCCGCGCCCAGCATCAAGCGTTCGTTAATTTCCGCCTCTTCTCGCGCCCGCGCCATTTCGCGGATTCTCGTGTCCTCACTCATATCGCGGATAACCCGCG
>Ga0099364_10000478_pt1 | contig 67441 bp, 55 predicted proteins | sample TergutTh196P3_FD_73070 | JGI IMG/M metagenome (GOLD analysis project Ga0099364, IMG submission 73070) | Microcerotermes parvus P3 segment gut microbial communities from Pointe-Noire, Republic of the Congo - Th196 P3 | ecosystem: Host-associated > Arthropoda: Insects > Digestive system > Gut ... | reverse complement strand
GTTATGGTTGGGGGAAGTTTTTCGAGCCTCAACGTTTTGGAATGAATGGGAGTTGAGGCTCGAAAAACTTTCACCAACCTACGCGCCAACATTTTATTCGCCCATGATGCAGGCTGTTGGGCAGAGGGCTTTGAAATCTGCAAGCCCCAGGGAGGTTTTAATTCCGAGTTGCGCTCAGAGAGTTTAGTGCGCCGGCGGTTGCTCGTATTAAAACCTTCCTGGGGCCATCCGTAAGCCCCCGGCAGGGTGATTTTTTTTGGTTACTTTTTTTGTTCAGACAAAAAAAGTGACTTGCCGAAGGCAAGGTGCGTCCGCAGGGCGAAAAAACCTTTCGCCGGAGGCGACACTCCCCCCCCTGGAGGGGAAAAAATAAAAACAAAAACAAAAAAAGTGACTCGCCGGGAGGCGAAAACCCCCGCCGGCCAACCAAGCAATAGAAACATTCAACATAAAGCAGCTGGAATACAAGCCACTCAACGACAACAAAAAACGGGGAAGTGGACAACCATCGCCTTGCCTCCCCGCTTGCTATAAACAACAACATGCGTATAGAAGGAGGGCATTTTTCCACACATTAAAATGAGTTCGTCATGGAAAATACACAGCCGGCCAATATACCGCCGAATGTTAGCTCCCCCGCTCCACCCAAAAAAACCAAACGCCGAAAGTGGTTATACATTTTCGTCGCATTCAGCTTGTTGGTGTGTGGGGCCCTCTCCATCCTGCATTGCTTTAGCTCTGACATAACCGCTGTTGCAGACAGCGATGAAGCGCTGACGGCAGTAGCGCCTGATCATGTCAGAAAAATTCATAAAGCATATAGCAAGCAGGAGGGGCGGGCTTGGCAGGAGGTGGAGAGGAAATACAAGGGCAAGCGCCTAAAGCTGACGGGGACTGTTGTTGATACAAAATTTGACACTAGAGGCGCTTTTGGTTTTCCCTCTGGTTCATATGTCGAATTCGATCTGAAAACGTTTTTCAGCCCACACCCAACTCTTGGGTTACAGGCATATTTTGATCAGTCTGAACGAGCTTCCCTTGCCTCTCTCAAGGAGGGTCAAAAAATTGTATTCATTGGAACCCTCTCAAACACTCACTCAAAAGTCATACTGTTTGAAAATTGCAAGCTCCAATAGCTTGGCCAGTTAGGTATACCTCGGGGCCATTCAGCTCAGGAATGCCTCAGAAAAATGCTGCCATTCCTTCTGTCTTTCATCTGCAGCATTCCTTCTTTGTATTTTCCGGCAAAGTTACCCTCCTGGCCTTCTGCGTAGGCATTTTTCTGCCTTCCGGCTGTTGACGTGACTAATTTGATTAGTTATAACGCTAATGTTATTAGTCGGAATGGATTTCCCATGAGAATTCGTCAATTCAAAACAGTTTATCAGCTCAGCTTTATGCCCCACATCTTTCCCATCAATTGTTATTTCATTGAAGAAAAAGAGGACTTAACCTTGGTTGACACAGGCTTGGCTTTTTGTTGCAAGCCCATTCTCAAAGCCGCATCCGCCATAGGAAAACCCATTCGGCGGATTGCGTTGACGCACCCTCACGCAGAGCATACTGGAGCGTTGGACGGCCTGAAAGCACATATTCCAGACGCAACCACCTATATATCCGAAAGAGACTCCCATCTCATGCGTGGCGATTTTTCACTCAAACCTGGCGAGGCCCAATTGCCAATACGCGGCAGGTTTCAAAAAAATTTAAAAACATGTGCCGATCGGCTTTTGTCGGATGCTGATTTTGTTGGCTCCTTGAAAACAATGCTCGTCCCCGGACACACCCCCGGCTCCATGGCATTTTATGACAGCCGCTCGAAAACGCTGATTGCCGGAGACGCCTTGCAAACAAGAGGGGGCGTGGCCGTCTCCGGCGATACAAGAATTTTCTTTCCTTTTCCTGCCGCCGCCACATGGAACAAAGCCTTGGCCATAGACAGTGCAAAAAAGTTATATGCATTGGACATTCAATATCTGGCGACAGGGCACGGGAATGTCATTGAAAACCCATCGGCTTTCATAGAAAAAGCCATCCTCCGCGCAGAAACCAACCTCTGAAAATGGACACAAGCTATGGCCAAAGCATGCATTGACACAGCTGCTGTCTTGCAAACAGCTATCCTCATTGCAGATAAAAAAGGTTTGAGCTATGTCACGTTAAAAGAAGTGGCGCAGCGTTTGAGAATAAAAACGCCTTCTCTCTATAACCATGTGGAGGGGATAGAGCATTTGAACAGCCTGCTGGCGGTTTATGGGCTAAAATGTCTCAGAGCAGAAATTGCGGAAGCGGCCATTGGGTTGTCCGGCAACAAGGCCATTCATGCCATCGCCAATGCCTATATGGGTTTTGCAAGAAAACATCCCGGCCTCTATGAGGCCACCCAGCGGCCAGGCATATGGCAAGACAAAGACGCGGAACAAACATCCAACGACATTATTCACCTTGTTGAAAAAGTCATGGCCGAATTTCCTTTGGCCAAAAAAGACATGACGCACATCATCCGAATGTTTCGCTCTGTGCTTCACGGGTTTGCCTCTCTTTTGAAGAATAAAGGCTTTGCTAAACCCATCCGCGCAGATGAGAGTTTTTGTTTTGCCATAGAATTTATGCTGCAAGGCATTCATGCCAAACATCCGCCAGAGCAGGCCTCGCGGGAAAGGCCCCGCTCCCCCACCTCCTGAAGGCGGAGGGAGAAGGGGAAGCTTGGCTTTTATACGCCTGGCAGGACTTGAACCTGCGACCCTCGGCTTAGAAGGCCGATGCTCTATCCAGCTGAGCTACAGGCGCAAAATGCTTCGACAACGCCTCCCTTTTGCCGCCATCCTGCGTCAGGCTCGTTTTTGCTCGGGTCATGCACTCAAGTGCACTCCCCTCACAAAAGCCTCGCCTTCCTTGTCTGACGACAAAATGAAGGCATTGTCGAAGCATTTTCACTTCACAACCCAAACACAACTTCGTCACCATACAACAATGTCGGGGCGAGAGGATTTGAACCTCCGACTTCCTGCGCCCAAGGCAGGCGCGCTACCAGGCTGCGCTACACCCCGAGGGGCCCCACCCTCGCTTATGACAAGGGGCTTATCAACAAAAATCTTCCAAAAAACCTGCCCCCCTCCCCTGGAAAATACCGCAAAGCTCCCTCTTGCTATACCCCCGGGGGCTAAATGTCTAACTCGCCTACTTCGCCTACGGAATCCATAATCAGCTTGAAACGCGAGGAGACTTCCTTCCCCAATAACTCGTTCAATATCCGCTGCGTCTCCTCCTCGTCCTCCGCCGAAACCTTTAACGCTATGCGCCGCCCCGCATCCAAGGTCGTCGCCTTTAAGTCCGCCGCCGGCATCTCCCCCAGCCCCTTAAAACGCATAATGTTCGGCTTCGCGTTGCCCTTGGCCTTCTCCTTCAAAATACGCTCCTTGTCCCGCTCGTCCTGCGCCCAATAGGTTTCTTTGCCTATGTCCACACGGAAAAGCGGAGGCTGCGCAATATATATGCGGCCAGCTTGAATCAGCGGGCGCAAATGCCGCCAAAAAAATGCCAAAAGCAAAGTCGCAATGTGGTGGCCATCACTGTCCGCATCCATTAACAAAAAAACTTTCCCATAACGCAGACGGCGAATGTCACAGTCCTTGCCAAGCCCACACCCCAATGCACTCGCAATGTCCTGTAACTCGCGGTTTTGAGAAACCTTGTCCAGGGAGGCTTGCTCCGCGTTGAGTACCTTGCCGCGCAAAGGCAATATGGCCTGCGTCCGCCGATCCCTGCCTTGCTTGGCAGAGCCGCCAGCAGAGTCCCCTTCCACGATAAATAACTCGGACTCCTCCGGGTTGTTTGAGGCACAGTCCGCAAGCTTCCCCGGTAAATTCAAACGGTGCGAAACCGCTGTCTTGCGCAGGACGGCAGAGGCCGCCCTCGAGGCCTCCCGCGCCTTCGCCGCCAATATAATCCTCGCCACCACCGCGTCCGCCAATGTCTTGTTGTCGTTTAACCACTTCTCCAACGAGGGACGTACCACCGAGTCCACCTGGTTTTGCACTTCCGGGTTGTTGAGTTTTGTCTTCGTCTGCCCTTGGAATTGAGGCTCCAAAACATATACGGACAAAACCGCCACCATGCCCTCGCGTATGTCCTCGGCCGTGAGGCTCAAACCCTTCGGCGCAAGGTTGTGCGTCTCCACATAGTTGCGCACGGCTTTCACCAGGCCACCTCGAAGGCCAAGCTCGTGCGTGCCACCATTGGGCGTGGGTATCCCATTCACATAGCTTCGGACAAACTCGTCGGTGGCCTGCGTCCAGCATAAGGCCACCTCCATGCGCAGGCCATTGTCATTGTGCCTATAAAAAGGGGCTGCACCCTCCGGCACCGTCACCAGGTTTTTTTGCCCAAGCAGCGCTTGAATAAAATCCTCAATGCCACCCTCATGGCGAAAAACCGTCTCCACCGCAGGGCGCACCGCTTCATTCCTAAAGCGCACCGTCAGGTTCCGGTGCAAATAGCTTTTGGCTTCGAGGACGTCGGCAATAACCCTCGCGTCAAAACACATTTTGGCGCCAAATATTTCCTCGTCCGGCTGAAAGGCAACCGTTGTCCCCGTGCCCCGGCAACCCCCCTTAAACTTGAGTTTCCCCGTGGGCTTCCCGCGCGAAAAGGTCTGCTCTACACGTTGGCCGTCTTTGCACACCTCCACATAAAGCTGCGAGGAAAGCGCGTTGACGACGGAGGAGCCCACACCATGCAAGCCCCCAGAGTGCATATAGTTGGTTTTTTCAAATTTCCCCCCGGCATGCAGCGTGGTGAAAATAAGCTCCAACGCGGACTTCTTGTATTTGGGCATTTCATCAAACGGAATGCCCCTGCCATCATCCGACACACTCACCATTTTCCCGCCGGCATGCAGACGTATGCTCACACAAGAGGCAAAGCCATTCATCACCTCGTCAATGGAGTTGTCTAAAATCTCCCACAGCAAATGGTGAAAACCCGTCGAGTCTATGCCGCCAATATACATGGCCGGCCTCTTGCGGACGGCTTCCAGCCCCTCGAGGACTTGAATGTCTGCACCCGTATAACTCTTGCTGGCCTTGTTGGACTGTGCCATCGCCTGGCCTCCTCCCTTTGTTTAGGGCATACCTTTAGCGGAAGTGTCTTTAACATCTTCCGGCAGGTGGATCAGCTCTATGAAGTCATTCTTGGACATTTCCCGGCCTTTCCCTCCACGAGAAGTCACGGCAACAGCCCCAAGCTGAAACCGCAATTTCCGCTTCTTCTGCGTTTCAAAGTTTAAAAACATGCCTCTGTCCTCGCTGCATAAAAAGGCAAGCAGCACGTCTTCCGCCCCCAAGGACATCAGCTTCACACCCCTCCCGGGGTTGGCAAGCTTCGTCAACTCATTGCCCCGAAAAACCAAAGTGGAAGTCTTCTTCGACAAAAAACCAAGCAAACACTTGTCTGAATATTTCGACAAACCCAATACTTCATCTCCTTCCTGCAGTTTGACAAAACGCCTCCCGGAGCGCGTGGATATTTCAAAAAAAGGAGCTAAGTCCATTCGCATGCCATAGGCATGCTTGGTGACAATGACAAACTCCTCTGAAACACCCTGAGTGCTTTGGGCGCCTTGCGCATCCACAGAAAGCGCGCCTATGACGCGCTCACCATCCTCAAAACGGAAAAGCTTTTGCACCGGATCCCCATAGCCCACAGAGGCTGGAACGTCGTTGCAACGCAAGCTGTAGGCCTTTCCCAAATTCGAAAAAAGCGTCAGCGTGGACTTCAATGTGCCCTTCAGGCTGTAGGCCACCACATCGCCTTCGCGAAGCCGCGTCGCCGACGCGGACTTCAACTCCTTCACGCGCTTTATCCACCCATCCTTCGTCAAAACTACCTGACAATCCTCGTCGACAATAAAGGCTTCCTCGTCGAAAGCTATTTCCTCAAGCTCTCCACCTATTTTTGTCCGCCGCTTGTCAGAATATTTTTTGGCAACCTCAGAAATTTCTTCGGCAACAAGCTTCCAGCGCGCACTCGGCCTCTTCAAAAGCAACTCCATGCGACTTGCTTCTTTGGACTTCTCTTTCAATTCTTTTTCAACAATGAGAATTTCAAGCCTGGCCAGGCGATAAAGCTTCATCTCCAAAATGGCGTCCACTTGCTCCGCATCCAACTTGAAACGTGACTGCAATTTTTGTGAAGCGTCTGCCTTGCCGTCAGACTTTCGGATGATTCGGAGGACTTCGTCTAAAAGATCATAAATCCGCTCAAAGCCCTCCAAAATATGCAGCCTGGCCCGAAGCTCCGCCAGGTTGTGCTCAAGCCTTCGCGTGGTGACTTCAAAGCGGAACTGCAAAAAATGCTGCAGCGCTTCTTTGAGGCCAAGCCGCTTGGGCATTCCAACATCCGGATTCTCCGTCGGAACCAAACACGTCATGTTGACGTTAAACTTCATCGCCAACTGGGTGTGCTTATAGAGGTAGGCCATGACAAGCTCCGGCTCCGCCTCCCGCTTAATCTCCAGGACAATGCGCACGTCCGTTGTGGATTCGTCGCGTACGTCCAAAAGCAAGGGCAATTGCCTCTCGCGAACAATCTCCCCAAGCTTGGCAACCAATGCGGATTTGTCCACCATGTAGGGGATGGAGCTGATGATTATCTGCTTCCCCCCCCGCGGCAAAGGCTCTATCTTCCACTCACTGCGCAGACGAATCCCCCCCTGCCCCGTCTCATAAATCTCCAAAAGCTCCTGCTTGCTGTTGAAAATTTGCCCCCCCGTCGGAAAATCAGGCCCCTTGACAAAACGAAGGAGCTCCTTCGTCCTAAGCTCAGGGTTCTCAACCAAAGCAAGCAAGGCATTCGTGAGCTCCCCAAGGTTGTGCGGAGGAATGTGGGTTGCCATCCCAACAGCAATGCCCGTGGCTCCATTCATCAGCAGCTGAGGGAGTTTTGCCGGAATGACAATGGGCTCAAACCGTGTCCCGTCATAGCTTGGCCGAAAATCCACCGTCTTCCCGGATAACTCCGCCAAAAGCTCCCCCGCCAACTTCTGAAGCCTGCACTCCGTATAACGGTATGCAGCAGGATCATCCCCATCCAGAGAGCCAAAATTCCCATGCCCCTCTATCAATGGATAGCGCAATGAAAAGTCCTGAGCCATGCGGACCAGCGCTTCATAAATGGAGGCGTCACCATGCGGGTGATAGCGCCCCATGATGGCGCCAACAACCTGAGCGCATTTTTGATATTTGGCGTCGTGCGCAAGGTGCAAGTCGTGATGCATGCCATAGAGGATTCTGCGCTGGACCGGCTTCAACCCATCCCTCACATCCGGAAGCGCACGCGAGGTGATGACGCTTAAGGCATAGTTAATATAGCGCCGCTGCGTTTCAGTCGCCAAGTTCACCAGAGACTCTGAAGTCTGCATCAAATTCAGTTGGCCGCTGTTCGAACCACTCTCCTGCTTGCGCGTGCTTCCCTTGCTGCTCTTTTTCATGGCTGTTCTTTGGTATGGCCGTTCTTTTTTATGGCTGTTCTTTTTTATGGCTGTTCTTTCTCATGCAGAGGCCACTTTTTAGCTAAAATCCGCCGAGCGTCGAGAAATATAGTGACGGGCCAGCCGAAGTAAAGAAACAGAATTGCGTTTTCAAGACGAATAAATGCGTTGCTCTAACTCAAGCAAAGGCCTTCTTTGGCCTTCTTTGTATAGTAGCTCTTTCAAAACCAAAACATACAAGACAGCATGACACCCTCTCTTGCTGCTTTCACTGTCATTCTCCTTTGGCATTGTCTTTTGGCATTGTCCTTTGGCACTCTCTTTTGGCATTGTCTTTTGGCATTGTCTTTTGGCATTGTCTTTTGGCATTGTCCTTTGCCATTCTCCTTTGGCACTCTCTTTTGGCATTCTCCTTTACCATTGTCCTTTGCCATTCTCCTTTGGCACTCTCTTTGGGCTGTCATGGACATGAAATGTCTTTTCTCTGATTCAAAGGAGCGGGAGTATAAGCATTTGAGCACCCCCATGGGGTGTTTTTTTAAACTCCCTTCACATCAGCCGCCTCCTTCAGAGCTCATTCCAAAATGGAAGAATGGGAATAACTTCCTCTGGAAACAACACCACTCTATAGCGGGAAAAGCAGGCTTAATGCCTGTAGGTTGAAAACACAACTTGCGCAGCTATTATAGAATTTATATAGCCCTTGCATAAGAAAGAATCGAAGCCACATGGCCTTAGCAATGTTGTTGAGTGCTCAAGTGGTTTTCCTTTAAAGCTTGCATTTGCTACGCCCATCAGCGTTTGCCTCTAAAAAGTTGCCCCAAAGCTAACAACCTAGCAGGTGAATTCCTCTTATGAATGACTCTTCTGACGATACAGATTTTCAGTCCCAGCCTGAGGACCCAACAACTCCTGAAAAGGAAACCACTCCCCAGGGAAATGCCCCAGCGCCTGCAGAAAACGAAGGCAATGATGCAGAGGGTGACGACGAAGCAGAAACACAACCTTCTTCAAACTCAAAGCGAAAACGCAAACGCAGGCGCCGCAAAAACAACCCCATCCTCTTCTCTCCCGACGGACAAGCCTATCGCATGGTTGTTCAGCCGGATGGGCAACGCGTCCAGGTTTTTTTGACACCACAGGAATTGCAGCAACACCAACAACGGGTTCTCCAGCAACAGACACAACGCACTCCCTCTGAAAATGTACCTTCACCTGTTGTGACTGTCGAAGGCGTGCTTGACATTGACGTAAAAGGCCCCAACGCTTTTTTGCGACAACTGAAACGCAACTTGCTTCCCGGAGGGGATGATCCTGAGTTGCCCAAAAACCTTGTCCAAAAACTAAAACTGCGCCCCGGCCAATATATTTCTGCTCAGGCACTCGCCAAAGGCAACAAGCGAATTATCCAACGTGTTGACATGGTAGAAGGGTTTCCCCTGGAGCAAGCGACAAGGCTTCCTCATTTTCAAGATCTCACCTCCATCGACCCCATTGAGCAATTGAGACTCGAGCACTCTCACAGAGAAATGGTAACGCGCGTGTTAGACTTGATTGCACCACTTGGCAAAGGGCAGCGCGCTCTTATTGTTGCACCTCCCAAGACGGGCAAAACCATCATGCTGCAACGCATTGCCCAAGCACTTCTCGTCAACCATCCAGAAACACACATTATGGTTGTGCTCGTGGATGAACGCCCAGAAGAAGTTACCGACATGCGCCGCAGCATTCAGGCTGAAGTCCTCGCTTCCAGCTCAGACCGGCATGCGGCCGACCACCTCAAAGTAGCAGAGCTCGCACTGGAACGAGCTCGCCGAATGACAGAAAGCGGAAGAGATGTTGTTGTGCTGTTGGACTCGATCACCAGACTGGCACGCGCATTCAACAAAGAAGTCGACTCCTCCGGGAGAACACTCACAGGTGGCGTGGACTCGCGCGCTCTTGAACGACCAAAACGTATTTTTGGCGCAGCTCGCGCAACAGAAGAAGCCGGCACACTCACCATTATTGGAACTGCCATCATCGACACCGGCAGCCGAATGGATGAAGTCATTTTCGAAGAGTTTAAAGGCACCGGCAATTTAGAAATTACCCTCGACAGGTTGTTGGCAGAAAAACGTATCTGGCCAGCGGTGAATATTGCGCAGTCAGGCACGCGCAAAGAAGAAAAACTGCTGTCATTCAAAGAATATGAGAAAATTAAAAAACTCCGACAAATGCTTTTTCAAGTCAAACCCGTCGAAGCCATGGAAGCATTGATAAAACGTCTGTCTCGCTATACCTATAATGATGAGTTTTTAGATGAGCTATGAGCCGTTGCTTTATGTCCGCACTCCCCATCCATTGTAATTATCATCAAACACGACCAGGCGTTGCCGTTTGCGTTTCCTGTTATTGCGTCATTTGCGCAGAATGTACAACCCAATTCGACGGCATTCACCGCTGCACCTCCTGCCTTGAATATTTTCTCTCCGCATTTTCTGCCCCACTGAGTTTGCGCAATGACTGGGGAATCGCTGGTGCCCTTGGAGCTGGATTGGCATTGGCAAGCATGTTCGGCATGACGCTTTTGGTTGCTTATTGCCTCTCAATTTTTTTTGCGCCTACCCTAGGGTGACTCGTGGCCGTAGACCCAGCAGAGCTTCGATTGCCCAATGCATTAGCAACCTTCGATGCAGCTATTCACCTGGGCATGCGCGATGCGAGGCTTTGGTCCATCACCTTGCTTCCAAGTGCAGCTTTGTTGGCAGCTTTCATATTTTGGATGGATGCCATTCGGCTGAATTCAAATGTGGGCTGGGCTTCAGCCTTGCTTTGCCTGGCCTGGTGCTTCCGCGCGTGCGGACAAGGCGCTGCCACTCACTATGTCAACAGCCTGCTTTTTGAGCAAAACAGTGCCGAGTTTCTGGCATGCTGGAAAGCGGCCTTTGCCCGTCTGCCCAGCTTGGTTTTTGCAGCAGGAATGTGCTTCTGGCTGAACACCTTCATTTTTTGTCTGAGCGGGGGTTTGCTCTTCATTTGGCTCAATGCACATTTTGTGGCCTATGGCGTCGCGCAACAAGGCCAAGGAAAAACCTGGTCCCTATATTCCACCTGCTCTCGAGCACTGGCTCCCCTCCATTCGCAAACCATGGGGCTCAGCTTGTTTAGCCTATCCAACTTGATAATAATATTAGGCCTTATTCAATCCACCGCATGGGGGCTTGAACTCCTCAATCAACTCATTGGCATCAACACCAGTTTCTTTGTGCAACTGACTTCCTCCAAAAACCCCTCCTGGTATTTCATTGTTGCCATGGTTGCTTTTGGGCTTTTTGAGCCTATCCGAGCCTGTCTGACAAGCTTGCTCCTGGCCAGTGCACGCACGCGACGAGAAGGGTTGGATTTGTCAGGCGCCATTGAACGTCTTCCAAGGCGAAACAAGTTTATAGGCACCTCTTTGGTTTTGGTTTGTTTTTTGCCAACATTGGCAAACGCGGAAGCTTCTTCCGCGTGGAATCAGCAACTGCAGACATTGACACAAAACTGCCCTCAAACATTCCAACCCGTTCTTCGCTTCATTGAGCAAGCCCACCAAATATCCCCACAAGCAACAGAATATTGGATTGATTTTCTCAGCGAAGAAGAGAGCTGTGAACTCATTCAAAGAGAGCTTGCACTCGCCATTCAACCCCTCAGGCAGCTCATTAAGCATTCGGCAACTGTGGAAGAGTCGCAGCCCACCCAAATGGCAGAGCGCATTTTAAGCCAAGACGAATTTCAACAGGCACAACCTAAGCCTTCAAACCCAATAAAAAAAGAAAATACGAGCTCTTGGTTGGGACGCTTGTTTGAATGGCTCTTGGAAACTCTAAACAAGTTTTTTAAAAAAAATACTCCTCATGAAACCTCATCCTATGAGCCAGCAAGTCCATTTAAAAATTTCTCCATTGGAGGATGGGCAACTGTTGCACTGGTCGTTGGGTTAGCCATCGTCGTCATCATCCTCTATTTTATTTTTCTTTCTCCTCACAAAAAAAAGACTTCTGACAAACAGGAAACAGCACTTTCAAAAACAAATGAGCTTGAGCATGCATTCACGAAACCTGTTTCTCACTGGATTGCTCATGCAGAAAAACTATGCACAGAAGGGCAATTCCGAGAAGCCATCCGCAGCCTCTATTGGGGGGTTCTGGTTCAAACACAAAATAACGGCCAACTTGATTTTGAGCCAACGCTCAGCAACTTTGAAAACCTAGAGCGTTTCCGCGGCTCACAAGAAACCAAAAAAGACTTTAAACGAGCCATTCTGGGGTTTGAATTTTCGTGGTATGGGGGCCGAGCCATAAACGCTTCTACGTTTGTAGAATACAAAAATCTGTGCCAACGGATTCTAACTGCTGAGAGCTCCAGTGCGTGACAGATTTCCATGGATAGCTGTGGGCATTCTCCTCGCGAGCTATGTTGTGTGGAACTACCTCGCTTCCAGTGCAAAACGCTCAGAGCACGCGGAAACTTTATCCACCTACCGCGCTCTGCCTGATGGTGCGCGCGGAATCTTCTTGCTTGCCCAATCCAACCACCTTCCTGTCCGGCGCAGCCAAATACCCTTCAAACAAATGTCTGAAAAAGACGCCCTCATCATCCTTGGTGCAAATCTCCAAAAACCTCAGGATGAGCCTGCATGGCGCACTTCAGAAAGCGAAGTCGACACTCTTCTTCGGTTAATCCAAAATGGAATGACTGTGGTTTTTGTCATCCACGGTTCTGCAACCAAGGACAGCCACCCTCAAAACGCTGGCCTTGAATCTCTGCCCAATGAGGCAACAGAGGAATTTCTTAACGCATTCGACATTCAGCTCTTTAAAGTTGAAGAAGACGAGCTTCCCTCGGAAATTTTGTTCCCGGCTTTCCCAAGCCCTTATTTAATGGGGGTTAACAAACTCAAAGCCACCCCAACTTATTTCATTCAGTTCAACCCAACAAAAGCGTTGCCATTGCTCTCTGTCAACACCCCTCAGGGGACAGAACACGCGGCCATCATCGCTCCTCGGGGAAAAGGGAAACTCATTTTTATTGCCGCCCCTGCATTGGCTGCCAACCAAAACCTCCTCTCTGAAGACAATGCGGGGTTTTGGTTGCGCATGGTGCAAACACTCGCAAAAGAAAGTCGAACCATTTTGTTTGATGAATTTCACCACGGCTTTGAGGAAAAAATCACCATCGCAAAACTGGGCACCGGGCACAACCTTCAATATGTCATCCTCCAACTCATTTTAGCTGCCATGTTGTGGTTTTTCTCTCTCAAATATTTTGGACGTCCCAAGGCCTCTGCTGGTGTGGCTCAATATGAAAGCACTATTTATTTCCAGGGCCAAAGTCATGTGTTGCAGGCAGGCAAGCACTATTCCCACGCTGCCAATGCCATTGTACAACGGCTTTCAGAAGAATTAAGCCAACATTTTTCTATTCAGCTGCAAACGCAGACTTCAGCGCTTGTTGAATGTTTAAACGCTCTGCATGAAAAAAAAGCAGCCCAGGCTTTAGCGGCTTTAAGCCAGGCAGCCACTGAAGTTCAATCAAACAAATCGCTGGTTGCTCTTGCACGTCAAGCAACTGCCATTCGACAACATTTCTTCGCTAAGAAAGACAAAGAAAATGAATCTGGATAGCTTGGTGTCAACCCCCGCCCAACAATCGCTTGAAACCATATCTCGTTTTCGAGAGCTGGTTTTCAATGAGCTTCGCAAACTCATTGTGGGGCAAGAGCATGCGTTGGAGCTCATGCTCTGCGCTCTGTTGTCAAGAGGCCATGCGTTGCTTGAAGGCGTTCCTGGTGTTGCAAAAACATTGATGGCCAAGACGCTGGCCTCATCCATCGATGCCAGCTTCAAGCGCATTCAGTTTACGCCGGACTTGATGCCTGCGGATATTTTAGGGACCAGCGTGTTTGACTTAAAAACTCAGGCATTTTCACTTGTGCATGGGCCTATCTTCACAGATATTTTGCTTGCAGATGAGATTAACCGCGCCCCTGCCAAAACCCAATCCGCATTGCTGGAAGCCATGCAAGAGCGCACGGTTTCCATCGAAGGAAAACAAATAGCTCTTGGCCCTCTCTTCAGTGTATTCGCAACTCAAAACCCAATTGAATCCGAAGGAACCTATCCTCTTCCTGAGGCACAATTGGACCGGTTTATGTTCAAAATAGAAATTGGGTATCCAACGGAAGAAGAGGAAGACGCCATTTTGGCTTCAGCAAATGTTGGAGCCTATTCAAAAGAAACCCATATCACCATCAATGCTGTTGTTTCCCCCAGTGAAATTCTGCAAGCACGCACAGCACTCATCCATGTTCGCGTCGAACCCAGCATCCTCCAATACATTCGCCAACTTTTAACTGCAACTCGCCAATCTTCCAGCATCCGTCTGGGAGCTGGCCCCAGAGCTGGAGTGCATTTGCTGCTCGCCTCAAAAACCTTGGCTGCATTAAGAGGATTTGATTTTGTAACTCCAGACATTGTACGCGCGCTCATCCACCCTGTTTTGCAGCATCGCCTCCTCCTTTCTGCTGACGCTGAGCTTGGTGGAGAAACAGCGAAACACGCGTTGAGCCAAGTCGTTGATAAAATCGATGTCCCCAGGTGAAGTGATGATCTTCTCACGATGGCTCTGGACAACGTTGGCACTGCTATCCATCCCAACACTGCTTGGAGGATTTTTTCCAGGGCTTCTGGGCATTGTCCTTGGAATAGATGCTTTTTTGGTTGCCCTTATTCTTGTCGATGGTTGGCTTCTTAAAAATATCCAGATTGACGCTTCCCGCATTTTGCCCCCTAAAATGCTGGTTGGCGTTTCTAACAAAATAAAAATTCGCGTCCGACATAACAGCAAACGAGTTGTTCAAATCGACCTGGTTGATGATTTTCCTGATTTGTTTTTGAGCGCCACGCGCAAATTAAAGGCAGATATTCAACCCAAAACATGGACCACCCTCTCTTATATGGTAAAACCTCTGCAGCGTGGCCGCTTTGCTTTCTCCACTCTGCACATTCGTATTCGTGGGCCGCTCGGAGCGGTATGGAAACAAATTGAAATACCTCTTCCTGAATGGGTTACCGTTTTCCCAGATTTGCGTGGCCCTCAAAAATTATTGACTGCAGATGCTCTTCTCAATTTTTCCAACCTCGGCATACGCAATTTTCGACAGGATGGAAGTGGAACGGAATTTTCTCGTTTGCGTGATTATTCGCCCGGAGATTCGCTGAGAGATATAGACTGGAAGGCGACTGCCAGACATCGCAAACCCACAACACGCGTTCATGAATCAGAACGCTCACAGTTGGTGCTTATTGCTGTTGATGCAAGCCGAGTCATGGCTCCTCTTGTCAAAGGCACATCCAAGTTGGACCATGCCATCAATGCAGCGCTGTTTCTTGCATTCGTTGCACTTAAAAACAAAGACCGCGTTGGGCTCATTGTTTTCTCAGACGAGCTCATCTCTTATGTGCCACCACGAAGCGATAGAGAAAACTATAAATATATTGCCGATGCACTTTATAAAGTGAATTTGCACCTCTCCTATTTTGACTGGAACCATTTCTTTCTTGAAACAAGCAAACGCATTAGACGCCGCTCGTTGCTATGTGTTTTCACGGACACTGGAGAGGAAGAACATTTTGGAAATATGCACAAAGTATTTCCTCTTTTGACAAAACGCCACCTCTCACTCTGCCTCAATATTAGAGACGCTATCCATAGAGACATTCTTTATCAAACTCCAAAATCTCCAGATGAAGCTTGGCAATATGCCGTGGCTTCTGAAACGCTCTCACGTCGGGAGCTTTTCAAGAAACAAATAGAGCGTCAGGGAACTGTTGTTGCGGATGTTGAACACGACCAATTGCCTCTTGCCGCAGTTAACCATTATTTAGAAGCAAAACGGCGTGGACTCCTATAGCTTGCCAAACTGGTTTCAATGGAGGCGAGCTAAAGCTTGCCTCACGAAGAGCTTCTGTCAAAGGGGAAGCGGTCCAGGCAATTTATCCACAGAAAGCTTCATGGCTTTCGCAAGAAGCGGCGCTCCATTGAGCAGCTTCACATCCATGGTGAGCACCCAAATGCTTGGCAAAAATTCTGGATAAGAAGCCACACGTTGAAAATCTTTTTCTGTCGTTATGAGGAGTGCCTGCATTTTCTCCGCTTGTTTAACAACACAACTTATTTCTTCTTTTGAAAAAGGATGATGATCCTTAAAAAAACAATTTCCGACGATATTTGCACCTAGCCTTTCTAAGGATTGTATAAAGGCTGATGGTCTGGCCAACGCACTTAAAGCGAAAACTTGTTTTTGCTTCAAATGCTCAACAGGAAAATGCTGATGAGAATTCCATAAACCCGACAAATAATGCTCTGCCTCTATTGGAGAAGACATTCCAAGTCGGTTGGTTGAATATGTCTTTCGAAGCCATAAAAAACTTGCCCGACATAAGGATGATTTTTTTTCTCGCAAAGGCCCACAAGGGAGCAAATGGCCATTGCCAAAACCAACAGCTTCATCCAAAACAACAATATCCACATCCCTGTGCAAGCCTCGCGTTTGGAAACCATCGTCAACAATGAGATAGTTTGCCCCCGCTTTGCAAGCACGCTTGGCCAACTCCACCTTATTGGGACCCACCCAAACAAACACACCTGGACAACGCAAAGCAATCATCCTCGGCTCATCACCCATTGCCTCAGCATTGGGCACGCTTTTTTCTTCTGCGCGCACACAAAAAATCTCTCGAGAGTTTCTTCCATAGCCTCTTGAAAGAACGGCAACCTTATGTCCACAAGCCTTCATCCAATTGGCGAGGAAAATAACGGCTGGTGTTTTTCCGGCTCCTCCAACATGAATGTTTCCAACGGAAACCACAAAAGCCCCAGAGACAACTTTGGGTTTTCGAATTCCCAACGTGTACATCCAATTTTTCAAAGCAACAATGGATGCAAACAACAATGAGAAAGGCAAAAGCAGAAAGGCAAAAAAATAGCCAAAGCCTTGCAACGGCTTATACCAAAATTGCTCAAGTTTGGAATGCACTTCTCCCTCGAGCTTTTTCATAAAGTTCTAATATCCCCTTGGCTATTTCCCATTTGGATGGCACCACAACTTCTCTTCGCCCTTTCCTTCGGTGCGCATTCAAAATGCTCTCCTCATTCGGCTCAACAACTTCATCTACCCAAGCACTTAAGGCTCCTTGTGCAACACCCAATATGCGGACTCCACAAGCACGTGCTTGCACCGCCGCCCTCGCCGCATGGTCATTCCCTAGCCCTAAAATCCAAACCTCATCGAGCGCTTTTAACACCTCAACAAATTTTTCCTGAGTTTGGTAACCCAAAAATAAGACGCTCTCTTCTATTTCAAGTCGCCGCGCTTCTAGCCTTAACTTATTCTCTAAAACACCGTCTCCAGCCAAAACAAACTGAGCTTGCGGAAATTCTGCACTCAACGCCTTAAATGCGCTGAGTCCAAGCATGTGTCGGCGAGATTCCTGAAATGTTGAAATCATCCCAACAACCGGGTTGCCCTGAAATCCAAGTTGTTTCCTCAAAGCCAAAATGCTCAACGCAGGGACAAACGCATCATCAATAATAGGCGCATGCAATATGCTGCTGACACCTGGGAAACGGAGCTTTAGTTCCTTCAGCATTTCGGGTGTGGCCACCGTAAATGCATCCGCTTTAGGCGTCCAACGGTTTAATGAACGAGGCGCGTGAAACGAACGCACCAATACACCCCATTTGGGCCTCGCAAGACGCGTCACCCAATGATCGTGACTGAAGTGGCAATGCAATATATCCACATTCAATGAGTGCAGCCGAGCAACGTCCTTCCATGGACCCCAAAACGAAGGCTTAACAGACAACTCGAGACCAGACTCATCCAATAAACCCAAAGAGCGAAACCGAGCTGCTGCCAGCTCTTCAGAGTGTGCCCGCTGACGTCTTCTGTCAATCGCAACAGAAACAGAGTGTCCAAGGCTTCGTTGAGCTAAAGCCAGTTGCGCAATAAACTCGGCAGGACCACTAAAAAATGGGCTCGCAAATAAATGCAAAATGCGCAAGCTAGTCCCCATGCGTTTTAAGGCATTCTCTTAAAAAATAAACGTTGCGCTCGCTTGCTCCAGAAACTTGCTCCACTGCTGCCTTCGCCATTTTTCCCAATTGCCGGAGCTCATCTGACTGAGCGAGAAGTTTAGAGAGCACATTCTCTAAATTCTCCTTGCTGTTCACTTGAACGCCCCCCCTGCCAACCAAAACAGCAACGCAATCCTCAAAATTTTTCATGTGGGGACCAAAAAGAACGGCCCGCCCTTGAGCTGCTGGTTCCAAAATGTTCTGCCCACCTCGAGAAACAAAAGAGCCTCCAACAAAAACCACTTCCGAAAGTTGATATGCTTTTGACAACTCGCCCATTGTATCCAAAACAACAACATCCACTTCTCCAGAAACAGCTCGGCTGCGCCGTTTCACTTTCAATTTATGTTGGCTCGCCAAATCACAAACTCGATCAACACGATCGATATAACGAGGAGCCAAAACAAGTCGAAGCGTCTGAAACTTTGAACGCAGTCGCAAAAACACATCCAACAACAACTCTTCTTCTCCCTCATGTGTGCTTCCCGCAACTAAAATTCGTGCACCCGCAGGAAAACCAAATGCACAACGAAGTGCTTCCAGCTCTTCTTCTGAGCCCGTGTCAGCCAATACATCAAACTTCGTGCTTCCAGTGACCACAGTCGCCTCAGGGCGTGCCCCCAAAAGACGAGCTCGTTTTAGCCCCTCTTTCTCTCGCATCATCAATGCATCAAATGCAGAAAGTGAAATTCCAGACAATGCCAATAAAAGACGATAGGCACTCAGACGCTCTTTGGAAAAACGCCCATTGGTAAGCGCTATTTTTGCTCCATGAGCCTTCGCTTCCCAAATGAGGTTTGGCCACATTTCTGTGTATTCCAACACAAGAAGCTCCGGGGAAATGTGACGAATAGCCCTGCGCACGGCACATTCAATATCCCAAGGAGCAAAAACAATGGCATCCACATGTTTCTCAAGGCGGCTATGTGCCATGAAACGACCACTGTTCGTCAAGGTTGAGAGCACAATTTTTCGGTCCGGACATTGCTTGCGCATGAGCTTCACCATCGGCAACAAACTCAACAAGTCTCCTGCGCTGGCCCCATGAAACCAAATGCACCCTTCCATTTTTTCTAAAAACAATTCTTTTGGATAAAAACCCAAGCGCTCTTTCCATCCCATGCGTGTCTTGCGGCTGAGCAAAAGAAGGGGAGAAACCAAAAAGAATGTAATATAACTTAAAAATACATAAAGAGCTCGCATCCTTAGCTCCTTGTTTGGCCTGCGCAATAGTCTGCATAAATTCCACCAGAAGTGAGCAACTCGGCATGCGTTCCTGATTCTATAATGCGGCCTCCTTCGAGAACACAGATCTGATCTGCTTTTTGAATTGTCGCTATGCGGTGCGCAACAACAAAAGTCGTTTTGTCTTTCCACGCCTCCTCTAAAGCCATCTGAAACTCACGCTCGCTTTCTGCATCCAAATTGCTGGTGGCCTCATCCAAAACCAAAATGGGGGCATCCGACAACAATGCGCGAGCAAGGCAAAGTTTCTGTCTTTGACCTCCGCTCAGCCAAAACCCCTTCTCTCCTATGCGTGTGTCAAGCCCATCCGGAAGCTGACAAACAAACTCATGCAACTGAGCCACTTTCAACGCCTGCTCCACTTCTTCCAATTGGGCTTTGGGCTTTGCAAGCAGAAGATTTTCTAAAATGCTTCCAGAAAATAACATCGCCTCCTGCGTCACCAATGCAAACTTGGAACGTATTTCTTGCAAACAAAACTCTTCCAATAAAACACCTCCTATCAAAATTCGACCTTTTTGAGCCTTCTCAAACCCCATCAATAAATGAATAATGGTGCTTTTTCCTCCTCCACTTTGCCCCACCAACGCGGTAATGCCTCCCTGCGGAATTTTAAAACTTAAGTGCTCAAGAACTTGCCTTTCTCCCCAAGAAAAACTCACATCCTCAAATACAATGTCAAACACAATGCCCTCTTCCATTTTTAGGGAGGATGCTTTTGAAGGAAGCCCCGTTTCCTTCTCTTTCTTGGGTGAAACCGCCAAAATGCGCTCAAGCGCCGTCGCTGCCGGAATCGCAAGTTGGCTGAGGCGGCCTAACTCTTTGGCAGGGTGGTAGATGAGAAGCAATGTCGCTACAAAAGACAAAAGCACGTCGGTCTCCAGCCACGAAAAACTGCCAACTCCGGCCAAAATAACAGCCAATGCTATCGCTATAAGAATTTCCATCAACGCCGGCCCTTTGGCGCGCGTCCACGCCGCATGCCTGAGAGCTTTGCTTGTTTGCGTTGCACATTTCTCAAAACGACGCTGCTCAAAAGCTTCAGCTCCATAGGCCTGCAAACTTCGAAGCGTCGCTAGGCTCTGCGCAACTTGTGCGGCAACAACGCCTTGGCTTATTTGGCTCTCACGCATGCGCGCCATCAACTTCCGCATCCACCGAATTGCAGGGAAAACAATAAGGGGAATGGCAAGGCACAACCCAAGAGAAAGTTGCCAAGAAAGAAAAAATGCCACGCACAACAACACCACAACTTGAATGGAATCCCTCAACCAAGAAGCAATGGTCCACGTGGCCGCAGCTTCAACAGCAGAAATATCCGTGGAAAACCGACTGAGCAAATCCCCCACTTGCAGCTGGCTGGTTTGGCTTGGACTCAGTTGCAAGGCATTTAAAAAAAACTGCCTCCTCAAATCCGAAACCGTCAATTCACCAAACCAACCCGAAAAATAAAATTGACCTAAATAGGCCAAGCCCTTCACCGCCCCCACCACAATGGCTATGCCTGGCAACAACCAAGCCAATTTCTCCTTGGGCAAAGCCGCAACCTCAGGCCAATAGCGGGACAACAAACCCAGGCCTTCTGCACCACCCGATAAAACAAACTGAATGGCCGGGCCCATTAAAAAAGCCAAAAGCCCTGTCGCCATGCCAAGAATTGCCATGAAAACAAACGAAATGGCCAGGCTGCGCCAGTGAGGCTTCCCTAAAACCAAAAGACTTATAACTGAAGACCATATGCTTTGCTGCATGCTTTGCTGCACGTTTTCTTGCATAGCACCTCTCGAAGGCTTTACTTGTTTGGCTCTAACCATTAATTCTGCAGCATGGATGTCCTTGTTGTTGCCGGAGAAGTTTCCGGAGACCAACATACTGCCCGCGTTATTGCCTATCTCAAAGCATTTTGCCCAAAGGCTCGTTTCTTTGGAATGGGGGGCAGGAAAATGCAAGCTCAGGGTGTGGAGCTGTTGGTGCCTCTGGATGAAATATCCGTCATGGGAATCAGCGCCGTCATCCCCAAACTCCCCAAAATTTTTGGTGCACTCAAAAAACTTTCTCTGGAAGCTCAAAAAAGAAAGCCTGTGGTTGCGCTGCTGGTGGATTTTCCAGACTTCAACACCCGCCTTGCCAAACGCCTCAAAGCCATGAAAATCCCCGTTGTCTGGTACATCAGCCCAAGCGTGTGGGCATGGCGCAAAGGCAGAATCAAAACCCTGTCCAAAGTCACCGACTCCCTGCTGTGTATTTTGCCGTTTGAGCCTGACTTCTATAAAGGAAGCGGTGTCAACACCCATTTCGTCGGCAACCCCATTGCTGAACAAATGCCAAGCATTAAACCTCAAGCAGATTTCAAAAAAACGCTAGGCCTCTCTTTGAGAGCTCCCTTGCTGGCCCTCGTCCCGGGAAGCCGACGTATGGAGATCCACAGAATGCTCCCCGTCTTCGTCAAGGCCGCAAACCTCATCGCTAAACACATACCTCGTTTGGAAATTGTCATTCCTCTTTCACCCAACCTCCCCCAGGAGATGCTTGCTCCACACCTCCAAAAGCTGATTCCTCCATACCACCTCCGCAGTGAGCGTCTGAGCGAAGTCGTCGCTACAGCCCATGTCGCATTGGTCACTTCCGGAACAGCAAGCTTGGAAACAGCACTCATGCGCATTCCTATGGTTGTGGCCTACCGCATGTCATTTCTCAACTGGTGTGTCGCCAAATGCCTTATACGCATAAAACATTTCAGCTTGCCTAACCTGGCTTTCGGAAAACCCATGGTCCCCGAATTGGCACAATTCAAAGCCACCCCTCGAAACCTTGCAGCTCATGCGCTCGCTCTCTGGGAAGGTGAAGCTCGAGAAAAAATGCTTGAGCAATTAGAGGCGCTGGCTGCCCAGCTTGGAGCAACCCCCACCTCCCTTCGCGTCGCAGAGCACCTCCTTCACTGGCTTAAACCACCTGAAGAAAAATTGCTCGAAGCGCTTGCAAACTCCCCCAAAACAGCCGTGTCCCCGTCTAAAATTTGCTAGGCTGGTTCAAAGTTGAATTGATTCTCCAGACTGGTTTCAATTGAGGAAAGCTTTAGCTTGCCTCACGAAGAGGTTATGTCAAAGTGGAAGCGGCTTAGCGACGTCGGTTGATGCTGATGTTCATCAGCAGACCCATCGCTAGCATGGTGCTCAGCATGGAGCTGCCTCCATATGAAAAAAGGGGAAGCGTTATTCCTGTCACAGGCAAAAGCCCCGTTCCCATGCCAATGTTTTCAAAAATCTGCCAAAACAACATTGCGGAAAACCCAACGGCCACAAATGCACCGAAGCGATCTCTCGAGCCATAAGCCACCAGCAGAATGGAAACAAAAACAATTCCATATAAGATGATTAAAGCCAGGCAAGCGACAAAGCCTTGTTCCTCTGCCCACACCGAAAAAATAAAATCCGAATGCTGCTCCGGCAAATAGCGCAAGCCCGATTGAGAGCCTCTTTGCCAACCCTTTCCAGTTAAACCACCGGAGCCAACAGCAATGCGCGATTGGTGTTGGTGATAATTTGCCCCGCGCAAGTCTGTCTCCGGAGAAAGCCACCCTGAAACGCGAACATCCTGGTGAGGTTTCAAGCCTCGACGGACAAGAGTCCATCGTGGCTCAGACTGTTCTCGAACATAATCATTCCACAAAACACCCACAACAGCTATTCCCGCCAAACACAATGTGAGAACAACCGTCCACCGGAGCTTGGCAAACACCATCATGCTCATCGCTGTCAGAAGCATCATCAGCGTTGTCCCCAAATCAGGCTCCTTCAAAATAAGCACTGCTGGGACAAGAGTGACGATGGTTGGAATCAACAACCGCCTAAAACCATAGGTTGGAGATTCTGGCTTAAAGTCGTCATGAAATAACTTTGCCAACATCATCACCAAACTCAGCTTCATAAATTCGGCAGGCTGCACACTCCACGGTCCAATGAGAAACCAACTCGTGGCTCCCTTGGCTTGATGTCCAAAAAACCTCAGCGCAACCAAAGCAGCCAAATTGAGAAAATAAACAGGCACAACCATGCGCCGAACCCAGCGATAGTCCAACAAGGCAACGATGATGGCCGCAACCAAACTCACCACAAGAAACGTGGCTTGAGCACCTGCCAAAGGTGCATGAGACGCACGCGAAGCAGACGCCATGTTCCACAAACCAATAACAGCAATAAGCAACATGGAGCCAATCAAACTCCACGGCCAGTTTGCGAACATCCGTTTTTCAATGCGTACCTTCATGAGTTTTATTCAATTCCGAAAACTTATTTTGTGCGAATTGAGAAGCATTGCCCGGCAATGCCGGAGGAACCTCATCCGTTTTGTAGGGAAACTCTGGAGAGCCGAGCCCTGTTTCATCCAATTTTTTGAGCTCAAAATATTTTTCAATAATCTTCATCGCAATGGGAGCAGCATCTGAACTTCCATGCCCCCCATGCTCATTCAAAACCAGAACGGCAATCTCAGGTTCATCGACAGCAGCAAATGCGGCAAACCAAGCATGGTCTCTCTGAAAAAAAGGAATTTCCTCTTTCTTCAGTCGCTTCTTTCCAAGGCGAGCAACTTGAGCTGTTCCTGTTTTGCCTGCAACTCGAATATGAGAAAGCCTATATCGAAACGCCGTCCCTCCTGTTTCATTAACCACCGCACTCAAAGAGTCGACCATCAGACGGTATTCCTTTTCTGTCATTGGAATATGGTGGACTATTTTTGGAGAAAACTCTTTCAAAACGCGTCCATCCAAAGACTCCACCCTTCTGACAAGTTGAGGTTGAAAGAGTGTTCCTTTGTTTGCAATGGCGGCATAGAGCATCGCGGCCTGCAAAGGCGTGGTGTTGACGTCTCCTTGACCAATGGCGGTGTTGAGAGCCATTCCTTTTGAATAGCCACCAGGTGTCATGCTGTCATGGTAAGCAGAATCAGGCATAACCCCCGCTGCCTCAGATGAAATGCCCAACCTGCTGGGTTGACCTAAACCAAACAACCTCGCCTCTTCTGCTATGGCATCAATCCCCATGAGATCGGCCGCTCTATAAAAATAGGTGTCGCAACTTTTCTGCATGGCTGACTTTGCATTGACAAATCCATGCCCTGAATCCTTGTGGCAACGCCAGGTGCGTGAACCCAGGCGATATCCCCCTAAGCAATTGACAAGCGTATGCTCATTCATAACTTCTGTGCGCAGCGCTGCCAGCAAACTGATCGGCTTGAAAATGGAACCTGGATGATAATGTTGTTGCGTTGCTCTCAGCAACATGGGCTGCATCGGATCATTAAACAACTCAGCAAGCACTCTTGAAGACTGCCGCCCAACAATGAGGTTTGGATCAAACGAGGGCTTCGAAAAAAGCGCAAGCAAAAACCCCGTCTTCACATCAACGACAACGGCTACGCCGGCTTCAGCTTTTTCAAAGGCCTGCTCCACAGCGGCCTGCAGGCGCAAGTCAAGAGACAACACCACCGTATTCCCCGGAACAGGAGCAGCCTCACGACGTTCAATAATGTTGTTTTGGTCATCGCGCACAACCTGGCCACGCGCATTAACAACCACTTTTTTCCAACCATCCACCCCGCGAAGCTCCTCTTCAAATGCACGCTCAATCCCTGTACGCCCAATAAAATCTCCAGGTGCATAAACAGGACGCTCTATTCTCGTCTTCTGCCGACTGTCTTCAAGCTCTTGACGGGTTACTTCATTCATATAACCCGTTAGGTGAGCAAGAAGCGCTTTGGCTCTATAGTGCCGCTGTGGAACAACTTCAATTTCTACTCCAGGCAACTCCTGCAAACGCGCATTGAGTATATCCAACTCATTTCTGGCTAGATCGCCGGAAACCATCATGGCTTGATAGCGCAAGAGGCCTGTCGCCTCCTGAATCTGCTTAGAGATTTTTTCAAAATGCGCATTATCCCAACGAAGCCACTCCGCTAACCGAGGCAATACTTCTCGAATGCACTCCAAACAAAAAGTAGGTGTTATATATACGTTGAATGAGGGACGCCCTTCGACAACAATTTGGCCTCTTGAATCTCGGATTTGCCCACGCGGCGCGCGGATGCGCACGTCCTTCCACTGGTTGTCTTGAGACAAGGCAAGAAACTCATCGTGGCGCACAACCATGAGGCGATAGAGGCTGATAACCAATATAAGCAGCCCCACCATAAAAAAAGCCCCCAGGGCAATATAGCGCACCCGCAGCTCTTTGCCGGCAGCATGTTTTCCAAGGCGCATAAAATATTAATGGATATAAACTTCTTTGCTTTCTTGACGAGGATAAAGTCGATTTAAAAATGGCCACAACAAGGCGGCAGAACAGAGGGCAACGAAGGCTTCAAAAGGCAAACTGGCCAAGGGCCATGCGGACAACTCATTGGGTTTGGCCGTAAGCCATGACAAAAAACAACCCAACAGGGTGCACAGCGAAGAAACCATCGCGGTGAGCAAGGAGTAGTGCATGGGTTTTCGAACCTCAACCCAATGCACAAGCATGCGTGTGCACAAAAAACCCAAAACGCCCAAAAACACATAAAGCCAAGTCGGGCGGCCCGTAAATACATCGGCCATATAGCCTATGGCAAAGGCAAGCGCTGCACCTTTGGCTCCCGGCAAGCGAAGACCTGCAAAAACAACAAATGCAGCCGTTGTTTCCAGGCGCGTCAATTGAAGCCCCAAGGACTTGACGATGACAGACTGAGCAGCCAGGACAACCAAGGCCAGCAACAAATAAACTATAGCCCTCACTTCAAAACTTCCTTTCCAAACCCATAGGCCACGGCAGCTTCCGGCAAAAGCAAAACCTCTTCAAGACGTTTTAAATCCGCAGAAAGCTCAACATCCGCATTCAGAAACATCCCCGTCCCGCGTTGCACATTCTGAATGGTGCCCACCATAAGCCCCGGGGGAAAAATCCCATCCGTCCCTGAGGTGACCACCACATCTCCCTCGACCAGATCATCCGCCCGCAACACGTTGGTGACACTGAGCAGCTTTCCTCCTCCTGTCCCAACGACCGTAGCACGCACGCGCGAGCGTTGGACAACCGCAGCAACATGGCTTCGCGGATCGCTCACCAACATTGCATCCGAGGCATGAGCAATGGTTCGCACGACACGCCCAACAATTCCCGCAGGTGTCACCACAGGCATGTCAACGCGAACACCGTCCTTTTCGCCTCTATCCATTCGAAAAGACAAAAAATGAGGCGAGGGGTTGATGCCTATAACACGGCCGACAATTTCTGTGCTCGGTGTTGTGCGCGTATAAGCCAAAAACTCCCGCAAACGCTGGTTTTCCAGCTGCGTCTCCTCCAGCAAATACATTTTGGACTTCATCTCCCCCAGCTCAACCGTGCATTGGGTTTTTTCCTCCCGCGCTTGCCTGAGTGCCCAATGCTCTTCCACTGTGCGGAAAACACCTGCGCCTATCCATTCAAAACCCTTCTGGATGGGGACTGCAGCACTCAGCAAGCACTTGTCAACCTCATTGGGCAACCTGCCCTTGTGCCCCGTCGTCAAAAAAGCCAACAGGGGGCCCACCAACAGAAATACCACCAGCAGTTTCTGTTTGTTGTGCTTTAAAAGAGGGCGCATAAAAGGTTTTGTTCGTTTCGGCTACTTAGATATTTAACCACTTGCATGAACTACTTGCATGTTCCTGGTGTAGATTCTAGAGCTCTATCCTGACATTTTCGAGTTTTTGGTTCCAAATTATGAGCAAGCCCTTCAACTTCAAACGCATAGCCATCTTCACCTTCATTCTCGTCTTAGCCGCGGTCTTCACCCTGGAGTTCGGCCCTGGACAGCGGGGAACCACAGCACAAAAGGTTTCGGGTGAAGTTGTCGCCCTTGTCGGCAATAAAAAAATTACGCTGAATGACATTCGCCAAAACATCGACCCGGAAACGCAACAGCGCCTAAGCAGCCCTGAACTCGCCACATTCGTCGAGGGCTATTATCTCAGTATTTTAGATAGATTGGTTGATGCCGCCTTCTTGGAGCAACAAGCTCCCCGCGAGGGCATTGCCATCTCCAACGCAGAGCTGCTTGCCCACTTGCAGCAATATCCGCGGTTCCACAAAGAAGGCCGATTCGATCCAACAACCTACCAACAACAAATTACCCAATCCCGCCCAGGACGCACAACCGTCGCTTTTGAACAAGAGCTGCGCGCCGACATGGCTCGCGAGAAATTATACCAATTCCTCGGCCACTTAGGCTATGTTTCCGAAGAGGAAATACATGCCGAATATCTGCTGAGCGCCAATAAAGCCGATGTGCGCTTTGTGCGCTTTTCTCCAGCTCAACTGGCCGTCAACATCGGCAAGCCAACTCCAAAAGAACTTTCTAAATTTATTGAAAAAAACTTAAAAACCCTCGAGGAGGACTATCAAAAAAACATTGCAGAGCACACAGAGCCGGAGCGTTTGCGGCTGCGCCAAATTTTCATTGAGCGCCCGGCAAGCACGCCTGAAACGACGGAGCCTGCGCCAAAAGAGGCAGACGAGCTGGCCCGAAAAAAAGCAGAGGAACTGTGGACTGCTCTGCAACAAGGCGCCGATTTTGCGAGCCTGGCACGCAACTCCTCCGAGCAGCTGGAAACCAAAGACAAGGGCGGAGACATGGGCTGGGTGGAGGCTCCCCAATTGCCTCCCCTGCTGGCAAATACCGTTTTTAATATGAAAGTGGGTGAAACAAGCTCCCTTCTGGAAACCCAAAACGGCTATTTTATTTATAAAATTGAAGAGCGCAGCGAAAGCCACCCCAAGCCTTTCCCAGCGGTTCAGCAGGAAATTGCCCTCAGGCTGTGGACCCAACAAAAAAGTGAAATGCTCGCACGTACAGAAGCCCAAAAAGCTTTGGCAGAACTCTTAAATGGAAAACCTTTGGAGCTGCTTTTTCCGCCTACACCTGCTGAATTGGGGCAACTTGGCGCTTCCCTCCCTCCTCAACAGCCTGCCCAGGAAAAGCCCACAGCGGTTTCTACGGGTTTGTTTGGCATCAACTATAGCTCCATCCCCAAACTGGGTGAGGATGAAGCCCTCCAACGCCTCATTTTCCAAACCACAACACCAGGCCCCATCCGGGAAATCCAAACCTTAGGGAACGATCTTCTCGTCCTGGAGGTGCTGGAACGCCAACACCCCACCGAGGAGGGTTTTCAGAACGAGAAAAACAACCTCCGGGAAATATTGCAAAAATATAGGATGCAACGAGCACAGGCTGAGCTCATTCAACAAATGAAAGCGCAAGAGCAACCGCAGCTTTTTCCCGAAAAACTCAAAAGGCCTTCTCCTTCTGACTCATGAGCTGCGACCAGAGCATGCTTTGCGAGCGCATCGCCCAAGTGCAAACCAGCATTCACCAAGCTTGTTTGCGCTCAGGCAGAGCTCCCCACTCTGTGCAATTGCTTGCCGTATCCAAATACCAACCCACAACCCACATCCAACAAGCGTGGGAGCTTGGGCTTTTGCACTTTGGTGAAAATTATGCTCAGGAGCTGAGGGATAAGGCTGCGCAACTCCATGGACTCCATGCCCTCAAATGGCACGCCATTGGGCCTGTGCAAAAAAAAAATGCAAAATATATTGCCCAATCCGCTTGGGCATTCCATGCACTTGACGACTTGGGCCTTGCAGAAAAACTTTCCCAGCAACGCCAAGGTGAGCCTCTGCGCTGCTTCATTCAACTCAATGTAGCCGATGAGCCTCAAAAAAGCGGCATTCAACCGGCAAAGCTTGCCTCCTTCCTCGAAGCCCTTTCCACTTTGCGTGGACTGTCCATATGCGGACTTTCTTGCTTGCCACCATTCTCTAAAGAGCCTGAAAAAAGCCGACCCTATTTTAAAGCTTTGGCGGCATTGGCCCACGCACATCAACTCAAGGAGCTTTCTATGGGGACAACTCAGGACTTTCACATTGCCATTGAAGAGGGGGCAACATGGGTGAGGGTGGGCACAGCTCTCTTTGGGGGACGTCCCAACAACGCTGGAAGGGGAGCCCAAGGGACATGAGTGTGCGAAAAACCTTTTGCATAGGCCTATGCCTGGCCATGCAAGCATGGGCAACGCAGAGCACCCCCTTTGCTCCTGGGGAGACAAGCTCCTATGAGGTCAGCTATTTTGGAATCCCCATGGGAGAGGCGCAAATAAAAGTGGGGGCAGCCCTTCAGCAAGCAGAGCAGCGGGTATGGCCTGTCATTTTCATCGGCAGGACCAAGCCCTTTCAGCCCTATCAAATTAACGACAAGCTCGTCACTTATTGGAACCCAGAGACGAAAAAAAGTACTGGCATAGACTTATTCATCGACGAAAACAAAAAACGCCGACGCGAAAAAATAAAGCTCAACCACCAAAGCAATACGGCTTTCGTCACCCGCCAAAAAGAAGGCGAATCCCCCAACTCAACTCGATATACCATCAACCCAGAAACCACGGAGGTGGCTGCTGCAGCACTCTTCTTGCGCCACCAGGCTTTGCACAAAGGCCAAACTTTTGAGTTGCCCATTTTCACGGGGAGAAAAAACTTCAACCTGAAAATACGTGTTGCACAAAAACAACAGCTGCAAACCCGCCTTGGCACCATGGAGGCTGTGCTCATTTTAGCTCGCCCTGAGTTTGATGGAAGCTTGGCCCCCAAGCGCGACATTCGCATTTTTGTCTCGGCGGATGAGCGACACATTCCACTGTTGATTGAAGCGGACCTCGTATTGGGCAAATTGGTGGTCGAAATTGTTCGATATGTGCCCGGGGAGCCCCCAACATAAGGACCTCCTTCCACCCGGGACATCATGCCAACTGAAGCGGACATTCCCAACACTCCACGGAGGCTTTGCGCTTGGGGAGCTGCTCAAGAGCCCTGTTTTGGGCCCTGTTTTGCAAGCTCAACAACATGAGGAATAGGAAGCCTACGTTGCCCCTAAAGCAACAGGCACAGTGAGGGAGCCGTTTTTTCTTTCTCTCTTTGCGCCTAAATGAGCCCTCTGGAGCGCCTGAGCTGGTCGACTACTTTTGAATATTCAACCTCGAAGGAAGGTGTTCCTTCCTGGAGGTGTCGAAGGCGCACCCGGGCTTCTCTGTCAATATCATCATCCACCCTGAGGTGTTTTTTCATCAACTCAAAAATCTTTTTCCTAAGGACATTGTCTTCTGAAAAAACCTCTTCAACGTTTCGGCTGATCAGCAAAAACTCTATCATCTGCTCAATAATATATTCAATGCCCTCATCGCCCGTTTTGAAGCCGCGAACATCGGCCATTTCTCTTTTCAGCTGACCAAACTTGGATTGATCGTATCCACGCCGCTCAAGCGCCTCTCGTGCCGCCTTGTTGACGCGCTCCTCCCCGGCCAAATATTCACGCATGATGGCTACAAAATCCATCTCCGCATCCGCAATCCTCAATGGCTCTACCTCAATGTCGCCATCCTGCATTAAGCGTGCGACAATTTCACGGGCTATGTTGGGAATAACTTTAGGGTATAACCTCATGAATTTTTCCTTGGCGTGAATTCAACAACAAAGGTTTATGCCAGCATAAGTCAACCCTCAACGAAATTTCGAGAAAATTTTCCTGCATACATTTGGTCTGGCGCCTTATAGCTCCAAATTCTCTTCTCACGCTTTTGGTTTATGTAGAGAATTAAATATTTTCGCTGCAAGCTGCTCTCCAATGCCCGCCACTTGAGCTATTTCCGCGCAACTCGCTTTTTCCAAGCATTTATGGCTGCCAAAATGTTGGAGAAGGCTTCTCTTTCTGGCGTCCCCAACACCCCAAACCTCATCCAACCGCGTTCGGAGCGCTTGCTTGCGGGCGCTTTTTCTCTGAAAAGCCACTGCAAAACGGTGCGCCTCGTCACGAAGGCGCACCAAAAAAAGCAGCTCCGCCAGGCTTTGAGGCAACACCAAAGCTTCTTTCCTGCCCGGCAGAAAAATGCGCTCCTCGCTTTTCTGGGGCATTTCCTCAGGCAACGCTTGGCCAAGCAAGCGGCTCTTGGCCAGCCCCACCCACTCAACATCCGTCACCTGCAAGTCTCTCGCCGCCGCCATTGCAGAAGAAAGCTGCCCCTTCCCCCCGTCGACGACAATTAAATCCGGAAGCGCCCCCTCCTCTTTCCCTTGCTTAAGTCGCCGAAAAACCACTTCATATAAACTTTTAAAGTCGTCATTGGACACAACCGTCCTGAGGTGAAAGCGGCGATAGAGCGACTTGTCCAGCTTGCCATCTATGGCCGCCACCTTCGAGCCGACTATTGAGTTGCCTTGGAAGTGAGAAACATCAAAGCACTCCACCCAACGCGGAAGTTTTTTTAAAGCCAGTTTTTGCTGAAGCTCCGCCAGCAGTTTTTCAACATCCTCCTCCTTTTGCTCATGCTCATTCAGGTTGTTGTGGGCATTCTCCTGGGCTGTTTTGAGCAAGCTCAACCATTTTCCTCGATGAGGCATGCGGATTTCAACTTTTGCCTTTTTCTTTTCACGCAAAAGCAAAGCCAAGGCTTCTTCGTCTTCCTTCAGCTGAATCGGCAACAATATCTGCTTCGGAATGAAGTTTTCCGACGCATAATAGAGGTTTAAAAAAGAAGACAAAACCTCTTCGACAGGAACTCCCTGCTGCCTAAAACAAAAAGGGCGTCCACCCACAAGGTGCCCTTGGCGAAGTTGCAACACATAAATGGAAAACATGTGGCTGTTTTGAGCGAAACCCACAAAGTCCTTGTCATCCAAACCCTCCAAAACAACAAGCTGCTTCTCCTGGCTCCGAAGCAATGCACTCAGCTGATCTCTAAGCCTTGCCGCCTCCTCAAATTTCAACGCATTGGAGCATTGTTTTATTCGTCCTTTGAGAAAATCTTCCAGCTGTTTTGAGCGTCCTTCCAAAAGCAACATGGCCGCATCCACATTGCGCCTATATTCATGGACGGGCACTTCAAAAACACAAGGCGCTGGACATCTGCCCATTTGATAAGCCAGGCAGGGGCGTTTTCTTGTGGCAAGTGCTTTGTCTGTGCAAATGCGCAGCTGAAAATACCGGTGTATCATCCGCAAAACCTCGCGAATGTCCGTGGCCGACCCATAGGGGCCAAAATAGGTTGCACCATCATCCTTTGTTTTTCGGACCACTTCAATTCTTGGAAATTCATGGCGCAAATCCACGCGCAAACTTAAATAGGTTTTGTCGTCACGCAGCCGAATATTGTATTTGGGTTGGTGTTTTTTAATCAGCTCATTCTCAAGGAGCAAAGCCTCTTTTTCAGAATGGACAACCACCACCTCTATGTCAAAAAGCACTTTGTCAAGGAGTGCCACAAAAGCTCGTCCATCCGAGGGGGTTTGTGAAAAATAGGAGCGAACGCGAGCGTGCAAATTGATGGCTTTGCCTACATAAATAATGTCGCCACAAGCGGACTTCATCAAATAGACACCCGGCGCTCGAGGGAGGTTGTTTATTTTCTCTCTCAGTTGGGTTTGCTGTTGGATGTGGAGCAGCCTGTCCATCTCATCTCCGTCGCATCCGTGCTCTGCTTCGCTTTGTTTTTTCTGGAAATGGCTTGTTCTGTTCCACATTTAAAAGCAAGCTTCGCAGTGGCGGTTTAAGTCCCAAATCCATTTCTTTCAGCAAAGCCAGTTTGTCACGCTCAACGGCTGCTTGCTCAAAATCCATGTCGTCGGCAAATTTCAACATGCGGCTTTTGGTTTGCTCCATTTCAAGTTGAATTTCCTTCGCCGTCATTCCCACGCCATTCATCTCCAAAATGGGTGCATGGCCTTTTTGTTCTCCTTCTATATATTGTGCCAAGTCCGACATATTTCTCTGGGTTGAGAGCGGCGTTATTCCATGTTGGAGGTTAAATTCGCTTTGGCGTTTTCTTCGGCGCTCTGTCTCGTCAATGGCCTTGCGCATAGAGTCCGTGAGTTTGTCTGCATAGAGCAACACGAAACCATTCACATTTCGAGCGGCGCGCCCTATGGTTTGGATCAGCGAGACATGCGAGCGCAAAAAACCTTCTTTGTCTGCATCCAAAATAGCCACCAAAGAGACTTCGGGCATATCGAGGCCTTCTCGAAGCAAGTTAATTCCGACGAGGACGTCAAAAACACCTGTCCTCAGCTCGCTAATTATTTTTGTTCTCTCGATGGTTTCAATGTCTGAGTGCAAATAGTGAACGCGAACGCCTGCTTCCGACAAAAATTCTGTCAAGTCTTCCGCCATTCGCTTTGTCAGCGTCGTAATCAACACACGCTCGTTTTTTTTGACGCGGAGGTGGATTTCTTCGAGCAGGTCGTCCACCTGGTTTTTGGCCGGGCGGACTTCAACCCTAGGGTCCACAAGGCCTGTAGGCCGAATGATTTGTTCAACAACAACGCCCTGGGCTTTTTCAAGTTCCCATTCCGCAGGTGTTGCAGAAACATAAATGGATTGGGGGACAAGGCGCATATATTCGGAAAACTTGAGGGGGCGGTTATCCAACGCGGAAGGGAGGCGAAACCCATAGTGGACCAAGGTTTCTTTGCGGGAGCGGTCACCGCGGTACATGGCGCCAATTTGCGGAATGGTTTGGTGGGACTCATCCACAAAAACCAGCAAGTCCTCTGGGAAATAATCAATGAGGCAGGGCGGTGCTTCACCTGCGGGTCGGCCGGAGAGGTGTCTGGAATAATTCTCTATGCCATTGCAAAACCCAAGCTGTTCCAACATTTCCAGATCATAGGACGTGCGTTGCTGCAAACGCTGTGCTTCCAGCAATTGGTTGGCAGAGCTCAGCTCCGAAAGCCTCTCTTGGAGCTCTTCGCGTATGCTGACAATGGCTTGGCGGCGTTGTACATCATCCGTGACATAGTGGCTTCCCGGGAAAATGCGGATTTGTTCCAGCTCAGAAAGCAGGGTTCCTCTGAGCGGATCATACTCGGAAATGCGTTCTATTTCGTCACCAAAAAACTCAATGCGGATGGCGCGCTCTTCTTCATAGGCAGGAAAAACCTCAATGCTGTCTCCGCGCACTCTGAAGGTGCCACGGTGGAAGTCCATGTCATTGCGCGTATATTGGCATTCCACGAGGCGACGCATGAGGGCATCTCTTCCAAAAACCTCCCTCCGCTTCAGTTGAATGGCCATGTCCACATAGACGCGGGCTGTCCCCAGGCCATAAATGCAGGAGACGGAAGCCACCACAATAACGTCTCTGCGCGTGTGGAGTGCGTGCGTTGCGGCATGGCGCATGCGCTCAATCTCTTCGTTGGTGGAGGCATCCTTCTCAATAAAGGTGTCCGAAGCGGGGACATAGGCTTCGGGCTGATAATAGTCATAATAGCTGACAAAATATTCCACCGCGTTGTTCGGAAACAAATGCTTAAACTCGCCATAAAGCTGCGCAACCAAGGTTTTGTTGTGCGCAATAACCAACGTGGGCCTGTTGAGTGCGGCAATAACGTTGGCCATGGTGAAGGTTTTCCCGGAGCCTGTGACGCCCAGCAAAACCTGGTGTGCGTCATTCCTGAGGAGGCCCTCTGTCAACTGGCGAATGGCATGGGGTTGATCTCCCTTGGGTTGGTATGTGCTCACCAGTTGAAAGCTTGTTCGGCTCATATTAAACCAGTTTCCACTCGGGGCCTTTGGGCGTGTCACGTAGCTCCACGCCCAGCTCACCCAGCTCTCTTCTCAAAACATCTGCCTGCGCAAAATCCTTCGCCTCCCTTGCCTTTTGTCGCAAGGCCACCAGCTCTTCTATTTTTAAAACATCCACCTTTCGCGCCGCTATCAAAGCCTGCTTTCTTCTGTCCAGCCAAACGGAAGGCTCCTCTTCAAACAGGCCCAATATTTTTCCCATGGCCTTCGCCTGGGAGCGCAAATGGCTCAGCCTCGCCCATGTTTTTGCGTTGGCTTTATGGGGCAGGTGTTTGCGTCCAAGCAGGTTTACTTCATTAAACAGCTCAGAGAGCACAGCCAGCGCAGAGGCCGTGTTGAAGTCATCACACATGGCCGTTTGAAACTCCTCTAAATAGGGGCGTTCCGCTTTGGGCTCTTCTGTGGTGGGTGGCAAAGCAAGCGTTTCCAAAAGCTGCAAACTCTCATAAAAATAACCTATGCGCGCCTGGGCATCTCCCAGGGACTTGTCGGAAAACTTTAAGGGGTTACGGTAGTGTGTCGACAAAAAGAAAAACCTCAGGCTGTCTGCGTCCACGCGCGAAAGTGCATCGCGCAGGCCTATGGTGTTTCCCAAACTCTTGGACATTTTGGCGCCGGCCAAATCCAAAAATCCGCAATGCATCCAATAATTGCACAGTGGTTTTCCTGAGGCCGCTTGAGATTGTGCAAGCTCATTTTCATGGTGAGGAAAAATCAAGTCTCCGCCACCCCCGTGTATATCGAAAGTCTCCCCCAAATATTTGGCTGACATGGCTGAGCACTCTATGTGCCACCCCGGCCTCCCTGGCCCCCAGGGGCTTGGCCAACTCGGCTCCCCAGGTTTTGCCGCCTTCCACAATGCAAAATCCAAGGGCTCCCGCTTCTGCTCCGTCACGGCTATGCGCTCCCCGGCCCGCATCTCCTTCAACTCACGCTTGGAAAGCTCAGCATAGCCAGGGTAACTCGAAACCGAAAAATAAACGTCCCCTCCGGAAGCATAGGCAAAACCCTTGGCCTCCAGCACACCAACCATTTCTATAATTTCCTCCATGTGCATAGAAACCCTGGGCGCCACCCTGGGCACAAGCAACTTCAAATGGGCCGCATCCTCCTCAAAAGCCTCAATAAAACGCTCTGCCAACGCCAGGGGACGCTCTCCCATACGCATGGCGGCTTGAATAATTTTGTCATCTACGTCTGTATAATTTCGCACATAGTTAACTTCATACCCAACAAAACTTAAAAAGCGGACAACGGTATCAAAAACCGTAAATGTCCGGGCATTTCCTATATGAATAAAGTCATAGACTGTGGGGCCACAAACGTATATACTCACTTGTGAGGCCCGAAGAGGTTTAAACTCCTCCTTGCTCTGACTCATGGTGTTGAAGACTCGAATGGGCGCAATGGGCATAGGTTCGATCATATTGCTGGGAGGGTATAGTCGGTTCTTGGGGCTTTGTGGTATCCTTCAGTGTTATGGCCGGAAAACATGACTTAGCTGATGACTGCTCCTCTCAACAAACCTGCGTTTCCGCACCCAAATAACGAGGCTCTAAAGCCTCAGCACGGCGTTCAAAGCCTGGAACGGGACTCATTCCAAAAAGTTTTGCCTGAGTTATTTGCGCTTGCCAAAGAAAACCCTCTGGCTGAAGCCAACGCGCCCCACCTATATACAAATATTAGCCCCGAGGAGCAAAACACTCAGCCTCTTTTCCTGCTGATTGACCAAGGCCCGGCAGCCGGACAAGCCTTTCAAATTGTGCAAGGCAGCTGCATTACCGGCAGAGCTTCAAATGTGGACTTGTGCTTGAAACACCCTTCCGTCAGCCGCCGCCATGCCCAACTCAAACGCTTGGGGGACCACCTCTATGTGAGAGATTTGGGCAGCCAAAATGGGACTTATGTCAACCAACAACGCATAGTGAGTGAGACAGAGGTTTTTGCCGGTGATTCCATTATTATTGGCACCTCCCTGTTGCGGATTAAGGACTCTCTTTCCCTGGAGGATGAGCCTCTGGAGGAAATGCTGCCGGACAAGCCCGCAGCTGGGGTTTCTTATTATACGGTGCTGGTTACCAGCCTCACCGCCAGCCTCACAACCCTGCTTGCCATGGTGCTGTTGAAGCTCTTCTTCTATTCCCCCGCCTCTTCTATAGAGGCCCCCATCATGCCTGCTCCCCCTTCTTCAGAGCCTCCAACTCTTGCCTTCACCCTGCCTTCTGAAGCTCCTTGGGAGGTGCCCCCTCCCAACCCCATGGACGCCCTCAACGCGCCCTTAAAAACCCCGGCTGAAAAGGCCCCACAGCCCCAAAGCTCCACGGCTCCAGAGGCTCCTGCTCCAAGCCCACCCAACACCCTTGAAGCTTTCCAAATGGGGTTTGCTGAAAATGCGCTCCAACAAGCCAGGGAGGCCAAACAAGTCCTCCTTGCTGAGCAACTCACCGCGTTTTTGCCCAAATGGAAAACAGCGGAAAACGCCTGGGAAGAAGTTTCTTCAACAAAGCCTTCCACTATACGCCCTGCTTTGGCCGCACAGGAAGAAGCCTTGCTTGCCGCTATACGCATATCCGCGGACAGCCACTATAGCCAGGAGCTCAAAACCCGCATCGCCTCCCTCAAAAAAATGGCTCCCAAAAAGCCGGCTGCACCTCCAAAAACTCCACGCGCCTCCTCCCCTGGTACAACAGCCCCCGGCACCAAACAACCCGCTTCATCCTCTAAGGCACTTCAGGAGAAACGACGTGCCATTGACAAAGCTTTCGGGGACTTTTAAGGCCCGCTCCCTGTTGGCTTGAGCGCAGCGTGGCAAAACGCAGCGTGGCAAAACGCAGCGTGGCAAAACGCAGCGTGGCAAAACGCAGCGTGGCAAAACGCAGCGTGGCAAAACATAAAGAGAAAGCCCTCTCTCTTAAAGGTTGCGGCTTTTGATGAGCCACCCTGCAAGTTTATAAAGTATACGGGCCCCTACGTTGGCGTCCCACTCTGAGTCCCCGGGGGCTATTTCATTTAAGTCAAAGCCCACCACCTGTTTGCCGGCGGATACCAGCGCCTTGAGCAGGGCACAGGCCTCGTGGAAAGAGAGGCCTCCAGGCACGGGTGTGCCGGTGTTGGGGCAGAGGCTTGGCTCCAATCCGTCAATGTCAAAGGAAATATAAAGGTGCTTTGGCAGCGTGGCCGCAACGCGGGACCAAAGCACGTGCATGGGAAGGCCCTCCATGCGGTGCTCGGCAATGTCTATGTCGAAGAAGGTTTTAATCCGCTGCGGCTCAGCGTGGATGCGTTGGGCCTCCGCCTCACCCATGTCCCTCACGCCCACTTGTACAAGCATGGAAATTTCCGGCAGGCGCTCCAATACATTGTGCATAATGGAGGCATGGGAGTAGGTGAGTCCCTCAAAAGCCACCCGCAAATCCGCATGCGCGTCAATCTGCAAAACCCCCATCCCCGGGTATTTCTCCGCGTGCGCTTGAATGTTGCCCAAAGGCGTCGAGTGGTCCCCACCCAGCACCCCCACATGTTTCCCTTGGGAGAGCAAGTCTGCACACCTGGCATATACCCAGTGGTTGAGTTTCTCGCACAGCGCGTTTATGGCATCCAAAGTGCAGGGCGCGCCCGGGGCTTTGGCCAAAAGCGCATGGGCCTGCTCATTCCACGCCTTCACCTGCTGAGGTATTTCCAACATGGCAATGCCGGCGGCATAGGGCTTGCCGGTTTCCAGATCAAACAAATCCACCTGGTGGGAGGCTTTCAAAATGGCCTCGGGGGCGGCGGCGGCGCCACGCCCATAGGAGGTGGTCGCATCAAAAGGTACGGGGACAATAACAAGCTTGGCCTCCTCCGGGGAGAAGGGAAGGCCAAAGAGGCCAGAGCCTTCAGCGGCAGGCTCATCCGGGTTTAAAATAGGCATGGCAGTACAGGGGAAAGAGGGCTGAATATTGCAGGGGAATGGGGTTGAATAGGGCTCGACCGTTTTCTGGTATTTTATAAACCGCTCATGGAGGCGAGAGAAGCTCCGGTGGAGCGGGCTTTCGGAAGGTGGGTAGAAGGGAGCGCACTTGAGGGGGTGAGCTTAAGCAAAAACGAAGTCCAACGAAGAAAGCATGTCAAAATAAAATGCAACCCTGGAGCAGGAGGCGCTGGGGCAGGAGAGGCCTACCACTCTAAAACAATTTTCCCAAAAAAGTCATTCTTGGAGATCTCCGAAAGCGCAGTGGCCACTTCGGAAAACGCGCAGGTTTTGGCCACCACAGGCCAAAGCATTTTCTTCTCAAACAGGGGAAGCACCGAGTTAGAAAATGCACGCGCAAGCAGAATTTTTTCAGCCAAAGGGCGGCTTCTCAGCGTGGTGCCTATAAGCTGCACTTTTTTTGTCAGCACCGCCCCCAGGGGCAACTCAGCGCTTGCGCCTGCCAAAAGGCCCACCAAAAGCAGGCGTCCACCGGGGGCCATGGAGAGTATGGATTCTGCCACATAGTGGCCACCCACCAACTCCAGCACCACTTCAGCACCGCCGGGCCACTCGGCTTTGAGTTTGTTTGCAAACTTTGCCGGCTTTTCTTCAACCAGCACCCCCACATCCAAGCCCAGGGCCTTGGCCTTCTCCAATTTGTCCGCCGTCCTTGAGGTGCCTGCTACGGAGCAGTCCATGGCCTTCGCTATTTGCAGGCCTGCGGTGCCTACACCACTGCCTATGGCGTGGATGAGGAGACGGCCAAAACGGCCAAGCCCCCCCTGGAGCACCATGGCATCAAAAGCCGTCATAAAGGCTTCGGGAATGGCGGCGGCTTCCGCAAAGCTAAGGTGCGAAGGTATGGGCAAAAGCTCCGCCTCGTGCACGGCCAGGCGCTCTGCCCAGGCACCTCCGCCTATAAGGCCCATAACCCTGTCTCCGGGCTGAAAGCGCTGTGTCCTTTCTCCTGTGTGCAGCACTTTGCCGGCAAACTCCAGGCCTGGAATGTCCGCGGGCACGCCGAAGGGAGCGGGGTAGAGGCCGCGTGTTTGCAGCAAGTCCGCCCGGTTGAGGGCGCTGGCTTTCACTTCAACGAGGACTTCTTCAGGGCCAAGCGGGCCTTGGGCGCGCTCGAGGAGCTTCAACCCTTGGGGCCCGGAGGTATCCGTCATACAAATGGCTTTCATCGCTGCTGCCTTCCTTTTGCCGTCATACGGCGTCGCCAAGCTGCTTTATACTTTGTTTTTGCTGAAGCTCCTACAGGAGAGTGCACTCCCCTCGCAAAACCTCGCCTCCTATAAAAGCCATGGCCAATTTCAAACTGGAGTTGGCACTCCATTTTTAAGCTAGGGTGCCTCTCTTTATGCGTTAATCTCTCGCCCATGAGACATGTGTTCAGACGTGCACGGCTGTTAAGCCAACTCCAACAGCCCTTGCTGCTTTTTTCAGGGGGAGAAATAGCGAGGAATGCACCCTTCACCACCTACCCATTCCGAGCGGACAGCAACTTCCTCTATTTGTTTGGCCCTTGTGAGCCGGGGTGTGCCGCGTTTTTTGATTCAGACAATGGCAAAGTGAGTTTTTTTGCCCCACAGCGCACACTGCAGGCGGCCCTGTGGTCGGGCCCTCGCCCCTCTTTTGAGGATTTGAAGCAGGGCCTGTGTGTAGACGAAGTCCTCGAGGTAGAGCGTCTGGAAGAGCATATAGGGCATTTGAGGAGGGGGCGCCCACTCCATTTTTTGGCGGTGGCAGATGAGCGTACAACGCAGAGGGCGCAAAAGCTTATAGGCCAGGAAATGTCCTTTTTCAAAGCAGGGCAGTTGGGCCCTCCCGAGTTATTGAGGGCGCTGGGGAGCATGCGTTTATGCAAGGAGGAGGACGAGGTAGAGGAAATAGGTCGCGCGGCCCACATAACGCATGAGGCGCAGCTTGCAGCCATGCTCTATACCCGCCCTGGCATTTTTGAGTATGAGGTATATGCCCACTTGTTGGCTGCTTTCACGAGGCATGCTTGCCAAGAGGCCTATTCCACCATTTTGAGTGTACGCGGGGAAGTGTTGCACAACACCCTTCGCTCCAACCGTTTAAAAGAAGGGGATTTGCTGTTGGTGGACGCAGGCGCCGAGAGGCCCAGCGGCTATGCTGCGGACATAACGCGCACCTGGCCCGTTTCGGGAAAATTTTCGGCGACAGCCAAGGCCATTTATAAGGTGGTGTTGGCGGCCAACCAACGTTGCCTGGAAGCGGTACGCCCGGGGGTTGGTTTTGCTGCTTTGCAGCATTTGGCCTCACAAATATTGGCAGAGGGTTTGTTGGAGCTGGGCTTGCTCAAAGGCCGCATAGAAGACATTTTGACGGTGGGGGCGCTGGGTGTTTTTTTTCCCCATGGCATAGGCCACCCTCTGGGCTTGGATGTGCATGATCTGGGCAACTTCGGGGACATACTCTCTGAGCCCTCATCCCCATCAGCAGAAACTTCTTCAGGCCAACCCCTCTTGAGGATGAATGTTGAGTTCAAAGAGGGAATGGTGTGCACTGTGGAGCCCGGGGTTTATTTTATTCCACAGAGAATTCGCTCTGTGGAATTCCAAAATACTTTTGGGGAGTTTATAGATTTTGAAGAGGCGGAACGCTATTTGGAAATGAATGGCGGGCGCGGCTTTGGGGGCATAAGGATTGAGGACAATGTGCTGTGTACACAGACACAGCCCATTGTTTTAAGCTCGATGATCCCCAAACAAATTGCAGAAATAGAAGCCCTGGTTGGCACAGCTTATCGCTAGACTTGCCTCAAGCAGAGTTGAGCTTAGCCAGGCGCACGCTTATTCCCACTCAATGGTGGAAGGCGGCTTGGAAGAAATATCCAGGACAACGCGGTTAATGCCCTCCACTTCTGCCAGCAGGCGCTGTGAGACACAGTCCAAAAAGGACCAGGGCAGGTGCGTGGGCTTGGCTGTCATGCCATCTTCGCTTTCAACGGCGCGCAAAGCCAATGTTTGGCAATAGGTGCGCCTTTCGCGCACAACGCCGACGCTTTGTACAGGCAAAAGCACTGCAAACACTTGCCAGGGTTTGTGCTCTAAGTGGGCCACCTCTTCTTGCACAATGGCATCGGCTTTGCGCAGCACAGCCAGCTTGCTTTTGGTGACTTCTCCCAAAACGCGCACAGCCAAACCCGGCCCCGGGAAGGGTTGGCGCTCTACAAAAGCAGCCTCAAGCCCCAGGTGCTTGCCAAGCTCCCTCACCTCGTCTTTGAAGAGGTTTTTGAGGGGCTCAACGAGTTTGAGCTTCATGCGCTCCGGAAGGCCGCCCACATTGTGGTGGCTTTTGACGGGAGCACCCCCGTGCGAAGGCCTGGACTCGACCACATCAGAGAGGATGGTGCCTTGCGCCAAAAACGCAACATCCGAAAACCGGGCAGCGGCTTCTTCAAAAACCGAAATAAATTCAGCACCTATACGTTTGCGTTTGGTTTCAGGATCCGTCACGCCCGCAAGTTGCTTCATAAAGCGCTCTCGAGCGTCCACCACCTCAAGCGGTATGTTGAAGCGCGCAAACATTTGAGCGACGGCCTGCGTTTCACCTTCGCGCATCAGGCCTGTATCTACATAAATGCATTGCAAACGCTCAGCTATGGCCTTGTGCACCAACACCGCCGTCACTGTACTGTCTACGCCTCCGGAAAGAGCACACAACACTTTGCCCTCCCCTACTTGGCTATGGATAGCTAAAATGGCCTCCTTAGCCACCTCCTGGGCCGGCTTCTCCCTCATGGTACACGCACCTTGGAGAAAATTCCGAAAAATAAGCTCACTTTAAATCCTTTCTGGGTTATGAGTGCTTTTCAAAACACTTGTGCCAGAGGGTTTAGCAAAAAATTTACATTCCCGACGAACAATAAATGAATTAAAATAGACGGCTTCATAGTGACCGCTGAAATCCATTTTGAAACCCCTTAAAACTTCAGAATGTTGTGTTTTATGAGATCTTATCCGACAATGCTTAAAAAAATTTCGATCCTCGCAGCCATGGCTCTTCTCATTCAAGCTTGCCCCAAGGAAATTTCCAGATTGGATGAGTCCACGCAGAAAACCAACATCGATAAACTGCTTTCCTCTGACGAATTTTTGGGCGCACGCTGTGATGATGCATCCAACTTGCTTTTCAAAGCCAGGGATGAGAGCAAACACGAAACGGAACGACTTAAAACTTATGTCGATCTCTATCTCTCCTTGTTAGATCGCAAAAACAGACTGGAAGAAATTATCGCCCGCAACTCTGACTTGGCATACCAAGAGGGCTCTCAAGCCATTTTAGACAGCCAGGAAACCTGCTCAAGGCTCGTCACCGACGTGCGCATTGAAACAGAACGCTTCACCCGCGACCTGGCAGAAACGCCAACCGTCCAAGAAATTAAGGGAAATTCAACGGTTATTGTGACGCGTGTGGATTTTTCCATATTGCGCCGCGCCATTGAAGCGATCGACTTGGATGGCAAACAAGAGTTGCTGCGCAACCTGGACAACGCAGAGCAAAAACTCGGCCCCACAAAACCAACATCCCGCAGAGGTCGCTAGACCGGTTTCACTTGAGGCAAGCTAAAGCTCGCCTGCACTACGCTCCAGGAAGAATGCGAAAGCTTCGCTCTCGCATTCTTCCCTACGCTCCGCTTTGACATGATCTCTTCGTGAGACTCGCTTCGCTCGTCTATTCCGCTCCAGGAATCAGTTTGAGAAAGCATGCTTTTTCTTCCTTCATGGAGCGGAGTGCAGGCAAGCTTTAGCTTGCCTCAATTGAAACCGGTCTGGATAATCAAATCAGTTCTAAGTGAAAGCGGCCTAGCCTCCAATGCGGTAGTTGGGGGCCTCTTCCGTAATAATAACATCATGCACGTGGCTCTCTTTGAGGCCCGCAGCCGTAATCCGAACAAAACCCTCATAGTTGCGCAGCTCTTCGATGGTTTTGCAACCCACATAGCCCATGCCTGCGCGAAGGCCTCCCAACATCTGGTGGATGTTGACGGAAAGCAGCCCCTTATAGGGGACTCTCCCCTCAATCCCTTCGGGTACCAGCTTCTGGGTTTCACTCACTTCTGACTGAAAATAGCGATCCTTCGCCCCTTGCTTCATCGCCCCCAAGGAGCCCATCCCTCTATAGGCTTTATAGGTTCTGCCTTGAAATAAAATGGTAGCCCCCGGGGACTCTTCTGTACCTGCAAACAAGGAGCCAATCATCACCGTGTGCGCACCCGCTGCAATGGCTTTAACAATGTCCCCTGAAAATTTAATTCCCCCGTCTGAAATAATGGGCACACCACTGCCTTTGGCGGCTTTGGCCGCTTCACAAATGGCCGTCACCTGCGGAACACCCACACCCGCAATAACCCGCGTGGTGCAAATGGAGCCGGGCCCAATGCCTACTTTGACAGCATCCACACCCGCATCAACAAGCGCTCTTGTTGCTTGGGCCGTCGCTACATTTCCGGCAATCAACTCAAAAGCGGAGCCAAAACGTTTTTTGGTTTCCCGGACAGCTTCCAAAACCGCTTGGTTGTGTCCATGCGCTGTGTCGATGACAATAACGTCTACGCCGGCTTTGAGCAGACGCTCCATGCGCTCTTCCCTGTCCGCAGACAAACCCACCGCTGCCCCACACAAGAGACGGGCTTTGCTGTCCTTGGCCGCATGGGGATAGGTTTTCCACCTCTCAATGTCCTTGAGGGTGATCAGCCCTTTAATTTCACGCGCCTCGTTGACAACCAACAGCTTTTCAATGCGGTGGCGGTGCATCAACTCAATGGCTTCTTCTTGGCTGACACCCTCCATCGCCGTCACCAATTTTGTCGTCATCACTTCAGAGACAGCGCGATCAAGCCTGGACTCAAAACGCACGTCACGCGTCGTTAAAATTCCCACCACCTGAGAGGCCTTCACAACGGGAATTCCCGAAATGCCATGCGTCTCCATCAGTGAAATGGCGGCAGACAAGGGGGCTTCAGGGTGGATGGTGAGTGGATCTATCACCATCCCACTCTCGTGTTTTTTGACTTTGAGCACCTCAAGGGCCTGCCGCTCAGGAGACATGTTTTTGTGGATGATGCCTATGCCTCCCTCCTGTGCCATGCTAATGGCCGTTTGGGATTCAGTCACCGTATCCATCGCAGCAGACAACAACGGAATCCCCAAAGACAAATGACGCGTAAAGCGCGTGCTTAAATCCGCTTCCTGGGGAAGAAAGGAAGTCCTCGCGGGCAGAAGCAAAACATCATCAAAGGTTAAAGAGAGCGGAATTTCTGAAGGCAACATGCAGGGTGAATAGTCTATTTGTGCGGGCTTGGGAATGGGCAGAATGGCTTTCAACAAAAAAGCCCAGGAAAAAACATGGCTTTGAAGCGCAGACGAAGCCTTCGGTTTTCAATGGCCAAAATTTCAATGGCCAAAAGCGGCTTTGAGCAAAGCATCCACGGCCGTTTTTCCTTCTTCGTCAACGCCTTCGCGAAGTTTTTCATACCAGGTGCGGATTTCTGCTTCTGAGCATGAGGCTTGCAATATGGGCAAAGACTTTTCCAGGAAAACTCCAAAAAAAGGAAAGCCTCTTGTGAAAACAAAATGGCTGTCTGTAATAGCCAGTGCTCTATAGCCCTCGGCAAGCCAATCCACATGAGGCTTGGCCGCAGCAAGCTCATTCGCCTGCTCCAAAGCGGAGAGGAAGCGCGTCCTCAATTGAGGTGGGGGTGTGTCTCGGAACTCAACATTCAATTCCTCAGCGCGTTTAAACCAGGCCTCACCACGAAGCAACTCTCCGGCCATAACGGAGGTTGTTGCCAATTCCATGGCATTGTGCACATTGGGCTCCAACTCAAAAAGCTCATGAAAGGCGGCATAGGCCTCCACCCACTGCTTTTGTCGGCTTTTTCCAAGCGCGCATAAACGCAAGGCATCCATGCGCACGGGTATTTCAGAGTGCTTTCTATAGGGCTCTGCCATCGCAATGGCTTTGCCAAAGTCCCCTGCTTCCAGCGCTTCGACAGCAGGCCTTAATTCCCGAGGCGTCGGCTTCTCCGTGGTTTCAGACGAAGGTGACTCTGTGCCCATATGCTTGGCCAATGCAGCATATTCCTCATGCGTCAATATCCACGCTTTGAGCAACTCACTGCTTCGCGTCTTTATTTTTCCTTCACTGTCCCTTTGGTGGCTAAGCCATTCAACATCCAACCAGCGCTCTTGCGCGTTGCCTTCGGCCTTATATCCAGTGAGCTTCACGGTGAACCATTCTGAAGCAACAAAATTCGGCTGCATTCTGTCGGCGGGAACCATGCCCAAAAGCGCGCCTATGCGTTGCGCCGCAAGCTTTTTGAGCAACAACTCTTTGTTGGTGGCTTCATAAAAAAGAACACACTCACCCAGCTTTTCTTCTGTGGCCCAACAGCCTGCCGTTTCGCTATAGGGCTTGCGCGTTTGAAGGCGTGAAAAAAACACCATAAAAAGCGCGAAGAGCCCGGCTTCTGCAACCCAAACCATGCAGCGTACCACAGGAGAGAGCATGCGTGGATTTGCTTTGGACTCTGCGACGGCCAACTCCCAAAGCATGTGAAGTCCTCCCCAAGGACTGCTCAATGCAAAACGCATGGCCTCGCCGCTCTCCAGCCCTCCAAAAATGACCAGCCAATGTATCCACATGAAGGCAAGGCTCAAGAGAATGGCTGCTATTGTGCTTGCGGCTATGGAACGCGAATGCCCCTTCTCTATTGCCCAAGGGACGAAAACAGCACAGGCCAGCAAAAAGAAAACCGCAATGATGGGTTTTAGCAAAACAGGTGGAGACAACAACAATGCATGGGCATAAAGCCAAGCCAACGTGGCGAGGAAAGGCAAGCCCAACAAGCACATGCTCACAGGAAAGCGCCAACTCACGTGGCCTGAGGGGCTATAGGTGCTCAGCTTGGAAAAGTCCGTCATCCCTGTTTCTCTAAACAATTTGTTTCTCTAAAAAATTCTTGTCAAAAGCGGAGGTGCAACTCTTTTTGGTCGCCAACCTCCAAAAATTGTTTGTGGACGTGTGGGCTTTGTCCTTCTGAAGCCCACGTGAGCAGCTGCACCCAGTGGCGCCCCGGTTTGAGTTGTACTTCTTGGGTCCACGAGTGGCTGCTCAGGTTTTGCAGCACAGAGCGAAACAACAAAGTTTCTTCTCGCCAAAGTTGGAATTCAGCCTGCAGCACGGGAGGGGGGCTTTCCAGTGTACACCTGAGGGTGCGTTTTGAGGGAAACAAACCCCCGGCTCCATACCAGAGCCAGCCTCCGCCGAGGGCCAGGAGTAACAATACCCCCAAACGCTTCACCCTCCCCTCCTTGGGTTCGCTTTTTTAGCAGGCTCTGCTGGCCCCGTTTTGTTTCTTGGAACCAACTGAATTTCAGCCTTCACCTCCAGCTTCATGTCTTCAAGCAATTTTGCCATGCCCTCACGCGCCAACTCTGAATTTAAAAACTGGCGGATTTCCTCTCCAATAATGCGCGCCAACTCCTCTTTGGTTTTGTCGGCTTGTGACAAAATTCCACTCAATAAATCCTTGGGAAGCCGCAACTGCCCTGCCAATTGACGAAGCCCCTCTTCTGTTAATACGGCGGCCCCCAACCCTGCTACTGCCAGCTTTCGAATGAGCTCGGAGACAACGCCTCTCTCTTGGTTTTCTGAAACTTCTTCTGATTCCATTGCTATCTCCTGACAAAACTTCGAAACAATGCCTTCACCTATGGCTTAGGGCTTTTATTTTAAATTTTTTCTCCGGCCTTTGGAAACTCAATGGGGGCTTTCCAGGTTTCGCTCTTTCACACTCAACGCCAGTTGCCTGGCAATGGCTCTAAACTGTTTGGCTTCCGGGCTTTCGGGGTGCCCGAGGACGAGGGGGAGGCCTGTGTCTCCTCCTTGGCGAATTTTCATATCCATGGGAATTTCTCCCAAAAAAGGAATGTCCATTTGTTTGGCCGCGGCACGGGCGCCACCAGCGTCAAAAATGGGGGTTTCAGTGCCACAGCATGGGCATATAAAACGGCTCATATTTTCAACCATGCCTAAAACAGGCACCTGAATGCTTGCAAACATTTGCCTGGCTCGGATGACATCGGCCAAAGCCACTTTCTGCGGCGTAGAAACCAAAATGGCGCCTGAGGCATGAACGTGCTGGGCAATGCTCAGCACCACATCGCCTGTGCCTGGTGGCAAGTCCACCACCATCCAATCCAGGCTTCCCCAGTTGACATCCCTCATCAGCTGGCTCAGCGCGGCATGCAACATGGGGCCACGCCACACCAATGCCTGGTTGGGCTCTACCAAAAAACCGATGGAGATCATCCTCACCCCATGCGCCTCCAAGGGCTCCATGGTTTTGCCATCTTTGCTATAGGGAGGCTCCTTCACCCCGGACATTAACGGCAAAGAAGGGCCATAAAAGTCGGCATCCAAAAGCCCTACTTTTGCCCCTTCCGCTGCCAATGCATAGGCCAAATTGACGGCTATGGTGCTTTTGCCTACGCCTCCTTTGCCGGCCCCCACCAGGAGAATGTGGCGCACCCCAGCAAGCAAAGGTGGGGGCATTTTTTTGGCAAACGCCCAGCTTATTTGAAAACGTGCAAGCCCCGGTACTTTTCCCAATGCAGCGTCCAGGCTTTGCCTGAGCGCTTCTTTGTTGATGTCAGCAGCAGGCAGCTTCAGTGTCAGAGACAATTTGTCGCCCTCTATTTTCAGCCCTTCAAGCATGGACGTGTCCAGCAATTTCGTCTCCGTCCCGGGGAGCAAAACTTCAGCCAGGGCTTTTCGTACATTATTTTCTGTGAGGCTCATGCCAACTCTTTCTAAGCAGGTTGTATATCCGTTCTTATTCTTATTTCCCTAAAACAAGCCCAACGCCAAGGAGCAAAACCGCTCAAACTTCAAAAAAACTCAACCCAACTTTTGAGCAAGGCCTCATGCTTTTCTCCATGGGGCAAGGCGAAGAGTTTTCGTTGTTGAGGCTCCCCTTCAACAAAAGCAAAAGAGAGAAGAAGAAATTCTTCAGGCAAAGCAGAGGGGAATTTGTCAGCCCATTCCACCAAGGAAATGTTGCCGGTCCAGTCAAGCTCAAAAACCCCTGCCATATAAAGCTCATCCAAGGAGTCCAAGCGAAAATAGTCAGCATGAGACAAAAGCCCACGGGGGCTCTCATAGCTGTGGACAATGGCAAAGCTGGGGCTGGACAAAAGCTCAAAAGGCAAACCCATGCCTTCTGCTGCGGCTTTGGCAAACAGTGTTTTCCCGGCCCCCAAAGGGCCACACAGGGCAAGGCAATGCCCCGGGGCAAGCAAGCCCCCAAGGTGCTTGGCGAGCCTGCGGGTTTTGTCAGGCGTTTCTATCAACAGCTCTGGGCTTAAAAGGGAGGCTTTCACAACTTCCACTCGGCATAAGTGTGGCCAACCCCCTCCAAAATGTCGCTGGCTAACATTCCGCGCTCACCATGTTGGCAAGAAGCCCACTCCCCTGCCGCCCCGTGCAGGAAAACAGCTGCCTGGCATGCCTCCACCGTGGACATGCCTTGAGCCAAAAGCCCTACCAACAGCCCTGTCAATATATCTCCGCTGCCGGCGGTTGCCATGCCTGGAGTGCCGCTGGTATTCACAGTGAGTGTCCCCTCAGGGCTCGCAATGAGTGTGCCGGCGCCTTTGAGCACCACCAAAGCCAAAGTACGGCGTGCCAAATCCATGGCCGCTTCAGCGCGTCGTGCCTGCACCTCGGAGGTGGACATATTCATCAGGTGGGCCATTTCTCCCGGGTGAGGGCTCAGTATGGGTTGGCAGCGAGCGCTTTGGAGGCGTTCCAGCTGAGCATAGGGCAAGGCATTGAGGGCATCCGCATCCAAAACCACGGGGATGGGTGTTTGGGCTATGAGAGAAAACAGCAGCTCGGCGGTTTCCGGGCCTGTTTGAATGCCAGGGCCTATGGCGATGGCAGCCTTGTTCTGCCCCAGGTGCAACAAAAGCTCCTGGTGGAAAAGCCCCAAAGCAGTTTTTCCCGGGAGGCCATGCCCCATTAACTCAGGCGTGTTATGGAGTGCTTGAGAAAGCACCCCCTCTGAAGAGGCCAGCGTCACAAGGCCTGCACCGGCGCGCAAAGCGGCCTTTGCACAGAGGGAGGCTGCACCACTTTTCCCGGGGCTTCCTGCAACAACCAGCACATGTCCAAAACTCCCCTTGTGGCTGTCCTGAGGGCGTTTGGAAAACAAGGGGCGGACTGTCGTCTCTTCAAGCAAAAAAAGGCCTGGCTGCACAATGGCTTCCCATGCCGCCAGCGGAATGCCTATGTCCGCACTCAGCACCTTGCCGCAGTCCATGGCTGCAGGGTAGAGGAAATGGCAAGGTTTGGGGGCTCCCAAAGCAAGGCTTAAGTCTGCCTGCACATGTGCAAAGTCCGCTCGCCCCTCGTCGGCCTGCAGGCCAGAAGGCAAGTCGGCCGACAACACTTTGGCACCTTTTCGTCGGCTTAAAACAATGGCCTCAATGAGGGAGGCTTCAACACCTTGAGGGGCATGCCACAAACCGGTACCAAACACAGCATCCACCACCAGATCTTCCGGGCGGAGTTGGTTTAAGTCCAAGGTATCCGTCCAAACAATGTCCGTATAAACCTGGCATAGCTTGGCGTTGCGCAAAGCATCCCCTTTGAGTTGCTCAACAGGGCGGGAGGAAGTCAAAAATACTTTGAGGCCATGGCTTGCCAACACGCGGGCGCAGACAAAACCGTCTCCTCCGTTGTTGCCGGGCCCACAAACAACAAAAAAACAGGAGTGGGGTTTGGCCAACTCAAGTGCTGCTTTTGCCAAAGCTCTTCCTGCGTTTTCCATTAAAATGGAGGGGGGCATTCCCAATATTTCTGCGCAGCGCTCCAAGGCTTGCATCTGTCGTGCATTTAAGGCTTGTCTCAAGGGCGAAGCATGCATTGCAACATGTCCTTTATGGCTCGCTCCATGCCCACATAGAGGGCACGTGCAACAATGGAATGGCCAATGTTAAGCTCATCTATCTCTTCCATGGCCGCAATGGGAGCTACATTGGCATAGTCAAGTCCATGGCCTGCTGCGCAACCCAGCCCCAGCTGAAGGGCATGGCGCGCTGCTTCGCCAATGCGTTGTTGCTCTTTAAGGCGCAGCTGCACGTTGTTTTCATTGCAATAGCAACCCGTATGCAATTCAACCCGCTGGGCCCCCACTTTCAAGGAGGCCTCCACTTGCCTGAGGTTGGGGTCTATAAACAAGGAAACCACCACCCCCTTCTCTTTCAATTTTTGTATTGCCTTCTTCAGCCCTTCTTCGCAAGCGACCACCTCCAGGCCCCCTTCTGTCGTCAACTCCTGTCGGCGCTCTGGCACCAAAGTCACCATGTCCGGTGGGTGCTTCAACACCAACTCCAGCATGGCAGGAGTCGCCGCCATTTCGAGGTTTAAAAGGCCTTTCTTTGTTTCTCTCAAGAGGAAATAGTCCCGCTCTTGCACATGGCGGCGGTCTTCCCTCAGGTGCAAAGTTATTTGCTCTGCTCCGGCAACTTCAGCAATGGCCGCAAGGCCTATAGGGTCCGGCCACAGGGAAAGTCTGGCTTGGCGGACAGTGGCTATATGGTCCACATTAAAACCCAGGCGTGCTCTTTTCATTCCTTCTCCTTGGACAAAGCTTTTTTGAGCAGTTGCACAATTTCTTCGGCATGCTCTTGAATTTTGGCTTCGTCTGGGCCCTCCACCAAAATGCGCACTTTCGGCTCTGTGCCTGAAAACCGCACAAAAACGCGGCCCTCTTTGCCCAGTGCCGCTTCAACGCTTTGGAGTTTGGCTTGGAGCTTCGGCAAGGCTCCCAAGTCAACCCGTTGGGAAACTTTCAAGTTGCGCAAAACCTGGGGCGAAGGTTGAAAAAAAGAAGTTAACTCTGAGAGAGGTTTTTGTTGTCTGCACAAAATGGCCAAAATTTGCAAGGCGGCCAAAGTCCCATCGCCCGTGGGGGCATGATCGAGAAAAACAATGTGTCCGGACTGCTCGCCGCCCAAGTTAAGGCTGTGGCGTCGCATATGCTCGACGACATAACGGTCGCCCACTTGGGTGCGTACAACTTTGGCGCCAAAAGTGGCCAAGGCCTGCTCCAGGCCGATGTTGCTCATTATGGTTGCCACCAAGGTTTGTGCATTGAGTTTTTTTTGAAGGGACCACTCTCTGGCGCAAACGGCCATAATGGCGTCGCCATCCACGAGCCGAGCTTTCTCATCAACCAAGACGAGGCGATCTGCATCCCCGTCCAAGGCAATGCCGAGGTTGGCACCCTGTTGCAAAACGGCTTCTTGCAACTTTTGGGGATAGAGGGCTCCGCAGTTGTCATTAATGTTGACGCCATTGGGTGCAACATTCAGGCGAATAACCTCTGCACCCAACTCCTCCAACACCTCGGGGGTAACGCGATAGGCAGCCCCATGGGCACAGTCCACCACCAACTTCAACCCCTCTAAGGTTAACTCTCTGGGGAAAGTATTTTTCAAAAAAACAATATAACGTCCACGCGCATCCTCCCAGCGTACAGCCCGGCCAATATGTGTTCCGCTGGGGCGCTGGCAACTCGCATAGTTTTGCTCTAACCACTGCTCAATTTCTTCTTCTGTCTCGTCTGGGAGTTTAAACCCATCTCTTGAGAAGAATTTTATGCCATTGTCATCAAAGTGGTTATGGGAGGCAGAAATGACAGCCCCTGCATCTGCCCGCATGGAGGTGGTAATATTGGCAATGCCGGGGGTTGGCAGGGGGCCCACAAAAGCGACATCAACGCCCATGGACATAATGCCGCTGGCCAAGGCCTGCTCAAGCATATAGCAAGAAAGCCTCGTATCCTTGCCGATGACAATTTTGTGTCGGTGTCCACCGTTTTGAATGAAATGTGCCAGTGCAGCTCCCAGCTGCATGGCCAATTCAGCCGTCATGGGTTGTGAGTTGGCTTTCCCGCGAACGCCGTCTGTTCCGAAGAGTTTCCGCGCCATGGAAGCTCCTTATGCAGGAAGAGGCTGAGAAGCAAGTTGTGTTCCTGCCTCCAGTGCTGTTTTCGCCAAGGCTATGTTGTGGACGCGGATTAAATCTGCCGCGGATTGAGCTGCCAGCACAGCCACAATGGCGGCAGTTGCCTGGTCGCGATCGCTGGGCCTTGGAGCGTGGGCCAGCTCCCCGAGAAAAGCTTTGCGGCTAAAACCAACAGCCACGCGTACATTCAGCACCCTGAACCGAGGCAAGTTTTGGAGCAGCAACCAATTTTGCTTGAAGGATTTTCCAAAGCCAATGCATGGGTCGATGAGAATGCTCTCCCTGGGGATGCCTGCTTCCATGGCGACCTCAATGCGTCTGGAAAAAAAACCAAGCAGCTCCTCAACAATGTTGCCTTCCATGAGTTGAGCCTGCATGGTTTGGGGTGTACCGGGCATATGTCCTATGCATATGGCTGCTTTTTGAGAGGCAAGCACCTGGGGCATGTCTGTATCTGCCAACATTCCAGAAACATCATTAATAAGGTCCGCGCCTGCCAAAAGTGCTTCTCTTGCAACAGAAGCCTTCATGGTGTCTATGGACAAAAAAGCGTTTTTGTTTTGCGCCCTAAAAGCGTGAACGGCCGTTAAAATACGTTTTTTTTCAATGGACTCCTCCACGGGCTTTGCGCCGGGGTGAGTGGATTCGGCCCCCATGTCAATCCAATCGGCCCCCTCGTGAAGCAGCTTTTGAGCATAGGCCACAGCCAGGTTTATATGCTCTGCAAAACCATCCTGGGAGAAGGAGTTTGCGGTGAGGTTTATAATTCCCATCAACGTTGGTTTTGAGGGCCAACGCCAGCTTCGCTCTTTAGACAGCAACACGGGCAATGGGTTGTCCATGGGGGGGCTATGGATCTACTAGGCCTTTCCTGGCTCCATGCTCAGTCCATCAATAGAGTCCAAAATATTTCGGTTTTTCTTTTCTTCCTGGGAGGGAGGCGTTGTCAACCTCGGCGGGGGTTTTTCACGTGTCAGTGCTTCCCCTTTCATGAGCAATTCCAAGTCTTCCGCATCCAAAGTTTCATATTCGACCAAGGCATCTGAAATGCGTTTGAGCAGCTCTACATTTTCTGAGAGCAATGTTTTTGCGAGCTCATAAGCCCCCACAACAATGCTGCGCACTTCTTCGTCAATGTTTTTGGCTGTCTCATCTGAATAGTCTGGGCGTGAAGCGAAGTCTCTTCCTAAAAAAACCTCTCCTTCGCGGTTGACATAGGACAAGGGGCCCAGCTTGTCACTCATCCCCCAACGGCACACCATGGCGCGTGCAATTTGCGTAGCCCGCTCAATATCATTGGACGCGCCTGCACTCATTTCATCAAACACCAACTCTTCAGCTACGCGCCCTCCCAAAAGCATGCTGAGCTCATCTTTCAATTTTCTGCGATAGCGGTTGAGCTGATCTTCCACGGGAAGAGACCACGTAATACCCAAGGCCTGTCCGCGGGGGATGATGGTGACTTTGTGCACCGGATCGCACCCGGGAAGCAGTTTGCCCACCAAGGCATGGCCTGCTTCATGGACGGCGGTGTTGAGTTTTTCTTTTTCCGTCATGATCATCGACTTGCGTTCAGGGCCCATGAAGACTTTGTCTTTGGCTGTTTCAAAGTCAACAAGCTCCACGCGCTCTTTGTTTCTGCGTGCGGCAAAGAGAGCGGCTTCATTCACGAGGTTTTCCAAATCTGCCCCGGTCATTCCGGGTGTTCCTCGGGCAATAACGTCCAAATCCACATCTGCGGCCAAGGGGGTGCGCTTCGTATGTACTTTGAGGATGCCAGCTCTTCCGCGCAAATCAGGCCGGGGGACGACGACTCTTCTGTCGAAGCGTCCTGGGCGTTGCAGGGCCGGATCCAAAACATCCGGTCGGTTGGTGGCCGCCATGAGTATAACGCCGTCGCTGGATTCAAAGCCATCCATTTCAACAAGGAGTTGGTTGAGTGTTTGCTCGCGCTCGTCGTGTCCTCCGCCCAAACCGGCTCCCCGGTGTCGACCCACCGCATCAATCTCATCAATAAAAATAATGCAAGGAGCGTTTTTCTTGCCTTGCTCGAAGAGATCTCTCACGCGGCTTGCGCCTACGCCTACAAACATTTCGACGAAGTCGGATCCGGAAATGGAGAAAAACGGAACGCCTGCCTCACCGGCAACCGCTTTGGCCAACAATGTCTTCCCTGTCCCTGGCGGCCCCATCATCAACACGCCCTTGGGAATGCGACCCCCAAGCTTCGTAAACTTTTTTGGATCTTTCAGGAATGCAATTATTTCTTCAAGCTCCTCTTTGCTTTCATCAATACCTGCAACATCCGCAAAGGTCAGCTTGTTGTGGCTTTCAGACAAAAGCTTTGCTTTGGATTTGCCGAAACTCATCGCCTTTCCGCTGGAGCCTTGCAACTGGCGCATGAAAAAAATGAAGAGGCCTACCACAAGGAGGATGGGAATGGTCTGCGCAAGAAGGCCCAGCCACAAGCCACCCTGATCGTCACGCTCAAAGCGTACCACCACACTTTCCTCGGAGAGCTTCTGCAAAATGCTGGCATCCGCAACAGGCCCAATAGAGCGTTTCTTTGCGCTGTTGTTGTGGGGGTGCCCCGTATACACATTCTCTTTGACAGAAACCTCAGAAAACTCCTTCTCCTTCACCTTTTCAAGAAACTCCGTGATCGGAATTTCCTGGATATTCTCACTCTTCGTAGAAACGTTGTAGACGACAACAAAGAGGATGATGAGCAATACCCAAATGCCCATGTTTTTCAAATTTGAGCGCACTTTATCCACAACCCTTTGCTTGGCTAAAAACTCCCTTGAATGAAGAGCATGGTTTTGCCCCTCTTCCGGACAAGTTTTATGTTTTTCTTAGTATAATACTCCAGCACAATACCTCAGGACAATAGCTCACGGCAATCAGCCTTTCTTGCAACGTTTCTTGCGCGGTGGGGCTGCTGCAATGAAGATAAGTCCTTTTTCAACTTTGAGAAGGCGATCTTTCGCCAAAGTCGCATTTTTTTTTGTTTGGATGGCCCTCATGGAATTTTCAATGGAGTTGGCGTTGATTTCCAAGCCATTTTCGCCAAGGAATGCAGCTAAAATCCGACGCTGCAAAGGTTTTTCTAAACAAAGAAAGGCCATGGCATCCAAAGTTGCAGGTGACACGTGGATGTTTTGAAGTGCCTGCAAGGCCTGGTGTTGCAAAAAGGCTTCGTCTTCGTCCGCATATTGACAAAACTGAGCCAAATGAAGGGTTGCGGATTTGCCGGCGACGTTTTCAAGCGCCTTGAGCACCACACGTCGCATTCTGACGCGAAAAAAGCGCTGCTCCTCATTCATCGCATCCATGACGGGTGACAAGGCGCTTTGCCTTACATAATGCTCTGCCTCTGCTCTCCTCATGGACAACATGGGGCGCACCACATAGCCCCACCGTCGCCAAATGGCCCTGGCACCCCTGAGCGCTGCCCCCCGGCTGAGCTTCATCAACAAGGTGCAGGCCTGATCCGAGGCCGTGTGCGCCGTCACCACAAAGTGGAGGCGCTGGCGCTGGCGAATTTCTTCCAAAGCAGCATAACGCAGACGACGCGCCTCTTCTTCCAGCGCTACCTGTCCGCATATATTCAGACGCTGTGTGTGAAACGCAACGCCCAGCCTCTTTGAAAGCGCCTGGACAAAAGCCACTTCTTCCGCACTCTCCTCTCGCAAGCCATGATCGACACTGGCTACCTCCATATGCAAAGCCAGTTTTGAGGAAATACGCCAAGTAGCAAGCAACAAAGCCAGAGAGTCAGCCCCCCCTGAAACAGCCAACAAGAGGCGCTCTTTGCTTAAATTCAATTTTATATAGGCATTGCACAAGGCTTTCTCAAAAGAAAGCAAGTGTTTTCCTTGGCTTAAAGAGAATAAACCGTTCAAAGGCATAGCGGGTTAAACTGTGGCGGGTTGAGCTGTGGCAGGTTAAACTGCGGCGGGTTGGGCTGCGGGTGGGGTCTACAAATAAAGGCCTTAAGTTTAACTAAAGTGTGGAGCTTTAAAAAGCCTTATTGGAGCTCTATGGGCCTGCTGGAGCGCTTTGAGGCGGGCTTGGACGGGCTCAGGCCTCTTTAGGTACGTTGAGTGCTTGCTCAAAGCCGAGGCTCTCCTTATGAGGCTCTAAACATGCTGTTTATAGACCTTTTTTTTGATTTTATCCACAATTGTTCACAAAGATGTTTTTTCGTGTTATACTTGATGAGCACATTGCTGAGCTGAAGATTATAAGAGTGCCGGTGCAGAGGGGGGCGCCGTCGTTCCTTGAGGGCATGGATCTCTTTAACCTCTTAACTGGCAGTTAGAATGGAGACTTATTGCATGGCGGGTACAGATAAAAGGAAACAATCATTATATTTTCCAGAAGATATGCTGAAAGAAATTCAGGATGAGGCGAACCGACAGGATCGTTCCTTGTCCTGGGTAGTCCAACAAGCTTGGAAAATAGCGAGGGAACGCATCAAAGCCTATCCTTCCGTCAATGATGTCAATGGAGACGAGGAGATAGATAGAAAAGAGGAAATGATGTAAATTTTTAAGCAGAGCCATTATAAATAGACCAGAATGTAGTCTAACGTGGTCGATGGTTTCAGTTATCTGCCGCTCTCTGCCCAAGAGCAGAGGGCGGGTTTATGTTGTTTTTGCTCTCTGCCCGAAGGCTGTTGCCCCAAGGCTGAGCGCAAATCCATTGCTTTTCTCTGTTTCAAAACAGGGAGTATTTTTATTGCGTGCTGAGGAGATCTCTTGACCAAGCGAGTTGGCGAATTGTCCATGGCACGAGAGAGCCATTTCGTTCAAGCGCAACTTAAGAGAGAGTTTGGGCCTCTCAGTTGGAAATTGTCTTCACGTTTTTTCAAGCGGGTTCGCTTTTCTGCGGCAGCGCTTTCAGAGTTAAGTCATCTGCACCAAACAGGTTATGTGGTGCACGTCATGAGGACGACAGCCTGGGTAAACTATCTCTACCTCAGCTGGGCCATGTTGGTCCACTCTATGCCCCCTGTCCGTGCCGTTGCCAATTTGCGCCGTTGGTTTACGCGCCCCTTTTCCCGCTGCCACCTCAGTGGCCCCTTTGAGGAGCGTTTCCAAAAAGCCTTCCTCAACGGAGGGTGTGGCCTGGTTTTCCTGAAGGAAACTGTTTTTGGAAAAGCCGGGGGAACCCTGGTCCGGGAAGATCCATTTCCCGCCCTGGTGGAGCTGGCAGGCCAATTGGACAAACCCATTTTCCTGGTGCCTGAGTTGTTTGTCTGGGAAAAATCAACACAAAAAATTTCACCGGGGTTTTTCGACCGCCTTTTCGGCTCACCTGAGCACCCGGGTTTTCTGCACTCTCTGGGTGCCTTCCTCACCAATTTTCACCGTGCACAATTCCGCATAGGAGAGCCCATCAACCTCAGCGCCTTCATCCAGGAAGCGGACACCACCGACCTTCCCCGCTTGGCCCACAGAGTACGCGGCGTTTTAAACGTGCACCTGGCCAGAGAAACACGTGCCGTTTTCGGGCCACCCATCAAATCCAGAGAGCGCCTGCTCCTGGAAACCACGAGAGATCGCGACTTTCGCAACCGTCTTTCCCTCATTGCCCAGGAGCAATCCAAAAGTGTTGAGGCTGTACACAAAGAGGCCAACCGTGCGCTTCGCTCCATTGCCGCCAAGCAAAACTCCACGGTGCTTGCATTGACAGCCCCTCTGCTCTCTTTGGTGTTTCATCGAATTTATGATGGAATAGAGGTGGATGAGGTGGGGTTGGAAAAAGCCATGAAGGTGGCCACGCGTACCCCTGTGGTTTTGGTCCCCAGCCACAAAAGCCATGTGGACTATTTGGTGATGAGTTTTGTGTTGTGGCAACGTGGCTATAGTGCCCCGCTGGTTGCCGCCGGGGCCAACCTCTCGTTTTTTCCTTTGGGGACTTTTTTGCGGCGCTGCGGTGGTTTTTTCTTAAGGCGCAGCTTTAGGGATGACAAAATTTATACGGCTGCTTTTAAAGCCTATTTAAAAAAACTTGTGCAGGACGGCATTATGCACGAGTTTTTCCCTGAAGGTGGCCGCTCTCGCAATGGCAAGCTCCTCGCTCCCAAAATGGGTTTGTTTTCCTGGTTGGTGGATGCTGTCCTGGAGGGTGTACGGGAAGATCTACACTTCATCCCCATTGCCATTGACTATGAGCGTGTGGTGGAGCTGTCGAGCTATTCGGCAGAGCTCAAAGGGAAAACAAAAAAAAATGAGGATATTGGCCGCCTGTTGGCCTCTTCCAAAGTGCTGACCAAACGCTATGGCAGCATCCACCTTCGCTTTGGCAACCCCATCTCCCTGGCAACGCTGATGCAGGAGCACAACCTGCAGCGCTCCAACATAAAAGGAGAGCAAAAATCGACCCTGGTGCAAAGCTTGGCCTCCAAAGTCATGCATGCCATTGCCCAGGCCACCACCATTACGCCGCATGCCCTGCTGGCAACAGCTTTGCTCGCTCACCGAAAACGAGGCTTGCTTGGGGATGAAATTGCCGAGAAAATTGGTTGCCTGCGGCTTTTGGCAGCCCACATGGGTGCGCCCCTCTCTGCCTCGTTGGGCAATGCCCCTTCTTCCCCCTGTGTGCTGGGCCCCATAGAAGAAACCCTGCACCGCTTTGTTGCAGAAAAAACGGTACGCCGCATTCAGACAGAAAACAACACCATCTTCCAAGTCCAAGAAGAAAAACGCCTGGAGCTTTCTTTCAATAAAAACAGCCTGCTCCACTGGTTTGCTTCCTATTCCATGCTGGCTTTGGCCCTTCAAAACAACCCTGAGGAGCCCAGGCTTGAAAATGCCAACCAACGCGCTTTGTTTCTGAGCTCCCTCTTCCAGTTTGAATTTGTCTCTCACCCCAGGCCAAATTTTGACTTAGAATGGGCGGGCTTTCAAAAGCTGGGGCTCTTGTCCATTGTGGGCCACAATTATATGCTTGCGACAGAAAATTTTGCCGTCTTGAGGTTGGAATTTTTGGCAAACCTGTTGCGTGACTATCTCGAGTCCTATCGCCTGATGGCCATGGCCCTTCAAACCATGGAAAAAAACAGCAGTGTGGATTCAAAAGAGTTGTTAAAAAAAGCCATTGCCCTGGGGCAGGCGGATTTGCTCCTTGGAAAAATAACCATGGCTGAGGCTTTGTCCAAACCCAACCTGGAAAACGCCATCCGCTATTTCGCCAAGGAAAAATTTATAGAAGCCCATGGCAAGGAGTGGCGCTTTTTGAGAGATCCAAAAGAGTTTGAGTTAAATTTAAGAAGCTATAGCACCACTTCACCTGAAATTTAGGCTCCCCATGCGTCCTTACCTTTTTGTCGTTTGTCTTTTTGGTTGGCTTTCCCAAGCACAAGCACAGGGGCTGGAGCTGGAGTTGGACTTGACGGAAGAAGCTTCTCCCACCAACCGCTTCGCCCCTTCCCTGGCTTTTGTGGGCATTCAACCTGCAGGGAGCCGCCAAGCGGAACGAGCCAAACGCCTCAACGCCGAATTCCAACGCGAGCTTTCTGCAGCCACTCGAGAAGGCCGCTTCTCTCATATATTGGGCCCCAAAGAAGTGTTGCCTGTGCTCAAAACACTCCAGAAAACCCCTGCCGAATGCAGGGACAAAGCTTGCTTGGAGTTGCTGGCTGCTACATTGGGCGTTGATCGCATCCTCACCGCCTCTCTGACACCTTCGGGACCAGGCTCCCTCCTCACACTCTGGGGATATGAGCCTACCATGGAGCAGCTGGCCATAGAAACCGCTGAAAGCCCAGAGCGCGAGCAAAAACAACAAACCAGCGGCTTCACCGGTTTGGTGAAACCCTCTAAAGCCAAAACAGAAGCAGAATTTCTCTCCAGAGCCAGAAGTGCCTTTGGCCGCATGACGGCACACTTGGAAACAGGCCTGGGGAAGCTGGTGGTGGATGCTTTTGAGAGATCGACGCAAATAACGCTTTCAGGCAAGGAAATTGGCCAAGGCTCTTTCGAAAAATTGTTGGAGCGAGGCCACTATTCCTTGCTGGCAGAGGCAGAGGGGTTTTTGCCGTTTAATGCTGAAGTGAACATTCAGCCCAACCAGGTTGAGCTGATAAAAGTGCTGCTTATTGCCAAACCTCTGGACAAGCCTTTTGATCCTCGAGCGTGGAAAGAGACAGGGGCTGAAGCTCAAAGAAAAAACAAACCCCTCTATGTACGCCCAGGCCTCTATGTCGCCATTGCAGGCCTGGCAGCAGCGGGTACAGGTGTTTATTTTGGACTTGCCGCCAAATCCATCGAGAAAAAAGGCATAGACAGCATTGGCAACGGCATCATCGACATTACGCGCAAGGAAGCCAACCGGGCGAAGCTTTATGCTTTGCTCTCCAACATTTTTGTGGGGAGCGGGGGCGCCATGGTTGCCGGGGGAACCCTTTGGATGTTTGTTGCGCCAGGAAAAATAGCCGAAAACCCCCTGGACGACGTCACCGGAAAAGTGGGCGTCGTCATCAACATAGGAGGAACGTTTTGATGAAACTGCGCTCTTGGGTTTTAGGGCTGCTGGTGCTTTTGGCAAGCAGCTGCAAAGTCGAATTTGATGAAAGCATGCCCTTCTATTGCGAGGAAGATGAGGACTGTGGAGGCGGGGGCTATGTGTGCATTGAGTCCGTCCATACGCCTTCGCGCCATTGCTGCACAGAAAAGCTGGGGCGCGCTGAGCTCAACACAGATCCAAACAACTGCGGCCTTTGCGGAAACACCTGCGCCTCAAACCAAAGGTGCTCTGCAGGGAAATGCTCCTGACAGAGCAACTCCCCTTCAATAACCACTCCCCCCCCTTCTCTCCTTTGTGGGCGACGAAGCAAAAGAGATGAAGCCCAAAAAAGGGACGAGGCCCAAACCTCGTCCCCACTGTTGAAAGGCCTTGTTTAACAAACTCAGCGTTGAGCAAGCTCAACAAGGCCTTGCTCCAACGCCTATCTTTCCAAGGCTATTCTGCGGATGGCGTGGTTATCGCCATCTGTCACATAGAGGTTGTTGGCTGCGGCATCTACTGCGACGCCATAAGGACGATTAAACCGCGCAACACTTCCAACGCCGTTGACAAGACCTGTTGTAGCGGTGCCGGCGATGGTGCTAACCACGCCTGCCGAGCTCACCCTGCGGATGCGGTGGTTATATTCATCCGCCACATAGAGGTTGCCCGCGGAGTCTCTGGTGATGCCACTAGGATAATAAAACCGTGCGGCAGTCCCCGTGCCGTCGAGATGGCCTGCAGTGCCACTGCCAGCGATGGTGGTGACCGCTCCGCCTGGTGTTATTCTGCGGATGCGGTGGTTGACGGTGTCAGTCACATAAAGGTTGCCTGCTGAGTCGATGGTGATGCCATGAGGCTCATTAAACCGTGCGACCGCTCCCGTGCCATCAGCAAAACCTGCATTCCTGCAGTTACCGGCAAGTGTGGTGACCGCGTTGGTCAATGAAACTCTGCGAATGCAGTGGTTCTGGGTATCCGTCACATAGAGATTTCCCTCTGAATCTATTGCGATATCAGAAGGATAGGAAAACAGTGCATTGGTTCCACTGCTGTCAGCAAAGCCTGAAGTATAGCCATTGCTGCCACCACCGACGATCGTGGAAATGGAGGGGAGTATGCAGTTCCATATGGAGGCCACTGAGCCCGGCATGGATGAGCAGATAGATGATGGTGTTAGGCGGCGGATGCGGTGACTATACTTGTCCACTACATAGAGGGCGCTCATTGAAACAATGTTGACACCACTAGGGACATTCAGACCACCCGTCCCGAGGACAAAAGTACTAACCACTCCAGCTGTTGTTACCCTGCGAATGCTATTGTTAGCGCTATCCGCCACATAGAGATGGCCATATAATGGGTCTATAGCGATGCCTTTAGGATAGCGAAACCGCGCAGCAGCCATCGCGTCGTCGACAAGGCCTGACGTGCCATTGCCGGCAAATGTGCTCACCGTTCCGGTCAGCACATAGGTGAAGGTGCCCGTGGAGGTGACGGTTTTTCTATTCACCGTCACTTGCACACGACCGGTGCAGGGAGTGGTGGTGCCCACCCTGCAGAGGCTGCTTGAAGGAACGGTCAACCGGATGGTGGTGGGCGACGCGAAGGTAATATTGCCCGCAGGAACTTCTACACTGCCCAAGCGCACCACATTTTCTGCTCTAACGTCGCTGAAATGGCTGCCATAAATAGTCATTTCAGCACCATAGCCCGTCTGGGTGGGGCTGAAGCTGCTGATGGTGGGCATGATGGGGGCCTGTGTTATACGCACCATTCTTTCATTCGCATTGCCTGTTGTTGCAACAATCACATCCGCAGAGCGCTCGGTGGTGCCGTCGTTTCGCTGCACCGTCACCCTCACCGTGCCATTGTGGCTGCCTTGAGTCAGCTCCTCACTCACCGTGCACCAGTCCTGTGTACACCTCACACTCCAAGCCATGTTGGAAGAAACATTGAAGTTGTTGGAGGCTGTGTCTCCCGAAGCAAAGTGAAGGCTTTGAGGGTTCACGCTGAGTTCCGAGTTGAAGGCGCGCTGCATAATGCTCACGGTTAGAGGCTCAAGCCCTTCGGCTGTTATCTCCACCGTGGCATAGCGGTCGTCCGCGCTGGTGTTTGCCGACACGCTCACCGTCACCGTTCTGTTGCCACTGCCGGAAGCCATATCCAAACTGCACCAGTTTTCACTGCAGCTTGCGCTCCATGGCGTGTTGGATTGCAATATCAACGTTGCACTGCCTGCTTCTGCATCAAAATCCAGGCTGGTCCTGTCTACACGGAGCTCAGGCCCAAGCCCAGGTGCAGACTGTGTTATGGCTACTGTTTCTTGGAGGTTTTCGGCCGTTATCAGCACCTGGGCAGAGCGCTCGGTGCTGCCTGTGTTGGCTTGCAACACCGTCACCCTCACCTCTGCGTTGCCATTGCCGGAGCTTGGCTCCACACTGAGCCAATCTGCACCGTTTGTGCTGAGGCTCCAATCCGTGTTGGAGAAAATGTGGAAGCTTTTTGTTTGGTTGGCTGACACGCCAAAATGAAGGCTGGCCAAATCCACACGGAGCTCTGGGTTGTCGTCGTCGTCCTTCTCAGGTCCGCAGGCCCAAAAGGCCAGGGACAATAACATTGACACACCATAAACAACAAAACGTTGCCTTTCGGCAACGTCCATTTTTTCTTCTTTTTTTCTTTGTATGACGCCCATTTTCCATCCTCTTTTCTGTTCTTCGTTGGTATTATACTGCAAAAACCAAATACAAAAAACTACATGTGTGTTTTCTTAGAATTACACGCACATTTAATGGTCGTCTCATTTTCAAAAAAGTTTCCCTTGAAATAACAAAATACTTTTGAAAATGAAAAACCTGTTTTATTTTATTGAGTTAGGCAAGTGTATCCTGAGATAATTCGAAGTTAAGAATGAATAAACCCAAACTTTATTCTGCGTGTTGCTCTGCAACAAGTTGTCAAGGCCTGTTGCTTTGAAAACACCCACAGTCTGCTTCAATGAAAGTATACCCAAGGGCTGTGCTCAAAAATGTCGCGGGCTTTAGAGGGGTTTCAGGTTGAAGGGGGCCGATGGCGAGTTATGCGAGGCTCAAGCATATCCCCTGGGTGGATGTGTGAAGGTATTAGAAAAAGCCCTGCATACGCGGTGGCATGCAGGGCTTGGGATGGGGCTATTAGCGAAGATCTTCGCCGCCCAGATAGATCTTCCGAATGGCCTTATTGTTCTCTTCCGTCACATAGAGGGTGTTGCCTGACATTGTGATGCCACTAGGGGCATGAAACTGTGCCGTGCCAGAAGCACCGTCAACAAAGCCCCACCTGCTACTTCCGGCAAGGGGAGTGACAATGGTGTCAAATCCCCCAGGAGTAAGCTTTAGAATTCGGTGCCTGGTTACATCCGTCACATAAAGGTTTCCTTTTGTATCTGCAACAATACCATAACCCCAGAGCGGTTCAGCTGCTCCCGAGCCGCCCCACAAGACGCACATAACTCCCTTCCCCACCACCCTATAGATGCTGTTGTAATTGGAGATCACATAAAGTTTGTCATCCTTGTCGATGGTGATGGCCCCAGGTGAGGCAATCGAAGACGTATCAATCCATTGGCTGTTCATTCCTATTGGGCTTAAAAGGAATGTACCTATTTGTGTAATTTTTTGGATGCCTGTCGCCGTTGTCACATAGAGGTTGTTCATCGAATCCACGGCGATGCCGTGAGAATTGTTAAACAAGAGAGGATTTCTATTGATATCGACAAAGGTGCTGACATAGCCCGACGGAGAGATTTTTCGGATCCTACTGTTGCTGCTGCTTTCATCCAGCACATAAAGATTGCCCGCCTTGTCTATCGCGATGCCGTGAAGCAATGAAAACTGCGCACTGCTTCCCTGGCCATTGGAAGAGCCGCTTCTGCCACTTCCGGCAAAGGTGTAGATAACTCCTGAAGGAGAAACCTTGAGTATTTTGCGAGCTCCATTATCCACCACATAGAGATTGCCGGATGCATCCCTCACAATGCCACCAAGGCCAATAAATGCTTTAGAATTTGGCCCGCCTGCAACCGTTGTAACAGTGGTGGTAGAGAATAGCCTAAATATATCCAATGGATTAAGGAGAGCACTGTTTATGTCAGGAAGCCTGCCCTCAAAATCCACCTCCTCCCCGGTTTCCAGAGCCGCCGCCTCTTCAGTTTCCAAAACGGCCGCCTCTCCAGTTTCTAAAACGGCCGCCTCTTCGCCACCCCAAAAGGCCTCGCCTTCCCCCATTTCCGCACAAGCTGCAAACAAGCTGAATATAACCACATTCAGCCAAACTGCTTTCTTTTTGAATACTTCCATTGTTGATTCCTTTTTAATTCAATAAAGTGTTTTAATAGTTCAATTGGCCTTTAAAGCCGGCCCTTCTTCCAAACAACGCCACCAACGCCCAAATACGCCATTTCCCTATGCATTCACCTCCTCTCGGTTAAAGTCGGACTTTTCAGATATATCCCGACACCAAGTTTTGAATGGCATGGAAAACAGCTGTGACACCCCGTGCGATAACATTTGTAAGCATTTGTTTTTGCACGAAAGTTTTTATGGAGGGTTGCAATTCGCAACACGCACTCCAGGTTGCTCTTTTTTTGCAGTCAGCTGTTTATTTTTCCGGAAGCCCGCCCTACTGGAGCTTGTTGCGCGGGCTGTCCCCGGAGGTGGACTCCATGTGGTGCTGCCTCCAGCATAAACCCGCCCGCACCTAACAGCCCCCCCCTAACAACCCTTGTAGCCCAGGGTAAAACCCAAGAAGAAACACAACACAGCAACTGGAGGCCACAGCACTAGACCGCTTCCACTTTGACATGATCTCTTCGTGAGACTCGCTTCGCTCGTCTATTCCGCTCCGGGAATTATTTGAGAAAGCACGCTTTCTCAAATGATTCCCTCCGCTCCATTGGACTCCGGTTTCGCTCAGGTCATGCACTTAAGTGCACTCCCTACCTCCACCCTTCCGTCAGCAAGCTCCACCATCAAGCTCCGGTGGAGCTTGATGACGGAAAGGAGGGGGGAGGGAGCTTGCTCATCGCGCCTTCCCCTCGGGACTGGGGCCTCGTCCGCCTCGACCTCATGTCAAATTGAAACCGGTCTATCCCTACCAACAAATGCTACTCTCTTTATTTCGGTGCATATAGCCGCTCCAATGTTTTGAGGAGTTCAGAAATTTTCTCGTCAGCAAGGGAATAAAAAACCATCGGCGAACTTTTTCTGCTCGCAACCGCGCCACTTTTGCGCAGCACAATCAGCTGCTGAGAGGCCGTGCTGCTTGACACACGCGCAATGCGCGCCAACTCGCCTACGTTTTTTTCGCTCTCGGCAAGGGCTCGCAATATTTTGAGGCGCACCGCACCGCTCAGCAGCTTCAACATTTTTAAGGCTTCGTCGTTTTTCATGCTCAGCTCCGCTTTCCGGTGGGCTGCTTCGACGTGGCTTCAGGGAAAAACAGCAGCAGGGCTTCCTTTTTGGCTTGCATTTTGGCTTCAGCAATGGACTCGTTCAGCATTCCCAAGAGGGAGCTCAAATATTTTGTTATGCAAGCGTGCTCTTTTTTTATGGCGTCACACAGCACGGTGAAAATGTCTTCCAGGTGCACGCCACCGCCTGGCCACTTAAGCAGAGTAGAAATTTTTTGCGCCACAAAGGCGGATTCTTCAAAACCTTCTGCTCTGAGCACTTCCAAAATGGCGCCTATGCCGCAAAGCAACCGGCGCTCAGCATCGTTTAAAAAATTTCCTTGGTTTAAGTTTCCTTCGTTGAATTTTCCTTCACGCATTAACCGCTCCTCCGTCTGCAAAAGTAGAACAGCAATGCTGCCCTCCAAGGGAGAAGCTGGGCAAACTCGCGCAACCACCCACAGGGTGGCCTAAACGAGCTCGAAACCGGCAAATTTAAAGGAAAAAACCGGCAGGCCTTACGGCCTCCCGCTCAGGCCACCGGGTCAACCGGGGGCTCAAAAGCAACGAGCCACTCGGCATCTCCCGGTGGCTCCCGCCACCTTTAAATTTAACTGGGGTTTCGAGGCCCAACCGCGTTTTTTGCGCAGCAAAAAGAATATAGCATTCTTTGTTTGTTTGAGGAAGCAAAATACTTCAGGAGAGTTTTTTCGCTGTTGGTTTTGTTTTTTCGCCTGGCGGCGGGCATTTTAAATAGGTTTTTTTTGTCGCCTCCGGCGAAGGGTTTTTGGCAAGGGTTGTTTTTCAGAGGGGGCCTGCGGCCCGGCTCATTTCGCTTTCAGCGGGGGGAGGTTTCGCCTCCCGGCGAGTCACTTTTTTTGTCTGGACAAAAAAAGTAACCAAAAAAAGCCACTCTCCGAGGGCCCTGCGGGGCTCA
>Ga0099364_10000477_pt1 | contig 67493 bp, 61 predicted proteins | sample TergutTh196P3_FD_73070 | JGI IMG/M metagenome (GOLD analysis project Ga0099364, IMG submission 73070) | Microcerotermes parvus P3 segment gut microbial communities from Pointe-Noire, Republic of the Congo - Th196 P3 | ecosystem: Host-associated > Arthropoda: Insects > Digestive system > Gut ... | reverse complement strand
GTTGCTCGTATTAAAACCTTCCTGGGGCCATCCGTAAGCCCCCGGCAGGGTGATTTTTTTTGGTTACTTTTTTTGTTCAGACAAAAAAAGTGACTTGCCGAAGGCAAGGTGCGCCCGCAGGGCGAAATGAGCCGGGCCGCAGGCCCACTCCCTCCCCGAAGGGAAAAAAACAAAACTAAAAACGAAAAAACCCTTCGCCGGAGGCGACATCCCCCCCCCGGAGGGGAAAAAATAAAACCAAAACCAAAAACAACCCCCCCCCCCGCCGGGAGGCGGAACAAAGTAACAAACTCAGGCCACGAACCCCCCAGTAATGCGGCAGCACGCACGGCATACAATAAAGATAGGAGACGGATTGTCATAACCATAACTATCCCTGATATATGTCAAGACTTCTCCCTTGTTCGCATATCTGAAGCTTGAGCCCTCTCCAACACTAAAAAGCAGGGTTTTAAGGTGGGTGGTTCCGTGCGCCGGGCACGGCGCTGCCGCATACCATGCCTCGGGACAACGCCGCATGTCCTCTTCCTTGCGCTGCAACTCCTCTTCCTGTTGGCGCAACTTCTCTCCCTGGCGACGCCACCCCTCGGACAACTCTTCTTGTGTGGGCGAAAACAACTTTCTGAAAAACCCCATACTCACAACATAGGTGGGAGAGGGCTTTTGTCAAGAAATGTAGGTTTGTGTTGGGGCTTGCTTCACGCATGCAAAGCTCCCCTGCTTCTTGAGAATACACTCCATAATGCCGGGGAAGCTCTCAGCCCTTAGCTCTCTCCTCCTGAGCGTTGAGGGTGCTGCGCATTGAGGGGCCGCCTGGTTTCCGTCACAGACGAAATGGGAGGGGCTTTCTCATGTTGCCAACCCTGGATAATTTGGGTGACGCAGTCAGCAAAATATGTACCTTGGAAATGGCTGGGGGAAACCGAGCGCACCTGCACAGTCCTTTGGGAATTCAGCATGTTCCACTCCGCATCTACCTTCACCTCCATTGTACCTGTGAGCTTTGGATCTCTGTCCTCCTGCTCCTTGGCACAGTTTTCAATATCCCTCCTCTTCTTGCTGCTGGTATATTCAGAAAGGCCATTTTTTGAAACAAACATGCCTGAAACTCCCTGAAAAGGCGCATAGGTTGTGCTGTATGTCCTCACCTCCACCGCCAATCTGCTCTTTCTCCTATCCGCAGACAGACGCACCAAGCTCACCATTTTATGCTCCTTTAAGGGAGGCGTTGGGGCTGCTTCGGCTTTGCTGCGTGCCATTGTCCCGGTTGGCTTGCCTGTTTTTCGCCCTGTGGGTTTATCCAATTGCTCATCAGGCATTTTGGGTTTTGAAGCTTTATAAGGCGCGGCTTCAGGGTATAGGGTTTCAGGTTTTTCGACATTTTCAGAGCTTTGCTCCGGTGCCATCTCTTCAAAAGTGGGGGTAGAGTCCTCTGTTGGCTCATCTGCAGGAGACGGCTTTAAGGCTATAGGCTCAGCCATAGGTTCAGCAACCATGGGAGGGCTTGGGGGAGGGCTTGGCTCTGCTTGGCGCATAAAAACGACGGCCCCCACCCCCACCAATGCCACGAGCCCTGCCACCCACCATAGGGCATTGCTGGAGCTTTCAGGCGGGGGGAAATACATAGCAGCAGCCTTGGATGGTGGGGCCGATAACAAACCCGGCCCAAGCTCATCTCTAGACCGGCGCAAAAACACAATAAGCAGCACTAAACCCAGCAGAACGCTTCCGGCTATGGCTGCTGTGGTGACTGTAATATGGCCCAGGAAGCTATCCGCCACCCTGCCCCACTGCCCCCTCAGCTGGGCAGACAACGCATCGGCATCTGGCACCGGCTGGGCAGAAAAGTCTTCAGCAAACGGCGCTGCCGGCTTGCCCGAAGCCTCAGCGGCCAGCTGTGGCTTAGGTTTTTCAGAAAAATCCAATTGAGAAGCATAGAGAAAGGTGCCTTTGTCCCATTGGACCATCAGCGCATCACTTTTATCCACACTGCCCATTTCAAAAATGAGAGGTGACACAGAGATGATAGAGCGAACACGGCTCCAATCCATGTTGTTTAAATTCAAATGAACATTGTCAACACCTGCATTGTCAACACCCGCATTGTCAACACCCGCATTGTCAACACCCACATTGTCAAAACCGGGGAGCGGGGTCAGGCTTTCACTCTGTCTGTCATAGACATACCCTATGACGGAGGCTTTTTGGGGATTGACGTTGCTATATCCCCAAACCCATTGTAGCTCGCGATCCTGGTTGAAAACCTTTGCATGATAGAGGGGTTCTGAGGCGAGAGGGGTTTTGCTTGGCGACCTGAAGGAGCGCGCATTGAGGAAAGAGACCGCAAACAATTTTGCCGAGCCATCTCCTTGCCTCTCCAGCTCCAACCTCTTATTCTCCCCATAATATTCTTTGCTAAAGCGCAATAGGGTATCCCCTTTCATGGGGCCCATGAAGCGCTTTGCCTCTGCAATGAGTGGAACACCCGCGCTTGTCAAAAAGGGGGAGAGGTGGAATGTCTGGTTATTGTATAAGCGCACTTCAATATAACCCATTCCGCTTGAGGTGGCATAGCGCATGCTCTGGATGCCTGCCGCAAACTCTTCCCTCCCCTGAAGCTCAAAAACAGTGGGCTTCCCCTCTTGAATGAACATCAGCGCATGGGCGCCGCTTGCGTCCTCGCCCAGCAGCACGGCGTTGTTTTGCCACACCTCGGGTTTGCTTGTGGGGCGAATAAAAAAACCCTCCCCACCGCCCATCAGCTGTGGAGGCCCGTGGGGTTTGCACACATAGACATGGCATTTTGCCTTGTTGTCTGAGTCCGGCTTTTGCGGAACCACCAAAAGGGTGTCCGGGCCTTGGTTGAAAATATAGGTACGGTGAAAAACACCCGCAGGTATTTCATGGAAGGTTGTTATGTTGTTTTCCTGCAGATCAGCAGCATACACATATAATGTAGGGTGAAAGGTGGCAGGCTGTACAACCCCATAAGCTGTTTTGCCGTCTGCCGAGAGGGTCGCATTCACAAGCTCTCGTGCGGATGCAGAAAGGCCAAAAGCCATCATCAGAAAAACAACCCACGGCAAAAAGCGTTTTATTTTCATAAGGCATGCTGCTCTGTTGTGTTGCTTTGTTGTGCTGCTCTGTTTTGCTTTATTTTGCGTCATGCTGTGTTGCGCATAAATTATATTCAAGTATAAACTATATTTAAGTGTAAATTATATTTAAACTGCGTTTGAATTTGAGTTTTATTTAAATTACATATATTTAAATTACATGCATACATTTGAATTGTGTTGAATTATATTTAAATTGCATTTGAAAATTATACTTGAATTGCATTCGAATTGTATTTAAATTACATTTGAATTATGTTTAAATTACATTTGAATTACATTGGGATTGTATTTAAAAATCATGCTTGAATTATATTAAATTGTGTTCGGATTATATTTGGATTGCGTTTGAACTATATTCGAGCATTTAAATTGCGTATATATTATATTTAAATTATATTTAAATGGTGTTTAAATGATAGGTGAAAGCTCACTGCTTTGGGACAAATTGGCCGTCCTGGGTGGCAAATCCGTCGAGAAACACCTTCGAGTGGTCGTGCGGATGAACCAAGAGCGCACACCAAGCACCTGGCTGCACATAGGAAATTTTAGAGTTAGCTATGGACCAACAAAAACCCATGTTATTGTTCACTCGCGTTCCACCAGGCACTGAATGAGAAGTTTGCCAATTGGCCACATGGGCAGCAAATAGCTCAACGTGGATGAGCACGCTCGTTGATCGAGTTGTAGCTGGTATATTGTCTGTCTGCTCAACGCTGATCACCCGCCCCCAACAGCAGATGCCTTCGCGCACCAGCCGATTGAAAGCTCTTTTGGATTCGAACATGGAAACTGCCCCTATAATCAGCAGCACCGGCACCCCTGGTAGGAACGAGCTACAGTTAAAGTTCTTCTCCGGGAGAAAATCAACGGATCCATACAAAATAAACTCAATACCCATGCCCAACAGACTGCACAGCAGAAGCAGAATGGCTATCTGGATGAATGTGCAGCCGGATGCATAGTCTTCGTCATCAGTTTTGTTCCTTTTTATGGTGGGATAAGGCCACAGCGGCCCCATGGAAGGTGGCTGTGGCGGTGGTTGCGAAGTCGAACGCACCGGATGCTCAGGCGTCATGCCATGCTTTTCATCAGATCAACAGCCCCGCTTCAACGCCAAAATGGAGAGGGTTGACAATAACCATATAACGCACAGACACTTACTGACAAATGTCAAAAATGCCTTGTGTGCCTTATCCATTCATGCAAGGCAACTTCACCATGAAATGGACATTGTTTGGAATATTGCTGTTTTTAGCCAGCTGCACCTCAAAGGGCAAGAGCCAGCAAGAGCTTGATGAGTGTTTGGGCTTCTTCAACGCTATGATCATCGACAGCGCCGCAATAAAGGCCTTCAAGAACGATAAAAGTGAGTTTGCGGATGAGGCCTTATGTAACGCGGCCATGGAAGCCATGCAGCGTCAGATTGAAGCAATCCATGCTGCGAAAGTCACAAATGAGGCGCTTGCGAAGTTGAAACCTCGGTTTGTCGCAGCAAGGACGAGCCACATTGAGGGTTTAACCCAGTATCGTGACGGCTCAGCCAAGCTCGCGCAACCCGACTGGGTTCCGCCCAATGGCTTTGCCGAGTCCTTAGGTGCCGCTGCCAAAGCCGTCAGCGCCGCGGACAAGGAATATTTAGCGATTGTTGATGAAGCGAAACGCATTTGTGGGCTGCCATGATCTTCAATACCCTCTTTATGATCGTTGGCGCAGTGCTCCTTATTGGATCAGTACTGTTCGCATTCCTCAAAATATTCAAGCAGATGGGCGGGCAATCCAAGAATGAAGAGCGTCTTCGTACCACAGGCATCCCTGTGCGCGCCCGCATTATAAACATACAAATGGGCAGTATGAGCATGCAGACAGGGGCATCTCGCTTTCTTGCAGTGAACCTGACCGTGCAGCTTGAAAACAACCCTGTCACACCTCAACTCCAGCAGATTATGGTCAACGCCATGGCGTCAGAGTTGCAGATTCCAATCCTCCAACCCGGGGCTTGGGCCACGGTGCGCGTCGATCCCACAAACGGCTCAAACGCCATTCTGGAGAGCGTGATCACACCCCAAGGCATGTCTGTTCCCGTCGGCAACTCCGTGGCCGTTCCGAAAGGCGCCAAAATGGGCCTGTGGATCGGTGTTGGCGGAGCAATCCTCGGTGTGGGCGTTGCAGCCGTGGTTGTGGCTGTCAACGTATTCGGAGTTGGCCTTAACAGCGCCTCCGCAAAGGAGGGCAACAGTATATGTGCACGCACCATCCGCTGTTGCGAGCTTGTCAGAGGTGCTGACGACAGCTCTTGCAAAAACTTTAATAAAATTGGCGTTACTGAGCAGATTTGCGAGCCCTTCCTGAAGGCAAATGAGACATTTGCCGCCATGAAAGGCCTCACTTGTGAATAGGCGAGCGCTTTAACACCCTTGGTTGTGACGCCAGGCCAGCGATCGCCGCCTACCCGCTGCAACAAGCTCCATGTTTGCGGCCTTCGCTGCCCAACAGCGTAGGCATGTCAGCAAATGTTGACATTTTGTTGCTTAAAACATGACACAATGTCAGGTTTTGTTGACATTTGGGTGCAGGGGCTGGCGAAAAACCCGAATGTCAGCACTGCCAACCCAACAATCACCCCAATGTTAGGCCGACCCAAACCATCCGACATCATGCTGTTCAGGCCCAAATGCAAAATCTGCGAGCAACCCTCAGCGACCATTGAAGTCATCCCACCGCATGCGTTGCCAACGGAGTGGGCGTTCTGGGAGAAGGACCAGCGGCAGGCGTTCGCCAAATACCGTATATCGGAATGCTACCAGCTCCTCTATGACGGGCCGGGCGGCAGCAATGGTTGGGTGGGTGACGCGATCGACCTGGAGCGGGCCGAGCGGATAGTGGCAGCGTTCTCCAACGCACCCAGCGCGGAGGCGATTCGAGCCGCCGGGTTCTATGACGGTGCGGGATTCTGTGCTGGCTGTGGCTGCTTCTATTGTCCTAAGCATGGGTCGGTTTCCGCCACTGGGTTTTGGACATGCCCCCGTGGGCATGGCAAGAGCGTTGACTTTCACTGGCACCCAGCACTCGACGACTAGACCGCTTCCACTTTGACATGATCTCTTCGTGAGACTCGCTTCGCTCGTCTACTCCGCTCCGGGAATTATTTGAGAAAGCATGCTTTCTCAAATGATTCCCTCCGCTCCGTTAGGGCTCCGGTTTCGCTTAAGGAATGCACTTAAGTGCACTCCCCTCGCGCCTTCCCCTCGGAATTGGGGCCTCGCCCGCCTCGACCTCATGCCCAAGCGGAGCGGAGGGAATGAAGAAAAAGCATGCTTTTTCTTCATTCATGGAGCGTAGTGCAGGCGAGCTTTAGCTCGCCTCAATTGAAACCGGTCTGTAAAATCAAATCAGTTCTAAGTAAAAACGGACTAATTGGCACATTTCCCCTTGGAGTGAATAGCCATGAGAAGGTCTAACACCCCTTTTGAAATGTTAAAAAACCACTCAAAAATCTGTACCCGGCAGACAAAAACCTCCCCTTCCAAGTGAAAAAGCGGGCCTGACAAAATACCCAAAGAGCCTATGGAAGTTGTTGCATGTGGCGTTGTTCGCGCGGTGCAATTAGAGTGCACTCAATGTCAGCACCTGTGCATTATCACCTCGACAAATTTCCACCTGCGGCTCTGGACTGGGCTCGGCTGATTCCGTTGATTGGCCCGGCCAGCGCGAGGTTGGCTCGCTATGATGGGTTGCTCTCTGCCATTCCGAACGCACACATTTTGCGTACGCCGCTGGCCACACAAGAGGCCGTGCTGTCCTCGAAAATTGAGGGCACGCAGGTGACCATCAGCGAAGTGCTTGAGGTTGAAGCAGGCAGCATTTCGGAAGCCTTGACTCAATCCAAGCGTGACGATGCAAAGGAAGTGCTCAACTATCGACACGCCATGAGCGCCTGTGTGGATGAGATGAAGCACCGCCCGTTCTCGCAGCAGGTTTTGCGTGGCGCGCACCAAATACTCATGCGAGGCGTGCGTGGCCGCGACAAAATGCCTGGTAGCTATCGCTCTGGGCAAAACTATATTGGCCCGGCAGGTTGCACACCCGAAACGGCAAGCTTTGTTCCCATCGCGCCTGAGCACCTGTGCGCGGGCATGGATGCGTGGGAGCGCTATTTCAAAAGCACTCATGAGCCAGACATGTTGGTGCAATTGGCTCTCGTGCATCTCGAATTCGAGGCGCTCCACCCTTTCATGGATGGCAACGGCAGGTTGGGCCGCATGCTGATTCCACTTTTTCTCCACGAGCGACGTTTCCTGAGCAGTCCGGATTTCTATATCAGCGGCTATTTGGAACAAAACCGACAGGAATACCAGGAGCGCTTGCGGGCGGTGTCACGCGATGGGGCATGGACAGAGTGGTGTATGTTTTTCTTGAAGGCCATCCAAGAACAGGCTGGCGAAAACGAGCGCAGAGCACATGCCATTTTGGCGTTGCATGACAGGCTCAAGCTTCGAGTGACTGAGCTGACACATTCCCAGCATGCCATGCGCATTGTGGATTTTTTGTTCCAATCGCCGATTTTTGCTGCGCCTGCCTTCTATGGTCGCTCGGGCATCCCCAAACCCAGTGCAGCGCGTTTTCTCAAGCTGTTGAGAAAAGAAGGTATTTTGTCAATTTTGCAAGAAGGCCGAGGCGGGCGTGTCGGCATTTATGCTTTTGACGCGTTGCTGTGTGCGGCTGAAGGCACAGAAAATCTCTCACTCGTGAGATAAAAAGCCAATCTTGTCTCGAAAAACGTTAAAAATGAGACAAGACTGGATTTTTGTCTCACCGATGAGACATAAAAAGTGTTGCGGCTCATATTTCGTCAAAAATGAGCTACAACTTAGGTTTGTGGTTAACAAGTCGGCAATCACCCCCCAGGAGGCTGAAATGTCCGCGGCCTTAACCCACCTCTTTTGCCTCCCGCTGACTCAGCGAACCGTCTGTCACCCCCCCAAAAAAATAGGCGGCGGGAATCGAACTGGGGAGCAAAGCTTTTATATGGCAGCATTTTTTTAGAGCCGAACTTTGGTTACCTATGGGCTTAGCAGCACTTGTTTTCAAAAATGGAACCCGGCTCTTTTCACAAAGTAGAACAACACGACACACGCTCTTGGCCTCCAACACTGTGTCACCCCTGCGGACTTTTGGGGAGAAGATGGCTCTTGCCCCTAATCTGCTTCAACAACACCTTTGACTTGCGCTTCATAACCTGCCAGACGCCCTCGCACTGCGCGCACGCCATAGCTGAAGGCCAGCACGGCTGCGGGCCACTGGCGGATTTTGCTGCCGTCAATGGTGGTTGTGCCAAATTGGCTGCGCGTGGTGGCCCAGACTACTGGAAGACGATTTTTGCTCGCAAACTTTATCAAGCCTTTGAGGGAGTCTGCCCTGCCTAGGTTTTTGTCGCTCCACTTAATTTCCAACGCAGCCACCGGCTTGAGTGCCAACGACGATTCTACCCAATCCACTTCATAGTCGCTTGCACCCCAACGCGCATAGTTGAGCCGCGCATCCTCATGGAAGCGCTGCGCGAACAGAGCTGTTTCTACCAGGTGACCAAACTCGGGCTCATCCGGTTTTCTGACGCCGAACAAGCCGGTGTACATAGCTGAATTGGTTAAATATACCTTGAAGCTGCGAGAGCGCTGATAGCGCTTGCCGTCCTGGTCGATTCTAAACACGCGTTGAATCAGAAACGCAGCTTCCAAATATTCAATATATTTCTGAATGGTCAGCTTGCTCACGCCGCTGCATTGCGAGAGTTGCTCAAAAGAAACTTCCTCTGACGTGTTGAAGGCCAGCAGAGTGAACAGAGCATTGAGTTCCTGAATATCCTGGATGCCATACAATTGCGGCAAGTCACGCAGCAGCACCTTGTCCACAATGTCTGACTTGACGAAACGTGCTGGATTGCTGCGCACCAGGGGCGACAGCGCCAACTCTGGATAGCCGCCGAAGTTGACATAATCAACAAACTGCTCATTCAATCGCTCGACGTCCTCCAGCATATATGTGCCGGGCTCTTCCTCGAAAATGGCTGCAGGCTCAGGGCGCAAGTCCAGATACTCAGAAAAAGTCAACGGGGGCAGCAGAAAATCCGTGAAACGTCCCGCGCCAGACTCTGTGCTTTGGCGCTTGAGTGCTGCGGCTGCGGAACCAGACACGAGAATGCGCAAGTCAGGCCGGTGGTCGACCAGCGGTTTTAGGTGCTTCTCCCAGTCTTTGTGAGATTGAATTTCATCGAAAAACAGATAGCGCGTGCCCTCGCCTTCGGGCGCAATTTCTTCAATCAGCCGAACCAATGCCTCCAACGACTGCCCGTGCAGCAATGGGTGGTCCATCTCCACATAGGCAATACGTTGCGCAGCAACACCGTCTGCCAGCAGGCGGATAATCAGGTGACGAATCAAAATGGTTTTGCCCACCCGGCGCGGCCCCAACAACACCACCGCACGACGCAGCCCTGGCTCCAGCAACAGCTGATGCACTGGCTCCAAATAGGCGCGTGGACGCAACTTCGCCAGCTCTTCATCCGCTCCAGCACCTGTCCACCATGGGTTCAAGCGCTTAAGATGGTCGGCAACTTGTTGATTTGAAACATGTTTCATTGAAAATCCGCGTTAAGCATAGTTCTCTATGCTTAAGTCTAGCACGCTTTTGGAGCGCCTGGTCTGTTTTTGAGTCGGGCAGCCCAAGCCGTTGAACACGGCGGAGTGGCCGCTTGTGGAACACATTCGGCTGCAAAAGAAGAAAACGCTAGAAAAAATATACTGAAACCCTACTTCAAATGAAACTTTGAGAAAGCTCAAAACTCAGGCCTAAGTGGAGGCGGCGGGAATCGAACCCGCGTCCGAGGAATGTTGGCGTTGAGGCGCTACGTGCGTAGCTGACGTTTTAGGTTGTGGCCCATGGGCTGCAAGTCAGCCTGCAGCAACCACATGCCATCCCAGAATATATCTCGCCTCGCTGCTCTCCAGGCGCAGCAGCGAAAGCCAGCCCACTGGGTTTGCAGACTCTCTTGCCCGCAGGCGAAGGCAAGCAGTCCGGGCAAGGCGCTGTTTAGGCAGCCAGTGCCAGCTCAACGTTGTCGTTGGCTTTTGTGTTTTTGCTTCCGTATTTGACGAGTGTGAAAGCCCACTCGGCACGCTCCCCAAAACCTTCAGGCCCCGTCGAAACCTTGTCGCCCCCAAAAACCTTCTCAACCGCGCCCTCCACCTTTTAACTCTTTTATTTTCAATGAACACGCCCTTAGGCCTCACATGTTGCTCCCCTTGCAGCTCTCCTTATTCCATAGCTCTGGGCAAAGCTCAACCCTCTTGCACTCTTGTATTCTCCTCTTCTGCTCCCTTCTCTATTCTCCCGCTCTCCTCTTTTCCTTCAAAACCACCTCAAAGGCCTTTCATTGTGGACTGGAGGTGGCGGTGTATGCGCCGCAACAGCCGGCGTAGGGGTGCTTTGAGGGAGGGCTGCGTCTTGAGGAGGCGTACAGCAAGGGGGCCCATGGCATAATAGCCCGCTACCACCCAGCGCCCCCAAAAATGGCGCAACAATACCTCGTCGCGAAACCGTCTGAACAACAACAACTCCTCCGCCTCCTTGCCGAGAAAAGCTGTCGCAATAAAACAATTGCCTATTTTGCTGAGCCAGAAAACATGCTTGCGCGTGAGGTTGACAACAGCATTGAGCTGAGCCTTCGACGCTGTGCCAGCCTTGGCGTCGGCTTGGGTCTGCGCCGCGTCCTGGGCATGCCAGGCATAAAGCAACGCAAGGTAGTCCCGCTCCACAACTTGCCAGAGCTCACCAGAGCCGTCGCCAAACTCTACACGTATATTCCTGTGCTGGGCATCCTCCAAATGAAGCACATAATGCATGTGCCCCTTCTTCTTCGTCCCCTCCAACTTGAGCAAACGCGCAATAAATACCCAAAAAGAGCGACCACAGGCCATGCAGGTGGGGCTATACCAAGAGTTGGTGCGCGAAAATTCCAGAGTTTGCGGCTTCTTGCACCCTCTAAATGCACAAAACACCTGCACGGTGCCCCGGCTCTCGTCAAAACTGTCATAACGGGAAAGCTGTGTCTCCCGGTTATATACCGGCCGACGCTCTATTTTGGGCCAGGAAAACAGCGAAAGCATTTCCGCAAGCTCTGTCTCCAGCTGGCGGGCATGCACTTGCTGCACTTCAGCCTCGGCCAATTGCCCTTGCTGCATAAAAAGCAAAGTGGCCTTTTGCGCCCCTATTAAGGCTTTGAGGGCTTCAAGCTCCGCAGTTTGCAAGTCCGTCTCCACAACACAGGCCGCAAGCTTCTGCTCATAAACACCCGCCTGCAAAATACGCTTGGGCAACTCCGCCCACAGCAAATCCCCCTTCCACAAATAGACGGGGACTTCCGGCTGCAAAGAGGCCCACAACATGCATTCTATGGTCAATCGTCCAAAATCCGGTTTTTCCACCCCCACAACATAACAAGCTTGCTTGGAAACAGCGGATATTTCCCTTGGGCTTCATCTAAATTGCACACAACCCCTTTCCAAAAATTGACGCACCCAAGCCCGTTGAGGCAAAAAAAGGCATGCGCTTTCTTCGCCCAACACTGCTCGCCCTGTTCTGCCTGGCCATAGGCCTTGGCATGGGCACCCTCCCCATTAACGGTACAACCCTTTGGCAAAAACTCCGCATGGCCATCAACAAAACCTCAACACAAAACGCCTTCCCTGTGGAAAATTATACCGCCTCGGAGCGCGCAAATATTGACAAACTCATTAGGGAAAAGGCTACACCCTATCCAACTCCCTCTGCCCCAAACCCTACCCAGAAGGCACCCCATTAACGGCGCCCCCTTAACAAAGCCAAACCTCCGTGGAGTTGCTCCGTGGAGTTGCTCAAATGTCCGCTTTGAGGCTCGCTTCGCAAGCTGGGTTTGAGCTCGTCGGCTCCACTTCGCACCTCACAAGAGAAATGCTGTGTGGGAAATGCCTACGCTTTGCAGCATATAAAAAAAGCCTAGAGAGGAGGCTGGAAACCCAACAAGCAATTGGAGTAGAATAAAGCGCAGTCCTCATCCAAAAACATAAGAAGTTGCTTTCAAAAAAGGGGAAACAATGGGTGCCGGGGAAAAAATTTTTTCTGTTTTCTGTGTTTTGGTGGCTTTGCTTCTCATGTTTGCAAGCTGCGGGCCTGTAGAGGTGGTGGATGTGCCCACGCTCAGCCTCTCTCAGCAAAACTTGCATTTCAGCTCGGAAGAGGCTGGCACCGAAAGTTTTGGGGTTAACTCTAACACGGAGTGGAGCCTCTTTTGTATAGGCTGTACCGAGTGGTGTTCTATTACGCCGACATATTACCAAGGCAGCCAAACCGTAAATGTGAGTGTAACCCCCAATGCCAGCCGCGCAGATCGCCGCGCCATCATCATTGTCACCACCGGCGACCTCAACAGAATGCTGAGTGTCATGCACCCCGGCATCTCCCCCAGCATCAGCCATTTCTCCCCCACCCAAGCACGCAGTGGCACCCTGCTCAACATTACAGGAAAAAACTTCAGCCCTGTTTCTTCAGAAAACACCGTCACCCTGGGCCAATGCGAAGCCCGTGTGGAGTCGGCTACAACCCAGACAATAAGTGTTATGGTTCCCCCAAACACGCAGTGTACAGGTCCCGTTAGAGTGAAGGTTGGTGAAAAAACAGGCACCTCCTCCGCTTCGTTCACCTATATGCCCAGCGTCAATGTCAGCACCTTGAGCAGCAGCATAGGTATGCTTAACCAACCTTATGGCATTGCCATAGACATGCAAGGCAACCTTTATGTGGCGGAGGAGCTGAACCACCGCATCCGCAAAATAACACCCGAAGGGAATATCACCACCCTTGCCGGCGGCGCAATAGGCCATGCCGACGGCATGGGCAGCCATGCGCAGTTTACTTGGCCTAGAGATCTCACCCTAGGCGCGGACGGCAACCTCTATGTGACGGACTCTGGCAACCACCGCATCCGCAGGGTGACGCCAGAGGGATTGGTTTCCACACTTGCCGGCAGCGAATATGGCCATGTCGACGGCACAGGCAGCAATGCACGGTTTAACTGGCCTTCCGGAATAACCATAGACACAAACGGCATGCTCTATGTGACCGATCTGAGCAACCACCGCATCCGCATGGTGACACCAGAGGGAGTGGTTTCCACACTTGCCGGCAGCGGCACAGAAGGCTTTGCCGACGGGGAGGGGGTTGCCGCACAGTTTCATATGCCTCGGGGCATTGCCGTAGACACAGAAGGCAACCTCTATGTGGTGGATGCCGGCAACAACCGCATCCGCAAAATAACACCTGAAAGAGAAGTCAGCACGCTTGCCGGAAGTGCTGAGAGAGGCTTTATCGACGGCACGGGTAGCCAGGCACAGTTTAACGAGCCTTTCGGAATAGCCATAGACGCAAACGGCAACCTCTATGTGGCAGACAGCACCAACCACAGCATACGCCTGCTCACACCGGCAGGGACGGTTATTACGCTTGCCGGCGATGGCTATGCCGGCTCTGATGACGGCCCTGGAGCACCTCACCCCGGCCCCCCTGTACGCTTTGATACGCCTTGGGGCATTGCCATAGATCTACAAGGCAACCTTTATGTGGCCGATTCTCATAACCACATCATCCGAAAAATACTATTAGAGTGAGTGAGTGAGTGAGCGTGTCACCCCACCCATGGGTTTCACTCTATAATGCCCTTTTATAGAATGCCCTTTTATGGAATGTCATTTTATAGAATGTCATTTTATGGAGGGCGTTGAGGGAGGCACATGGAGCCTATGGCGCTCTACATGTTTGAAGGCATTCAGCCACAACTCGGCTTCTCTTTGGGACAGGTTGGCGCGGGCAAGGCTTTGCCACAACTCCTCAAACACATAATGGGGGGCCTGAGGGTTTAAAAACCCGGCACTCAGCAAAGCATGGCGCATTTTCTGTTTGAGCCTTTCCAAAAACCCCAAAGGTGCACGTGGCTCTATAGGGGCCTCTTGCGGGGCTTTTCCCTGTTGCGCGCACAAAAACAAACAAATGGCTGCTGCCTGGGCCAAATTCAGCGAGGGCTTTGTACCTGGCGTGGGAATGCAGACAACCTCATGGCAAAGCGCCAACTCCTCATCTGAAAGTCCGCGGCGCTCTCCACCCAATACCAGGGCTATTTTGCCTTGAGTGCTTTTCTCCCATAAACGCTTTATCCCCTCCTCTGGGGTTATGGAATGCCTTCGTAGGGCACAAGCCCTAAAGCTGGTGCCCACGGCATAAACCACATCCTCCAGGGCCTCTTCCAAACTCGGCATAACAACAAACTCCTCCAACAAATGCGCAGCATCCACCGCCACGCGGCAGGCACTCTCCCAGTCCTTCACCCAAGGCCTGGAAAGGCGACAACCCGAAAAACCAAAATTGCCAAGCAAACGCGCAATGGCGCCCAGGTTTTCTGCGCATTGCAACTCATGACATATGAGCAAAGGAGGCCACATGAGGCAGAGTTTAACGGGCTTTGGCCCCACAAGTCTCCCGCTAAAAAACCTCCCACCCCCATGGGTAGGGTTTTTCCCAAGGCATGCACTGAAGAAAAAACACTAGACCATGTTGAACCCTTGCAACGGTGGCTTCGCAGGGTATATATTCCTGTTGCCTTTTGTCAGCAGGCTTAGCATCTATGCGTTTTATAAAAAAGGGGGGGGCGACGAAGCGGGAAAACACATGAAAGGGGGAAATAACTATTGAGTGCTTAGGGTGTTTTTTCTCCATGGCCCGCGCAAGCCATGGCTTTCGCTCCCATCTGTCAAATCCGCAATGTGTATGAGCCTCTCAACAAAGGCTCAACCAGGGCTTCACCTCCATAAAAACCATGATGAAAAAAAAACTTTATATAGCACTGCCCTTCCTCCTCGCGCTGAGTCTTCTTTTAAGTTGTGAAAACAACGACAATGACAACAGCGGCAATGACAACAACGACAGTAACAACAGCAGCAACCCTATTAACCGCAGCGAAGAGACGCTTTGCCCCAACAACCCTTGCGACGACAAAACCGCCCCAAACGCTGTCCCACGTATTGCCCCAAGCATTGTAGAGTTCAGCCCCAGCGAGGCAGCCTTTGGCGCCACCCTCACCCTTCGCGGAGAAAACTTTAGCGCTGTTCTTGCTGAAAACAGCGTCGCGCTGAATGGGGTCGCCGCCAACATCCTCTCTGCCAGGCCGAATGAAATAACCATTGAAGTGCCCCAAAACAAACACTGCACCGGCCTCGTCTCTGTCACCACCGGCAGCCAAACAGCTGTTTCTGAGGTGGCCTTCACCTATGTGCCTACGGCTTTTGTCAGCACTTTTGCGGGTGGCTTGCCAGGCTCCAACAGCAGCTCATGGGTTCAGCCTCGCGGCATTGCCATCGGTGCGGATGGTCATTTTTATGTGGCGGACACGCTGGACTATAGCATTCGGAGAATTTCACCGGATGGAGAAAGCAGCACCTTCGTCAACGGCGCTGCGCTGCTGGGCTTGCCTCGTGACATTGCCATCGATCTACAAGGCAACCTTTATGTGACGGACTACCTATATCACCGCATTCGGAAAATAAGCCCTCACGGAGAAATAAGCACCTTTGCTGGAGCGGACAGCTCAGGCCTTGAAAGTTTTGCCGACGGCATAGGCAGCGAGGCACGCTTTGCTCACCCCTTCGGAATGCAAATAGATGCTGCGGGGAACCTTTATGTGGCCGATTTTGGCAACCACCGCATCCGCAAAATAACACCCGCAGGAGAAGTCAGCACTTTTGCCGGCAGCGGCACCCAGGGTGAGGCAGACGGCATAGGAGCCCTTGCACAGTTGAATAGGCCTGCCGCTATGGCCATAGACGCAGCAGGAAACCTCTATGTGACAGACAGCCACCGCATCCGCAAAATAACACCCGCGGGAGAAGTCAGCACCCTGGCCGGAAAAGCTGAAGGAGGCCATGCCGACGGCCCACTCAACGAGGCAGAGTTTAACAACCCCCTTGGCCTGGCCATAGATGCTTTAGGCAACCTCTATGTGGCCGATACCCACAACAACCGCATCCGCAAAATAACACCCGCAGGAGAAGTCAGCACCCTTGCCGGAACCGATGAAGGAGGAGGCTATGTCGACGGCCTGGGGAGCCAAGCACAATTTTATTCCCCCCACAGCATAGCCATAGACACGGATGGCAACCTCTATGTGACGGACTATTATGACAAACGCATCCGCAAAATAACGTTTGAATAACGTTTAAAACACGTTTGAATAACGTTTAGACCACGTTTGAATAACGTTTAAACCACGTTTGAATAACGTTTAACACTGAGCTGCGAAGCTACAACAGCAACCGGCATAGCCCGCACCAAAGCCATTGCGCCCTAAGGCGGGAGGCAGAAGCGTAGCTGTTTCACCAGCGGGCACCCCAACAAAGCCGTGTTGAAAAACTCTGGTATTTTCTTTGAATATTTTTCTTGAAATGGATCAAAAATTCGTTTTTGTGGGGTGGTTTTCATACAATGAAGTGCACGCTTTGGGGTTTGTGTGTTAAGCGGCGAGCACGAAGGAAGGCCCCGTAGCTCAGTTGGATAGAGCGACGGTTTCCTAAACCGTAGGTCGCAGGTTCAATTCCTGCCGGGGTCACAAAGCAATGCTCCAACAAAACCCATCAACATACCCACCCAAAGTCAGCACTTTTGAGGACACCCTAGACCGCTTTCACTTTGACATGATCTCTTCGTTGGGCTCGTTTTTGTTCGGGTCATGCACTTAAGTGCACTCCTCTCACAAAAGCCTCGCCCGCCTCGACCTCATGCCAAATTGAAACCGGTCTGGATAATCAAATCAGTTCTAAGTAAAACCAGCCTAGGGGTGAAGTGGGTGCGGCACTCAATACATTCAATGCCCCACCCAGCGGTTTATTTTTTCCTCTAACTCCCAAGCTCCATCGGAAGTTTTCTTCTCGAAAATGCAATCCGACTGCCCCAAGCGGGTTTCATTGTCCTCATAAACAAGGGTGGCGCGCCTGTCAAAAACACCGTTGCCGTTGACGTCAATGAGGTAAACATGGCTGCCGGGTTTTTCTTCCACCATCTTCAGGGGGTTTTTTCTGCCTGAAACCTCGCCATAGGAGATGGCTTGTCTGCCATCCGGGTGTATTTCAAAAACATAGGGAAGGGGGTGGCGCGCTTCCCCTTTTATTCCTACGCGGTATACGCCCCTCTCGTCCGTCCATTGGCGATATTCCACCTGGCTTTCACGAAAACTCATCCATTTCCTGCCGCTCAAAACCTCTTCAATGTCTTCTTTTCGCTCCAGCAGACGCATTATGTCGCCCCAGCTGAACTCCTCCCTGGCACCCTCCGCATTGTTTGTGGACGCCCCCCCTTCCTCCACCACGGCCGCGTTGTGCTCTGCCGCCAAGTTGTCCGCAGGTTTTTTTCCCAGGCTTGCGCAGCCACCCAGCAACGCTGCCAACAACGCGCTTAACAATATGCCCGACAATGCCGCATGCCTTTTGCTCACTCTCTCTCCTTGTTGCAAGTGAAGTCCGAAACACCCCACCGTTTAAGTTAAAGCCTGGGCCCATCCCAGCAGTTGTCGACAGGCACGCTGGCATTAAAGCTGCGGCACAAGTCATGCCCAAAAATGGGCCAGGGCGCGTCTTTCTTGAGGCCGGGTGCGTCGATGAGAAAGCCGGCAATCAAATTTCTCAAACCTTCCTTATAACCAAAAACGGCAACACTGCGCGTGGGGGACAAGGGCAAGACGCCCAGCAAGCTTCCACTCGCATCCACGTCTGCATTCATTCCTGCCCAACAATCACTCAAATCGGCCTTCAAGCACAACACACCCCTGCCTTTGCTTGGAAGCAGCAGAGTGCTTCCTTCCATGAGCCCAATGTTGCTGTTGCGAGCATAGTCAGAATTGCCTTCGTTGGAGGCATGCATTTTTTTCGTGAAAAGCAAGTTGCCGGCAACAGAATAGCGTCGAAGCACATATTGCAACTTTTTTTCATCCACCTCACACATCGACTTTGTCAGCCCTATCAGCTCGCCGCCGGCATCCACCAACACAGGCTCTGTTCCCGACAAAAGAAGTTTTTTCGCGTCTGAGGTTGAGCGCGTGTTCTGCTCAAAACGCTGACTCAACGGAGTGCACTTTCCCTCGTATTTAACCCAAAGGCGCTCAGAGTCCAAAACTTGCACTTGCAGCCGGTTCGGTTGTTCCAAAGCAGGAACAGCGACAGGGCCTTCATCGACACAGCCTCGACTCCAACCACCGTTTTTCCATTCCAGTGCGCACCAATAGCGCTCTAGAGAGTCCAAAAATACCCTGACGACACCTTCGGGCATTTGACGTACCAAAATTTTTCCTGCGAAATAGCTTCCTGTTTGCTGCAGAGGTTCAGATGGGCGGCAATCCACACTCCAAGTGTTCAATCTATTGGAAAAGCGACAAGCCTCCAGAGCATAGGTGTCGCGGATGATATATGTGTCTTCGTTGTTGTCTTCGTCATCGCCGCTGTCTTTGTCGTCGCTATTATTGTCGACATTGCTGTCATCTTTGTCGTCGGCGTTGCGAGTGTCTTCCAAACGACGCCCCCGCACCACCACCAAGTCTTTGCCGGGCCCCCCTCGCAAGAGTGCCAAATTTGAAAAATTTGCACCGAGTTTCGAGCAAGTTTTCAACAAAGCTTCCCCTGTTTTTGCATCGAAAACCCAAAACCCGTCTCTTCTGTTGGCACAATTGGCCACCACCACGTCCATACCTCGGTGGTTGCCAAGCATCAACTGCTCTCCAATACCGGACTCTTTGGTTCTCCACACTTCTTCCCCTTTTGCGTTGATGGCGATGATAAAAAATTTCAACCCCCATTCATTCATTCTATTTGTCACCATCAACAACAAACCCTCACGCGTCACAGCAGGGCGCGCGGCCAAACTCCCTATAGCGCGGCCTGGCCCCCATGCTAAACTCCACAACTCGCGGCTGATGCGCACCTCAAAGCTTTGCGTGCGGCTTCTGCGGTTGCCTGTTTCGTCTGCGAGCGTAGCAGTCAAACTCAATTGATAAGGCCCATGCGGCAAATCCGGCAAGGCAGAAAGCGACACTTTGAAACACTGGGAATGAGGTTTGGCGGGCAAACTTCGAGGGCAAGCTGCGTGCGCGGCGCGATGCTGTCGGCCTTCACCCGCAAACAGCTCGCTTTGATCTAGATCTATAGCCTCATGAGCATATTTGTTCCCCCAATCGAGTTGCTCTAGTTGCACATAGAGCGCGTCGTCTCTTCCCCACACTTCTTTGTCTTCTATGCGGATGCTCACATCCAAAGGCGTTGTGTCATAACTCCACGAGAATTTTTTGATCGCCTTGCCATGCTTGCCATGGGCTTCGACTCTCAGGCGGTAGTTTCCTTCGGCGAGAGCTGTCGGCACGCACTCCCAGCGCTGATGTTGCTTTTTGGCGAGTCCTGTTTCGATGGCGACGCATGACAAAGGCAATTGTTCGCCCTTGTGCTCGACCAACTGAAACTCCGCTTCAAACTCGGCGCCATGGACATCCACTTGAATTTTGGGAGCGGGGTTTTGTGTGCGGTTGCGAGCATCCAGAGATTCGCCCACCAGGCTGATTTGAATGCTTGGCACTGTCGAGCTTGGGGCTTCAGCGTTGGGCTGGGCTTTTTCTTCCACCTCTACCACGGCATGAGGATCAGCGCCTCGCTTCACAGCACACCCAAAGCATGCCAACAACAACACCCAACTCAACGCTTTCTGCTTCCGCATCAACAACCCCTTTTTTCAACGCGGTATTCCATGGCACCAACTCACCGCCCAATATATCCATTTGAAATGGGATGGAGTGCTCATTCGACAGGGTGACAAATGCCCGTAAAACATGCTAAACTTACATGACAGTTCGCAACACAATCAGAAGCATTGTGGATGACACCGTCTTTGTCGGTCCACTGCAGATATTCTTCAAAACCATCGCCATCGAAGTCGGTTGGAAGCCCAGCCAGCGCTCTTTGGACTTTTTTCTCCCAGACTTCCAGCACCTATGAAATGCCACCGTCGTCGTCTTTCCCATGGCTTTCGCAAGCCCCCAACAACATGGCCAATAACGCACTCAACACCACCACACTGCTTCTTTTCATCGCCTTTCTTCATTTCTCGACACCAAGTTCATCCACAACATCGCCTCTTCTCATTGTCCTTCTCCTCTTCTCCTCCGCCAAATTCATTCACAACGTTGATTCTTCACACCACCCTTCTCTCTCTGCCAAGCGGATTTGCTTCGCCACTAATGACGGATGGTTGTCTTTATGATTCTATTTAGGTACTTCCCCCAAGTCCCATCGGGTGTTCTCTGCATAAAAACATATTCGGTCCGTTCATGTTCGGTTTTCGTTTTGCTGAATAACCGGATGGTGACGCGCTCGTCAAAAACGCCGTTGCCGTTGCGATCAATGAGATAAATTCGACTGCCGGGCGTTTCTTCCATCATCTTCATGGGGTTTCCATTGCCATGGAAGAAGGCTTTGCTTCCATCGGGAGCTATTTCGACGGCATAGGAATAGGGGTGGTGCGGTGGACCATCCACCTCTATGCGGCGCACGCCGTTTTTGTCTGTCCACTCGCGACGGTCCTCATGGATCCATAACCCTTCTCCGGTGATGATTCTCTCCACTTTTTCTTCTAGATTTATCAGCGCCCAAACGGGAGCCCACGCGTTGGCTTCTTCGTCCTCATCCATGGACACGTTGTGCTGCGCTGCCAAGCCACCTACGGGGTTTTTGCCCAAACTCGCACACCCCACCAGCAACGCGGCCAACAACGCACTCAACACCCACACATGGCTTTGGTTTTTGTGCATCGCCTTCCTTTCACATTGTTCCGCTGATACACCACACTTATAGAAGACGCCCCAAGCTCCACTTTGTTTCAAAAACAAAGCTGACGCAGCACAGACAGCTTGCTGCTCTTTTCAGAATTTTCAGGAGGTGTTGCATAACATTGCAGCGCATGCCGAGGCGGAGGTGGGCTGCTTGGAACCTATGGGAATTCGAGAATTCAGAGAGGATCTGCCCATGTGCGCCAGCCCAAGCATGGGCTAGCAGGGCGAGCATTCCAAACCTCAACCCCATCCGGCCTGGGTTTAGGGGAGAAAAAGTGAATATTCCGGGGTTGTCAAAACCCAGCTTCTCAGAAGCTCCAAGTCCTGCGGCTCGTCGTCGCTGTAGTTTTCAATTATCTCAAATAGGTTTTGGCCGCTTAGGGTGTCCCTTTCAGCATTCCTGAAATAATATGCTGCTGTGCGGCGCAAGGGGTTATTGAGCAAAACCAATGTTCTTTTGTGCTCTTCTGAATGATAGATGAGGTATTGCTCAGTGTTCTCTATTTTTTGAAAATGGCCCGACAATGTTGTTTCTTGAGGAACACAACCATGCTCGTGTTCCTGAAATGCTAATATTTCAGGAAAGCGCAATGTGTTTCCCAATTTAAAACTAAAACTGACATCTGTCGAATAACAATCAGGCGCTCCACAATCCAATGAATGCAAATTGAAAGGTATTAAAACAAATAACTCATCATTTGAAATGCGGACCACATTTCGGATATACATTTCCTGAAGAAAGCTTTCTTTGAGTATTTGGTTATCCATTCTTTTGAGAATTTCATTCCTGAGATAAGCTTGATATTCTCCCCAGCTCTCAAAATCAGAATCCGTTAACCACCTTGTTTTGCTTTCTGCACCGTGCTCAGCGGAATATAGCACTTCGCTGTTTTGCCCTTGCAAGCCGCGTTGCCCATGCCCACACCCAACCGCGACGAGCACAAAAAGGCTTGGCATGAGGAATGTATTTTTCATTGTTGTTATCCGCTTTATCGTTCTTCGTTGGATATTATACATTGTGTGTGAGGGTTTAAATTTTTACTGCGAGCAGCAGTTATGTCAACAAAAACTTTCTGTGGGTTTCAGTGGTTGAGGTGGTGAAAACAGTTGTTTAAATGCTTGAAAATAAGGCTATACATTCCAAAAATAAAAATATAGAATGGGGGAGCAGAATATAGCTAAAACCAAGAAACACAGCAGCAATACAGCAGCGGGGCACCCTTCTCTTTATAACAATGAGTTGGCAACACAAGAGCTCAGAAAAAAAGAGAATCAATTTAACTTTGAAACGGTCCAGGAAACAAGAGTTTAGAAAATACAATGGCATTTGAAAAAAACCAGGAGAAGCACATGCGTGTTGGGAAACAGGAGAAGCAAAGGCTTGTTGGCCAAAAAAGGGGTTTCGTTTCTTATGGGGTGTTTTTGTCCCTTGTGGCTTTGGCCCTGGGCTTTGTGGCCTGCGGAAGCGAGGAGGACGACGACATTATTGACGGCATTCTTGAACCGGAGCCGGACAAAGCCAACTTAAGCTTTTTTGCCGGCGACAGGAGGGGCTATGCCGACGGCGTTGGAGCTGCCGCACAATTTGATTCGCCTCGTGGAATGGCCATGGACAAGGCGGGCAACCTCTTTGTGGCGGATACCGATAACCATTGCATCCGCAAAGTGACGCCAGAGCGAGTGGTTAGCACTTTTGCCGGCGACGGCACACCCAAAGACGACAGCAGCAGCAGCCGTGGCTATGCCGACGGCGTTGGAGCTGCTGCACGGTTTGATACGCCTATGGGAATAACCATAGACGCAGCAGACAACCTTTATGTGACGGATGACGGCAACTACCGCATCCGCAAAATAACGCCGCAGGGCATGGTGAGCACCCTTGCCGGCAGCGGCGAATTCATCGACAGCGAATATGTCATTCGCGACGGCCCAGGAAACACGGCACAGTTCATGAATATTGGGGCCATAACCATAGACACGCAAGGCAACCTCTATGTGATGGACGATGGCGGTGGCAAAGGCCACATCCGCAAAGTGACGCCGCAGGGAGAAGTGAGCACCATTTACAGCGGTGGCTTTGATCTTCTGCGCGGTTTTGGCCTCGCAATAGACACAGCGGGCACCCTCTATGTGACGGGGGACAACCGCATTTCCAAGGTGACGCAAGCAGGAGCGCTGAGCCTCTTTGTCGGCGGCGAAAACCCCGAAAATAGCTCTATCGACGGCACGGGAAGCGCTGCAACCTTCCGTTCTCCTGACAGCCTCACTTTCGACGAGGCAGGCAACCTCTATCTCATAGAGAGTGGCGAAGTCCCCCGCATCCGCAAAATAACACCAGCGGGAGTGGTGAGCACCATCGCCTTTCTGCCGGGGAGCCATAGCGAATGCACCAAAGAGATAGTGAGGGACAAGGCAGGCAACTTCTATTTGACGGACCACAGGCGCATCTGCAAAGTCACATTTTCAAAATAAAAAACAAGAAAGTTCAAAATAAAAAACAAGAAAGAAAATTCCCCAACTCCACCTCAAAAACCCTGTATGCCTTTGGGTGTACAGGGTTTGCTTTGCTCTGAGCTGTTATAGGCTTGGCACCTCACTGCACAGGCTGACACTTTTCCTGGCCTATGCCTTCACTTGCCGCTATAATTGCGAGTGTGCTAAGACGAAGAATGACATGCCTGCTTCTTGCTTGGGGGCTTTGGGTTGCCTGTGGAGAGGGTGTGTCTGCTTTTTCACCCTCCCTTTCTCTGGAGAAAGCACTCGTTTCTCCTGTTGAAATTTTGGAATATGAGGCTTTGTCCACGCGGCAGGCCCTCTGGGAAGAGTTGCTTGGCCAAGCGAGGGAGCAGGCCCAGGGCCCTTCTCATGTCCAACCCCTCTTTCCCCTCCTTATGCCTGAAGGTTTTGTGGCCGCAGAAGGCCCACTGGAGCTTGCCCATTGTTTAAATGTGGAGTTGTCCAAGGAAGAGCCTTTGGAGGTGGTGCTGAAGGTGGATGAGCGCAGAGAGCGTTGGAGCGACATTCCCCGGGAAGAGTGGCGCGGGTTGTCCGAGAGAGAGCTTGCACACTGTTTGGCTTTAAGCCTGCTGGCTCAATGGCAGATGAAAGGTGAGGTGCATGTGCAAAAAGTGCCTAGATCTCCCTATGCTGCCGCCTATATAGAAGGTAGCTTGAGGCTTAACCCCGCTTTCGTCTCCCTGGCAGCTGCTTCTCTGGAGTCCGCACCTTAAGTCTCCTGTCTCCTTTTGGCTTTTTTATGACAACTGAAATTTTGCGCAAACAACTGGCCTTCACCCTTGAAAAAACCGAGTGGCCGCAGCTGGGGAGCCTCTATCGCGGCAAAGTACGCGACGTCTATGTGCGCTCAGACAGCCTCCTCCTCGTCTCCACGGATAGAATTTCAGCCTTTGACTCGGTGCTTTCTACGCTGCCTTTTAAAGGGGATTTGCTCAACCAACTCTCCCTCTTCTGGTTTCAACATACCCGGGAGTTGGTGCCCAACCACCTCTTGGATAGCCCTGATGCTTGCGTCAGCATTGTCAAAAAAGCAGAGCCCTTCCCCGTGGAATTTGTGGTGCGCGGTTTTTTGACAGGCAGCCTCTGGCGCGACTATGCCGCCGGCAACGACCCCTATGCACTGGAGCTCCCCCCTGGGCTCCAAAAAAACCAACGCTTTGAAAAACCCCTCCTCACCCCCTCTACGAAAGCGGCTGCCGGACAGCATGACTTGCCCCTCCCGGAAAAAAAAATCAGCTCAAGCGGACTCATGTCCGCCAAACACTTGGCCCAGGCCAAGGAGGCCGCTCTGGCTTTGTTTGAAGCAGGCCAAACCCTGGCCGCTCAGCGCGGACTCATTCTGGTGGATACCAAATATGAGTTTGGCCTCGCACAAGGAAAGCTTTTGCTGATTGATGAGATGCATACGCCGGACTCCAGCCGCTATTGGCGCAAGGAAAGCTATGAGGCCTCCTTCAACCAAGGCCTCCCTCAGGAAATGCTGGACAAAGAAATTCTGCGCCGCTGGCTGCTTGAAGAAATGCACTATAAAGGCGACGGCCCCCCACCTGCCATTCCCGACAGCTTCCGCATAGCCCTCGCTCACTCCTATTTGGACGCTTTCCACACCCTTACGGGCAAACCCCTGCCCCTCGTCGCCGAAAATGTATATGCCCGCGTCGAAAAAAACCTGCGCCAAAAAGGCCTGCTTTAAACCTATCTGCCTATTCCACTGCTCTATGCCTCAAAACCCATAGCCTGGCGCCCCCAAACGAGGCGTTGGCTTGAGTGCCTGAGCACTGGCCTCTCTCAGGGTTGCTTGGATGGGCCGTTGCGACCACTGCTATAGTCGGGTTGGCCTTTGAGGTCGAAATAGCTTTGTTTGCATGCGGGGAAATGGCTGCACCCCCACCAATGGTGCCCTTTTTTGTTTTTTGAGGCACGTCGAACCAAGCCACTGGCGCAGGCCGTGCATTTGTAGAGTGCAGAGACAGAGGCCCGCTCACTCACAGCCCCGTCGTTGGCCAGGGCTACTTGCTCTCGAATGAAAGCCTCTTGCTTGGAAACAAATTCAGCAAAGTTGGCAGTGCCCTGCTCTATACCTTTCAACATGCGCTCATTGAGTGCGGTGAGCACAGGGCTTTTGACAAGATCCGGCAGCGCATCAACGGCGCTTCGCCCCAGCGTTGTGCTTATAAGCTGTTTGCCCTTCAATGACAAAAACCCGCGCCGCTTCAACTCTGAAATAATGGTCGCGCGCGTGGCCGCCGTGCCAATGCCGTCACCTTCTCTCAACATTTTTTTGTGTTCCGCGTCATTGACAAATTTGTGGATGTTCTCCATCGCGCGAATGAGCGTGCCCTCCGTAAAGCGCGGTGGTGGTTTTGTTTTGGCATCTCGCCGAATAGCTTCTGTGCAAGTTATAGCGTCGCCCTGCCGGATCGGAGGCAATGCCTGTGTAGGGTTGTTTGCGGTTTCCTCTTCAAGCACCGTATATACCTCGCGCCAGCCGTTGCGCATAACCCGCTTGCCGCTGGCGGCAAAGTTTTCGCCCGCAATTTCCAGGCCCACGGTGGTTTGCATATATTCATGCAGCGGATAAAACTGTGCCACATATGCGCGCACAATAAACTCATAAATGTTGCGCTCGCGCTCATTGAGGTTGGCTTTGTTTGCTTTGTGCATGGTGGGGACAATGCCATGGTGGGCACTCACCTTTGAGTCATCCCAGGTTTTCGATTGAATGCGTGGATCTGCACCATCCACCAGCTCAGCCAGCTCGGGGTTGACGTGTTTAATGGCCTCCAAAATGTGGGGAGCATCGGCGTGCTGGGAGTTGGGCAAATAGGCGCAATCTGTACGCGGGTATGAGGTGAGTTTGTGCGTCTCATAAAGCGCCTGGCAGGCTTTTAATGTGTCCTCGGCGCTATAACCCAACTTGGATGAGGCCAGGGCTGTTATATCAGAGAGGGCAAAGGCCAACGGCTGGTTTTGCTTTTTCGCCTCTTGCTTATAAGCAACAATATGGCCTGCTTGGTTTTTGACGGCGGCCACCAAAGCATCGGCGAGGGCAGTGTCAACAAGCCTGCCTTCGCTGTCCAAACCAACCTGCTCCTCCTTTGCTTTCCATGCAGCGCTAAAGCTGCCATGGGCATGCTGCACCACAGCCTTTATGGTGTGAAAAGGCACTGGCTTGAAAGCCTCAATGTCTCTGTCACGCGCGACGACGAGAGCCAACGTTGGTGTCTGCACGCGGCCCACAGTGAGCAAGGTGCGCGAGCCACCGCGCTGAGCGCGCAGCGTAAAAGCACGGCTGAGGTTCATCCCCATCAACCAATCGGCCTGTTGTCGCCCTCGAGCAGCCTCAGCCCAGCCGTGAAAAGCAGCATTGTCCTTTAAGGCCTCCAGCCCACGTTTAATGGAAACAGCGTCTTGCGCCGACACCCAAAAGCGGCGCACGGGTTTGCTGTTTTGAAAATGCTCCAGCACCTCGTCAACAAGCAGTTGTCCCTCGCGGTCGGGGTCGCCAGCGTTGACAATGACTTCGGCTTTTTTGAGCAACTTGCCAATAACAGCCAGCTGCTTTTGGGCCTCAGCTTTAGGTTTGAGCAGCCATGTTTTGGGGATGATGGGCAACTCTTCCACGCGCCAAAATTTCTTGCCGGATTTGCCGCGCGGCAGATCATCCGGCGTATATTCATCAGGCTCCGCCAACACCAGCATATGCCCAAAGCACCACGTTAAAAGGGTGTTGCCACATTGGATATAACCATCCCCCTTGCCACTGATACCCAGCTCCCCGGCAATGGCTTTGGCTACGGAGGGTTTTTCGGCAATAAAAAGTCGCATAACACTCTCCTTTCTAACCATTCAGCATGGGGTGGATTGAAGTTTTCATTGGAAAAAGGTTGAAAGCAATTCAGCAAAAAAGGAAACTTTGATGGTTTTTAGGCCCGGCCTCATATTGTGGCGCATACATTGGCTACTTCAATTTTGGTTTGAATTTTGACGTCAGGCACGCAGAGCACGATCATGAACCCCGTCATTCTCGAATTTGATAACAGGTTGGCCGAGCACCTGGCAGCAGATCGCCTCTATTATCGTTCTACTTTCTGGTCCAAGGTAGACAAGGGGGTTGCCATCCTCTTGCTCCTCTTCGGCGTCCTCCTCATTTCGCTGATCGGCCTAAGCTGGTGGACTGTGGCTTGCTTCCCTCTGGCCCTCCTTGAGTGGTTCAACCTGCTGTCGTTTCGCACGCTCCAAATTCGGTTCTTCTTCAAACGCAACCCCAAGTTCTTGGAAAAATACCATCTGAGCTTTTCGGATTCCGGAATTCACTTTAAGACGAGCTCGCTAGAGTCCAAGCTGGCCTGGAGCCACTATACGCATGTCCTTGAGAATAAGCGCATCCTCCTCCTCATCTACGGACCTCGAATGTACACCGTTATTCCTACGCGAGTGTTCTCAAGCGCTGAACAACACGAGCAATTCCTGTCGCTTGTTCGCAAACACGTGCCGGGGAGCTTGAGCACAACCGCCTAAGCTTGCACCCAAGCCGCCATGAAACGGCAGCTCACTGGTGAGTTCATCTACATTTTTTTGGACATTGGCAGCAGCTGTCAACCCGAATGCGTTGACAACAACCCCTGCTCTGACAGCAAAATTTGCACAGCCCACAACACAACAACCGACCTGGGCAGATGCCTAAACCTGAAATAGGGGCCTTAGGCCGGTTTTATTTTCAGGGAGAGTCATCCGCGAAAATGTATTCGTCCACCCATACAGCTGGATAGACAAGCCCACGCCCATCTAATGCGTCTTGAAAAACCCTTCCGGGAATAGACGTATTAAAACTGTTGCTTAGAGAGGCCGCTGTATTGGGCAGATCGCCCGGGGAACGCAGCCACATGCCCTCATAGGCATAGGCAGTTGGAATGTTTATTTTCGCATAGTTGGCTATGGCAATGGCGTTGCTCGGTTCGTTGGCTATAGAGCTCTGCCAATGTGCACGTGGGCACCTATGGCGGTGGGGCTGCCTCAAGTGCGGCCAGGCAGCACTCCTGTCCAGGCTCCGTCAGGAAAGCATGGCTCTCATTCCAAATGGTACCTCCCCGGCATTGTTCAGGGCTTTGTACACCATACAACACATTGAGTTGCAGGAGAGGAGGTGGCGTTGTAGGAGAGGAACTGAAGCTGTATAGAATGGTATTCCAACATGGGAAATGCCAAAAAACACAAAGCCACCAATGCCCTCCTTCACCATGAGGTTTTGATGAAACACTCTCGCCTTGGCATGCTGTGTACCCTGCTGTTGGGCATATTTTGGAGTGCTTGCTCCCCAGAGGAGCCCAAGGTGCCCAGCCTTGTTGAGCACAGCATTCACATTGTGCCTGAAGCCAAAACGCTCTCACCCCTCAATACTTCCACCACTTTTAGTGTTGTGCTTAACAGCGCTGACGCAGAAGAGGCAGAGTTGAGCATAGGCCCGGTGACAGGGCTCTCGTTTGGGGTGGAAAGCAGCTTTGCAGAGGGCAGCAAAAACTTTGTTGTCACCGTCCGTTATGACGGAGAAACAACGTTTGCCGAGGGCTTGGCGAGCATCCACCTCACCTTGACAGGTACAACCCATGCCGACGAAACCCCAAGCACCCACGTTTCCATTATGGATGGACAGGAAAAAAACCGCCCCATTCCGGTGGAGCAGGAGAACATGGAAGCCTTCAACACCTATGCCCGCACCCCCCATGGGTTAACTTTGCACTACCAACTGACAGAAAACCTCAGGCTGCCCCCTCCTGCGACAAACCAAAGCAACTGGGTGCCAATAGGCACAGAGGACAGCCCCTTCACCGGCAGCTTCGACGGCAAGGGCCACACAATAGAGCATTTGACAATTCGCAGCGGAACAGAAGACAACGTCGGCTTGTTTGGCTACCTCAACGGCGCCCAGCTCAGCAACATTGCACTGGAAAATGTGGAGCTGCACGGAGAGCATATTGTGGGCAGCATAGCGGCAAACATGGTAGCAAGCACCCTAAGCAATAGTTATAGCACGGGGAAAGTGAGTGCACCCGGGAGGGTTGAGGTGTGGGGAGATGTTCGAGAGGGCGTAGCCGGCGGCATTGTGGGGGAAATGCGGGAAAGCACCCTCATTGGCAGCAATAGCGCAGTGGAGCTGAGTGGCCAGGGCTGTGCAGGCGGCATTGTCGGACATATGTGGGAAAACAGCACCCTAACCAACAGCCATAACACAGGGGAGCTGGAGCTGGTGGCTGGAGTTGCAGGCGGCATTGCGGGGGACATGGATGGGGAAAGCACCATAAGTGGCAGCTACAACACAGGAAACATTGCGGCGACTTTTGCCGGTGGCATTGTGGGACGCATGAGCCACAGCGCCATAACCAAAACATATAACACGGGAAAGGCGAGGGGTGCCGACTATGCAGGCGGCATTGCGGGGAAGATATGGGGAAGCACCCTCAGCAGCAGCTACAACGTGGGGGAAGTGCATGCGCAATTGCGTGCTGGCGGCATAGCGGGCTACGTAACCCGAAGTACCCTAAGCAACAATTATAGCACAGGGCCGGCAACAGCTGCAGCTGATGAAGCGGAAAGGGTGAGTGCAGGCGGCATTGTGGGGCTTATAGAGGACGACAGCACCATAACCAACAGCTATAGCACGGGGGAGATCCGTGCGAGAGACAGTGCAGGCGGCATTGCAGGAGACATGCGGGAGCGCACCACCCTAAGCCACTGCGTCGCCATAAACTCTTCCATCCACCTTACAGGGGCCACAGGGCACTGGGGGCGCGTGGTGGGTTTTATTGGCGGGGCTACCGTGGAGAGCAATGTTGCGTGGGAAGGGCTGCTGGGTTTGGACGGCAACCCAGTTGGCGATTCTGCTGAAAATGGCGAGGCCAAGACAAGCGAGGCATTGAGGGCATTGTCCACCTATGCTGAGCCTGCACCGGGCGGCCTTGGTTGGGAGTTTTCTTCAACATGGAAGATGCCCGCTGGCGGCGGCTATCCCCTTCTCTTTTGGGAATAAACCGGTTGATAACCCCAATTTCGCCCAACCACCCGTTGCAGGCTGGCATTTTTTGTCTAATTCATGGGTATTCAATGGTTTTCAATTTTTCCATGTCTGCGTTTGAAAGAATATCAATATTTTGTTTTATTTTCTCAATACTCCAATTCCACCATTGCAGTTTGAGCAAAAAGTCAACAGTTTCTTTGTCAAAGCGTTTGCGTATTGGTTTTGCAGGATTTCCGCACACAATAGTATATGGCTCTACATCGCTTGCCACGACGCTATGAGCACCAATAATTGCACCATCTCCAATTTTTGCACCTGCTAAAACCGTAGAATTTTCGCCAATCCAAACATCGTTACCAATAACGGTATCGCCTTTTAATGGAAATTCGTTAATTGGCGGAATTTTTGCACCCCAACCCTCGAAAATATAAAATGGATAAGTGCTAAACGCATTCATTTTATGATTTGCGCCATTCATCATAAAAATAACCCCTTTGGCTATCTGACAAAATTTTCCGATAATCAACTTGTCGTCATAGAAATCATAAAAATGCGTGATATGCCGCTCAAAATCTTCGGGGTTTTCGTCATCACTAAAATATGTGAAATCGCCAACAATCACATTCGGATTTTTGATAAGCGGCTTTATATAACAAACCGTATCAATATTTGGCACAGGATATTTTGTATTTGGGTTTGGGTTGTTTATGTCACTGTTCATATCGTTGGTTTTTTCTTTTTTCAATCGGTTCGTTTTCCCGTTCCATATCGTTATCATTTATTTGTTTTTTTAGGTGCAAAACCGTCAATTGCTCCACCTGCTACTGCCCACAAATACAAACTTGCAACCGAGGCATAAGGCGTATAGCGTTTCCAATATTTGTTAAATTTTTCTTTGTCAATTTTTCGGTGGTGATATACCATTCGCAGTCCTCGAAGAATTGCCAAGTCTCCATAACTTAACACATTGGGGCGTTGCATTGAAAATATCATCAACATTTCGGCTGTCCATAGGCCAACACCGTTTAATTCGGAAAGTTTGGCACAAACTTCTTCGTCAGACATTGAATGAAGCGCGTGTATATCAAACTCTTTGGTTATAATTTTTTGCGCCGCTGATTTGATATAGCCCGCTTTCCTGAATGAAATGCCAAATTGTTGTATTTTTTCTAATGGCAGACTATCAATGACAACAGGTGAAATTTCCCCTAATTCTTTTTTCATTCGTTCCCAAATGGTTTGGTGCGCTTTGGTTGAAATTTGCTGACCAACAATAGAATGTAGAAGTGCAGAAAAAAGGTCGGGGTTGACTGCTCTTTGTATCATACCTACTTGGTCAATAACAGCCGCTAACTTTTTGTCGGCTCTCTTTAAATATTCGACTTCTTCCTCTCCATATTGGAAAATTGTCATATTTTTCTGCAATTCATCATTCGTGTTTCGTTGTCTCAGCGCACTGCCGCCCGCATTGCTGCCAACGTCCCAGCGGCTTGGCGCAGCGGCGGCTTCCACTGCCGTTGATGGGGGCGATAAACGTTTAATTTCCCACTGACTTTTCTGTGCGGTTGGTGCCGCCGTTGCGCCAAGGCGCTAGTTGTGTGTCAGGCATTTTTCCGTCTCTCTGTCAAAAAGGGCGAAAAAGTTCATATGTCAATCCAATAAACGTTTACAATTTTTTCTTCCGAGTTGGGAATATTTATGGGTTGTCCACCTGTGTAGGGTTTTGTCTCGGATAAGACACCGCCACACTTTTCTATCGTTTTGATAGACGGTATGTTATCTGAAAAACACGCTATCATTAACTTTTCAATATTCAACGATTTTGCGTATTCAATTCCCATTTTCAAAATTTCTGTCGCATAACCCTTTTTTCTCTCGCTTGGACGGACTGAATAGCCCATATGACCTCCATATTGCGCCAAAAACTCATTTCCCAAATTGTGCCGAATATCAATCACGCCAACTATTTTCAAGTCTCGTTTCCTAACAGCAAAAAGTGTAGTCGCTGTAACCCAACCAATACTAACGGTGCTTTCTTGACGATTATTCGTATTAAGTGTCAACCATTGCTCATAGTCCATTTTGTCAAACAATGCACTCCCGTATATGACAGGTTCCTGCATTTCCAAAAATTCTCTTTTGAAATTTTCTGCTGCTATCTTATGTTGCAGCGTTGGTAACTGTAATTCTATTTCGTTCATATTACTTTTTCGATTACTACTCTACTCTGTTGTCATTCTCACAGCTTTCTCGACTGCACTCTCGCCTGTTTGCATACAACGTCCCAGCGGCTTGGCGCACCAGCGGCTTCCACTGCCGTTGTTGCAGGCGACAAATGCTCAATTTTTCATTGTTTTTTCTGTTGAGTTAATGCCGCCGTTGCGCCAAACCGCCAGTTATGTGCTGGCATTTCTACGGTTCCAACTCTATTCCTTCCATTATTTATCTCATTTCTGCAACTTCAATGAGTTTTTCAACTGCCACAGGAAGTCCGACTTTGATTTTGTTACCAATAACTTTTGAAAAGAAAAAAGTCATCAAACCTGTCATTACAATTTTATGAATAATTTCAAGTCCGTCTTTTGTCTCGGTCATTGTATGAATAAAGTCCATTTTGCAGAGCGGCAAAAAACTGCTATTTGTAAAAGACTTGAACTCGGTACATTCAGTCATCACAAATTTTGTTTTCGGTCCGCCGACTGCTTTCAAGGCTCCTTTTGTTCCTGTTTGAAACCCTCCAAAAAGTTCGGAAGTTTCCAAATTTTTGTCCCAAACATTCCAATGAGGAACGTCTGCCCAAAGTTTCCAAATCTGTTCTTTTGTCGCTGTCGTTTTGCGATTTACTTCTGTTGTCCACATACTTTTATTTCTCTTTTTAATTAAATTTTTAAACTTCCCATTTTCTATTTCATTGTCGAATTGTACTTTCTTTCAAGTCGCTCATCCCTGTCCACCGCGCGGTCTCCCGCTTGCAATAACGCCCGAGCGCCTTGGCGCAGCGGCGGCTTCCACTGCCGTGAATACGTGATATAACTACCTAATTTTTCATTGTTTTTATGCATGGGTCATGCCACCCTTGCGCCAAACCGCCAGTTGGCGGTCAGTGCTTCTTTGTTCTCATACTTATTGCGGGTATCAGATAAATCAGCACACATAAGAGCAATATGAATCCAAATATTATAGAACCCCCCGGAAAGGCAAACTCGCCAACTAACCTTGCAAGCCAAAATAACGAAAAGATAACCAACAAAGCCCTGCCTAATGCGGATTTTAAAATTTCTATGCGATAAAAAAGCATCAAAAACCCAAATGCCAACAAAAAAACGGATATTCCGATATTTAGCATTTGCATTATATTGCTGTTCATTTCACTTAATTTTATGAGTTCGTTTTTCCAATCAATCGGAGGAGGTGCAAACCAAAAAGATATATGAAATAATCCAAAAAACAGGAAGTTAATACCTCCAACAACCACCAGAATTTTGCTTAATTTTTCCATTATAATTATTTTTATGTCCTTTCGGACGGTTAATATGTGGCGGTGAGCCTCTACAATAATGCCCATATGCCACCCCAACGCTTGCTTTTCGTTATATTCGCACCTACAAGGTGTTTCTGCAATGGACATTCCACGGATTTTCAACATCAGCGAAAGTGCTCACCGCATCCACAACCCCTTCACACCTGAAAAACTCGCCACCCTCGGCGCGGCCTTGCACCTGAAACCGGGAGTCCGAATGCTCGATCTGGGCAGCGGCTCCGGAGAAATGCTGTGCACCTGGGCACGCGACCATGGAATTATCGGCACCGGCATTGACATGAGCCCCTTGTTCACCGCGCAAGCAAAACTCCGTGCGAAGGAGCTCGGCGTCGCCAACCAAGTCGAATTCATCCACGGCAACGCTGCCGGCTATGTCGCCGACAAAAAAGCCGATGTGGCCGCCTGCATCGGCGCTACGTGGATTGGCGGGGGCGTCGCCGGCACCATCCACCTTCTGGCAAAAAGCCTGTGCGCCGGAGGACTCATCCTGATAGGAGAGCCCTATTGGCGGCAGTTGCCGCCAACGGAAGAGGTTGCTAGGGGGTGCGATAGCGAGCATAGCGAGCCCATTTCCATCTCCGACTTTCTCATCCTGCCAGAGCTTCTCGCGTCTTTTGGGGAGCTCGGCTATGAGCTTGTCGAAATGGTTCTGGCAAACCAGGACAGTTGGGACAGGTATGAGGCTGCCAAGTGGCTCACCATGCGCCGATGGCTCGACGCGAACCCCAAGGACGACTTCGCAAAAGTTGTTCAAGCCCAGCTGACTTCGGAACCAGAACGCTATGTCAAATATCAGCGTGAATACCTGGGCTGGGGCGTATTCGCGCTGATGGCGCGGGGAGGCTGAGGCTGTTGTCCTCCGGCGCATAAAAAGCCTGTGCGTGCGGTTGAGGCGGACGGCTCCTCCACCGCTTCGCTTTGTTCTTTAAACCATCTATAACCTATTCTTAGACACCGTTTTTCTTTGCTTTAATGATGCTTCGTTTTGCAACCGTTTGTATAACCTCCACATTCAAAAACCCTGCACCCATGAGCATGCCCTCTATTTCTTTCACCGAGTGGCATTTCCCTCTTGTTGAACTCATGATGAGTACCGAATATTCCGCTATTTCAACAGGTCCAGTCTTTTCAGCATTCATATGTGCATCATGCACCAAGAGCATACCTCCCGGTAATAAACTATCATACGATCTTTCAAGCAATGTCTTCACATCATCCCCATCCCAGTCGTGAAGAACATTTGAATAAAGATGAACATCAAAACCTTTTGGAAAATCTCCCTTTCCGCAGAATCAACCAAATGCTCCTGCGCAAGCTCTGTTAAATAAAACCTGCCAAACTTCTCAGTTATTAGGTTATATGACTTTAAAAGAGTCAGCATAACATCTGTTGGCCTCTCTTTAATTTTAAATTCAGCACATATTTCACTCATGCTCGGCGGCTTATTCAGACTTATCCACGAAAAAAGCTTCAGGTGAGATGCAGCAACAATAAACAAATCAGCAGCATATATACTATCACGTAACTTTATTATTCCACTCGGATCTGTTGCAGGAATTGCTTCCACATTTTTTAGAACCATCATTGTCTCCAACTGGTTATATTATAATTTTTCCCGACGGCAGCCTGACAGCCTTGGCGCTGGAGGGGGCCGTGGAAGTTGTGCAGCAGGCGTGCCTTAAGCACGTCGAGGACGGCCGAAGGAGGCCATGTTGTTTGAGAAGCCGTGCGGGAATATGTGCGCAAAATCTGGCTCGCAGCAGCTCCATTTAACCCTCGTTCGGTCTAGCACATTGCCGTTATTATCCGCGGCTTGGAGGGACTCAACGCCAAGCTGCAACACGGCTGACAATGAATATGTCAAATTGAAACTGGCCTATTGCAAAGGGTTTGTTATGCGCCCCACAAAGAGGAGGGTGCCTTTTGTGTTGTCGAGAATGAGGAAGAGAAAAGGCCTGTCCGCGCGAAATTCCGGGGCGGGTGGGGGCATTCCTCCCATTGTCCCGAGAAAGGCTGTTGTGGCTGTCGCCACCGTGCCGCCCTCGTCCACCTCCAGGGTGGCCTTGTGCAACACCTTGCTTATGAGAAAGTCCTTCTCTGCACTCATTCCGCTGAAATTGGCCTTCCCCAGCACAAAAGCATCGCGCATGCCCAAGGCGACAAGTGCTTCTTTCAAGTCCTGCACCCCCCACGTCAGTTTGAGTTTTGGAAACACAACCCTCACCTCCTGCAAGCGAAGCGCCTTCGTCCACTGTGCGAGGCGCTCTGGTGAAAGCGCCTTCTCCAGCTTTTCAAGCGCCCCCGGCTTGTCCTCAGGCAAAAGCACCCGCATGGAAAAGGCTTCGCCCTTATAGGGCAGCTCCAACATTTGCAGGCCCTCCACTTGCCCATATTTAAAGCTGTCCTTTTGGTACATGAAAGGCACCTCTGCCTCTTTGCCAGGCGCGTGGAAAATGCCCGGCCTTGTCTGCCTGGCTTCAAAGGGAAGCAGCCAGCGGCCGTTGAAATAGACGGCATTTGTCAACACAAGGCGCATGGCGGCGTTTATGTCTTCCGGGTTTAGCAAGTTGCGTATGTGCCCTTTGGTTTTTTCCTCAACCCAGGTATTTATTTGCTTGGCCGCGCCCGCGCTGTCCGCATAGTCCACGGGGAAAATGGGGGCCTCATAATATTTTTTCGCCACCTCCACATATGCGGTGTGCATGGAAAAGGTTTGGGCTGGCCACAGCGCGTTGGCCATTTCCACGCGCACCTGCGCATCATTTTGCGCCGCATTCAGTCGCTGCATGAGCTTGGCGAAAGCCTCATGCCCTTGTGGGTTGTCAAGCGAGGCGCGCAAAACCCGCTGCATTTGCGCAAGCGTTTGTGCACGCGCACCCGCTCCGGTGAAGGCCAGCGCATAGGCCATGCTTAAGGGGGAAAAAAAGAGGTTCCCCTCTTGCTTTTTAAGCTGAGCAAACATGTCACAAGCGAAGGCGTTTATGGCCTCTTCGGCCGTCTTTTGGGGTGGTGCAGCAAAAGCGAAAATGGGCATAAGGCACAAGAGGGTTGAGAGGAAAAAAGGGGGGTGCATGAGGTGCCTATATAAGCTTCAAAAGGTTTCTTTTGTGCAAGACAGTTTGTCTGTCTGTTTCTATTTTATGCTGAAATAGACATAGGCAGATGATGTGGAGGCATAAAAAAATGTGGATAGCTATCATTTTGTTGGCAATAACCACTCTATTTTGCACTGTTATCGCTGTCCAATATCGTCATGACATGAAAGTGGCCTATGAAGGACTAGAACTTTATCATCCAAAAACGCTAAATACCGAATTTGGAACAATGTCATACATAGGCGAAGGGAAAGGCGAAGTTGTGCTGGTCTCGCACGGCATCTTCGGTGGATACGATCAAGGAATGAGCAGTTTAAGGCAGCTGCTGGGAGATGATTGTCAAAAAATATCCATCTCCCGCTTTGGCTATCCCGGTTCGGAACTGCCGAAAAATCCAACGCCAGAAAACCAAGCCAAGGTTTTCAAGGAGCTGCTTGATGAATTGGGGATCCAACAGGCTTGGATTTTAACTACATCTGCTGGCGGTGCCGCTGGATTTCGGTTCGTGCTCAATTACCCCGAAAGGGTGAAAGGGCTGATTCTTTTATCGTCCGGCGTGCCGGTGAAAATAAGAAGCGCCAAGGAAATCGGAATGACAGGACCTCCAAAAATGATGGCGAATGACTTCCCCATGTGGTTTTTCATGAAATATTTCAGGTTTATTTTTAAGTCCATGTTTGGATCGGAAGTGAACGAGGATTTGTACAAGACAATGCTCCCGCTAACTCCCCGAAAACAGGGTATTGCCGCGGATACTGAGCTCACAAATACCGACATGTTACTTCATTATGACGAGTATCCTGTTGAAAAAATTAAAGCTCCTATTCTGCTTATTCACGCAAAAGATGACCCAATGGTGAAATACGAGAATATAGAAAAGCTCCTCGCTCGCATTCACGCAGAAACCGCTATTTTTGAAACGGGTGGCCATTTGATTAGCGGGCATGGTGGAGAAGTGAGCGAGGCAATAAGAGATTTTATCAAGAAAAATTCAACCCCGACAAAAACCACAAACTACCCCAGGGACACGCTGATCTAATATGATACATTCGAACAAATATGTTGCATTATTGCGAGGGATTAATGTTGGTGGAAAAAACATTGTCAAAATGGATCGGCTGAAGCAAGCCTTTGTGGATATGGGGTTTTTTAACCTAAAAACCTATATTCAAAGTGGCAATGTTATTTTCCAAGCACAGGAACGCGACAAAATAAAATTAACGAAAAAAATTGAAAATCAGCTGCAAAAATATTTCTCTTTCGAAATAAAAACGCTGCTCCTTCGTGCGGATGAGTTGGCAGAAACAGTTGAAAATGCACCTCAAAATTTTGGCGCAGAACCTGAGAAATGTCGTTATGATCTATGGTTTCTTTTGCCCCCAACAACGGCAAATGAAGTTGTGTCTTTTGTCCGCTTGCGTGAAGGCATAGACTTTTTGCAGGCAGGAAAACATGCCATTTATACTTCAGGCCTTAGAAGCCAAATGGGCAGAAGTTATTTGTCTAAAATTATTCAAACACCTGTTTATAAAAACATTACCATTCGGAATTGGAATACGACAACAAAACTTTTGGAATTGATGAGCACAAAAAACAACGAATGAAAATATGCCTGGGCGGGTTGCCACAAGCCTTCGCGGATATAAAAAGGAGGGGGGAGGGAGCTTGCTCATCGCGCCTTCCCCTCGGGACTTAGGCCTCGCCCGCCTCGACCTCATGCCCAAGCGGAGCGGAGGGAATGAAGAAAAAGCATGCTTTTTCTTCATTCATGGAGCGGAGTGCAGGCGAGCTTTAGCTCGCCTCAATTGAAACCGGTCTGGAGAATCAAATCAGTTCTAAGTAAAAGCGGTCTAGACCAGGCAAGCATAGCTTGCCTCCGGACAGAGCTTCCAAAAACCCAACGGAAGGCTTGGCTCGTGGGGAGTTGCTGACATTTCTGTTGTGCAAGCTCAATAAATAATGTCCTTTTTTCAAATAGGGGACTCAACACCCTGTTTCACGTGAAACATTCCCTCGGCAACAGCTTGCTTGAGCTCACGCTGTGTTTGAACTCATACCGTGTTTGAACTGACACCGTGCTTGAACTGACACTATGCCTGAACTGACACTATGCCTGAACTCACACCGTGGGTGCTCTGTTGTAGGGTTTCTATGGGACTCAGAACACAGGGGGAAGCTGGTTTTTCTTGGGTTTTTTCAGGAGAAGCCTTCATGCAACGCGTCAACATGAAGCCGTCAACATGAAGCCATGGAAAGCTTGGCTGATGCTGCGGTTGGCCCCGTGCATGGGGGCATTCCCTGCGCTACATGAGACTTGTCTGGCTCGGCTGTTTTGCTGTGTGCGGCTTAGCTGCTCTGCTTCGGGAATGAGGCGAGAAGGCGTGTTTGCTCGCTCCATTCCCTGCACTTTGTTGAGGAGGTGAGGGCGGGGTTGAGCAGCCGGGCAAAGCAGCCTTGGGGGGCATGGAGGGGCAGGCTTGGGCTCTCAGTGGTTGTCTCGTGCTATTTTAAACCAGGCCTCGGCTTTTTGCTCGTCTTTGGGGGTGCCTTCGCCGCCATAATACATAAAGCCCAGCTTGAGTTGAGCCCTCGCGTGCCCCTGGTTGGCGGCGGTTTCAAACCATAAAAAAGCTTTGCTGTCGTCCTTGGGCAGGCCCTTGCCCTCATAATACATGTGGCCGACCCTGAATTGGGCTTCTACTTCTCCTTGTCGGGCGGCTTTTATAAGTTGTTGAGCGGCCTTAGAAAACCATTGGGCTGCTTTTCCCTTGTCTCGGGGGATGCCTTCACCCCTGTGGTACATTTCACCCAGTTTAAATTGTATTTCCGCCCCCCCCTGGTTGGCGGCTTTTTCATACCACTCTTCTGCTTTTTCAACATTTTTGGGAAGGCTCTTGCCCTCAAAATACATTTCACCCAGTTTAAACTGGGCTTCCACATGCCCCTGGGCTGCGGCTTTGCTTAACCATTGTAGCGCTTTTGTATGGTTTTGAGGAATGCTTTGGCCCCAATAATACATTTCACCCAGCTTATATTGGGTTTTAGCCCCCCCCTGGTTGGCGGCTTTTTCCAGCCATGCTTCCGCTTTTTCTGTATTTTGGGGAATGCCTTTGCCCTCAAAATACATGCTGCCCAGTTTAAATTGGGCTTCCACACCTCCATGGCTGGCGGCTTTTATATATAACTCTTCGGCTTTTTTGAGGTTTTTCTGAGTACCTTTGCCTTCATAATGCATGTGGCCCAATTTAAACTGGGCTTCCACATGCCCTTGGTTGGCGGCTTTTTCATACCACTCTAAGGCTTTTTTTTCGTCCTCGGGCATTTTAAAGCCTCTATAATACATTTCGGCCAGTTGGAATTGGGCTTCCACGTCTTCCTGGTTGACGGCTTTTATGTGCCACTCTTCAGCTTTTTTGAGGTTTTGGGGAATGCCTTTGCCCTCAAAATACATGTCGCTGAGTTTGTGTTGGGCTTCAGGGCCCCCTTGGGTGGCGGCTTTTATATAAAAGGCTTCGGCTTTTTCGAGGTTTTTGGCAGAGCCCTCGCCCTCATAATGCATGTGGCCCAGTGCAAACAGGGCGTCCACATGCCCTTGGGCGGCGGCTTTGCTGAGCCAGGCTTTGGCTTTTTTGGCGTTTTTGGGGAGGCCTTTGCCCTGGGCATAGCTCAGGCCAAGCCTATATTGGGCTTTGGCCCCGCCCTGGGTGGCGGCTTTGCTGAGCCACGCTTCGGCTGTTTCGGTGTTTTGGGGCGTGCCTTTGCCCTCATAATACATGCGGCCAAGCTCAAATTGGGCTTCCACATGGCCTTGGGTGGCGGCTTTTTCATACCACTCGAGGGCTTTTTCATGGCTTCGAGGAATTTCTCGGCCCCCATAATAGAGTTCCCCCAGTTTAAATTGGGCTTTGGGCCCCCCCAGGCTGGCGCCCCTTGTATACCACATTTCGGCTTGCTCCAGGTTGTGGGAAATGCCTTTGCCCCCATAATACATTTGGCCAAGCCTGAATTGGGCCCACACATCCCCTTCTATGGCGGCTGCCATAAAATGCCTTGCGGCCAGCACAAACCAATAGTTGGCCTTGTCATGGTTTTGGGGAATGTCCATGCCCCCATATATTTCACCCAGCCTATATTGGGCTTCGGCCCCTCCTTGGGTGGCGGCTTGGGTATACCAGGCTTCGGCTTTTTCGGCATTTTTGGGGACGCCTTTTCCCTCATAATACATTTTGCCCAGTTGGAATTGGGCGCCCAGCTCCCCTTGTTTGGCGGCTTTGCTGAGCCATTGGACGGCCTTTGCATGGTTTTTGGGAATGCCCCAGCCCAAATAATGCATTAAGCCCAGCTCATATTGGGCCTCGGCATGCCCTTGGGCTGCGGCTTTGCTGAGCCAGGCCTCGGCTTCCTCGAGGTTTTGGGGAATGCCCTCGTGCATATTATAATACATGGTGCCCAGTTTAAATTGGGCTTCCGCATGCCCTTGGGTGGCGGCGCTTATCAGCCAGGGGGTGGCCTTTTTAAGCCAGGCTTCAGCCTTTTTTTTGTCCTTGGGCAGGCCCAGGCCCTGGGCATACATGGAGCTGAGTTGGAGTTGGGCTTTGGCCTTCTCCTCGTTTTCCGCGCTTCCCTCGCCTGCCAGCTCTCTAAAGGCCTCTGCGGCTTTGCTTAGCCACTCCTCAGCCAGCTCTTTGTCCTCGAGGACGCCCAGGCCTTGGTAGTGGATGAAGCCCAGGCGCAGCTGAGCTTCCGCATGCCCCTGGTCGGCCGCTTTTTCTAACCAGTGGCGGGCCTTGTTATGGTTTAAGGGCAGCTTTAAGCCCTCGAGGTAGGCCTCACCCAGTTTAAATTGGGCTTGGGCGCTTCCCCGCTCAGCGGCTTTGAGGAGTTGCTCCACCGTATTTTCAGCGTATGCGGGGGCGGCTTGCCGGTGGGGGCTGAGCGCGGCTGTGCGGGTGGTACCCTGTGGAGGCCCCTCTGGGGTGAGGCAGCCGAGCAGGCATAGGGCCCAACACAGCGTTGGGTAAAGCATAGGGCTCAGTGTTGTGCGCCGTGCTGGGTGCAGTGCCAAAAAAGCAGGTTTGAGAGGCTGCATGGAAGCTCCTTTGGGGTGGAGGCAGGAAGGCCGCAAAACCCCCCACTTTTAAAACGGGCCCAGTGTACTAAAATAAGGCCAAGGGCCCAAGCGTGGAATGCGGGGCTTCCGAGGGGGGGGTGTTAGCCGGGTGGCCAAGCCATGGGCCTACCGGCCAAAAGGTGGAGGTGGAGGTGGAAAACGGTTTGTCCGCCATGGGCATTGCAATTGAGCACGAGGCGGTAGCCCTTGTCCGCATGGCCCTGTTGGCGTGCGAGGCTTGCGGCGGCCCAAGCCAGGCGGCCCACGAGGGGGCCGTCCGCCTCTGTCAGCGCGTCGGCGTTGGCCACATGGCGTTTGGGAATAAAAAGCGCGTGCAGGGGGGCCTGGGGGTGTGCGTCAGCAAAACCCAGCACCTCCTCGTCCTCATAGAGTTTTTTTATGGGCAACTCACCGCGTACCGCTTTGCAAAACAAACAATTTTCAAACAGCTTGGGCATGCTCCCCTCCCTGGGTTTGGGTATAGGGGCCAAGCTTAGCCGTTTTTTTAAAAGTGTGGGCTTGGAGTGTGGGTGGGCCCAGCATTTATGTTGTTTGCCCCCACAGGGCCTCAAACACCTGCACCATATGCCGGGCGGCCTCCTCAAAAGCGGCCTCTGGGGCCAGCAGAGAGGCCACCACAAAGCCTGGCACTGGAAACTCAAAAAAATAACCTGGCCACAGTGCCACCCCGGCCTCCAGCAGCTGCAGGGTTAAAGGCTCCTCCTTGGGGCTTATGGGTATACGCAGGACGGCCGTCCACCCTGCCTCCCGTGCAAACAGGCTCCACGCGGCGCCCTGGGGCCGGAGTTTGGCCAGGCAGGCGTGGTTGTTTTTGCAGCGTGTTTCCACGCGCTGCTCAAAGGCTTTGGCCATGGGCAGCCAGGTGGGCAGGGCCTTTTGTACGGGGGTGGCCAGGCACAAATAGGCGTCGGCCACCCAAAGCCAGCGTTGAAGGGCTTTGTGGGCCAGGGCTTTGGGGCCCAGCACCCACGTCCATGCCAGTTTGTGTTGGGGCAAGCCCAAGCCTTTGGAGAGGCCCCCCAGCAAAAAGGTGAGGCACTTCCACGGGTGCCCCGCGAGGCTGTGCTGTGGGAGGGCAAACACCTCGTCTATAATGAGGGCCAGGCCGTGTTTGGCGCACAAAGCTTCCAGGGCCAACACCTCTTCGCGCAGCAAGCAGCAGCCTGTGGGGGCCTGGGGGTGGGTGGCCAGCACGGCCTTGGTGCGGGGGCTGAGTTGTTTTTCCAGGAGGGGAATATCCCAGCGGAAGGCTTCTCCTTCCAGGCGCAGAGGGAAGGGTATACAGTGCAGCCCCTCAAAAGTGGCCAGTGTTTGCACCAAGGGGTAGCCGGGCATGCCTGCCACTATTTCATCCCCCATATCCCCTAAAAGTTTAAAGGCCAGCCCCAGGGCCTCGCTGGTGCCGCTGGTTAAACACAGCCTGGGGTAGAGTGTGGGGTGGCCCAGGGCTTTGGAGAGGGCTTTGCGTGCCGAGGCCAGGCCCTGGGCATGAGGGGTATAGCCGGTGGAGGGGGGCAAGCGGGTGTGGGGGCTCAGCCCTGCCTTCGTGGGGTTGCTTTCTATAAGGGCGGTATACAGGCGGCCTTTGCGCCTGGCTTTTTGCAGGGCCAAGGCCCAGGGGTTGGGTTGGGCTTCAAAGGCTGTGCGTTGGGAGAAAGCAAGGCGTGGCATGGCGCAAGCAAAGCCAAGCTTTCTCTGGGAGGCAAGCCCTTTTGCGGGGTGCAGGCGGGTTGAGGTGAGGCGCTCTAGACTGGTTTTACTTAGAACTGATTTGATTCTCCAGACCGGTTTCAATTTGACATGAGGTCGAGGCGGGCGAGGCTTTTGTGAGGGGAGTGCACTTAAGTGCATGACCCGAACAAAAACGAGTCCAACGAAGAGATCATGTCAAAGTGGAAGCGGTCTAAGCTAAAAACCGGTTTGCACCATGGCGCAGGCGACCTGGCGTATTAACTCCCTGCGTATTTCTCTGCGCGCCAACTCCAGGGCCTTGGCCGAGGGTGGGGTGGCCACGTTGTTTTGGGCACACACCAGCAGCGCTTCTATTTTTTCAGGTGCAATTTGGAACCACTGTCTGCCGTTTTTGGACAAAAAAGCCTCAAGGCCTCCGGCATGCAGTTGCGTTTTCAGCAAACGCTTGGCTTCCCACAGCAATGTTAACTCTATCAACTCACCCATGCGTGTTGTGTTTCACTCAGTTTGGAGGTGAAGTCCAATTTGTGGATTTTTCGTACCGCACTTTTATTTTGCCACACAGCCTTAAATATCCCGCCACACAGCCTTAAAATTCCGCCACACAGCTTAAAAAAAGTTTAACGAGGGCGGCTTTGTTTTGCAGGAGAAGTTTTGCAGGAGAAACCCCTGCTCTTGTGTTGTGCAAAAAAGGCTGCCACCGCCCGCTTTCTTGACTTCGCACAAGTGCACAAAGAAGCTAGGGGCATGGCACCCACAGAAATTCCTGTTTCGCGTTTTTTAGAGCCAGAGGCCAAGGAGTTAAAACTCACCTTGGTGGTAGGCAAGGCCGGCCTTTGGCGTCCCATTGCCAACCCGCGCATACAAAAGCCGGGGTTGGCGTTGACGGGTTTGGAGGTGTTGCACCACTCGCGCGTACAAATTTTTGGGAATACGGAGTTGAGCTACCTTAAAACCCTCCGTGCTGCGGAGCAGGAGAAGGCGCTCCAAATATTGTGGAAGGCCAAAGTTTCTTGCATTGTCGTCACCAAGGGCTTGTCCATTCCGGCCTCTTTGCAAAGGGGCTGCTCCAAGGCGCGTTTGCCTCTTTTCAAAACACCGTTGCAGTCCTCGCAGTTTATTATGCAAGTCCAAAGCTTCCTTGAGGAGGCGCTGTCGGCCACGGGCAGCATCCACGGTGTACTCTTGGACATTTATGGTGTAGGCGTCCTCTTGCTGGGTGAAAGTGGCATAGGCAAAAGCGAGTTGGCCCTCGACCTGGTCAGCCTGGGGCACCGCCTGGTTGCCGATGACATGGTGTTTTTGAGGAGGCGTCGCGAGGGCAGCGTCTATGGCCATGTCAGCGAGAGGTTAATGCACCACATTGAAATTCGCGGCTTGGGCATTATTAACATTAAGGACTTGTTTGGCGTCTCTTCTGTGCGGCCGCGCAAGAAAATTGACTTAATTATTGAGTTAAAGGAGTGGGGCAATGACAACAGCTTTGACAGGCTGGGGACAGAAGAAAAAACCCGGCGCCTCTTGGGCATTTCTCTGCCTGAGGTGGCCTTGCCCGTGCGCACGGGGCGCAACCTGAGCACCATTATTGAGGTTGCAGCGCGAAACCATTTGTTGAAAGTCCAGGGGCACCACTCCGCCAGAAAATTTGTCCACAACCTCCGCAAGCGCATACTCTCACCCAAGCCACCGCCCAATGCCCTTGACAGCGCCGACGAGGAGCCTATTGTTTAGAGGAGAGGTTTTGCCTGAGGGAAACAACCAACGTGGAAGCAGACAAGCTCAACAAGCGCATTGTTGTTATTTCTGGAATGTCAGGCTCGGGCAAATCCACGGCCATCAGCGCATTGGAGGACATGGGCTATTTTTGCATGGACAACTTGCCTTCACCGCTGTTGCCCAGTGCAGTTTCTTTGGCACAGGAGGCGAAGGAGACGCGTCCGCTGGCCTTTGTGGTTGATGTGCGCGAAGGCCCTTTCCTTGAGGGTGCTCCTGAAGTTTTTGAAACCCTCAGCGCCTCGGGGAAAGAGGTGGACATTCTCTTTTTGGACTCTTCGGACGAGGTATTGCTGCGCCGCTATTCTGAAACGCGTCGCCGGCACCCGCTGGCCATGGATTTGCGGTTGCATGAAGGCATTTTGAGGGAGCGTGAAAAACTCTCATGGCTCAAAAGCCGTGCCACCCGCTATGTGGACACCAGCAGCTTTAGCGTGCACGAGTTGAAGGCCACCTTAAGGCGCATGTTTTCGGGGACGGCCACGTCCAGTTTTGTCCTCAACTTCATGTCCTTTGGCTTTCGTTTTGGCATTCCCTCTCAGGCGGATTTGGTTTTTGATGTGCGTTTTTTGAAAAACCCGCATTTTGTACCCAAGCTTCGCCCCTTAACAGGGCGGGAGGTGGAGGTTGCGGACTATGTTTTTGGCAATGAGGAGGCCCAAAGCTATTTTCAGCTTCTGAAAAATTTCCTGGGCTATATGCTCCCCAAATATGCCGATGAGGGCAAATCCTATGTCACCATTTGCATAGGCTGCACAGGGGGCAAGCACCGCTCTGTGGCCATTGCCCAAGCGCTTTTCAACACCTTCCAAAACGGGCCGTGGACGGCGCACCTCTGGGACAGGGATATTTCACACAATGGGCCCACGCCCTAGGGGGATGCTCCCAAAAACAACTCTAGCTCCTTCAATGAAGAAAAGCTGTGCCGCTCCACGGAAAAACCCTCGGGGGCTTCCAGAATAAATTGCTCATTGCTCAAAGCTTCCTGCAAAGAGAGCAGTTTTATTTTTTGCAGCAAAGGCGCTTCCCCTTCTCGTTGTGCGGCAATAACGGAGGGCAGGCACAAATGGTGTTCCGGCATGCAATGCTCTTCCTGCATGGAAAACTCCACTGTGTGCCCCTCTATAACAACCTCTTTTTTGAGAAAGTCCAAGGAGGGCCAGCGTACCACATAGACAATGTTGGCGGCGTCCTTGCCGTCACTCACATGGTTTTCCAGGCGCAACGCATGCTGGGGGCTTGGGGTGTGCAGCCAGCTTTGTTTCAAGTTTTTGGGCACCACTTTGGGCACCTGAAAGCCTTCAGGCACAAAGGCCCCCAACAGTTTGGAGAGTGCAATTTTGCGCTCCGCCGTAGAGAGTTGCAAAGAGAGGATGGTGAGTTTTTTGGAAAGCGGATTTAAGGCATAATGGTTTTGCCCGTCAAAGCTGAAACGCATTTGCTGAGGTTGCTTCACCTCTATGCGCATCAACTCCGGGGCGCGAAACCAAAGCTTATGCTCCACCGGGGCTCCCGCCTCTTCGGTATATACCTCAATGGAAAAAGAAGAGAGTGCCTTCTCCCTCGCACCCATTTTTTGCATCATCTCATAAGAGTTGGGCAAGCCCGAAGGCTCTTTCTTGCAGGCAAGAGTGCTCAACACCGTGCACAACACCGTGCACAACACCCCGTACATCCACAACGCTTTCCCAGGCATAAACAGGCTTCCTTCTCGGCAATAGGGGCCCACACCTCAAGGTGCCAAGCCCACAAAAAAGCCCCTCTGTCTGAAGAAGGGCTTTCTTGTGTTTGTTGTTGCTATGAGGGGTTATTTAACGGCAACACCCACGGCTCCTGAGCTGGGCATGCCCATGAGGATGGCTGACAAGCCAAAAATACCACTGCGGGGGCTTGTGGAGGCACCCTTCAAATCCACCTTGTTGGCTCCCATCTTCTTGGCCTCTGCTACCAACATTTTGTTCACCACTTCGTCAAGGTCGCTCTCAACAACCGTCACCAAATGCCAAAAAAATGTCCAACCCAGAGAAGAAGCCTGAATGACGGCAATGGCCTCGCCCTCTCCTGTCATAATCTCACTGCCGGACACTTTGGCTACCTCAATGCTGGTGCAAGCCATCAATGCCATACCAACAACAGCTACTAAAAAACGTTTCATAAACCACTGACTCCTAGTTCGAATTTAAACAACAGTTACAACACTTCTGGAAAAGTAACGCTATGCAGAGCCTAGAGGCTCATGCCCCAGGGGGCTGGCTTAAAGGCCTTAGTCTCACATCAACCTCTCGTCAAATAGAAATGCACCTCCCTTTCAGCCAAGGCCAATTATATTGTTGTTATTGCTGGTTTTTTTAGAGAGGCTCGCTGTGTTGGGGGGCTTGGGAGGCTGGTTGTGCGGGCCTTGTTGGGCGGCTTAAAGCAAAAAATGGTGGAGAATACTTGCTTTCTTTGCTGCCTAGGGCAAAACAACTCTTGCGTGGATGGAGGTGAAACATTTTCAAGAGGGCAAGGCCTGTTCTTCCACCTTAAAGAGCAAAAATGTCTAGCAGTGGAAGTCATCTTCAAACGTTTTTTTGCTTTTCAGCTTAGGAATAATATTCTGTCACGGATATATGGCGTGTTGTCAGGCACATATGCAGTCTGCCTGCGGAGGAGCGGAGGGTTGCCACTCCATAACGTCTTCACCAGAAAGACTCGTTTTTGATTGAAAGGAATGTATGAAAAAGCTTCTTGGATTATTGGTTGCGATACCTCTCATCGCTTGGGCAAACCCTGAAGTGGAGGCTGAAGCAGAGGCTCCTCCACCCGCTCCTGCTCCCCAGAAAAAAGCAGCAGCACCTTATACCCTGCCTTTCCATTTGAGGCCCATTTCCGCAAGCAATGTGGTGCGTTTAGACAATGTCCTCGCACTGCATGACGGCACGGGTGACTCGGCCAAAGTGCCCAATGGCCAGAAAGGCATGAAAGAAGTTTCCATTTTGAATGCGGGCTATACCTTTGCTCAGGACTTTGGCATTTTGGCACGCATTGGCGTTACCAATAACTTCCCGGACAAGGATGCCCATCCCAATGCCAAAAATGGTTATGCGCTGACCAATGGCCTCTTGTTTTTCACTTATACGCCTAAATTTATGGATGGGGATTTGCGCACAGCCTTCTATTTGGGCGCCACAGCCCCCATCGGCTCCGGCGGTGGAAACAATGGTGATATCGCCGCAAGGGCCACCAATGCAGGCAGCATGATGGTCCGCTCGGCCATGGACAATGCGCTGTTTGCGGTGAACGATGTGGCCGTCATTCCCGGTGTGGACATTGCCTATGTGGCACATGGCCTCACGCTGCAACTGGAGCTCACCTATTTGGAGATTATGCGCGTCCGCGGAGAAGGCGGCAACTCCAACCAAACCGACGTGGTCAAACGAAACCTCGTGGCCGGCCTCTTTGTGGGCTATTCCATCATCCCGCAATTGTCTGCAGGTGTGGAGCTTCGCTATCAACGCTGGCTCAAGCCTCCGCACGGCATTAGAGATGCTGGAGACAGCGACCACCCAAATTATAGTCAAACGACACAGGACATTTATGATACGCGCATACAAAACATGACGGTGGCTTTGGGTCTTCGAGGCAATTTCAAAATTGGCGAGAAAACCTTCTTCAGGCCGGCCATCTCCTATGCCATGGGCATTATGGGAGAAATTGCCGACCAAAAATATCACCTCATCCAAGTGGACTTGCCCTTCGCGCTCTAAGCCAAGGGAGTTCAACCCAGGGAGTTCAAAAAACCAGTCACCTAGAGGTGGCTGGTTTTTTTTGTCCGCTGAGGCGGGGGAGTTAAAAAATGTTTTTTTGCCTGGCCGGGCGGGTTTGTTTTGTTTTTTCCCTCCAGCGGGGGCCTGCGGGGTGAAAAAAACACACTTTATTCTCCACGCGTTTTTTCGAGTCTCCCTTTGGTGCCCACCAGGTGTCCAGGGGGCATGCGCTGCAAAATAAAAGCAATGGTGTCTTGCAAAGTCTCATAAACATCATGCGGTTTATAGTCGAGCAGGCGCTCTGCTTTCTTGCTGTCTAACCAAAACCAGTGCTCCCCTATGTCTACTTCTTGGGCATCCAACAGGGGCTCCTTCCCCCTCCAGTCGGCCCATTTCCCCAGCAGCTTCGCCCCCCAAATATTCAACCTCTTGGGCAGCTGAAAGAGGGGCATGGCCACCCCTGAAAGCCTGGAAATCCGCTCAAAAAAGTCTTTCATGCTTAAGTTTATGCCCATTAAATGGCGGCCATAAAGCTCCCCTTTCCTCAAGGCGTTAAAGCATACCTGGGCTACATCCCGCACGTCGGCAATGGAAATGCCGCCATTGGGCACAGAGGGAATGTCCCCTTGCAAAAACTTCGCAACCGTCCAGGTCGAGGAAAGACGCTCATCCCCAGGCCCCATCAACAAACTCGGGTTTAAAACCACCAGCGGAATTTTGTGTTTCCTGCACAACTCCAGCGTCAACTTCTCTTCATAAATTTTGGACAAATAATAAGGCCATCGCCCCACCACCTCAATGGGGTATTCTGCCCCTTCATCCAACACGCACTCCGTCCTGGAAACCGCTATCGCCCCTGAAGTGGACATTAAAATAAAGCGTGGCTTCTTCTTTAACTTGGAAATGTCATGCAGCATCTCCCGCGTGCAGTCCACATGCAGCTCATACATCTGCCGAGCTTCCTTGTCGCGAAAACTCACGCGCCCAGCCAAATGGTAAACCGCATCCATGTCCTCAATGGCGGAGCGCACCAATGCCCTGTCCTTCAAATCCCCCTGCCTAAACTCTATGCCGCCAGGCAGCGCGTTGCTGGGCTTTGTCCTGCCCAAAAGCAATATTTTGTGCCCATCCGCAAGCAACAACGGCAACAGATGAGCTCCCAAAAAACCTGTTCCACCTGTAACCAGAATGTTCATCTCAACTTCTCCGCTTGTTTTTCATCCATGTTTTCCAAATCCAAAACCTTCCCCCGCGCCAACTGCCGCACCGCCTCCTCCGCAACGCGCGCAATCCACCGGTAGGCCTCGGAGCGCACCATGCTCGCCACATGGGTGGACATGGTTTGCACGCACAAGGCGGGGCCAATGCGTACCTCCAATTCCTTGCTTTTGGGCAAGAGGCTTCCTTTGGGCAGGGCGTTGAAGGAGCCATAAATATAAACGGGCAATACATCCACGTTGGCCGTCAGGGACAAATAGCCCACGGTGGGTTTAAACTCGAGTATCTCTCCCGTTTTGGAGCGCGTCCCCTCGGGGAAAATGAGCAGGTTATAGCCTTGCGTTAAGGACTCTGTCGCATAGCGCAGGGACTCGCGCAAGGCGCCCTGGCGCTCCATCGGAATGAGGTTGGTGAAGTTTTCAAAATAAAACCGCTTGAGGCTTCGGTTGAAAAAATAGTCGCGCGCCGCCAAGGTTACCAGGCGCTCACCGTGCTCTCCCAAAGCCAATTTCACCAGGCCCATATCCAAATGGCTGCTGTGGTTGGCCACAACCAAAAAGTTTCTGTTCTGCGGAATAAAAGGTTTGCCATCCACATGGAGGTTAAACATCCGCTCATAAAGCGCCCGTTGGCCCAAGCCGAGCAGTTTGCGCCCCGTGGTGGATACCACATCGGAAATTTGAAAGTCATTAAACCCTTTTCCTGTCTCTTCCTGCCGCTTGGGCACAGGGGGTTTGGGGGCCGCTTCTCTGCGGCGACCCGAGTGCAGGGCGCGCCCCAAATCCTCCACCGTTTGGATTTTGGTGAGGTCCAACCCCTGGCTTGTCCAACCCGCCTGCTCCAATGCCGCCGTCAACTCACTCAACATCAGCGAGTCCATGCCCACATCATCCACAAGTTTGGAAGAAAGCTGTATCTCACGGGTGGGTTTTTGCGAGGTTTGGGCAATGAGTTGCACCAGGCTTTCCATGTGCTCATTCAACACCTCTTTGCCTCGGCGCGCCCGCAGCAATGTCTGGCTTTGGGCTTCAAGGCGCTTGAGTATTTCAAGCACCTCCTTGCGCTTCACCTTGCGCGTGGCTGTCCTCGGCAAAACGCCGTCCCAAAAATAGAGCGCCTTCACGCGCCTATAGAGAGGCAAGGCACTGGAAATTTTTCTAAAATGCTCTTCAAGCTCTCGCGTGGCTTCTGCGCGCTCCCTCTCTTTTACCTCGGGGACGCATAGGCAGGCCACCTTCTCGGCACCCTCTTCTGAAGGGAAACCCAAAATGGAAAGCTCCTTAATCAGCGGGTGCTTCTCATAAAGCACCTCCAACTCGTCCGGGTAGACGTTTTTGCCATTCGCATCAATAATAACGTCCTTCTGTCTGCCCACCAAAAAAAGGCGCCCATCCGCATCCAAATAACCCAAATCCCCCGTGTGCAGCCAACCCCCCTTCAATATCGCATCGGTGGCCTCGCGGTCTTCAAAATAGCCCGCCATAATGTTGGGGCCCTTGGCCAACACCTCTCCTACGCCTTCATGGTCCGGGTTTAAAATTTTGAGAGAAATGCCCGGCAACACGCGCCCCACTGTGCCTGAAACCAACTTGTTTTCAGCCTTGGAAATGGTCAGCACAGGCGAGGACTCGGTCAACCCATAGCCTTCGGAAAGTGCAAAACCAAGGCCGTGGAATTTTTCATGCAGCTCCTGGGGCAAGCCTGAGCCGCCAGAAACCAAATAGCGCATGCGTCCACCCAGCTTCTGGTGCACCGGCCAAAACAAAAGTTTGCCCAGGTTCATGTCACGGTAGTCTCTCAGCTGGCGGTTAAACTCCAACAACACCTCCATCACCTCTTCAACCACCGCCGGTTTTTGCGCCAGCTCCTGCGCAATTTTCCTGTCAAACAATTGCCATACGGCTGGCACCCCTACCATGGCTGTTATGCGTTTGCTGTCGAGCACCTCGGAAATTTTGTCGCTGCTCAGCTCATCCAAATAATTCACCTCTGCCCCGCAAACAAAAGGCACCAACAGGCCTGCAGAAAACTCAAAACTGTGGTGCAGGGGCAAAACAGACAACAAGCCATCTCCTGCACGCAGCTCAAAAACACTGGCCAGTTTGGCCGCAAGCCAGGTGAAATTTTCATGCGTCAGCATGACGCCTTTGGGCGTCCCTGTTGTGCCTGAAGTAAACAACAGCGAGGCCACCTCGCTCCCGCCAAGTTTGGGCCGAGGTGGCTTTGGGCCTGCGCCTGCCATGCCATCGGCCAGGCTTATGCAGCGCACATGGAGGGTGGTCAGCGCCTCACAGAGGGTGGGGAGCCGCTTAAAAACCTCTTCGGAAAACAAACAGGCGCCGGCCTTGGAGCGCTCTGCAATGTTGAGTATTTCTTCCAGGGAAAAATCCGCATCCAAAGGCACGGCTGTTGCGCCGGCCAGCAAAATTCCAAAATAGGAAATGGGCCACTCCGGTCGGTTTTCTGAAAGGAGCAACACTTGTGTTTGGGGGGTTATGCCTTCTGCAGCCAAACGAGAGGCGACGCGCCCTGCATAGTGGCGGACTTCCCCAAACGTAAACCGGGTTTGCTCTCCCTCTGGGCCCATATAGCGGAAAGCCACACGGTGGTGGAAAGCAAAGGCAGAAGCATCCAAAAGCTCTAACAAGTCGCGGTAGGGGGCCATGGCCCTGCGTTTTTTTCGCTCTTCTTCCAAGTTGGGGAATACCCACTTCTCCAGGCCCGGGAGGTGTGTTTCCAATATATATTTGCGCCAGTCCAACTTCTCTGGGCTCCAAAAAATTTTATTCCTGTCCTGCAGGCTCAAAGAGGCAAACAACGCTCGCGTGTTGTCACAGCGGAACAAATAGCGGTGCTGCCAAATAAAGGGCAGAAAAATGTCAATAATGTTTTGCACCGCTTCGGCCTGATCGACCACACCATCCAACTTGCTTTGCGCCCTTTCTACCCAGGACAAAACGGTGGGCATTCCCCAGGTGGGCTTCATCTCTTCCAACCAGGCTTTGGCCTTCTCACTTGCGCGCATAAAGAGAGGCGCGGAGCTCATGTTGAAAGAGTTGAGGTTCACCGTTTTGGGCTCAAGGCGCGCCTTAATCCGGTTCACAAACGCATTGCCGGATTTGCGCTCTCTAAAATATTTGCGTCTATAGAGGCCCACCAACTCTACGGTGCGCGAGGCAAAACAGGGGTTGGAGTCTCCGGAGGCCAGGTGGAAAATGCGTTGGCCCGGGGTGGCCATCACCTGGGCGGTGGCCGCTATAACGGAGCTGGCCACCAAATCCACAGGAATCATATCCAAAATGGTTTGCTTTCCGGCGGGGACGCTGCGGTGTCCCTTCAGCAACACAAAACACAAAGGCGCAGAGGTCGTAAACCCCTCGTTCCAACCGGGGAAAGGAAAGCGCAAGGCACTCTCCACAATGGAGGGGCGCAAAATGGCAAAGGGCAAATCAGCCGCCTGTGCAATAACCTGCTCCCCCAAAGACTTGGTATACGTATAGGTGTTGGGCCAACCCCAAAACTTGGCCTTCTCCATGCCAATTTCCGTCAGCTGCAGAGAAACCCAAAGCCGGCGCTCACGGTTAATGGCCATGCGCAGCGTGCGCGCGTCCTCAAAGTCTTTCCCCTCTTTCTCCAGTCGCTTTTGTGCGCGCTCCTGAAACTGAGTGCTCAGGGCTTTGTCCTCGGCCATCTCACGCACGCGCGCCACCGCCTTGGCACAATCCTTCAGCTCCTGCTCCAGAGAAAACTCCGCCTCCTTGAGTTCCGCTTTTTTGGGGAAATAACCCACCACAGGCTCATTCTCAAAAACCAAGCCTGAGCGCTCCCCAGCCACAAAAGCCGTCGAAACGTGCACCAGCGGAATGTGCAGTGCCTGGCAAAACGCCACGGCGTGCTGCACCCCCTTCACATTGGCATCCAAGCCCACCTGCAAAGAGGGGTTGAAACTCACCAGGCCTGCACAATTGATCAGTGCCGTTATTTTTCCGCGAAGCGCCTCCACCTGGGCCTCAGGCATCCCCAGCCATGCGTCCGTAATATCGCCCTCTATAACGCTGCATTTTTTGGCAAAAAACTCAAGGGCTCCCTGCTCACCATATTTTTCACGCAAAGGGGCAAAGGGCTCACTGGGTACCACGCGCTCCATAAACCGGCGCTCCGCATTGTTGAGAGAGCCTTTGCGTATCAGCACATAAACCTTGTTGAGTACCTCGCCATATTTGTCCAACAGCATGGACAAAGTGACTTTGCCCAAAAAGCCCGTCACACCGGTTAAAAACAACTCCTTCTCCGCAAACACCTGGCTGATGTTGAGTTGCGGCTGCGGTGGGGGTGGCGAAGAAATTCCCATGTGCAAAAACTCCTTTTTCGACAAGCTTTAGCTTTCCTCAAACAGAGCTTCAACAAACTCTGCAGGCACAAAAGGCCTTAAGTCCTGGGCCCTCTCGCCTATGCCGATGAAGCCTACGGGCAATTTAAGCTCGTCACAAATGCCTATAACCACGCCCCCTTTGGCGGTACCATCCAGCTTGCTCAATATTATTTGCGTGACGGCGACGGCTTGGGAAAATTGCTTGGCCTGGGTTATGGCATTTTGTCCCATGGTCGCATCCAACACCAACAACACCTGGTGGGGGGCTCCGGCTTGGGCTTTGCCCAATACGCGGTGGATTTTTTTCAGCTCCTCCATGAGGGGCTGTTTGGTGTGCAGCCGACCTGCCGTATCTATAATAACCAGGTGGGCCCCCTCCTCTTTGGCGCGCTTCACCCCTTCAAAAGCCACCGCCGCCGGGTCGGCCTCCTCCTTCCCCTTTATTAACAGGGCCTCGCTGCGCTCAGCCCAAATATCCAACTGCTCCGCCGCCGCCGCGCGGAAGGTGTCCGCAGCGGCCAGCACCACTTTCTTCCCTTGGGCTTTGGCCTGTGCGGCCAGCTTGCCTATGCTGGTGGTTTTGCCGGAGCCGTTAACGCCTACCACCATCCACACCTCAGGCCCCTCCCCGGGGCTGGGGGGTGGGGGGGGCAAGTTTAAAATATCGGCCATTTCTGCTTTCAGCAATGTCCGTACCGCCTCCAAATCCGCCAAGGCCTGCTTTTTCGCCTTCCCCTCTATGCTGGCCAAAAGCCGTGAGGCCGTATGCACGCCGATGTCCGCCGAAAACAAAAGCTCCTCCAACTCTCCCAGCAAGGCCGCATCCACACTGCGCGGCGCACCCCCAAAAAGCCCGCCGAGTTTTGCCAAAAAACCCTCTTTGCGGGTTTTGGAGAGCCCTTCGGCCAGTGTTTTTCCCGCCTCTTGGGCCACCCTGGCGCGCTCCTCCTCCTCTTGCCTCTGCCTTTCAACGCGCGCCTCCTCTTCCCTCTGCTGTGCCTCAGCCGCCTCTTGCCGCAGCTTTTCTGCTTTGGCCTCGGCCTCGGCCTCCTTCTTCTGCCTATAGGCCAAACGTTTGGCCTCCTCCTCCTGCGCTTTTAAGGCCTTGGCCTGCGCCTCCAGCGCTTCGCGCGCTTCCTTCTCTTTAAGCTTTTGGGCTTGGGCTTCAAGGTGTTGGCGCTCTGCGCGGAGCAGCTCTGCCTGGCTTAAAGGCTCCTCCGTTGTGCGTTTCTCCAGCTGCGGCAAGGCAGCAGGGGCTGTGTGCGAGGCGCTCAGCTCCGCCTGCTGTTGGAGGGCAAGCTGTTTTTGGCGCCGGGCCTGTTGTTTGCGTTTCCACAGGAAGCTGAGGCCTATAAGCAGCAGCAATGCGCCTGCCGCCGCCAAAACCCACGGCCACCACAAAGCGGGTGCAGCGTCTGAAAGAGTTTCCATAGGCTAAGGCCATACCCAAAAGAAGGGGGTTTGGGAATTTTTGCTTTAGGGGAGGAAGGCCAAAAGCTTGTTCGCCACATTGTAGAAGACAAAAGCCGCCAACAGCAAAAGCCCCAAAAACACCCAGAGGCCACGGCCTGTCCACAACCCCTTGGTGGTTTTGTGGGCGTCCAAGGCCGAGGAGGTGCCCCATGTCAGCGAAGGCTTGTGTGCAAAAACCTTATCCCCATAACTGTCGGTGTATTCCAATAGGCGCCCATATTGTGTCAAAAAGGAAGCCTCGTCTTTTTCGGTCACTTCTTTGAGTTGTTGCGCATCTATCAGCTTGAGGCCCTGGCTTTGCGCAAAGCCCAAAAGCTTCTCAAAAGCCTCCAGGGCCTTTTCAGAGTTGCTGTCCATGGACAAGCCCAAGGCGTGGAAACAACGCTCCCCTTCCCGGACGCGGCGCACCCAACAATCCATGGTCGGCGCGAGAGGCCACAGCCAGCTGCCGTCGGCTTGTGCGAGGGCCCCTTGGGCGCACAGTTGTTTTTCTATGTCTTCAAAAACATAAGGAGCATCTTGTTGTTGCAGCAAAAATTCATAACGCATCTGCCTTGGAGCATAGCCGCTGAGGCTGGGTTTGGGAAACAGCTTTTCTAGCCTCAAGCTGGGCCATGTGTTCTAAATCCACACAGCATGCTCCACGTTTGACTTAAGCCTCTATAACACAGCAGAGTGCCCTGTGCAGAGGCAGCGCATGCATTGGGGTTTGACCTATTTCGCAAGGCATAGTTAAATCAGCCTCTGGTGTGTCGTCGGCAACATGTCGACAACAGCTCTGTGGTCTGTAACATTGTCTATAGCCATGTCTATAGCAGTGTCTATAGCATTGCCTGCAGCATGGCCTGCAGCATTGTTTATGACATTGTCTGTGGCATTGTTTATAGCATTGTCTATGGCATGGTCTGTGGCATGGTCTGTGGCAGTGTCTGTGGCAGTGTCTGTGGCATTGTTTGTGGCCTTGTTTGTGGCATGGTCTGCAGCGCGTTGTATTGTCTCGTTGTATTTTTAAGCTGCTGTGTTTTGCGCAAGGCAGCTTATTCAGGGTAGCTTATTCAGGTCCGGTCTTTAATGAAGAAACCTCTGGTGCTCGGCAAATACCTCCTTTTGGAGCGGGTCAATATTGGCGGTATGGCCGAAGTTTTTATTGCTAAAACTTTTGGTGTAGGTGGTTTTGAGCAAATTCTTGCGGTTAAGAAGATATTGCCCACCATGGCTGAGGACGAGGAATTCATTAAGATGTTCTTTGATGAAGCGCGCATCAGCGTACAGCTGAACCACCCCAACATTGTCCACATTCATGACTTAAAAGGCAGTGATGAGACTTATTATATCGTCATGGAATATGTCTCCGGGAGAGACTTAAGAAGTGTCCTGGAGCGCTTTCGTCGTCGCAAAGAATACATGCCCATCCCCATGGCCGCCTATATTGCCACCAAAATGTGCGAGGGCCTGGACTATGCCCACCGAAAGCAGGATGTGCATGGGAATGACTTCAACATTGTCCACCGCGATGTTTCCCCTCAAAACATTTTGCTCAGCTATGAAGGCGCCGTCAAACTGATTGACTTTGGCATTGCGAAAACAGCCATTCGCTCTACGAAAACTGAAGTGGGGGTTATTAAAGGAAAATTCGGCTATATGAGCCCGGAGCAGGCCTATGGCTGGCCTGTAGATCGCCGCAGTGATGTTTTTGCGGCAGCCGTTATACTCTATGAGATGTTGACGGGCGAAAAGCTTTTTGTCGCGGAGAGCGATTCTTCTACCATTGACAAAGTCCGCCGTGTTGAATTTCGTCCCCCGCGCCAAGCCAATGCCAACATTCCTCTGGCTCTGGAAAAAATAATTTTGCGTGCCTTGGAGCGAGAGGTGGACGAGCGCTATCAGTGGGCCAACGAATTGCAGGAGGAGCTGGAGCCTTTTAGTTTTACGAATGAGGGCAAATTCTCAGAAAAACACCTTTCTTTCATATTGAAAGACATGTTTTCCGATGAATATTTGCGCGAAACCAACAAGCTCAAGCACTATGGCGGGCTGGGCGCGCCCGCGGCACTGGCTCTGGAAGAGCTACCCATGTATCCAGAGACGGCCGCCAACTACCGCAAGGGCAATGCCTCGCTCAAAACACCCTCCGGCCAAAAAAAAATCCCCAAGCCTGTGTTTGATCCAGACATGACGCAGATGGTTCCACCTGACGAGGTTTTAGAGTTTGGAGAGCCTTCTCGTGCTGAAGGAGAATATGACTATCATGCACAGCCTCAGGCCTATGACGACAGTTTAGCACCTTTGCCCGCACAGACTTTCTCCGGAGAAAGCCCGGCCCCCATTCAACTCCTGGACAACAAAGTTCCCGTTTATACGGGAGAAACCATGGTCGGCGGACAAGCCGTCGCCCCCGATATTACGGCAGAACGTCCAGCGGCTTTCCACACCCAAGCCCTCGCCGTCTCCATAACCAGCAAACTCCAAACACCCTTTGCTTCCGATGAAGACACGGGCGTTGGGCCTCCACCTTCCACGGCAAACTCACAGTATAAAGCATGGCTATGGTTGGGTGTGGTGGTGGCAGGCCTGGGCGGGCTCTGGGCCGTATTGTTTGTTTTTATAGGCACCTCGTCCGCCCAGGGACGCTTGGTGGTGATGCCTAACCCCGAGGGCATTCCCATAGAAATAACACTGAAAAACCTTGCCGATGAGCGCGAGCACCGTTTTGTGGTGAAAAACGAAACCATTCCCCTGCCTAAAGGCCTCTATAAAGTGGAAGCCCACTCCGCAGACAAAAACTACCGCGTGCGCCCAGGGAACCTCAGCACCCTGGAAATTTTCAAAAAGGAAGACTCTTTTATGAGAATTTCCTTGGAAGCCGTGGAAACAAAACCAGGCGGCATACAAGTGGCCGCCAACACAGGGGAAGAAAAAACAGAGCCCAAACAAACAGAAACCGAAACAACAAAAACCGAAACCACAAAAACCGAAACCACAAAAACCGAAACTACAAAAACCGAAACTACAAAAACCGAACCCACAGGCCCCAAAAAGGCAGACCCCCAAAAGGCAGAGCCCAAGTCAGTGCCAAAACCGCCCGTGCAAGAAACTTTTGTACTCCAGCTGGGAGGGGAGTTGCCTTCGGGCACCCAAGTCCTTTTGGGAAGCAGGCTGCAAGGGACGACCCCCGCATTGAAAAAACTGGTTTTGCCCATGAAAGGCGCTCATAAAATCAGCTTCCGCAAGTCAGGCTATGAGGTGCTCACCCAGAGCATTAACAATACGGCGCGTGAGGAAACCGTCTATTGGGATGTTGCCCTGGTGCCAAAACCAGTACAACAGCCAACACCCCCACGACCGCCGCCAGGGTCTAGCAAACGCGGCAAACTGGTGGTGACGAGCGTTCCCAATGGCGCCGACCTGTGGATCAATGGGAAGAAAACGGCTTTCCGCACCCCCATCGGCTTCGCTAACCCCATGTTGCTGCCGGAGGGGAAACATACCCTCATTTTGAAGGCGGGAGGAAAACAGTCCGAGCCCATAGCCTTTGAAATTAAGGCAGAGCACAGCAACAACCCCTTAAGCCTGCGCGCCATTCCCCTGGAATAAACCCCTTCAAGCGGAAACTTTGCCCATAGGCTGAGGCGCACGAAATAAACCTCAAGAGAAAGCACGCAGACAAAGCTTGGCTCCTGGGGAGTTGCTGAAATATTGTGTTGTGCAAGCTCTGTGGAAAATCCCCCCCCCCAAAAAAAATGCCCGCCCCCTCGGGCGGGCTTTAAAGCTGTGCTCCCCTATTCTTTGGCCATGGGGACGAAGCGAAACTGCTCCCCGGCTTTTTCCAGGCGGCCTATGCCGGGGTGGGGCAGGTGCATGCCGGCAACCCAAAAGCCCTCATCGGCTGCTTTTTTCATCCACTGAAGGCGCGTTGCTATGGCCACTTCAGGCTCAACATCAAAAAGGGGATAGGCCTTGGGGAAAGCCGTTTGCAGCTGAATGTTGTGGGCTAAATCTCCCCAAATAAGCAGCTTTTGGCCCTCGGACTCCAACATAAACGCCGTGTGCCCCGGCGTATGCCCGGGTGCGGGCATGGCCCGAAGGCCCGGAAACAACTCCTGCTCCGCATTAAAAGTTTTGAGTTTGTGGTTTAAGGTTTTGGCAAACAACAAAACACCTTGTTGGAGCTCAGCATAGCCTTCACGCTGCTCCTCGGGGCGAGAGTCCACAAGCTGAGGGTTGGTCCAAAACAGAAACTCCGTCTCGTGCACCCAAAGGGTGGCATTGGGGAAACGAGGCGCCTCACCCTCTATGAGGCCACCAAAATGGTCCCCATGCAAGTGCGTCAGCAACACCGCATCAATGGACTCCGGCGCAATGCCTCTTTCAGCCAAAGCCGAAACCACATGCCCCGCACCAGGCCCCATAAAAACGCCCGCCCCCGCATCCACGAGAATGCGGCTCTCTCCCCACTCAATAAAATAGGCGTTGAGAGAGGTGGGCAACTCCTCCTCCTCAATTTCAACCCCCAGGGCTTTCAGCTTTTCCTCTGAGGGAATGCCCTGAAACAGCGAAGGCTTAAGCCGCACCTCCCCGTCTGAAAGCGGCCATATTTTGGCTGTGCCCAAAGGCATATGGCCCTCAGCGTGGAGTTTTATGTCCGCCCTCGCCAAACCCCCTTTGGAGGCCGAAGCACAACCCAGGCCCAAGGCAATGCACAGGGCAAAGGCTGCCCCTATTTTTATACGCATGTTTTTTTCTCCATAGCAAAACCTGTTGTGAGTGTTAGCACCGTAGCAGCCGCCCCCCAAAAGCCAAGCGCTTTTGCACAACACAACCCTTTGTAGCCCAGGAGAGCTTATATACTTAACTCCCCTGAGGTGAAAAACGCCACCATGAGAAGAAAGCCGCCCTGGGGAAAGAGAGGCCGCAAAGGAGGAAAAATTGTCCTCCTGGGCTTTTGGTTTAGGCTGCGGCATATGCGCTGCGCTTTTCATCTGCTGCTTGCCTTGTTGAGTTGGGGGGCCTTTGGCGCAAAGGCCGAGGAAACCATACGCATTGCCATAAAAGAGAAGCAAGGGGCCCTGGTGGTGCAGGGAGAAAGGCTGTGGTTTGCTCCCTCACCCGCAGAAACGGAGGAGGAGCCCCGCTGGAAAGAGTTAAAAGGAGGGCTTGCACACTTCAGCCACCAGCGTGGAAAGCTGTGGCTCAACGCAAAGCCCATGGAAGCGCAAAGCCTCCTCTTGGGGGCCGGAAAAAAAAGCAGCGAGGTGGGGAGGCTGCCCCTGGTGCTCAGCGGCATGGCCTTGCGGGGGCAGGTAGAAATTTTTGCCAACAACCAAGGCTTGCTGGCCGTCAACATTTTGCCCCTGGAGGAGTATTTAATGGGGGTATTGGGAAAAGAGATGCCCAAAAGCTTCCCCATGGAAGCCCTCAAAGCCCAGGCTGTGGCGGCACGTACCTATGCTTTGCAAAAAAAACTGCAGCGCCTGGGCCATATACAGCACCTGGGCGCCTCCGTGCTGCACCAAGTATATGGCGGCCTTTCTGCCGAGGACGAAAAAACCCGCGAGGCCGTGCTGAAAACGCGCGGCCAGGTGTTGCTGTTTGGCATAGAGGCCATAGAGGCCTATTTCCACGCCTCCTGTGGCGGGCTGACAGAAACGGGCAAAGAGGCGCTGACGCGCGAGTTGCCCTATTTGCAGGCACGAGCCTGCCCTTGCCACAATACCAAAGCCGCCCGCTGGCAAGCCCACCTCAGCGAGGCCGAGCTGAAAAAAACCTTTGCCCTCGCCAACGGCCACCTGGCACCGGGCCTCACCAGCTCCACAGGGCGCTATAAAACCCTGCTGGTGGGCGGCAAAAGCATTCCAGCCGCAGAGTTTAGGCGGCGCCTGGGCACCACACGCATACGCAGCCTGAAATTCCGCATAACCAAGGAGAAGGGGGGCTATGCCCTCACAGGAGAGGGCTATGGCCACGGCGCCGGCATGTGCCAGTGGGGGGCCAAACGCCTGGCCGAAAGCGGAAAAACCCATGTGGAAATTTTGCAACACTATTATACGGGCAGCCAGCTGATGACTTTATATTAAGGCCTGGCCCTCAGAGCAGGGTGGCAAAGGTGGGCACAGGGGCGTTGCTTTATGGGCGGGAGGCGCATAGGTTGCCTGGAGCGCTTTGAGGTTGGAGCGCGCCTCAAGTGCACCCGCTATAGGGTTTTCCCGGAGAGAGTGGATGAGAAGCCTTTGGGTATATTGTTGTGTTGCCTTGCCCTTGCTGGGCCTTGCCTGCACGAGGCCGCTGAAAGTTTCTGCACCCGTGCAGATGAATGCCTCCGTGGATGGCGAGTTGTCCCTGCTGGAAAAAAATGAGGAGGGCTGTATATGGAAGCGCCTGCGCTTCCCCGGGTTTAAGGAGAGGGCCATTGCCCAATTCCCCGCCCCATGCCTGGGGGCGGATGTGGCTTGGAGCAAAAATTTGCAGCATGCGGTGGTTTCATTCAACCCGAGGTTTTTCTCCATGGACAGCAAGAGAGGCGAGGGCGAGGCTGAAAACATTGTGTTGAGGGCCTTTGAGGTGGAGCTGGCAACGGGAAAGGTTGTGGAGCTGCCCTCCACGCAGCACCTGCTCGGGGAGCTCATGTTTTTTGGCTGGAGCAACCAGGGCATTGTGGCCTTGTCTCTGGAGGTTTCCGGGGCGCTGGAGACAACCATGCTTGAGGCCATGGAAAGAGGAGAAAAAACCCTCAAGCTGAGTTGGGGTGAAGAAACGTTTTTGGTGGAGCTGCCAGAGAGGGAGCTAGAAGGCATAGAGGGAATGCCCTCACTGGCCCATGCTTGGCTGTTGCACCAAGGGGCTTGGAAGCGCATAGAGTCCAAGTGGACAACCACGGGGTGGGACTATGCCATGGGGGAAAAAGCCCTGGAAATATATGCAGAGCTTGGCCCCATAGCGCATGAGTTGCTCCATGTGCTGGGCTACCCCAGGGAGAAAGGGTTAAGGGATGCTGCCTTTGCCCCGTGGATGCCCGAAAATGTGGATGACGAGCGGGTAGGCTGGGAAAAACTCCCCACCCTCTATGGAAACCTCTACTCTTGGACAGTGGCAGGAGAGTTTGCTTATACCAGTGGCCTTCTCCTCTACCAGCCGAAGGAGAAAACCCTCTTTCCCCTCTCAGGGCTTGGCTTTGGCCTTGAAAACATTGTAGCCATATTCGCCCACAAGGCATGGCTCCTCGTGGCGGAGAAAAACACAGGGGCCTGGCCTCGCCTCTATAACCTCAAAAATGGAGAGTTAATTTGGGCCTCAGACAGCGCGCGCGCCGTTGTTTTTTGGCCTGATCAAAAACCTCTGGTTTTCAGGCCCAGCGAGCAATAAACCCGTTGCGCCAAACCAAGCCCAGCTTGAGCCATGCCGGCCTGTGGAAGGCCTGCCCGCACAGCCGTGCCTCCCGCTGTGTTAAGGCAAGAGAAAGGCGGTGTTGAGGAAAAAGAAAGCCAGGGGAATGGGGCTGGCCCTGGAGGTGGCAATATGCTCAGGGCATGGGCTTGGGCGTGGTTGCAGCGCCCGGTTTAGGCACTGTTTTAGGTGTTGGTTTAGGCGCTGTTTTGGGTGCTGTTTTGGCTGTTGTTTTGGCTGTTGTTTTGTTTGTGGGTTTAGGCGTTGTTTTGGGTGCGGGTGGAGGAGGAGGCAGGGCATAGGGGCAATGGGCGAAGGCTTTGGCCCAGGGTTTAGAGGGCAGAGGGAGTGGCGTGAGGGCTTTTAAGTTGTCCAGGGGGATGAGCACCTCAATGGGGCCCTGCGCATAGGCAGCAACCTCATAGGTGTTATAATAAAGCAGCAAGCCGCACTCGGTGAGGGCAAACTGCTCACTGAGGCGAAACTGTCCTTTTTCAAACCAATAGCCATGGGCCTCCCATTCCTCTTCTGCGCCCAGCTTTCGTGCTTTGCGGAATTCGGCTTCAGCCACCTTGAGGAGAGCCTCAGGCTCAGGTGCGAAGGCGGCCAAAGTCAGCGGTGTGTATGTCTCCTTATCCCAGGTGACAAATTGTTTTTGGCGGCTCTCATGGGCGCCGCCCTCGAAGGCCACAACCTCAAAGCTCAGCACCAGCCAGCGCTCGTCCTCGAAAAAATGGCTGGCTGTCAGCGTTCTCTCCCAGGGGGTTGGAGCATTTTGCAGCTCGGCCTCACACTCCTGCCGCTCATAGCGCTCCAACTCCTCTTGTGCCCAGGCTTCCGGCAGGGTGGAGGCACTGGTTTCGGCCTCCAATCCCCAGCGCAACCAGCGGTGCAGTTGTGTTTCCACGAGGGGCTTTAGCGCACTGGGGGCCTCAAGGAGTTGAAGGCTGTGTATTTGAATGCGGAAACTGCTTTTGCAGTGTTGGCTGTTTTTTTGGATGGCCACCTGCTCAAACCTGGTTTTGTTGGAGGAGGCTTTGGTATTTTTAGGCAGAGCCCTGGCCGTGGGGGCGGCGCCCCCAAGGAGCAGAGAGAGAGCCAACAGCAGCAGGCGCATGGGCGAGGGCTTGGGTGTAGGAAGCGGCTTAAGGGCTAACATGGCCTTGGCCTCAGCTTCAGGTGTTGAAGGGCCATTTCCGCGCGGGGCAGGTCGTCCGGGCTGTCCACGGCGACGCTGGAGAAGGCGCAGGGAATGCAGAGCAAAGAGAGGCCCATTTCCAAGGCGCGCAATTGCTCCAGGGCTTCACTTTGCTCCAGGAGGGAGGGGGGGTGTTGGGCCATGCGCAACAAGGCCGCTTTCCTATAGGCATAAAGGCCCATATGTGCCCAGCGTTGAGGAGGGGGTGCGGGAGGCTGCGCATAGGGTATAAGGGCGCGGGAAAAATAGAGGGCGCGGCCCCGGGAGGAGAAGGCAACTTTAACCACATTGGGGTTGGTGGCCTCCTCGGCTTGGAGAGGGCGCACCAGCGTGGCCATGTGGAAGCCCTCCTCAAAGTGCTGCACCAGGTGGCGCAAAGCCTCGGGAGGCAAGGCCGGCTCATCCCCCTGCACGTTAACCAGCAGCGTTTGCCTGGAGCAGGGAATTTGCTCCAGGGCCTGGGCAATGCGCTCTGTCCCCGTCAAACAGCTTGCCGAGGTAATAAGGGTTTTAGCCCCAAATTGCGCGGCGGCCTGGGCAATGCGCTGATCCTCCGTGGCTATATAAACCTCCTGAAAAATGCCACTCTCCTGGCAGCGCTGAAACACATGTTGCAGCATGGGCTTGCCCAAAAGCAGGGCCAGGGGTTTTCCGGGAAAGCGCCTGGAGGCAAAGCGAGCGGGTATAATGGCAATGGCAGGAGGCATAGGCATAAGGGGGCCTGAGGGGCCTGGTTTTAAAGTGCAGGGCAAATGCTACACTTAAAGCCTGCCCTGAGGCAGTTTTAAGTGCGTTGGCCCTGGCCCTTTGTGGAGCCCTTTTGTGCCCCGAGGGTGCCCCCCCTCCCCGGGGGCGGGCATTTTTTAAGCCCAGGGCGCGCAGAATGCACAGAAACGTGTGGCACAGAAAAAAAGAAGCTTGCAGCCCAAGGGGCCTCAAGCCAGAAAGCGCCTATGCATGTGTTGCACAACATTATAAAGGAGTATGCCTGGGGCTCCCACGTGGCTTTGCCTGCGTTTTTGGGGAGGGCCTCCCCCTCGGCAACTCCCCAGGCTGAGTTATGGGTAGGGGCCCACCCCCTAGGCAACTCTCAACTGTTATGTGGAGGCGAGTTAATGCCTCTGGGGGCCTATATTGCGCGCAGGCCCGAGGCTGTGGGCCCGGGGTGGCGCGGTTTGCCCTTTCTGCTGAAAGTGCTGGCCATACAAAAGCCCCTCTCTTTGCAAGCCCACCCCAACGCGGCGCAGGCCCGCCAAGGCCACCGCGAGGAGGAGGCCCTTCACCTGCCGCAGGAGGCGCGCAACTATAAGGATGCCAACCACAAGCCCGAGTTGCTGTGCGCACTAACACCCTTTGAGGCCCTGGTGGGCTTTGAGGCACCCGCGCGCTTGTTGCAGCTGTTTGAGGCCCTGGCCCTGCCCAGCTTGCAAGAGGCCGTGGCCCTGCTGCGCCAGGCAGACGAGGCCCTGGCCCTGCGCGGTTTTTTTGAGAGGCTTTTGCGTTGGCCAAAGGCCCAGCGCCCCGCCTTGCTGGCCCAGGCGCGCTTGGGGCTTTTGCGCATGGCCGAGGCAGCAGAGGCTGGTGCAGAAGCTGGTGCAGAGGGTGTTAAGGCAGGAGGTGCTGCTTTTGCACAGAAGGCGGCCCTGGCTTTGCGTTTGCTGGGGGAATACCCGGAGGACATGGGCATATTGGGGAGTTTATGCCTCAACCTTATATGTTTGGAGCCCCTGGAGGCCCTCTATATACCGGCGGGGTGTTTGCATGCCTATACACGCGGCATGGGCGTAGAAATTATGGCCAACTCGGACAATGTATTGCGTGGAGGCCTCAGCCCCAAGCGGGTGGACATAGAGGCGCTGTTGTCCGTGCTGTGTTTTGAGCGTTTTATACCCCATATACAGAAGGCTTTGCCTCAGGCCGGGGAGGAGCATGTATTTGAGGCGCCGGTGTCCGAGTTTTGCCTCTCCTTGCTGAGGGTGTCTCCTTCTGCGCCCTGTGCGCCCCGGCGTTGTGGAGCGGAGCTGTTGTTGGTTGTGGAGGGGGAGTTGGCCGCGCAGGGCCCCGAGGGGGTATTGCGCCTTGGCCGTGGGCACGCTGCCTTTGTGGCGGCGGATGAGGGCCCTTATATACTCATGGGAGAGGGGCTTGTGGCGCGTGCGCAGGTGGGGGCGCCTTCTCATAGTGGCAAATAATTTGAGTGTTAATGCCGCCGCGCACAAACCAATGGCCCTCAATGGTGGCTTTGTGCGGAGAGAGGGTTTGCACCAGGTGGTCGAGAATGCGGT
>Ga0099364_10000476_pt1 | contig 67502 bp, 54 predicted proteins | sample TergutTh196P3_FD_73070 | JGI IMG/M metagenome (GOLD analysis project Ga0099364, IMG submission 73070) | Microcerotermes parvus P3 segment gut microbial communities from Pointe-Noire, Republic of the Congo - Th196 P3 | ecosystem: Host-associated > Arthropoda: Insects > Digestive system > Gut ... | reverse complement strand
TATCGGCGGGATGGCGGAGAGGCTATGGCAATTCTTCTGCATGACCGCCTAACCCAAAGAGGTTATACAGTTTTTCTTGATATAGAGAATCTGAACTCAGGCGGTTTTAACACAAAATTATTTGATATAATCGACAACTGTAAAGATTTTTTGCTGATTTGTTCAAAGGACAGTCTTGAGCGTTGCAATAACGATGACGACTGGGTGCGTTTGGAAATTGTTCACGCATTAAGTAAAAACAAGAATATTGTTCCCGTGATGCTGCGAAATTTTGAATTTCCCGAAGAGCTACCCGCAGATATTGAAGCAATTCGTTTGCAAAACGGTGTAAACGCAAACAATCACGAGTATTTTGATGCGGCAGTTGACAGGTTAGCGGAAAAATTCTTGAAATCTACACCGTTTTTGAGCGTTCCTGAAATGTCGGAAAAGCTTCGAGAGCTTATAGTTAATCAAAGCGTTTCTGACAGACAGAAAAACCCGAAAAGACGTAAAACTAAAATTGCAGGGGCGATTTTTGTTGTTTGCATTATTGCTTTGCTTGTTATTGCTATTAAGATTTTTTATGTTCCCAAAGAAGAAACGGCGGAAATTATGATTTTCAACAACACAGAGGATTCTATTCAGAGTATTTATATAAAACGCTCTGACTTAATTGACTGGGGAGAAAATATTGTCAACGGAAATCCGCTTATACCCGGCGAAAACGCAATTGTCATTATTCCGCTCAAAGAAACCGAGCTAATTTACACTTGGGATATGCAGTGTATATTTCAGCTTGACGAAATAAATCGTACTTACAAGCTTGAATCGTTTTCTTTGTATGAGATTGAAAGCATTGAAATATACATGGACGAAAACGGCGAATTGGAGCGAGCCTTTCACCGTTTTGCAGTGGAGAAATAGGAGGTTGGAATGTTTTTATTTGATTTGAAAGAAGCTTGATTTCAAGGTTATTATGAGCAAAACGAAAAAACAGTTGTATTTCCATTTGTTTATGTTATAATATATTTATTTGTAACAAAAAGTTACAAAATTTAGGAGGATGAAATGTCAGCATATACGTATTATGAGGCTATACGTAAGGAGTATACCGATTATGAAGAAACTCATCTAAGCGATAAAGAATTAGCAGCCCTTATTAACAATTGTCAATCTATTTTTCGGGCTAATTGTGGAGAACTCAGGCGTTTAAGTCGTCGAAAAGCGCTTGGTGCTTACAGAAGTTTTTTATCAAAAGGTAAAAATGCGGTAGTTACTTGCGGTAAATATATTTATGCTGACAATAGCGGTAAAAATCCGAATATCGCAATGGCTGAACAATACAATTATTTTGGAAATAACGCTATTTATCATTATATACCTTATACTCCGCTCGAACAAATAGCTTATGGCTTTCTCCATGCTTTTATTTTTGACAATAAAACAGTTTTTATTGAAAAACCACACGGTTATGCATACGATATAAAAGGTAAGGATTTTGTTCACGGCGAAGGTATTTTATATAGAAATAATGAAGAGGTAGCAACACTAATTGAAGAGTGGACACAGGCATATGACGATGAATTTTCAGTTAAGGGTAATTTTCGTGAAGAAATGTATGAAACTATACGTCGTGCAAACGACTCTGTGTGGCAAGACCCGATAAATTGTTTTAATACCGAAGATGAATTTACTGAGTTTGCATTGCAAAGTATTAAAAATGCTAAAGCTATTGATACAGAGGTAGCTTAGTGTATGCCCAAATTGATGATTATACCTACGAAAAAAGCTTTTATAAAATTATTGCGGTTGCGTAATTCACAAAATAAAAATGATAAACAAACTTTCAAAGATTTTTGGAAAGACAAATTTTGTCCACAATTTAATGATCGTAAAATTATATATCCGGAAAATTTTATGAAAGAATTTCATAAAAACACGGCGTATCAATATGTTGGAACTACATTTGAAATGAGACTGCAAATTTCAGGGCTATACTGTGTGCCTTTGGATTTTTTGATAGAGTTTGTTGGATGTTTTTCTGAAAACAAGAATATTATTTTATTAAATGAAGACAAACATGAGCCTGCTCTTTTGAAATCAATATGTTGGTTAGTTAAGGTATTAAGTTCAAATGATATAATACATTTAGAGAATACAGCCTTTAGTATGATATTAAAGGCTTGTAGAGGTAGAACTTGTATTGTAGCAGGGCTTGATAATGAAAAAGATACTGCTATTATAAAAGAAATTAACAAACTTGGTTTACCTTTTGAGTCTGTGTCATAGTAATACCCGATTCACAATTTCAACTAAGAGAGTCTTAATGGCTCTCTTTTTTGTTATAAAATATTTTGCAATCTTTTTCATAATAGCCTTGACTTTAGGCTTATCTTGACTTATAATAGCCCTGTTGGACACTTTGGTATCCGCAAAATAATTTACAAACAAAAAATTGAAGGGAGATTAAGAAAATGGATTTAGGAGCTATGTTTAATTCGGCACAAGTAACCCTCGAAAAATGGGGGGGCGCACTTTTGACTGTCATCGGCGTTGTTCTGTTAATCTGGATGGGCATACTTATTGCTATGAAGTTCTTCAAAAAAGGACAAGACCAGACTTCGGTTGTTCTTATTGTAATAGGGCTTTTGGTTGGCGGGGCTTTCGTAGCAGGCGGTATGGGCGTAATCACAAACCTATCTGATGTAGGTCAGTCTACTATCAACACGCTTATTGGTGCCGACTAATCAATAGAGTTTGTGTAAACCCCATGAAAAACATTCAACAAAAGGTGAATTTATGAAAGAGATTGTTGCACGGTTAAAACTCGGCCCTCATTACAAAATGGAACGCTTTGCGATTACGTTTATTCTTCTCATATCATGTCTTTGTGTATTGACAGGAATTGCGTATGCAAGAGAGCTTGACCGCAGAAAGGTTCATTTGAACAACGAGCCGATATTAACCGAGAAATTTATGTTAAGCTTATCAGAAGTAAAAGGCACGGTTGTTGATGTATATGGTAATAATGACGGCACTGTAGCCCTTATGTTGCTTCGTTTTGATAATATGTCACAAATCAGTGCCAACGCTCAAAATTGGCGTATGTATTATTCTGCATTAAACGAAAAACGACTCAACAATCCTGACGGCATAATCTATGTGTTCGGAAACACAGGTTATGTAGGGCTGTTATTCTCAGACCCTGAAGGCTTTCAAGTGCAGGTGTCGGACATTATTCTTCAACACACCAGCAATCTTGTGTCGCAAGCTGCTTCAAGCGCTCCTGAAGCAGATGCTTTTGAGAAATTCGATATGGCACAGCTTTGGGTGAATCTCGGAGCTTCTGATGTGAAATATTTACAGCCCCTTGATGATTTAGACAATCTCAACATTTACAGTTTTCTCTCGTTAACTATTTATGCCGAAGACGAAGAATTGTTGCGAGAGAAAGCTGAAGAACATTTATCAACTATGGCTCAATCACTTGCCGCAATGGACGAGCTTGTTGACAGGCTCAGGAGAAAGAATGTTGTGATACCTGAGTTTCCGATGTATGTCGGAGGTGTTGCGACTACAGATGGCGACGGAGGTCTTTATATAAAATTTGCCGATATTATGCCCGGCGGTTATGACTATGATTGGCGCAACACATCTTTGAAAGACGGTTACGCACGTTTGGTGGTGCATGAAGATAATACATTGCGTGAGCATATGCTGTATATGACAAATGAACGAGCAATTGTATCTACGTCGATAGCAGTCAGTAATTATAATTGGTATTTTGAAGATGGTACGTTTTTACCATTAAGACATGAAGGCGACGGGCCGTTATTAGACTTTGAAGAAGAAGCCCGTGCCGATATAAACGCTTTAACACAGGAATGGCGTTCGTTTTACAATGCACGTTATCAGTATCAGGTAAACGTCTTGCAAGGGCTTTTGTCGCTGGAAGAAAATTTAATGGTACAGCGTGTTAATTTCAGTGTTAATGACGATGAAAAAGTAATAGTTTTGTACGAACAAAAATAGTCAAACTATTTGCTGATATAAGGAGTTTTTTGCTATGGCTGTGAATGGCGCAAGCGAAACTTTTAAAGATGAAGAAGTAAAAGAGATGGCAAAGCAGGAGCAGAAAAAGAAGCTCACTGCTGCTGCCGTTCATGCCGGTGTTGCTGTAGGTAAGGGGCTTGCGGGTGACGGAAAAGGCGCGGCACAAAGTGGTATGAAAGCCGCCGGTGATTTGAAATCCGCAGGCGATAAAGAACAGCTTGAGAAAAATGCCGAACAAAAATTTGATTCAGGTGAGCGTAACACTGATGACAGCTCTGATGCTGTAGCCGAAGGCGTTAAAGAAGCAGGTGCTGATGAAGCCAAAAGCATGGCTTCGGGTGGTGCAGGCGGAGCAACAGGCGGTGCTGTCGCAGATGGTGCAGGTGATGCTGCCGGTGGTGCTGCTCCCGCGCCCGGCGGTGGGGGTGCTCCGGGTGGCGTTCCGGGTGGTGCCGGTTCTGAGAATGACAATACGGACATTGACGGAGAGCCCGAGGACGATAAAAAAGGTGGAGCATTAAAGGCAGGTATGACCTTAAATGCTTTAGCTACGGTACCTGCTATTGCAGGAGCTATAGCTAAAATGGCTAAATTAGCAAAACTTATGCAGGTTATAAGAGACGCAATATCCCAAGCCGTCAGCAATATTTTTGGTTTAGCGGCAAATATTGCCGGTGCTGTTGCAAACGCTCTTGTTTTTGTCGGTATAACTATTGGTGTTTTAATGGGTGCTGCCGCAAGTGATGCAACTGTTATGCGAGATAATTTGCGTTATACAGATTGTCACGAAAGAACAAACTTTATGTTTTCGACAACTGAAGGAGATAATTCTGAAGCAGGAGTAGTAGCTGTAGTTTCTGCTTTATATTCTGTTCTTGCTGCTGAGGGAGCTTCTCCTGCTGAAGTAGCGGGTATACTTGGTAATTTTCAAGCTGAATCAGGTATAGACCCATATGCTGTAGAAGGGATTTATGATGAGCCTTGGACAATTGGTGATCAAAAGGAAACAGCGTGGAGTCGAGATTTTTACGTACCTTTATATAATTGGGATTATTATTACAACACATATAACCCTAGACAACACAGCAAACCCTGTGATGCAGTAAATGAAGACGGTAGTAAAACATGTGATTCTGATCGTTATACAGCTTGCAGTGATCTTTTTTGTTATTTGTGTACCCACAGTATGATTAGTAATTGCCCAAATAAAAGAACTATACCCGGTTGTAGAGTTGGTGCATTTAATTGCCCAAGTGCCAAATGTGCAATAACAGCCGAAAATGCGGGTGGATGTTGTTATCAGGTGACTCGTGAGGGAGTACCGTGTTTATGTTATGGCCCTTGTGATATTTGTCAGTTCAGGGGTGGTATAGGTCTTGGTCAATGGACACAAGGTCGTAACGAAGCTTTACGAAGGTTTGCTGAAGCAAATTCTGTCTATTGGTATGACTATCATGTTCAAATTGCATTTTTGATATATGAAGATGAGACAAATTTTATGACTGAATATATTGGGTCAGGTATGAGTGTAGAAGAAGCTACGGATTGGTTTTATACTAATTGGGAACGACCTAAAAGTTCTGAAAACCCTGATACAGCACAGTCTGCGCTTGCCGCAAGAACAGCTTTAGCAACTGAATGGTTTGTTAAACTTGAATCTATGCTTGTTAATTATGAATATGCTAAAGGCGTTCTTGCTCTTGCGGAAAGAAATACGTCAATAGCTCGCAGGTCAATTATGGACAATTGGGCAAAAGATTGTGGCGAGTTAATGTTTAATATTGATGGAAGCACTATGGCTAAGATGGCATCATCTTATGCACACTCATCAATGGAGGAAGCTGTTGGTAATGATGGTACGCCTATATTCAAAGCCGTTGCCAATATGGTACATGGACAAATTGTAACATATCAGGCTTGTGATATTGCAGTAAGTACAGCAATCAGATGGTCAGGTGCTGATGTTAAATTTCCTACACACAGCGTAACAGCTCAATATAAATATATGAATCGTGGTGAAGGACGCTATAAATGGAATCGTATGGGTTTAATGGACAGTTTGTTGCTTACAGGTCATTTGTGGCCGGGCGATATTATTCTTGGTACAACATTTGAGCTTGCACATACAGGACATGTTGAGATGTATGTGGGACGAGATGCAGTACAAAGGTATCATCCTAAAGCAGACAGTGGTATGGTAATGGTGGGGGGGAGTCTCGGAACTGAAAGCCGTCAGGGACGTTCTCCGGCTATTAAGGGTGTGTTGAGCGGTAATTATAGGGTTTATCGTCTTGCATATTATGGCCCTGTTCATTTAGGTACTTATAGCCGACGTGGTAAGGAAAGCGTTGGCCCTTGGTCTTGGTATAATTATTCTGTATTTGAAGATAGCGCGATAGCAGATGGGGATGATAGACCAAGAAGCGAAATAAAAGGCATTTCTTTGCCTGATGAGTTTGTACAATGGAATAGCAATTTTAATTGGCAATTTAGTTGGAAAGGTTGTGCTGATGAATTTCCGATTCCTGAAGGGACACATTACGACATACTCGCTCTTTGGGATGAAATCCGAGATGGCGTTAGTGGTAATAAGGATGATAAAAACAGAAGAAATATACCTGACTTAGTAAAGGATTATACTGATTATCCGGAAAACTTTGGGGAGTGGGATTTGATTGATGCAATAAATTGGGTTAGGGATCTTGAAGAAAGGCTCAGAGCAATAGAACAAGCAACACGAGTGCCATAGCAATATCTCAAACAAATGCAGAAAGGCTGACATACGACATATGCTGAATAAAAAGCTTCAACTTATTTTAACAATTGTGTTCTTAACAATATCTTTGCTTTTGATCTATCACATAACCGAGACATCAAGACAGGTAAAAGATATTAACAATATGACTGATGCAATAGACACAGAGCTTCGTAACGTATGGACAGAGGTAATATCCGCACACACCCCGTTGCCGCTTTCGAATCTTGAGCTTCAGCGCACAGAAAACGCTTTAAGCAAAGCTATAGAGATCGGAGAGCTTGTAACAGATATTCAAAACACAGTTTTGCAAGAAGATGATATGGACACCGTAGAGCGCATAACAGAACCGTTGCGTTATTACTTCACAGGTGAGCTGCTTATTGAAGATTGGTTTTACGCTCCCGGCGGAGGTGCTTATTGGCAGTTTTACGCATATGCTGACGAAACAGCTATGATCATACCGTCAGTATGGGTTTTGTGGTCTGATGAAGGTAATTTAGTTGTTTTGGTTCGGAGTCAATATGATGTTTTATTAGAATCATTTACGAATACTTCTATACATATAACGGGTCATGCTTATGATTTTTGGGAGGACGATGCGTTCTATAATGAATCAGATTTTTTACCTGATTAGAAAGAGAGTTATGACATTGGAGAAAACAGAGAAAAAAGACAAAATAATTAACATATTTTTCACGCTATCTATTGTTTTATTGATTTTTACAGCGTTTTTTGTGATTTTGGCTGAGTTTAGTTTGCGGTCGGCGAAGAGTGATTTGGTTGATATAGAGTTTGAAGCCGTTGAAATGTCGTCAATGCTTGAGTCAGCAGGTGTTTCAATATCAGAGTTTACAGGGACAGGCAACGTATCAGAAAGCCGTTTTCAGTCGGATTTTGATTTGGCTTTTAATTATTTCCGACCGGCGTTCTCATGGCGCAATGGTAAAGAGTATGACGAATCACGAGCGTTTTACTTAAATGACATGGATGCTGATAGTAGATTTTTATCTGTGTTTATGCCTGAGAACACACGAGTTTACAACCCCGAAGCAGGTATAAACATAAATTTCATTGACATGGAGAAGCTAAATTCTAATTTCGAGAGCTTTACACAGTATTTAATAAGCGAAAGTGATAACACACGAACATATCTTGTTGTTGTGAGAATAAGCTCTATGTCAACAGTCAGTTCACGAACAGGGAGAGCATCGGGTAACGCCTTTCTTAAATACTCAATCGACGGAGAAAGACGTATTTATAATATAGACGGTTGGATAGAGATTTATTCCGGCTGAAGAAAGATGAGGTAAACGATAATGAATTGCGAAAAAGAAAAGAATGTAGTGCTGTATAAACAGTGTACCACTGACGACAGACAGGGTTTAATAGAATTACAGAAAAAGGTGAATTTTACCCCTGTTGAGAGCAAAGATATTAAAGCTCTTTTGGAACAAAAAGATATATATTTCATATGTGCAAAACGAACAGACGGAATATGTGCTTATGCTTTTACAATTTTTAATAACAAAGTGAAATATGTACAGCCGTATTTTGATAATAAGAGAGTAGCAGTCTTTGATACAATGGTGTCTTTGCCTGAGTATCACAACAGTAATTTGCAGCAAAAGCTTCTTGAAATCTCTTGTGAGGAAGCCGTGCGGAGAGACTATAGCATTATAGCCGCTTTGATTTCTCCTGATGATTTTTACGGCATAAACAATTTTATTACCAATGGTTTCAAGATTAAGACTATTGTATGTTATGACGACAAAAGCTATTACATCATGTATAAAGACTTAATGCTTTGCACGAACAAAGACGGGATGATTTTATGCTCTACATCGACAGCAACGGTTTGTACCGTTATGCCGATAGCAAATTAAAAATAGTGCTAAAATTATTAAAACAGCCTTGACTTTAGGCTTATCTTGAAGTACAATAGCCCTATCAGACATTAAAAGTGTTCGGTAGGGCTAAATTTTTTTCAGAAAGTTGGTAATTAAATGGAGTCAGTCTCAAAATTGCGAATTGTTACACCTGATGAAGTGTCAGACGATTCAAGCTCTGACAAAATAATGACCCGTGTCATAGTCGTGCTGCGCTATATTATTCGGGCAGCAGGGCTGTGTTTTGCGTCTATGTTTGTTATTATACTTGCACTTCAAATGCTGATGATGATATATGGTATGCTTGCCATGTTTTTATCTATTGGCGAAGATTCCGGTTTATTTATATATATGGTTTGGGGCTTGTTAGCGTTTTTTATAACAAGCTTAATGATATATTTGACAATTTTAATTTTGCGTAAAATTACAAAGAAGATATTCAAAAACAACAATGTAAAGGAGAAAAAAGTATGAGAGCATACGCACTTAACAGTAACGAACCACAGGCGTACCTGATGAAGCTGTCAGGTAAAGAACTTGAGCAATTCAAGGTAAGAGCCGCTCTGTATGTTGAACCGGCAGGCGACTTTATACCCCATTATCAGTATGAGGACAATTGCAGACCGGGATTGCTTATTCCGGGCACAGTAAGAAATCTTCGCGGCGATTTTGGCATGGGTATCAGCGATATAGATCTCAGCAGACCGTATAACGTATTACTCGACTATACGCTGAGTGACACAGAGATTGCAAACCTTGCGGAAAAGGGTTTCTTTAATTCAGTATATCCGTTTCGCTTTGTAGAGTCCGAACCAATTGCCGTTGTGTATGAAATGTCTGTTACAAGATATGTCGGAGACAATAAGATGCCCGTTCTCATCATAGAAGCGACTAACAGCAATCTGATTCAATGTGACACGAACGAAATGCTTACGGATATAACGCCGTATTTTGCCAAGATGCCGAAAGTAGTACAGCCGCAACAGCAGGATGATTTTTTCTTTGATTATGCTGCCGAAAGAGAGCGCATAGCGGAAATAATCATACCCGAACCCGAAGAACAGCTCACCAAGCCTAATGCGGCATTAAAACAAATGATGGAAGCCGTGGAAGAACTCATAGCAAAGCCCGTTACTAAACCCGATCACTGGGTTGATGAAGAGCCTGAACTGAGCGATGCTGTATCTGATTATGAAAAAGAAGCTATGCAGGGGTCTGTAGACACACCTGATGCAACCAATGAACCCGTTGTGACAGAAGCTTTACCGCAATCCGACGTAACACAGGATGATTTTGATTTTGACGATTTTGATGATGATATTCCCGAAGTTAGGGAAAATACTTCAGGTAATTCTGCTGAATTAGATGTTTAAGAAATAATTACGAAAGAGTTTTAGAAATGCTTTTGGAACAAGCCATTGTAATAGTAAATGAATATACGGTTAAAAGCCCTGAAACAGGTAAAGGCTCTCGTGGCTCAACACCGGGCAATTATATTCTCGGTTATATGGCGAGGAAAGGCTCTGTTGAGGATTTAACGCCCGTGCGTTTTGACGCAGAGGACTATGTTCTTCGTTATTCTGCCCGTAAGGACGCTACAGAGCGTGTCAGCTCTCCTATGGCACTCAAACCTGAACTCAGAAAGATTCAAGGGCGCGGCGGTATTGCTTTCTCGGCAGGTGATGTTTCATTATCCGACAGAAAGCTCCGTGACATAACAAACGATATTCAAACACAGTACGATAAAGGTAAGACTATTATGAAAACAGTATTGTCATTTGATACTGAGTATCTGCGTGAGATGGGTGTTGTTGATAAAGATTTTGATTATACAGGCAGAGGGTGTTTCAGGGGTCAGATAGACCAGATGAAACTGAGGCTCGGCATAATGAACGGTATGCGCTCTTTGGGTGGTCTGTATGATGATTTGAATTATGTGGGTGTTGTACAGGTTGATACAGGTCATGTGCATTGCCATCTTACAATGGTCGATAAAGGTGTCGGACGTATTGTTCGAATGAGTGATGAGAATGATTTTCAGGCAGGTACTCAGAAAGGCAAATTATCAAAGAACGCAAAGACAAGAATAAGACGTGGTGTAGATAATTTCTTATTATCCCGCAATGTGCAGAACACTAAACATTATTGTAATGATGTAACAAAGGACAGAGCTAATGTTAAAGCGTTTGTCAAGAAATGCGCTTATGCTGAAATCGGTAAACGCGGTGGTTTACAAACTATTATGGCACTTTTGCCGGACGACAGGCGTGATTGGAGAGCAAGTAAGAACTCTGCGCCAATGCGTAACGCAAACGCAGCGGCAAGGTCTTATGTGGAAGATGTATTCAAAGAGCCCGACAGCGGCTATGATGCGGCCATAACAGAGATACGCACTTATTGGGATAACAGAGCCAAGAAAGAGAAAATCACAGACGGACAATACCGAAAGGCTATCGAACGGGACAGGAAGGTTTTGGTTGACGGTTGTGTTAATAAGCTGTACTCAGTTCTGAAAGAGATTCCCAAGCATGAGTTTCGTGTCAGAACGTCTGCGTTAGATGCTGCTACCGTTGATTTTGAAACATTAAAAGAATCAAAGCGCGATGACCCCATGCTTGAATTTGCGTTTCATTTGCGGACGTATGGTGGTCGTCTTAATCATCATAAGGACGAAGTAACGAAGTATGCCGAAGCTGTAGAAAGTTTTGACAAACAAGAAGAAGAGCATGGCGTTGACCCGTCAGCTCTTGTTTTGCGTGAGTTTTACAAAGAAGAGGAAGAGTATAACAGAAAACTCATGGCAAAGTATCAGAGGTTTTTAAGATTCATGCCGCCGCCCGTGTGGCTTGTCGGAGAGCTTGCAAATCTTAAAAGCGAAAAAGATAAGCTGAAAGCGTTAGAGGGGCTTATAGCAGATGAAGATTTATCGAGTTATAACAGCCATGAAGCTGAAGCTATAGGTTTAGAACGGTATGGCATTGTCGGTGGCGGGCTTATACCTGATTCCCGCCCTGTGTTGGATATCCGTGCATATTCACAAAAACTCCAAACTGAAGAGCATGAGAATCAATTGGTTGACAGATTATCGTTTGAGGGTTTTGTTCTTGAGGGTGATAATGCAAGACGCGGTGAAAGCTTTGATTTTGAAGAAGTCAAAGGTCTTGATTTGCATCATCTTGAGTATGATTTTACGTTCGATGTTGAAGTCCCGCAAAAGCATATTGATTTATTCGCAGAACAAGCTAACAGACGGTACACAGCCTTAGACAGAGCCGCAGAATATCTTGTCAGCACGGGACAGAGCGAACAGCTCAAGGAGTTTCCGCTAAAAGATGTCGAGGTTATGAAAGCTATGGCTGACAGACTTACAGGCGACCCCATGCTGTTGTCGCAGTCGCGTGACATAGCGTTGCAAGCCGAAGCTTCAACTGTCACGCTTGATGAATCGTATGACACTCAGGTAAAAGAAATCATTGTAGCTTCTCTGAAAAATGAGATTGTAGAGGTTTAATTTATGGAAAATGAGAAAAAAGGTAAAAAGATTTCGGTTTGGCTTACGCAGCCTAAGTTTAACGAAGTTTCAAAATACGCTGATGATATGGGCTTAAAGCTCAGTTCAATGGGCGCGTTCTTTATCGGGTTAGGACTTATGACTTATAAGGCCGATATGCACAAGTTTGACGGATTACTAAAAAAGGTTGAGGTAGATTGATGGCTGAAATAAAGACAAATAATAAATTAGGGTCAGAGTTTACTTCAACCCCGTTTTTAGCAGAGTATACTACATTTGTTAAAAAGCCTGTGCGCGACATTATAGGTCGTGAGAAAGAATTAAAGCGTATACAAGCCGCTCTGTGTCGTCCTGAGGTAAGCAACGTGATTCTGCTTGCCCCGGCAGGCACAGGCAAAACTATGCTCGTACAGGGCTCTATGATGCAGGATACGAACAGATTGTACTTAGAGGTTGACCTTGCACGCATGATTAGCGATATAACTGATGCAAATCAGATGGCAGCAAGGCTGAAATCATTATTTGACGAAATAACAATTTTCAGAAAAGAAAAAGGTAAAGAAATTGTCTTATTTATAGATGAGTTTCATCAGGTTGTTCAACTTTCTGATGCCGCTGTTGAAGCGTTGAAGCCTTTGCTTGCTGATTCAGGTACACGCGGAATTAAAGTTATAGCCGCTACAACGTATGTCGAATTTGATATACATATAAAGCCGAATCAACCGCTTGTCGAACGCTTGTATCGTATTAACGTACAAGAGACCGATAAGGACACAACTGTCAAGATTCTTAAAGAAATGGCGATGAAATACAATGTTTCCCATTTGTTCTATAATGATGTTCTGTTTGAAAATATATATGATTATACCAACAGATATGTTCCCGCTAATTCTCAGCCTCGTAAATCAATATTAGTTTTAGATGCAATGCTTGGTTGGTATAACAGTACGGGCTGTCAGATGAATCAAAAGCTTCTCGCCGATGTTATTTATGAATCAGAGGGGGTAAGGGTTTCGATAAGCGTTGACGGCTCTAAAATACGTGCAGCATTAGATGAGGCTGTATATGCTCAGAGATGGGCAACATTGGCTATTGAAAAACGTCTACAGGTTGCGGTTGCAGGATTAAACGACCATACAAAGCCTATGACAACGCTTCTTTTTTCAGGCTCAACAGGTACGGGCAAAACAGAAATGTGTAAAGCGATGGCAAACGTACTATTTCAAACACACCGAGCGCTTGTCAGATTTGATATGACCGAGTATTCACAACCTACTTCACTTGAGCGTTTTCGTGAGAAGTTGACAGCTGAAATTTGGAAACGTCCGTATTGTGTTTTGCTTTTTGATGAAATTGAAAAGGCGTGCGGAGATGTAACCCGAATTTTACTGCAAGTGCTTGACGACGGACGGCTTATAGACCGTTTTGAGCGAGAGGTCAGTTTTACGAATTGTTACATAGTTCTTACTACGAATAGTGCATCCGAAGTCTATAAACAAATTGCCGCATATAGCGTGGATGACGAAGGCGCGGGTCAGCATTTGAAAGAGTATTTCAAGCTCATTCGAAAGTCATTGCTCGGCGAGGGCAGTAACAGATTTCCGCCGGAGCTGCTTAACCGCATTGATTCAATTGTACCGTTTCAGCCTTTGTCACAAAATACATTGCGGCGTGTTGCTGTTAAGCATTTGAAGCAATTGAGAGACCGTATCAGACATGCTCACGGTATTAAGCTGTATTACATTGATAATGACAAGGATTCGCGTTCTGTACCTGATTATATTATCAAAGAAGAAGCTGACACATCGACTGATGCAGGTGGCGCAAGAGGTGTTATACGACGTATTAACGACGAAATTACATCTGAGGTTTCAAAATTTATCAACGAGAACCCGGAGGTAAAACGCATCGGGTGTTTTGTGCAAGGTGCAGTCGCTTATATGGATAAGAACAGACGTGTAAGCAATGCACATATCGTCGTCAAAGAAGCTCCGAAGCCGACGGGAAATAATATATCGGCAGGTTGATATATTTGCCGCGTTTGCCATTCAAATGGCGTGGATATAAAAAAAGAAATTGACAAACAAATGAGAGGAGATAAAAAATGGGTTTATTAAAGAAGAAACCCCCTGCGGATGCAGAAAAAGAAGCAGAAGAAGTAGCAGTCAAGAAAAGTAATAAAAAAGCCAAGAATCGGATTGTCGTTAAATTCAGGGAAACGGCTTGGGATGCTGTTCAAAAGGATTTGATTGACGGAAACTACGGGTTTTATGACGGTGTGGACTATTTTGCGGTTATGCTTACAGAGGAAATATTACAGCAAGTGCCACCTAAAGATGAAATTCTCGGTAGTTTAATTACTCTTGTGAACAGAGGCGAAATCAAAGCCTTGATTACACCCGAAACAAAGGAAAACGATTATATTGTTCTTTTGTTAGATAGAGTTTCCATTGGGTTGCTTGAAGAGCATCCATTCGTATGGGAAAGCATGATGGAGGTTATCAAAATCGGAAATGACGGAGAGTTATCTCCAATGGACAATAAGACTACATTGTCTGAGCTTTTGGATATAGCCGAAAGAAAAGGACTTATGAACACTAAAGCTCAACCGGAAAACACTGCCGATGTTGATTCTGACAATGAGTCTGACGATGACGAAGCAAATTTTGAGGGGAAGTTTGTTGAAGATTTTCCCGAAGATATGTATGAAGAGCCTGATGAAGGTATGTACGACGACGATGACGACTATGTATCTAATGACGGTTATAATTATGACGATGATGATGAGGTAGCCCTTGATGATATTGCAATGTCAGAGCCTTTATCAAACGATGTTCCCGAACGGGACATGAGCGAAGATGATTATATGGACGACGACGATGATGACAATTATGATTCTAAGTTCGAGAAAGAATTAGCTGAGTTTGACATAGTTGATTCGGTTAATAATGACGAGCTTGATGAGTTTAACAATAATGATGTCGTAGAAGCTCCGTCAATTCCCGAACCCACGCAGGAAGCCGTTGAAGAAATCGTAACGCGTGTATTTTCTCAGGGAGATTTGAACTTAGCAGTTGATGCATGGCAGTTTGATGCTCAGTTCCCACGTATGGAGTTTGTTCCGTTCCATGAATCAAGAGTTCCCGTAAAAGGTAGCGACGGTTATCTTGAAGCACATTTGAATTATATGTCGGCACAAGCTAATGCCGGTCTGAGAACTTATCATGCTTCAAATATACGGTCTTTGCGTGAAAAATATATTGGTTTAATGTCAGACAGTTGTGCTTATATCATAAGTCGGTTAGATATAGATAATACGTCTGAAACAATAGGTAAACGCTACAAAGGTATGCAAGAGGTAAGAGGTCAGAAGTATCAGCAATACCAAGCTGTAATGCGTGACCAAATTGATGCGTTAAACAGAGATTGGCAAGCTAAAGTTGAAGAAGCCGCCGAAGCGGGGGCTGTCGCCGCAAGACAGCAGTATAAAGCCAGATATGGTCGTATGCATGAGGATTCTATCGCACAGGTTGAAGAGCGTTTGAAGCGTGAGATTGAGTCTCGTTTTCAAGAAGCTGTTTCAGGATTGCATGATGATCGACGCAGAGAAGCTATTAAGCTTTATGACATCGCTCAGTCGCAAGTGTTTCAGTCTATAGTAGGCGATTATAATGAAATAATCAATAACGAAAAGGCTATGCGCGAGAGATATGCAAAAGAGCTTGAAGATTTTATAAAGAGTTCTTATACAGACGAAAAGATTCGTATCGAAGTTCTTGAGCGTGAAATGAATCAAAAGCATGAAGCAGCGAGAGTCCGTGAAGAATATGAAAGTAAGCTCTCAGCCCTTGAGCAGGAGCTTAAACGACGCATTGAAGCAAGTGCTGTTACTGAAAGAGATTTACTCAGTAAAATATCAGAGACAGCCAAAGCAAAAGATGATTATTATGCGGCAAGAATACACGCGCTTGAAGCTAAAGAGCTGGGCTTTGATGCTGAGATTAAAAAAGTGCGTGATGAATGTATGGCACTTAAACAAGCCTCCGAAGAGAAGTTTGCAAAACAGGCTGAAGCGTATCAAAACACTATAGCGGTTCTGAAAGAACAGGTTGATACCGAAGCCGAAAGCGGACGTAAGCACGGAAGGTTAATTGCTGTAATAATTGCGGCAATCGCAATAGCATCTGTAGCAATAGGTATTGTTATCGGTTCATATGTCAGAATTGAAAGGTCTTTAGATTTGTTCCCGTGGCTGAGACCGCAAGTTATTGTGAGGCCGGTTGAATGATATTACAGCCGACAAGCTCTCATAGCGCTGAGTGTTTGCTTACACAACCATCATGTAAGTGTCTGAAATGTAAGCATGACCAAGGGTTTGATTATACGTCTTCGCCGCCGAGGTTTGCCTGTTGTGCAGGACGCGGCGAAGGCACCTGCCCCGTAACTAAGTGTTTGTTTTTCAACAAGGAAAAGAGGTGTAAAGGGTGAGATTGGATATTGCTTCATTATCGTTGAAACACGCAATAGACAGCAATCCGATAATCGGAAAGCTGCCCCCTGTATTCAGAAAAAAAGTAATCAAAATCTCATATTTACATTTTGAAAGAACAAGCTATATCGTTCATTATCGGTCTTTCGGCAGATTTATTGTAATAGCATATAACGGTAATAAGTTTGGTTTAGATGATTTGAAACAGGTTTCCAAACTTGGAAACCGGCATTTTGGAGGCGGCGGTACACGCAGATTGCTTAATAACCCGCATGTATCTTATGTGTACACTCAAAGCGGTTGTAATTTATGGACGATTACGGGAGATTTCCCTGTAATTAAATATGATCAAAAAGTGCCTGAAGACGGTCTTGCACACAAAGGTGTACCGGAAGTACTCCGATGCATTAAAGATGATGATTTTATAGAGATAGTTTCAAATATATTTTATCACCACAATGTAAAATCCGAGAAAAATGTATTTTGGTTTGTTTTGAAATCAAACGTCAAACATTGTTTGCAATTGCTTTCTGACAAAATTAACGAAATTATATTTGAAACAATATCGTTTTTAAGCTCAGATTTAGACAAAGGTTTGGACGTAAGGCTATGACAGATAAGAAATTACAGGAGATTCGGACATATTGTGACTATACCGTCAATACATTGGGTGAAACAAACATTGGTGTATTAGAGGTCGCTGATGTATGCGGTATGCTTGATTATATCGACAAGCTAAAGAACACCGTCGAGGGTTATAAGGCCGGAAATGCACGACTTAAAAAGCAACTTGCATGGTTTGCCGAACGAGTTTAATAAGAAAGGATAAGTATTATGCCTAAAAAAAGAACAAGCTGGCAACAGCTTCAGGACATGGGCCCGGAGTCTGACCTAAAGTATCGCGATGTACACGGGACTCAGAGATTTGACAGAGCAAATATTGAGGGACGGCGCAGCCGCATACCGAGAACTATATTTTCTGCTGTGGTTGGCATTCTTGCAAGTGTTGTAACATATTGGATTTTTTCCATTCTCATAAGTGGTTTTTTACATTTTAGAAACGGTTTTGAGGGAGATTATGTAACGAGCTTTGCTCCGTATCCACCTATTAAATGGATGCTTTCTCTGCTTGCAGGCGGCTTAATTTTTGGACTTGTTCATTTTAAGCTAATGCGACAGCTTAAAGCGCAGGATGCAATGTCGGACACTTCTGATATTAACCAACATTTCGGAGACCAGCGTATAGCTCTTGTTGAAGAAATACAACGCAACTATGATTGGTTTCCTGATGTAGGGGCTCATTCAGCCGTTGATGTTAATTCAATGTTATCGCACATGGCAATATCAAATAAGGGTATTAAGCAAATAAAAGTCGCACGCAGACATGAAAAAGATGTAGTAGACGAAGACGGTGATATTATTTATTATGCCGGAGAGCTTGTCTTAGATGAAAACGAAGAGCCTGTAATGGATACAATGCCGATGTTTGATGAAGATTTCATGGAAGGGCTGTTTGACGCATCGGGCGCAATTAAAGATAAAAAAGTCCGCAGACGTTATAAAACAGGTGAAATACCTTATAATCCCGGCAATAAAAACCGTGATAAACAAAAGGGCTGTGATACTGTTGCTGATTTAATCAATAACGAATGGGAGTTTCCCGAATATGAAGTACAGCGACCGGGTGGTGCTTACATAGTAGATACAGCGCCTGTCAATACAATGGTTCTCGCTATAACCCGCGCAGGTAAAGGGCAGACCTATATTGAACCGATGATAGATATGTGGAGTCGTATGAAAAGGCTCAACAACATGGTTATTAACGACCCGAAGGGGGAGCTTTTGAGAAAGAACTATGTCCCCAATACTATCAGAGGGCTTCAGGTTGTGCAATTTAATCTGATGAACCCCATAAGAACAGATATTTTTAACCCACTTGGCCCTGCGGCGCAAGCCGCTCGTGAGGGCGATTATGCTAAATGTGCGGAGTATATTAAGAATATAGCAGGTGTGTTCTTTCCCGTAGACGGAGCGCAAGATCCTTTATGGCCGAACGCAGCGAGAAACGCTTCTATGCGTAGCATTTACGGTCTTATAGACTATTATCTTGAAGAAGAAAAAGAACTCAGATTGCAAGCTGAACGTGAAGGTATGGATGCCAAAGCGTTAAACACCATGCTTGACCAAATGTGGGGACAGGTATCATTGTATAATTGTTATCAGATGCTTACACTTTTAGCCTCAAAGAATGTACCAAACCCCATTGCACAGCTTCAGAAAAAACAAAAATCCATGATGGCAAGTTTTCAGAATATGATGGAGCAAGCAGCAAATGAACCGGATAATAAACCTTTGCAACAGGCTGTTATAGCGATGAAAGAAGAAATTACAGCCCTTGATAAAGAAATAGCCGATGCTTATCATACTGAGGGTGGGTTCTTATGGGAAGAAAAACCCGAAGTAGATGCTTTGACCTTGTTTTTCAACGCTTCACGCTCATTACCGAGAAGCCCAATGAGAGTGCTTGTTATAGATGCTGACAGCTCACTTAAAACAATGGCGGCGGCTGAAAAAATGCTCGGCTCTGTTTACGGTATTGCTGTTACGGAAATGGCGTTCTTTTCTGATCCTACCATATCAACTATGACGAGCGGGACTCCGTCTCAGAACGTAGACTTGGCTTCTCTCTCATTTCCGCGTTGTTTCGGTGTGCGTTTTACACATAATTATATGTCAAAGAAAAAGCTTGCCGGTATGCAGGCAAAATGGGATGCGTTTACTGACATAACATTCACGGAAGAGCTTGAGCCTAAACTGTTCAGACACGAGGACAGTGTTTCCCGTGAGGGTTGGGCGAGGTATTATTTTGACGGTAAGTTCAAAAACGATAAGGGTTTTATACGACTTCGTATAATTGATGAAGCCACTCAAATGGTTGTAGCGTCATTTTATTTTCAATTTTCTAAAGACTACAGACGCACTTTGGACGGTCGATTCTATGTTGATGACCCCATACTCAACGAACGCATTGTTAATGGCGGTGTGCTTGAGGAATTACGTTTATATAAAGACAAGGACGGTAAAACGCATTATGCTAAGGGCAAGACTTGTTCGAAAGAAAGCGTAATACAAAGTGTGGCTGATGCAGGTAAAATGGAACAAGTCAATATACCTGTTATTCGTCAAACCAGTTGTCGTTATACAGAAAAAGCAAAAGCAATATATTTAGTTACACCGCCGCATTTAATGCAGTATGCCAAGATTATACTTATTTTGATAAAACAGCTTGTTGATTTAAATTTCAGTCAATCATATTTGACGAAAGCCAGTCAGAAGCCGTTATATAAGACACACTTTATGCTTGATGAAGTCGGTAATTTGCAATCTGACGGACATGGCATCGACGGGCTTCAGACTATGTTATCAATCGGTCTCGGACAAGACCAGTTATTTACGTTGATACTTCAAACATTACAACAATTGCGTGATGTATATGGTGATTCTGTCGATAAAATTATTCAGGGGAACGGTCAATGTACAAACGCAAAAATTGCAACACCTACGGGATGGACAACAATGGGCGAGATTAAAGTCGGTGATGAAGTGTTAACACCTTTTGGAACTGTAACGACTATTACAGGAAAGTATGCTCGTGGTGTACGACCTGTTTATCGTGTAACATTGAGAGATGGTTCAAGTACAGAGTGTTGTAATGAACATTTGTGGTGTGTTAACCGATGGAAATCAAGCATTAAATATTTAGGCGGAAAAGATGAAAACAATAGACGTAAATATGTTGGTGCAAATAGCGGTAAAACATCTAAAGTGATTACAGAAATTATTGATACAAATGAATTAAAATTTCGTGTTGATAAAGGTCAACAAATTTATTTGCCGGAGATTCAACCGCTCGCTTATTCTGAAATAGATTTACCTATTGACCCTTATGTTCTTGGTGTTGTTTTGGGGGATGGTTGTATACAACAAAACGGTAGTGTAACACTATCTTTTTCAGAAAGAAAAATGGAAATAATCGATGAACTTTGTCGTCGAGGGTGTACTTTATCTAAACGTAAATCTACATCAAATGGTCTTTTCGTTTATGGTATTTTGAATATAAGTAAAATAATCAGGAGTTTTGGTCTACAACAAAAGCGTTCATATGAAAAATTCATTCCTGATATTTATCTTAAATCTTCTATTAAACAACGTATAGATTTACTTCGCGGATTGATGGATACGGATGGAACAATTAGTATTAACGGAGAAATAGAATTTACATCTTCAAGTCAACAATTAGCCAAAGATGTGCAAACATTAGTAAGGTCGTTGGGTGGAAGAGTATCAATAAATGTAAAAGAAAATGTAATATTTACATCCCCTAATCAGTTGACATCTAAACAAGGGCGGCCCGCCTATCGAGTACAAAATATCAGACTTGCAAAAATTAACCCGTTTTTATTATCACGAAAGGCGCAACGCTGGCATACGAGAACAGATATGTTCAGCCGTGTTGTGTCAGTTGAATATGTTCGTGATGATGAAGTTTGGTGTATCAAAGTTGCTGATGAAAGACATTTGTATGTGACCGATGATTATATTCCTACACATAATACGTCCAACATAGTGTTTCTTAAATCTACTGACGACACCATGATTGAAACACTGGTTAAAATGTCAGGTACAACACATAAGGTTTACAGAGATACTAAATCTGTTACACGAAATTTAGAGTCTGTTATCAACACGAACGAAGCAAATATAACATATACAGTTAATACTAGAGAAGAGCCCGTTATCAGTTTTAATGATTTTATGTGGCTTCCTGAACGTAATTCCATAGTGTTCAGAGCGGGCGACCCGCCAATTTGGAACAGGAATGAAACTATTTTGCCGATGAGTTATAAGCTGTTCGAGAATCATTTGATTAACCCCGGTCGTGAATATTCACTAAGGAATGTGCCTACAACAAGTTCTGCAATAGATTTTGATGTGAGGCGCAATACACCTGATTTTATGGCAATGGTCAATAAACGTGTGAAACAGGCAGGACGTGCTAAGCAAGCTGAGGCTTTGTTCCAAGAAGCGTATGGTTATACTGATTTGGAAATGCAGCGCATGGATCCCGAAGTGCTGTCTGATGAGCTTATGCGTGTAATAAACGCTTTGATTCAGCGCAAAGCTGCAACATGGTCTGAACAGAAATTGGCAGAACAAAAGGAAGCTGACAGCTTACGTAAAGTTACTACCGAAAACGAGGATTTCCATAAGGGCGTTAAAGAAGCGGAACAACAATCTGAGCATGGTACTGAGAAGATTTATGCGGATAAAATGCTTTGTCGTAATGATTTGGTGCGTAACGGCTTGCCGAATCGCGGGTTTTCTTCTACTTTGATTGAAGCATATATCGCTTCAATGCAATATTTTGCAAATGACCCGAATTACAGAGTTGAAGACAATAAATCGCTTGTAGGGGCTGACGGAACGGTTTACATAACCCGACAGGACAATGAAGATTTGCACAGAGAAGCAATGAAAAAAGCTCAAGACGAAAACTCAAGTGTGTATGCAGATGATGTCGATACAAAGCCTGCTGAGGGATATATAATTGAAGATGCATTTTTAAGACATCTTGTGTCATTACCAAATTGGAAGAATATAGCTAAAGGTGAGTTTGAATTGAGGTTGGTTGAAATTTTGATGAGTTAACGGATTTATGTGCGGGGTATACATGGTCTGAGTTGTGGATGGTTTTGTTGCAAGGATTGTTGTGTATGCCCCGTGTGGGGGAAGATTTGAGAGCGGTTGATATTGCGCGGTAATGTAATGGAAACAATGTGGTAGACTAATCGGTTTTACTATCAAATGCAGGTTCGAATCCTTGTCCGCGCAGCCAAGTGTCGTAATCAGATGATTTGAAATGCGAAATTAGCGAAAATTATACTTTTATTTCTTGACAATCTTATCCCTTTGTGCTATAGTTTTCTTGAATTATTGAGCGCATGGGAGTTATTTTTATGGCGTACAAAAAGAGCAATTTCACAAAGGAATTTTACCAGCCACAGGAGGTTGCCGGACTGCTTGGGGTTACGTCCCGGACGGTTGCAAATTACTGTGACAGCGGACTGATAGAGGAAGAACGGACGGCAGGCAATCGGCGGCGGATACCGCGTGAAAGCCTATTAAAATATCTTGAACATAGAGGGCTACTGATTGTAGACAACAATAAAAGGCGCGATGTCGTCTACGCCAGAGTTTCGACACATGCACAGGCAACTCGCGGCGACTTGGACAGGCAGATTCAAGAGGTTTTGGCTTATGCCGCATATCACAGCCCAGTTGAGATAGAGGTGATAAAAGAGGTTGGCAGTGGGCTGAACGACAATAGAAAACAGTTTAGCTCATTGCTTAAATCGGTTCTCAACAAAGAGATAAGCCGAATCTTTGTAAATTACAAGGACAGATTGACGCGGTTCGGATTTAAGTACATAGAATTAGTTTGCGCCCATGCGGGAACGGAGATAGTAGTGGTTTCAAGTGAAACCAAAGTCAAAAGCGTACAAGAGGAGCTTGCGGAAGATTTATGTGCGATAATCCACTCATTTTCAGGAAAGCTCTACGGTATGCGCGGGAAAGATAAAAGCAAGGCTCTTGATAAGGTTGAGAGCATAAGGGTCATTAGGGACGATGATTAAGGACGGAGGGTGAAATTAGTTGAAACTAAAACTTGTCGAACAGCACACATATAAGCCGTCTTCCCCTGATTTCGCAGAGCTTGACAGGGTTTGCCGTCTGAGCAAAAACCTCTACAATGCGACGCTTTATGCGACGCGACAGGGCTTCTTTGCTGATGGCAAGTTTCGCCGTTACAATGACATTAACAAGGAATTTACGGACACTGACCAGCCTGATTATCGGGCTTTGCCAACGAAAGTGTCCAAGCTCACTCAGATGTTGGCGGACAAATCCATTGCCTCATATTTCGGGCTTCTCAAAGCGTATAAGAACGGCGAGTTAGAGAACAAGCCGGGGTTGCCGAGATATTTGCCCAAAGACGGCAGGCAGGTTTTGACTTACACGGAACAGGCAATATCCACGGTTCGTGTAGGCTATGTAAAGCTGTCAGGCACGTCCGTGTACATACCGACCAAGCAGGAAAACATCAAGTTTGTCCGTGTCGTTCCGAGTCAATCCAACAAGAATATTACGGTTGAAGTCGGCTATGAACGGGAATACGAGTATATGGAAGGTGGTAAAACTGCGGCAATAGATTTGGGCGTAAACAATTTGGCGGCTCTCGTGTTCACTGACCGCGCGCCAATTATCTACAATGGCAAGCCATTGAAATCTATCAACCAGTATTACAACAAGCAGCTTGCGGAACTCAAGTCAAGGCAGGATTTGTCAGGCAGCAAGCGTAAGACCACAAACAGGATAAAGCGGCTGCACGATAAGCGAAATAACAAGGTCAAGGACTATATGCACAAGGTTTCCCGCGAGATTACGAATCAATTAGTTTCCGGTGGCGTTACAACGCTGGTAGTTGGCTACAATACAGGCTGGAAACAAGACGTAAACCTTGGGAAGAAAACCAACCAAAAGTTCGTGCAGATACCTTTCTTGATGCTGATGAACATGCTCAGATACAAATGCGCTCTTGAGGGAATCCGGGTAGTTGATAGAGGCGAAGCGTATACCAGTAAATGCAGTTTCCTTGACGATGAAGCAGTCCAAAAGCATGAGAAGTACATGGGCTACAGGCAGAAACGCGGGCTGTATAAGAGCTACGGCGGCAGAAGAATCAACGCTGATGTAAACGGTGGATATAATATCTTGAAGCTGTTTTATCAGGAACAAGAAGCGTGGACAGCGGAACTTCACCGCGACTGCGTAGAGGTGTGCAGTGCGCCATCGGTTTTCACCGTAAATTATAAACAGGTTTCGTAAATTTCCTGTTTATTAAAACTGTCGTACCAAGACACTACTTTTCATTTATTTCTTTCTCCATAGACAAAGCGGAAAGACGCTTGACAGTCGGGACAGACCGGCACTTTTTTTCAACTTTTTCAACAGATTTATTCATACAAAATTAACAAGACAAGCCTAAATTTAGGGCTAAAACGATTGACAATATGAATTTTTCATGTTACACTATAGACAATTAAGCGGGATTGCATTGCACCTGCGTCGTAACTTCAGGACAAAAAAGACGTTTGCTATTCCCCCTTATTCATATCGAATAAGTGCAGATGTCTTTTTTTCAATTATTAACTAAGAGGTAATGACAAAATGGCGACAGCAACAAGAGAATTTAATAACGCTCAGATGAATGAGTTAAATAAAGCCAAGTATGAGTATGGGCTTCTTGCGGCGGCAATGAAGAGCTTGGATTTATCTTCAAACAGCTTAAATGTTACCCCCGTGCAGTTTGAGTCTGTGAGACGTAAGATTGCTGAACTGCGTGCTGTCGGTGAACAAAAGCTTATTCAAGATTATTCTGTTGTTATTAACTCAGCCTATAATAACTTTGATAATGCAGTCAATAATAAAGGCGTTGTTGCTCTTTCTGCGTTCTCGGGTAACAGGAAAAACGGGGCGCTTTTGTCGTCTGCTTCTTTAGATAATTTCTTTGCAAGCAGGGGACTTCAACCTGTAGCACAGCCGGTAACGGGACAAGCGGGACAACAGCCTGTTGCAGATAACACAGCAACCACAGATGGCGAGAACCCTTTAGACAATCTTACTGCTTACGCAAGATTGAGACCATATTTTGAGATAAAAGATTTAGCTGTTCTTCGTCGCTGTGTAATGAACCCATTTAATGAACATGATAATGACCTTGCCGGAGACTTCCATCCCGGCGCACTTGACTGTGCAGCTCACATGCTCAGTTGGATGCGTAGTAACGGGTATTCTTACAGTCTTCCCGTTAACCAAACACCCGGCAAACTCAGAGTGTCCATAGATGGTACAAACTTGTCCGTGCGTGTTCTTGACGGGTGTATTGTTCATAATAACCCTGACATTACAGAAGAACAAGCTATAGCAAAGGCTCGAAGTGACATGCATAAGATAGGTCGTGTGTCTGATAGAGGTCAATCTTATTACTTTTCAAATGACGGAGCTCCCGGCACATTAGGTACAACATGGACACCTACGTTAGATGAAAGACTTATGCCGTTGAAATTTGCTCTTGGTTTGTCAGGAGCTGTTGATGGGGCATATTATGTAGCAGACACACCTACAAGGGGACAGGGGCGTATACATGCAGGTCTTGGCGGAGGTGCTCATAGAAAGTTCATAGTAGAGCTGAGTAAAGAACAAGGTTTGCCTTTCAGTAACGCCGATGAAGCGGAACAGTTTCTGCGAGAGTCTATCGACGGTGTGAAACAAAGATATAAAGATAAGCTGCGAATCAATGAGATACTCAGTTGTGTCGAAGCGGGTGCTGATTTTCAATTATCCGACGGAGATAAAGAGTTGTCTGAACAACAGATGTCTTTTTACTCATTTGCAATTCAAGCAAAAGCGCTTGATGAAACAGGCGAGCTTGCAGGCATGACTTTAGAAAGTGCTATACGCGACCCTGAAAGTCCGCTGTATTCTTTCGGTCATATTGATGACCTTGATGTAGATATGGTTAACAGTCTTATGCTTCAAAATGCCGTCATCAATGATGAGCTTGTGTTTGACCAAGGCTGGCAAGCGTTTGTTGATTCTTATACCGATGCTTGGACTGCCGGCACTATGGACTCATTTGAAACAGGTTTCAATCCTGCTGTAGTTGCAAGGTCAATGTCGCACGGAGGCTCTCATATTTCCAACGGGGATGCTTTGGTTGCTGCCATGAAAATGTGTGAGTATGATATAAATAAGCTGCATGACAGTGAAGAAGTCGATTATTATGTGCGGCAGTTAAAAGATAAGTCTATTGTGTGGGACGCAAGAACAGCAAGAACTGCTGACACAATTTCTCACCCCTTTGGTAAAAGAGTTCTTGAAACAATAAAAGAAACACTTGAGGGAACGGGTATTACAGCAGAGTCTGATGATATTTCAATGGACGACCAAGGTGTTATATTTTGGAAGGGCACTCGTACTGTTGGTGAGAAAAACCCTGTACAAGAGGAAATATCAGGACAGCTCGGTCAGGTGTTCTTACCTGATGCAACAGGAACTATCTCCACGTTGTTTGAAGGAACGCCAAACCATGAAGCAATACCCGGATACAGAGCACATCTAACGCCTTCAAGCGAGGGCGGTGAGTTCCGTGACCGTCATAGGGTTCGCGGCTATGAGCAAATTATGCTTGATGCAGTGCGTCATCAGATTAGGCACGACGCTCTCAGCAGTCATATTACAGTTAAACATGGAGCGGTTGATAATGTCACAGCTCTTAACAGAACTTACGGGCATCTTTACGAAGACCGTTTCTGGCTTGGAGAATTAGATAATGCCGTGCGTGAGGGCGATTTGCCCGGATATTTTGTTGACAGCATTAAAACAACGCTTGCAGGGCGTGTCAGGTATACTAATTTCTATAAAGGCTCAACAACTAATGCTGAATCAAGACGGCGACTTGGTCTTGACAGAGATTCAGATGTATTGTCACCGCTTGATGAAACAGGTGGTCGCAATTTGCGTGTACTATCCGACGATATGGACGGAATCTTCTGTAAGGACGGCTCTCCGTCGGGCAATTTGAATCAGGGACTTGTGCGTTATTTAGCTGACGGTGCTACTGTGAACGCAGACGGAACACTTGAAGCCGGCGACGATGTTCGTTGTGCGTTGTTAAAGCTGCCTGAGTTCAGAAACAGTGATTACAATCCGTGGAATCGCACATCAATGGCTTTGTTACAGGCGTTAGCTCCGCCGAGGCGACTTGTTTCCGGTGTAGGTGCTGCCATGATGGGTATGGGCGGTTTTAATATGGATGACGGTTTTGTTGTAAGCCGTGAGTTCACAGAACAAAACTCAATTGAAACCGAAGTTGATATTGAAGAAATAATCGACGGTAAAATAGTTAAATCAACGAAGTCGGTTCGTCGTCCGCTCAGGCGTGGTGATAAGATAAGTGATTTCAATGGCAACAAGGGCGTTATCGGTTTAATTGTAGATCGTAACAAGACGGCTTCAGAGCAGTCTGTACCCGGCTTGCCGTTCCCTGAAGAAGCTGTGGCTATTTTCAGAGATAACCCCGACCTTGATGTTGTTATGAGTCCGTATTCCCTTATTTCTCGCGGAAATGGCGGTTTAGCCCGTGAGATGATGGAGAATCCGTCTGATTTAATAATTAACGGAGAAACAGTCAAAGGCGCTCTCGGACGTGTTTCGTTTATGATAACTAACAAAACAGTTGACGAGAATAGTCATGTTTATGAAGATTTTGAAGCATTAAGCAAGGGTCGCAGGTTTTCGGCAACCTTGTCGATGGGGCTTGCGTCGGCTGATTGTCCTGATATTATTAAATCAGCTTTTGGCGGCAATATCCGCAGTTTTGAGAATTACAGGGAATATCTTATCAGTACGGGTCTTGATATTACGGCTGACGGTGTGTTGCGAGAGGGTTACGCGCCGCATCATAATGAACAGCGTGAGATTTTCAGAATCGAAACCCCTGACTCTACGCAGAAGCCAATAATGCATGAGAATTACAGAGGGTTTGATATTAACGGTAATCAGTATAATTATGAGGGTGATGGTTATGAGTTTGCAAGCGGTAACGCTTATGACAAGATATTGTATCAATCGCATAACGCAACGCAAAACAGTGGGCTTTCTTCATTGATTAAATGGCCTGCTGAGGATGGGCCGAGACAGGCTTTTATTGAAGCTATATCCACCAAGGGCGGGTTCTTAGAAATTCCGTTCCCGCTGACATTTTACAGAGATCCGTCTTTAGGTGCTTATAGTTTAGCCGGTATGATGGGTTCGCTTGACACACAAGAAATCGTAGGGGCTGACGGACGACCTGCTTGGCTTGCTCCGATTATTGCTCCGGAGCTTCGTGAAGCTCAAGAGTTGCGTGACGGCGAGAATATGTATCATAATTTTACACAGCAATATGGCAATCTGTATGAGCAGGTTTACAATTATAAGTTTTTTGAGGACAGAGGGAAGCGTAGGCAGATACAGCTCACTGAAGCAACTGAATTATTTAATCAAAATGCCGATGCGCTGGAAGCGGCAAGTGGTGTAGAGCTTGATTTCTTTGATTATTCAAGGGAGTATGAAGCAACCAACGATGTCGGTCGTCGAGCTGTCGAACGTAAAGTCCGTAAAATGGTTGATGATGCAAGGGTTGCCGCAGGCGAGCCAAGCACATGGGATGCTGCCGCTAAGAAATGGACGAGTAAAGACCCGTTATACAGTGACTGGGTTACTACTATGAAGCTTTCAGTTGATATAAATGATTGTAATAACAGAATGAAATATTGCAAGAACCAAGCACAGGAAGCGTTCAGCAAAGTTACAAGAGAGATTACAACAAATTATGTGAACGGAAAGAACGGTAAAGGCTCGTATTTACGAGATAATGTAACAGGGCGACGTATGCCGTCCACAGGTACGCTTGTTTGTATTCCTGAACCGCGACTTCCGCTCGGCACTGTGTCTATGAACGGTGATTCTATGCGGTCACTTGGGCTTGCTCCGGGCGGTAAAGATAATCAATTATTAAAATGGCGTGACCCGATAACCAAGGATGGCGGTATACGCTATATGGACGTTATTGAAGACCCGTCAGTTGACGGTATAGGTGTTAATCCTGCAATTGCTAATTCGTTTAGTATGGATTTTGACGGTGACAGTGTTGGTGTTATGAAGTTGAATGATTCCGCAGCAGCGCTTGAGGCTCGCAAGAAGCTGACACCGAAAAGTCATTTGCTTAACACAGGTGTCAAAGAAGACGGAAAACACCCGCTTTATTTCAACATGTCTCAGGACGTTACAATGTTCATGCATGAACATGGCAATGAGCCTGCTACATGGGCAGAAGCCAAAGGCGCTTCTATGAAAGAGCGTATGGACAGTATTATCGAAAGACTTAATTGGTCGGCTGTTAATCAGGACGAAATGGTATATAACCCCAAAACCCCGAAAGGTATTCAAAACGACGATGCTTATCGTGAAATTAACGCATATTTCAGACGAGCTTTCAAAGGCAGTTACGGAGCATCTCCATTACAGTTCTCAAGTGTTGACGATTTGTACAAAGGTCTCAGTTATATTGTTGAGTCAGGAGCAAAGGGCAGTCAAGAGAAATTAGATGAGCTTTGTCACAATATGGGTATTGGTAAAAATGAGGACGGAAGTGTCTTTGATTTGGGTAAGCCGCCTGATGATGTAAGAGCTAAGGCAAATGAATGCCAAAGAGCTGTTGCTATGAACGCTGATGATACAGGTCTTGCAGGCGGATTCAAACAGTTGCTTATGGGTGTGTTCATGGACAAAGACCCCAAGACAGTGCTTGAAGTAGTTGAGCCTGTTATGCAGGGTGTGTTGTCAATAAAAGGCAACGTCGCTCACGCTGAACAAATCGATAAGATACTTCGTTGTGATTTAACAAACGTGTTACGGCACGGTGTACATCCTGATACAAAGCCATCTGAAATGAAAGACGCAGAGAAGCTTACTAAGAAAGAGTTTGAAGCGCATCTTGTCAGATTGTTTACTGATAAAGAAACAGGTATGGGGCTTAAAATCAATCCCGACCATGTGCATAACTTGGCGGGTATGATGGTTGGCAAAGACGGTCTTATACGTAAACCGTCGGAGATTATGGGTGAGCCTATGATGTATGTTTCTTATAATGTTGACGGCAATCAGCCTTTAACAAAGCTTAGGGTGCTTGCAGCAGAAAATAAGAACTTATTCGATGGTAAATACAGTCGTTGCTTTGCTCCTAATAAAGTTCAAAACGCCGATAAGACATCGTGTATTGCGAAGTCAAGCAGTCTTAAAGACAAAGAGATTGCGTCTGCTAAACAAATCATAGGGCTTGAAAGCGATAACATAGTAAAAGCAATAGGCACAAAGCTTGATGTTAGCAGACAGGCAAGTCGCATGTATCAGATTGAAAGCAACCATGAGTTGAGGACAATATATGAGATTGAGGATTATGATCGTGAAGGTGAATTGCTGGAGTGTACAGCATAAGTTTGAGTAAGGAGTAAGAAGTCATGTTACAGAATATAACACCGACAATAGATAAAAGCTTTGAACAAGATTGGATTAGCAGAATGTTGAAGCGACAGGAACAACAAAGACTTGCTGACCTTGAAGCAAAATGGCGGGAACAAATGGAAAACCAAATAGCAGAGCAAGGACAGTCTGAGTATCAGGAGTGGCAAGCGTTAGTTGACAAGCAGAGCCATGAGCGGGAAGCTCAGACATGGTATGTTAATTTAGACCCTAATACTCGTGAGGGTTTTGATAATAGCTCGTATGTAATTCCTGATTGTACGGGCATGGGAAACAGTGATGCTTCATGTGAATTAGTTTAAGAGTTTTTGAGAAAGGATGTATAGAATTATGGAATCGAATGAAATGACAGAAACCTTGGATATGGAACGCAAAATACTTTATTTAGAAAGCGAAGTTAAGAAGCTGAAAGGTAAGGTTAATGTTCACGAGATAAGAATTGAGCAACTTGAGTTGGATGTTTCTGAAATGCAACAGGAAATGCAAAAGGGTAAACAGGCTAAATCTGAAGAATTTAATTATAATCAAGCTTTTATAATTAACAAGAATGTTTCGACGATTCAGGATTCCAAAAATGAAGAATTTACATCTGATATGGATTATGAATAATGTAGTTTTTAAGTATTTAAGAAAGGCGGTATGGTGAAATGTCACAGATGAAACAAGGTGCGAAACCAAATAGAGATATGTCACAGAATAGGGAAGAGAATTTTTTGGATAGGTTGTTTAACAGCATTGAAGGTTTTCAGCCGTCAGTGATTGCAGAAGATTTATCGGCTGAAAATAGGCAATCAAGGCAACAGAGCAGAGTGATGAGACAAGAGCAGCAAGAACAAATAATAAGGACAGTTGCTAATCCGTTTGTACTCAGCCAAGCAATGAGTGCTATGCCGGGGCTTTCTGAACAATTCGGCAGTTTGAGTGCTGATATTCCTGATTGCACAGGCGCAAGCTCTATGGAAAACATTGCGGGCTACAGTATGTCGCTTTAATGCAGAAAAACATTGAGAGGTATTGTAATGGGACTGGATTCAATAGATTTGAACAGAAGTGTTAAAAAACAGGATTTTTCTGAGTTACAGATTGATAAGCGACTACATGCTGAGATTGAACAAGAAGCAGCAAGGGATGCTGAGAGTAGGTTGTATTCGTTCTTTGAGAGCAGAAAAAACAATGATACGACCAAAGAACAAGATGAAGGACAGGAAGAATTGTTTTCAGAAGAACAGGCGACGGTTGATTATTAAACGAATTAACCGAAAGAGGTATCAACGATGTATCAGATTTCTTTAGATTGGTTAGATAAAAACGGATACAGCTATGATGACCGTTACAGGATATATGGCGAAGATATGAACTATTGGCCCGACGAGTTCGTAGAACGGCTTCTCAGTGAATCAATGGATATATCTGAAATCCCTGATTGTACAGGAGAAAACATAGTCAGCGTATGCGATATTGAAGCGTTTTGTGCGTAGTATAAATAAAGGAGAATTGAAATGAGTATTGAAAAAAGTTCTAAAAACGGTGCTGAAGTTTACACAGAATTAAATAACGAATCATTTTTTGAATCGTTGCGTAATTATTGTTCGGCATATGGAGACTATATGTCATGGCTTGCAGAGCAGGGAATTTCTGAAACAGATTTGCAGTCAATAAAACAATCACTTGAACCGGTATTGAATACCATTTCGGAAGTTGAAGAGTTGTATGGTCAAAGTGATATTCCCGATTGTACAGGTGAGGATAAAAATATTGCAGATAGCGATTGTTCTTACAATTAAGATTAAAGAAAGGCGGTAAACTAAAATGGCAGAATTTAATAATGAAAATGTACAAGAATTGCAGATGCAAGAGCCTATTCAGGCACAGCAATTACAACAGTTGGTACCTATTGAGGATAGGTTAGAACAGGTAAAAGCTGCTAATCCGAAGTTTCCGAATAATCTTGCAGGGGCATCGGAAATGCTTACTAAAATTGCGTCTACCATGATGAAGCATAAGGGCAAGGTTGCGCTCGGTTTATTAGCTTTGACAAAGGGTAATATAGCTATGACAGGGCTTTTAATGGGCGGAGCGTTTATTATGAATAAGATGGGTCAAAATAAGACACAAGCTAAGGAACAAGCCGAAGACTTATCTAAACAGCAAGATCAAGAGTCGCTGCGTTCAATTCAAGGCGGTTTGCGTTTATTCGGAGCAGATAAGCAGACCATTGCGAATTTCGGCAAAGCTTGGGATATAATGCCCGCTGATGAGAAAGCAGCTGTGACTGAATCATTAAATGCTGCAAAAGATGTTTGGGCTGACAATCAAGCAAATCAAACGAAAGATTTATTTAATAAATTTGCGGGCATCAATGAAGCCACTCTTGTAGACGGAAAAGCAAAAGATTTGCCCGTAGTTGAACCGGAGCCTGAAGCTTTGAGTATTGAAGAAACAAGCGTTGACGTTATAGCGCCGGATGCCGAAGACGTTGTAGACCCCACGCAAAAGTTGATAGTTGAGGGTAAAGCCAGAGAATATAATGATGATTTATCTGATGATTCACCGCATTTACAAGGACATTTAGACCAACTTAACCCTGAAGCAAATAATATTAAGGCTGTTGTAATTGATCCGACAACATACAGCGTTGAAGAGCTTATGCCTTTGAGTGGTGATATTCCCAATTGCACAGGCGAAGAACAAGCTCTTACACCTGAGACAACCCTTGAGATGTCGGCTTAAAATATCAATTAAGCAATTAAGAAAGGAGTGATAACAATGGCTGAATATAACGGGATGCCTGAGTCAGGCGCATATATTGGCGAACTGACAAGCAACGCAGAGAAACACAAAAACATAAACAGAAGCTATGAGAATGAGAACGGAGTATTGTTTGACGGTGATATTTATGTAGGCGGCGGTTCTTATGAAGAGTATTTAGCTCGCAACGGTTATAGCGACCCGATATTATCTCGCAGCGGTTTGGTTGAGTCAATCGGTTATTATCAGGACGAAGCTTATAAGCTCCCCAAAGCTTTTCGACCGATGTTTCCTGAGACTGAAAAAGTCGAGTTTCTCGGTAATCAGTTGATGGGAAATCAAAAGATGATGGATGCTCTTGGCGGTAAGGCAGGTATAACGCAGAGTCTTGTAACGTGTTCGGAGCATTTGAGAGATTCTGAGTCTTTAGAGCGAGTATCTCAATCTGTCGAATCGTATAATCTTGCTGATGACACAGCCGCCCATTTGGGCTATGTTTCAGGGTACATGAACGAAAAAGCAGAGAGCATTGACCGTTTTACGTACAGTAGGGAAGATGACGAGGTTTCTTCGTCGAAGCGCGATGTTCTTAAAGCGTTTGCCGCGCAAACCAAAGACAGTTTTTCAAAAATGTCAGGTAGGTTCGGTTATGCCGCTAACAGGCTTAAATTAGACGCAGATTACGCCCGAGACAGTCTTGTGGCAGGGTTTAAGAGTAACACTCTTGATGCAAGCGTCGAAGTCGTGAACGGACTTAATTTGAAGCAACAGGTGATTGATTCAGCAAATATGGCAAATCGCCATGCTGCCGTTTTTGACAAAAAACTCAGTAATCAAGGTTTGAGCGCAAAGGATTATGAGACTATGTCTAAGTGGGATCAGGGTATTTTTAAGGCTTCTACACAGCCCATGAAGCTTATCAGAGATATATGTAAGAAAACACATACGTTTCTTACTGATAGGCTTGTGGGCATACACGAGCTTGAGCGGTCACACGGTCTGGATGAATCGTCGCGCAATGTCGAAGCGTTTGACAGACGCAACGCGTATGAAGCTGCCAGAGAAGATTTAATGAAAGCTGAGATTGAAAGAATACAAGACACAGAACCGAGGCGTTGTGCGAGTTTGAAAGCCGAGCTTAAAGGCTATCAAGACCAAGCTATGGAGCGGGAAGAAAACCGTATGAGTGTTACATATGAGCCTACGAAAGAAACAGGGTTTGAGCCTAAAGGCTACATGCCGAGTGCCGACATTCCAGATTGTACGGGTGAAACACAGACAGAAGTAAACGCAGATTTTGCGTATGCTTAAAGATTAAATTTAAGAAAGTTGAGGATTAGGAACAATGAGAAGACCAATAGATACCACTTATAAAACTAAAAGATTTTCACATGAGATGCATAGATTGGACGATGAAATTGATGGCACTTGGTTAGAAATAGCTGTAAGTGATTATAAGTGTTCTTCCTATCAAGAAGCAATTGAATATTTTTATAGCGATGAGTTGAATAGTCTTGATTCAGTTGATAAAAAAATCATTTCTAGGTTTGGTGCTAATTTTGATGTGTGTATGAATCAATTAGATGCTAAACTTCTTGAAGACTTTTTAATGGACTCTGCTTCTTCCGGTAAGTATATTTATGATATTGAAATACCCATCGATTTTGATTTTGAGCAGATGGGTATAGGTGATAATATTGATCCGAAGGATATTGATAAAATTTTAAGAACATCTGTAGATAAAGCTACTGCATTGAGTGCAATGAGGCATATAAATGAAGCTATTGCATTTACCACAAAACAACCCTCAAAGCTTTCTATTGGTGAAAGGTTGTCGGATATAGATGAATATAAACAGTTTCTTATGGATTCCGGTTATAAGCCTAAATATGTTTCAGCAAAAGTTGAAGCAGATTCAAAAGATGGAGAAATAGCTTTTGATTGGAGACGTACGCCAGAAGCTGAAAACAGAAAAAATGATATAAATAAAGCTATTATATTTAATTGTTCACATGATGAAGCTCTGCTTCGTATGAAAGAGTTCGAGCTAAGTGGTAGACTTGTTTATGATATTTCGAAGCCTTGTGTAGTCAAAAGGAAATATTTAACTGATGAACAATATAATGATGTTTCTTATAAGTGTGAATGTATTTTTCAAAGGTTTAATATGTATGAAAGGGATTATTATGATGTTCGTATGGAAAAATTGAAAGATAAAAAGCCCAATTTTAATAAAAATACTATAGGCAAAACACTTGAAAAAATAACAGAGTTTAAGTATAAAGAGATAGAAAAAAAAGAATTTGCGCTTCAGCTTGAAGGAAGTATAGAAGAAGAAGAACAAAGACGTAGGGAACGGCTTGATTATATGGTGGAACAAAAATACAAAAAGCAGAGTGCCGACATTCCCGATTGCACGGGTGAAGATGTTGATTACACAGACAACGATTGTTCTTACGAATAAGAAAAAAAAGAAAGCAGGTAAGTTAAAATGGCTATTGTTCTACCGAAATTTCACAAATTAAACATTGCTTATGCCGGAATAGGTTCAAGAGAAACTCCACCGGAGGATTTAGAAGTAATGCAGATTATTGGTGAGTATGCTGCTGAGTCCGGGTTTGAATTGCGTTCAGGGGGTGCTGTTGGTGCTGACCAAGCATTTGAAAGAGGTTGTGATACAGCGTGTGGCTATACAAGCCTTAAAGAATTTTATAATAATCCGTTGAAAACAGTCTATGTGCCGTGGACGGGTTTTAACGGATATGGCTACGGAGATAATAACGGAAGTTCAATAGTCGCTGTAAACGGTGCTGACATTAGTTCTGCTATGAAGCTTGCCGAAGAGATGCATCCGAATTGGGCTGCTTGTTCACAAGGCGTAAGAAAGCTTCACGCACGAAACATGATGCAGATATTGGGTACTGACTTAGATGACCCTGTGGCTCTTGTTGTGTGTTGGACTAAAGACGGTCGTGGTGGGGGCGGAACAGGACAGGCTCTCAGGCTTGCTGAGTCAAGAGGTATACCTGTGATTGATTTAGCAAATATAAAAGGTTGTTCTGCCGATAAGCTTAATGTTGTAGCAGCGGCGATGGACAATATAGTTGCAAATAAAAAGGCTGAGAAAAAATTGGTAATAACAGATCGTCAGGAATATGAGTTTGAAAGAAATATGTTAGAGGGGAATGTCAATCGGTTGAATGTTACAGATGATATTACAGAATTAAAAAGTGTGCGAGAACACGCCATACGAAATATTGACAGAATATATAATTATCGTAAGACAAGGCTTGAGTTTGCCAAAAATCTTGGATTGGATAATCGTGGTGAAGCTACACTTGATATTCCAGATTGCACGGGCGATGGTGCCGATGATGAGATTGATTATGATTTACCGTTTTAATTAAGGGAGTATGAAATTATGAAATATAACTTTATAATTATGCCGGAAACAGACGAAGAATGGATGGAGTATGTGCGAAACGACCCTTCTATTGATTTTGAAAAATGGAAGTCTATGGCGTTTGCAACAAATGTTCCTGATTGTACGGCAACAAATGTTCCTGATTGCACGGGCGATGGCATTGATGATGAGCTTGATGAGGTTGACTATTATGATTTACCGTTTTAATTAAGGGGGTGTGGAATTGTGGAAGATAATTTTGTAGATATGCCACAAACAGATGAAGTTTCTTTGTATTCTTGCTTTGATTTATTCGGCAGGTTATTTACGTCAGATATTCCCGATATGACAGGAGAGGGCGAAGAATTTGATTTTGATGACTTATCGTTTTAATATAAAAAGTCGTTGATTTTTTTCAAAACAACCTTGATTTTAGGCTTATTTTGTGCTATCATTTGAAATGTCGGCAATAGCTGATGCAACCAAAGGTAGCACAAAATATTGTTATAAGGAGATTTTTTACATGAGAAATATTAAAAAATGCGTAGACTCTGTTCTTGATTCCGGCGAGAGTGTTAAAAAGAAACAAACGTTGAAATGGCGGTTTGTAAGAATCATTACAGCATTGCTTGTGGCATTGTTGTTTATACCGATTGTTACAATTTCTCAGTCGAGCTTGGCTGTTAAGATGACTGAGCAAATAAGCAGTTTTTTCTCTGACAGTAACCTATATGAATATCCTGATTTTGATCTTGAAGAATATCTACAAAGGATGCTTCCAAATAAATTTGGTCTTTCTCTTGGTTATGAAGCTCAAGGAATAACTATAAAAACAATAGAAAAAGGCGATAAGTACGAAGCTCCACTACAACCTGAAAATGCTTATTTGGTAGGTTTTGAAAAAATAAGTAAATTAGATGAAGAGGTCACAATGCTTGGTTTTGTTTATCAATATTATGATTTGATAAATAATGCAGGTTGGTTTCAAGATTGGATGTCAGAAGCTGCAAGTTATGATGAAAATGGGTTTTTAGTGATTGATACAAATGTGGTTTTTCCTGTTATGGTTGAAGGAGATGATGTGTATTATGACCAACTTGTTGGCGGTTGGTGGTGCAATGAGACGCATTCTTTTAATAGATATGAAAACGAAATCATACAGTTTATTGAGTTTGCTGATAGATTGAGTTACGCATACAATAACGCAAGCTATTATGATGAAGATTCATATACATATATTGTCGTAAAAGGTTGGTATGAGGATGTTCTTAATGATTACAGACATCTTCAAAGAGTTGTAGATTTATATGATTTCAGATTTAATCATACATCTGAGCCATTTTTTGTATTTTTAGATGCTGCACATTTTCTTTATTATGGTGAGTTTATTGGTTCTGAATATGATTATGATAATGCTTATGGTTATGATTATTATAACGATTGTCCGATATGTCGATTGTTAAATGATGGTTATATGTGGACAAATGATTCCGGCGGTGCATATACAGTGCTTTCAACAAACGATTATTATTGGGAGCTTTGTATGTTTTACACTTATAATATGATTACGTCTCTGTATTTGGAAAATTACACTATTGAACATATTACCGCACCAAAAGGTTATGCTACAGATAATGAAATTTTTAGTGATATACTACCATATTATGATTCGTATTATTCTTTTCGAGAAAACACCATTATTTTCGAGTCTGAGCCTTTAGCGGTAAACATTGCGAACATTGACAGCGACACAAGAGAGCGTATCAGCGGCGGAGAGTTTAAGATTTTTTATTACGACCATGATATGGAAGAAATCGTTGAGTCTTGGGATGCAGATGTTATTGACGGAGGTTTTAGTATAAATTTTCTGGAATTGATAAACGAAGGTTACACAGATAACGGCTATTATCGCATATCTCAAACAGCTCGTCCGACAGGTTATGATACAGCTTATAGTGACATATGGTTGTATTTGGACAATAATGAGTATTATTTGATAACCAATGATGGAAATGATTGGGATGCTTTAGAAAACAACAGTATTATATATATCGAAAACGACGTTCTGATAGGTGTTACACTTGTTAATCAAGACGTTGACACAGGAGAGCCAATTTCAGGCGCGAAGTTCGGCATAATCAGAATCTGTGAAGACGATTGTGAAGCTAAAGAGCCGGGTGAAGAGCTATGTGACGTATGCAAAGAAGAATGGCAGCTTGAAGTTATTATCGGAAACAATGGCAGATTTAGTTTGAATATAGAAGATTGGTCGGACGGTATGTACTTTGTCGAGGAAATCGAACCTGCTGTCGGATATAACAAAGATTCAACCGCTCAAATGTTTGAAATCAGAGACGGTGAAGCTGACAGAATATGGTTGTTGTTCGAGAATAGTAAAATACAGCCTGAGGTTTCGCCCTCACCTGATGGCGGGCCGACCAATAACGACAATGGCGGTTCTAATAACAGCGCAAGGCGCAGTACGAATGTACCGCAGACAGGTTATTACAAAGCGTTGTTATGGATAATTCCGATAGCGTTGTCATTTATCGGTTCAGTGATTTTTGTAATCGTATCATTCTCAAAGAAGCATAAAAGCAAGGATTAGTAAACAATGGATAATTCGGATAAATTTGATTGGTTGGACGGTTGTGTTAACAGAGCAGTTGACAAAAAAACGCCGTCCAACCACGGCGTTAAAGTAAATAAGCGTAAAATTTTAATAATGCAGATAATAGCGTGTTCATTGATTCTTATCGCGTTAATTTTTACGAGCGTGAAATTGTATATCGAAAAGAAGGAAGTCGGTGAATACATTGAGCTTGTTGAGAATTATTATATGGTTAATGATGCAGCACAAGAGCATGATGATACTTTGTTGACGGGTGACATGCTTAGTGATGAAACAATAGAGTCCGACAAACCTATTATTGATTTCAAATCGCTGAAACGAATTAACGACGACATAGTCGGTTGGATTCATATTGAAGACACTGAGATAAATTATCCTGTCGTACAGGCGACTGATAATAATTATTATTTATATCGTTCGTTCAGTAAGCAAAGCAGTAATCTCGGTTCAATCTTTCTTGATTGGGAGCTTGATATGACGGATTCTGATGTAGTTATACTATACGGTCATAACATGGGTAAGACGCGAAGCGGTATGTTTACGGAATTAACGAAGTTTGACGATAAAAATTACGGCAAAGTCAGCAGAAAGATAATTACGACATCGGTAGACAATATTGAAACAAGCTGGGAGTTGTTCGCAGTGGTACACGCTGATATAACGACAGATGTTCAGAGTATTTACAGTGTGAACAATTTTGTTAATGAAAGTTTGTATGATGATTATGTCAAGCTTGTGAAGCAGAATAGCTTGTATGAGTTTGACACAGAGCTTATGTACGGACAACGAATATTGATACTCAGTACATGTGTTGGTGGGGTTGAAAACAAGCATATGCGGCGGATATTGTTTTTAGCGGAAAACTTGAATTGAATATTTCAAAAAAGTTGTTGATTTTTTCAAAAATAGTCTTGATTTTAGGCTTATTTTATGTTATAATTAGTATTATAAATGTTAAGTGAGGTACAAGGATTTATGAACGATTATATATGCTCGTTGAAAGCTGCGTTATCAAGTATGGACAGACAAATCAGAGAAGCTTTTGCAGGTTTGATAGTGCTGTTCGAGGAACGGGAAAGACTTTCGGTTTTGATTGAACAATCTGAGATGAATGAAACAACGTGTGAAGTAGAAATTCCGGCACAGAAAGACCGAGAAAAGCAAAGAGATGAGAGAGATTCCATGCAGTTTGAAAGATTGAAATGGCATCGCTCGTTTTTTGACAATCCGTTGGAGTTTGAAGAAGCTGTGTTTGTTGATATGGACATAGACGTTGACGAAGTTAATATGAGCAATGTAACAGTACAGACACAAGACCCGGAACCCGATTATGATGAAGAGGAGGAGTATAGCGTTATGTTCAGCGACCCCATATATGAAGATTTCAATTTTGATGACGATCCCGATGCAGACGCTGACTATGCATTAGAAGAAGAACTATGCAGTATGATGTTGTAAGATTAGAGTCAGTCAGCCACATGAGACCGCTACGGCGGTTTCTTTTTGTGTAAAAAGTGCTAAAATTATTAAAATAACCTTGATTTTAGGCTTATCTTGTAGTACAATGTGGAATAAGTGATATTATATTTTAGGAAGAAAACACAAAAAAGGAGGATTGGTTTTATGAAAGATAAAATGAAAGGGTTGCCGTCGGTTTGGAAGCTTTGCGCCGTTTTGTTATTAGCGCTTGTAGCTTTGCCGCTTGCAATAAGTCAAGATGTCAGTGCGGAGGAAAGCCTGACTGACTATTTAGTAATAAGGACTGTTGAGAAGGGGACGGGTGAAAATTTTACAGAGGCATCAGTGTATGAGATAGGATTATTTAATTGGTTTTATCATTCAGATTGGTTTGAACAGGAGCTTGATGAACTGGGATATGGTTCGCATTGGGCTGATTTAGATGAGTCGGAATGGTCTGAAGAAGTCAAGACAGTTTATAATGCGGGTGTTGATAGATGGGTAGCTGATTATACAGAGTGGTATAGATTCTATAATAGTGATATGGCTACAAACCATTCGTCTTATGCAGATGATTCAAGGCTTCGTGTGGCTTCATCTATGATGCCAACATCTCAAAATTATTTATTAACTGCAATTGATGAATTTTTGTGTTTTACAATATATTTTTATAATCATTTACGCGGTCAAGATTCAATGAATATACGTCTTGCTTTAGATTCTAACAATTTAAGTTTTCCTATTGGTAAATATCGGATTAGACATACAGGCTTTTCTTTTATTGGTAGTAGTTTTACTTCTACTGTTAATTTTAATAATTTAGACCCAAATGTGGATAAAACCCCCCAATATTTCGAAATATCTTCTATCGGTCAAATGAAAGATTGGAAAGAAATTGTATTTGAAACAGAACCCCGTCCTTCCACATCTATTTTAACTATAAAAACAGTTCATTTGTATGATGAGTTAAGGGCTGCGTTACCTGTAAAAAGTGTTTATGGGCTGACGACCATACAAAATGATTGGCATAGTTTTGTTGAAAATTCCGGATTACCATATTTTTTGGATAATTTTAGAAATATTGGTTCACAATATTGTGTACCGCTTGAAACAGACAATAACAATAGTGAAATAAAATTTGATGTTAGTATATTGCCGGAAGGTTATTATTATATTTATTTTTTTACCGTTTCGGACGGTTATATTGGAATTAGAGATAACAGTCAGAGTGTTTATTATGATCGCCATGTTCGTCATGCATTGTTCTCGGTTGATTCTTCCGGCAAATTGTCAGGTTTTCGAGAAATTATGTTTCCGGTTATAAATCGCACAGATTATATAATGAAATTTGAAAACATTGATAGTAAAACAAAAGAATATATTGGAGGTTCTACCTTTGTGTTAAATGGTGGTAGTTCAAGTTCTAATATGTCTCCGCTATATGAGTTTAATGTTGAAAATGGAAGGGCAGATATTGATTTTTTTGATAAGCATCCCTCTACGGACGTTTGGCCGCCATATTATGGTTATAGTTTTCGTTATTATAATATACAACAGATTGTTGCACCGTTGGGTTATGCTCTAAATCCTCCAAATTCTCAATTTTTACGTAATTTTTTAGTGTATGATGGTTATCATTTTGTAGTATTACCGCAGGGTTATCAGTCTAATTTTAATAGAACTTTTCCCAACCGTACATTCACATTTGAAAACGAACCTTTAACCGTAGATATAGAGACCGTTGATAGTGAGACAGGTGAGAACATAGACGCAAGGTTTGTATTTGCATATAGCTCCAGCTTTGAAGGTTTGGACTATTCTAATGATATCAAAATAATTGAAACCAAAAACGGAAAAGCAACTTTGAATTTTGCAGGTATGGATATAGGTTATTATCGTTTAGTTAATCTTGGTGTAATTACACCTTTATATGCCGACGAACCTAACTGGCGAACATATCATATGACAGGTAATGAATTGTTGGCGTATGAGAACGGCAATTGGGTCGATGCACATAAAGAAAAAATAGTTTTCAAATATAAACCGTACGATACTGTGGAGATAACAACAGTTTTTAATGACGGAAACCCTTATTTTTATCAGAATCCGATTCAATACGGCATTGAGCATGTGAGAACTGATACCGGCGAGAGGCTTTTCGGACAAGTATTAAATCATTGTATCGGGGGAGTAATGAACGATGGTACATATGTTCCAGAACTATTTGCAGCTCCCAAAGAACCCGGAACATATGTTATCACAGGAATATTTTTTAATGATATTGATAAAATTCAAGGCGTAATATATCACGAGTTCACAATACTTCCCAAACAACTGACCTATAACACCAACGGAACAGTTAACGACAGAAAATTCATCAACAATGATACGTCGGCGACTATTGCAATAACCCCAACGCTTAATGGCATAATCGGTGGCGACCAAGTAACAGTCGTGCCCGGCGAAGTTAATTTCGCAAGCTCTGTTGTCGGAGTCCATGAAGTAATTGCAACAGGCTTTAGTATAACAGGCGAAGATGCTTGGAAGTATTCTGTTCCAACAGAACAACCGGTTTTTGCTAAAGCTGAAATAACAAAAGTACAGCAAGATTTGCTATCAATTTCAGTTCCCGACGACATAACCTACGGAGGAGGCCCGTTTCAAATCAACGTAACAGGAGGAAGCACAAACGGCGAAGTGGTATATAGTCTTGTGTCGGGAACAGGCGGTATTGTCACATCTGACGGTAGAGTCACTATTACAGGTGCTAACCCGACGGGCATAGTAATTCAGGCAACAATGGCAGGTAATGATATATACGAGCCCGTCAGTGCGACTGAAACGATTATAATTAACAAAGCTCCTGTTGTTCTGACAGCAGATGATAAAAGCATTTACATTGAAGCCGCAGAGCCTGAGTATACTTATAAAATAAGCGGCATTGTGAATGGCGATAAAGAGTCTGATGTTATAACAGAACAACCGAGCTTGGGTGTTACAGGGTTTAATAATATATCACCCACTACGTTTGATATAGTTTTGTCAGGCGGTGAGGTAAGCTCAAATTATGTCATTAGTAATCGTGTCAATGGAACGCTGACGGTAAAACCCAAAGAAGACGTAAGCAATTTAATTGTTTTCAATAATGGAAGTATAGTCTACACGGGGAATGAGCTGACATATGAGAACGCAACAGGTCTGAGCGGAGGATCTTGGAGCTATGCTTATGAAATTGTCGATTCAGGCAGACTATCAAACGGAAAACCAATAGATGCGGGAACATATTATGTAACAGCTAAGTTTGAAGATGCCGAGAGAATCGGAACAAAGACTGTTATGCTCACAGTCAATCAACAAAGTGTTGCCGGAGCAGATGTAGTTATAGCCGGCAGTTATACTTACACGGGCAGTTTATTAACACCGGTAAGTAGCAATGTTAGTGTCATGCTTACAGGCTTTGTATCGCCGTTAGTTTACAATCAGGATTATACGTTTGCAGTAACAAGCGGCGGTACGAACGCAGGCGAAGCAATTGTGACTGTAACAGGTATAGGTAATTTCATAGGAACTGAGTTGGGTACGTTTACTGTGGATTCTCGTAACATAATCGGAGCTGATGTAACTATTGGTGGTAATTATGTTTATACAGGAAGTGCTTTGACACCCGACGACAATAATGTTGAAGTCGTGCTTACAGGCTTTGTATCGCCGTTAGTTTACAATCAGGATTATACATTTGAAGTAACAAGTGGTGGTACAAACGTCGGTGGAGCGACTGTGACTGTAACAGGTATAGGAAATTTCACAGGAACTGAGTTGGGTACGTTTACGGTACATCAACGAAATATAACAGGTGCTGATGTATTCATTGACGGTAGTTATGCTTATACAGGTAATTTATTAACGCCCGCAAGCAGTAATGTCAGTGTCATGCTTATAGGCTTTGTATCGCCATTAGTTTACAATCAGGATTACACATATGAAGTAACAAGCGGTGGTATAAACGCAGGTGAAGCAATTGTGACTATTACAGGCATAGGCAATTTTACAGGTACAGAGTTAGGTATGTTTGTTGTGGATGCTCGTAACATAGCCGGAGCAGATGTAACTATTGGTGGTAATTATGTTTATACAGGAAGTGCTTTAACACCTGACGACAATAATTTTGAAGTCGTGCTTACAGGCTTTGCATCGCCGTTAGTCTACAATCAGGATTATATGTTTGCAGTAACAAGTGGCGGTACGAACGCAGGCGAAGCAATTGTGACTGTAACAGGTATAGGCAATTTCACAGGAACTGCTACAGGTACATTTAATATTGACAAAGCAGAGCAGGCGGTTTTAATAATCAATATACCCACCGAGTCACTGCATTACGGAATGACGACATATGCTTTCAGTACAACAGGTGGGAGCGGGGACGGAATTGTCAGCTATACAGTAGTTTCAGGTGATGGTCAAATAGCCGGTGATACATTGACGTTTACAGGCACAGGTAATATTGTCATACAAGCAACAAAAGCCGAAGAACTTAACTATAAATCGGTTACATCTGAGCAGATTGTTATTACAGTAAATCCTGCTCCGATTGAAGAAGCGGATATTAAAGTAATTGCGCCTGTCAGAGGTGCAACCCCGTCCGCGATTATAACGCCTGATGTACATGAGAGCTTCACGGTAATCAGTGCAACATGGGATAATACGAAGTCGTACTTCACAGGCGGCACGGTTTATACTGTAACAATCACACTTGAAGCTGATAAGAATTACACGTTTGATTATGAGACCATAGGAATAATTAACGGACAGCCTGCAACATCAGTTGAAATTATAGATTCGGAAACAGAATGTAACACAATCATTCTGACTTATGAATTTGATGCAACTGAGCCCTCAACACCCCCTGATGAGCCACGGAATTTGTCGGCAATAGCAATTGATGGTCAGGTAAGTCTGTCATGGGGAGCTCCACTTAACAATGGCGGTGAGCCTGTGGATTATTACGAAGTATCGAGCGATGACGGTAAGACGTGGACAAAGGCTTCAAGAAGCACGAGCCATACGTTTGTAAGCCTTATGAACGGCACTGAGTATAGATTTGCAGTTCGTGCCGTTAATATCATCGGTAAAGGCTTAAAAGTCGGTATAAGGGCAACGCCGATTGCTCCTGCACCGATAGCAGTTGCCGCCAATCAATACACTGTAGACGATTATGTGACAGGCTTGTATCAAACTGTGCTTGAACGCGCCCCGGACAAGAACGGATTTGAATCGTGGACAACAGCTCTTCGAACAGGGCATATGAAAGCAATAGATGTCGAAAAAGCGTTTATGTTCAGTTATGAACTCAGGTCGAAGAATTTGACACATGAGCTGTTTGTTGAAATTTTGTATAATGCTCTCTTGGGGCGTAAGTCTGATTCCACAGGTAAGCTCAGTTGGGTTTCAGCACTTATGTCGGGAGCGTTAAGCCGTGAAACAGTGTTCGAAGCATTTGTTGATTCTCAGGAGTACAGGCATCTACGCATCAATGCTTATGTGAAGGGCTTGTATCAATCAGCTCTCGACCGTACCCCTGATGATAATGGTTTTGAATCGTGGACTAATGCCATGAGAGTAGGGGAGCTTTCAGAGACAAATGTCGCCCATAGCTTTATGTTCAGTAAAGAACTAAAATCAAAGAACTTAAACAGTGAACAGTTTGTTGAAAAAATGTATCAAACGCTCTTAGGGCGTAATTCCGATTCCAACGGTAAAGCATATTGGGTTAAAATGCTCAATACAGGTATGAGTCAATTAGAATTATTTGACGCTTTTGTCAATTCACAAGAGTATATTAAAATTTGTAATACATATGCGTTTCGATAGATTTTATTTGATTTCAAAAAGAGCCGTGTCAAACGGCTTTTTTTGTGCTATAATAAAAATAATAAACCTAAAATCAAGGTTATTCTATATGATATATGGGAAAATTGTAGAAAAATATCAACTTTTTCAACAATATCGTTGATTTTTTTGAAAATATGCTTGATTTTAGGTTTATCTTATGCTACAATAGTCATGTAAATCACTGCTGTAAATTGAAAGGGGAATATTAAATTATGGCAATAGAAAAAGAAACCAATGATTGTATTACTAAGCGTGATTTCATACAAGGTATGGCAAAAAAAATGAACATGCCGTATGGGGTTGCAAGCCACGCTTATGAAGCGTTTTGGGATGAAATTGATGAATGTTTGATTAACGGTCATATTGTTAATCTTTATGGACGCGGAACATTCTCTCTTAAATTGCGAAAAGGTAGACTTGCAGAGAGAGATGCTTCAGGCAAAGGGTATGGAGCAGGATCGCCGATTATAGATGGTGTTCTGGTAGAAAAAGAAGAATATTTTACATTAAAGTTCAATTGTTCCAAACCTTGGCGACAAGCGATGAGAAAAAAAATGAAAGAAAAACTTGAAGCTGAAAGTGAATCAGAAACCTAAAAAAAAAAAGCCCACACCCTCTCGGCTGTACACAGTCGGGAAAGCGTGGGCTTAACTATGGGTAAGAAAATTATCAAGCTACATCGGCATCGGTACTTGTTGCAGATTGATATATCGGGTTTGTTGCAAGCTGTTTAACTAAGTTATCATAGATTATTTCGAGAGCAGAGAATTGTTCTGTATCAAACGATGCGATAAGAGTATTTTGAATAGCTCGTGTAAACGCTACGTAATACATTCGTTTGCTTGCTTCGTCAGGATTATTGCCGCCGGTGTATATAACACAGACGTGAGGAAACTCTAACCCTTTGACACTATGAATTGTAGAAACAACAAGGTCTCCGTCTGTATGTTGCTTCACTTCGCTGTTTTTGCTTTGTATGACCCTGAATTTTGTTGCATTTTTCTTAATTTCGTAATCAAGCAAAAGCCCTTTTATTCCATCAAGAAATGCGTGTTTTGTTATTTTGCCGTTTTTCAGTTCAAGCTGCATAGCGGCAATTGTGTTTTTATGCACGAGCTTAATGTCAGCAATATCTTGTGTCAGGTTTGCAGATGCTTTTTGTGCGGCGTTTTTGTTCCATGTAAGCCATCCGATATGCCCTTGCATTGCTTTTTCCAGCTCGTCCATGAATATTGTCGGATTGAAGAACCTTGCTTCATTCCAGTATTTCATTATATATTTAGAGAACAAGGTGTTTGCGTAGGGTTTTTCGGGTACAAGATTGTTTACGGTTTTGTTTGGGAAGATCATCTTTAAGCATTTTTCAATTGCAAGTGCCGCTCTCCGGCTATGAGCTATGAACGCAACCTGCTCACCTGCTTCGACGAACGGAGTAGCCCAGTAGTTTATTTCAGTCGCCATTTTGTCACACAGGTCGTCTATAATATTGGTACGTTTATCTTGTTGGTGATAGATGAATTTAACTTTTTCATTGAATGGTACTCCGACGGAGAAGCAATTAGCTTTTAACTGGATTTGTGCTTGTGCGTTTGCTTCAATATCTTTAAGCGCTACGTTTGCAAAGTCAAGTATTGCCTGATTGCTTCTGTAATTAGTTGACAGGGCATAGATGTCGAATATCCCTGAAGTTTCCAACACACTCAATGCTTTTGGGTTGGAATGACGGAACTCATAAAGCGTTTGGGCGGCATCGCCGACAAGATAAACACTTGATTTCTTTCTGAGAGCATATGACAATATAAAGACAAACTCAAAAATCGAAGTGTCCTGTACCTCGTCCATGATAATATGTGTGGGATTAAGACCATTAGGTTCAACAAACGTGTCAACCATTTGATACATTATCAGTATTTCCAGTTCAAGACAGGTTTGTTTTAATTGATTGAGTATGCTGAGAACAGCGTCGAAGTTTTCTGACAAGAACAGGTTTGCCTCTGTGAACACCGATTGACCGAGATTGGTTTCTCTGAACTTCAAAAGTCTGTTCTGAAGCTCTTTGGCTATTGTATTGATATTCAAGTCAAAGTAAATTTCAAGAGAGTTGATAATGGTATCAAGGTTTGATAATTGATGTGAAGGGAAGTTGACGTTGTAGACCTCATGGATAAGGCTTGCAATAGTTGAGCTTCTTACTAAAGGCTGTTTGCTTATGATATTATCTGCCGCTGCGTTCGTGAACGTAAGTATGAGTGTTTTCTTGGGGTCAACGCCCTCGTGAAACATGTGCTCCATGCGACCAAGTAAGGTCGATGATTTACCGCATCCTGCTCCTGCTTGTATCAATGTTAACGGGGATTCAGATAAGATTGCAGCCTGTTGTTCATGTGAATAAGAAGCAAGCGTCGGACAAATCGGTTTTGTTTTCTTTACAAAAGCCAGTTTCTTTTTGTTTTTGTTAAGTATATCCATTTTTTCGTGCATCAACATGTTTAAGTTTGCACAACAGATAAGTGTTTTTGTTTTAGCCCCTATTTTACTTGCTTTTAGTTTTTGATACATTTTATTGTAAATAGAAAGCGGAACAGGGTATTGTTCTATTCGATTAAACCATTTTATAATATCTTTTTCGGCACTATAACGACTGTTAGTGTGACCGGCATCCATCATATCAATGATGCCCTCAATCTCTTCATTGAGCGTTGTATTCCATTTTTCGGACATATTACATATGAGAGAATAGAGGGTTGTTTTGTTTAGCAGATTGTCTACGGTTGTATAATCAACCTTATCGGAAATAAAACAAAGCATCCCTTCTATGGTATTTCTAATGTCGTTTGTATCTCGTACACACACTTCATTTTCTGTAATAGGATTATTGGCGATGCTGTTAAACGCCGGGTTAAACTTGAATGTATTATCAGTTGCATCTTTTTGTGCATACACTCTGATATTGTATGTAACCAATAGTTCTTTACTTCTTTGAGGTTCGTTTTTAACAACAACGATGGTTAAGGGGTCAATAGCAATGCTTATGCTATTGTCTTTTGCCGCAGATATATCAGTTGTATCGCCGAATTTCGGCAAGCGATTAAAACCATTACAAAGATCATAGCTGTATAGACTAAGCGGTAGCTTTCTGTAAGAAATATCGCCCTGTGACCATGATTTTTTTGTTGAGTTATCATATGAAGCTAAAGAAACCATTCTGATGTTGGCGGAGTTTTTGTGTGAATCGAGTGTTATTTGGTTATTGAGAAGCCCTGCTTTTCCGCCGCTGCCCGTCAGGTCTGCGTGAAACCATTTGGGCGTAAAAGACACTATGGTTGTATTATTGGATTGTTTCGACAGGTTCGTTAAGTCTACAGGCATTGTTATTCTCCTTTGTTGTAAGTTCTTGTGACGTAGGTTCAGTGTCAGAGTCGGCATCGGTTTGTGTTTGAGTTTGTGCAAGCAAGATGTCTTCAAGATATGTTTGTGCTGTACGTCGAGCAGGTCTGCAACCGAACATTGGCTGATAGGTTTCTTCAGCAAGCCTATCAAGCTCATCGTCGCTCAGTGTTGTCGGTATTGTTGCATACCTGTTGCGTGTGATATATTTTTGAGCCATATTTTCGTACAATATTTTGACGACTGTTTTGTATATATCTTTCGGTATATCATTGAAGTTAATGATGTGTTTGAATCGGTTGAGAAGCTCTTTGTCAAAGTGTTCCGTTAAGGCTTTCGGGCTTGTATTATGTTTAGCCGGGTTGAACCCGATGGGGTCTGTGTTGGCTCTTTGTCCCGCATTGGTTGTAATTATTATTATGGCTTTGGAAAAGTCAACAATCGTACCCTTACTGTTGCGGATATACCCCTCGTCGAAAGCCGACATAAAGAGTCTTTGTACGCCTCGACAGCCTTTTTCAAATTCATCGAGCAGGATAACCTGATATGGGTTTGTTTCAAGAGGGTCGAAAGGAAGCTCACCCGGACGATCGGAACCGATATAACCGGGCGGAGAACCTATTATCTTGTTAATCGTAGATTCTGTATCGTACTCGGTCATGTTTAGAATAATAGGCTTTGTTCCGGTTATGACACGCGCTATTATTTTTGCTGTTTCTGTCTTGCCCGTGCCGCTTGAGCCGCAAAACAACATGGTTTCGGGTAATGTCTGAGGTACGATTTCAAGCTCTCTGCGGGCAATTATGTTTTTAACACAGTTAATAGCTTCGTCCTGCCCTTTGATTGCCGTCAGCATTTCAGAGAGCATTTCTTGGTCTATTTTCATTTTTGTGTCATTTCCTGACAGCATACGGTGAGCAGTCTTTCTAAGCTGTTTTACCGTAAGTGTCGGAGAGCCCATGTTTTGTATATAGGCAGCCCATGTCGGGTCAGTTTTTGCAAGCTCTTTTTTATTAGACCAATCCATCAGGGTATCAGCCATAGCGCGATCAAAAAGCGTAAGAGCATTATCGGGACGGTGCATACCCGCTTTCTTTTTATCATCGGCGATTGATACGACTTCTTTCATTATGCTTGCATCAACCTGTACTTTGTAGTGTGCGTACAGACCGCTTACAGCGTTCTGACAGATTTGTACTGTTTGCTCTTGTGTAAGCTCAGGAACAGACACAGAGTTGAACCGTCGGCTGAAAGCAGGGTCACGCAAGAAGTTTTTAGCTTCCTGTATAGTTGTAGCGCCAATCATTTTTATTTGCCCTCTTGCAAGAGCGGGTTTCAGAATTTGTGCAATTTCCGAATAAGAGTTGCTACCCCTATCGTTACAAAGCAAGTGTGCTTCGTCAACAAATAAAATGGCTTTATTCTTGGGGTTTGACAAGAATTTAAGCAGTTCTTGCATTTTTTGTTCCATAGCTCCGTGCAAACCCGTTCCGGCTATGATATTACTTAATTGCAATTCATAGACAACGTGATCTTTTAATATGTCGGGGATGCGAGAGCTTTTAATCGCTATAAGTCTTGCAATTTCTTCAACAATGCGGGTCTTACCCACACCGGCTTGACCTTCCAGCAATAGATTTGGCTTTGTTTTAGAAATCAGTATACTAAGACTTTGGTTAATGATTTCATCTCTGAACAAAGCGGGTGTTGCTGTGCTGAACTTTTTATTATAGTTAGTTAACAGCTTTTTTATTTCATTGGAGCTTCCGGATTTTTGTGAGGTAGGAAAAATTATACGACCGCCGCTTTGATTATTGCCGCTTCCGACGGTATTGCCGGTGTTGTCATCATCGTCATCATCATCAGGGTCGTAATCATCATCAGGGTCGTAGTCGTCGTCGGAATTATTATTTCCTTGATTCTTAAAATTGTGAAACGCCACTTACCGGCACCTCCTTTTTTATAGTTTTTTTAATTAGTCTATCGCTCTGAGGTTTGAAGCCACCCCACGATAAAAGGTCATCATCCCGGAAGACGGAGGGGCTTCCACGATCCTTGCATCAATATATGCAGCGATATTGACGTGGGGCAGGTCTAAACCTCAGAGCAATAGCGGAGAAAAAATCAGAACAGTATTCTTGTTCTTATGGCAGGCTCAATATGTTTTGTACTTTCGACAAACTTTTTTGCCTCATTGCATATCCATCCCCAATCAATTTGGGAACACGCTGTGTAGTACAAGTTTTTGGGATGTTCTATGTCGGGTCTGTTTGGCGCTCTATATTCAAAATCTGTTATCATAATAGACAGCTCGCGTCTGCGTATGGGGCTTTTTTGTATGTACTGCCACACATTAGCAAAGTCAGTGCCGCCCGTGACCTTGGGAATACGCTGAAAATCTTTGTAAACAGCTTTGACAGACCGCCATTTTACGCGTAGCTTAGTAGATGTAGATATGAGATCCGAAAACGTATTGATATAAATATTCACATCCATTGTTTTAGCAAGTCCGATAGCCGCTTTCACTGAATCCTGATATTGCTTTTCGGAAATCGAACCCGACGTGTCAACGTATAAATGTATATCGGGACGATAGTTTTCATTTGTTGTTTTACCCATCAGGTTTGTGTTCATAGGATCACGTCTGTTTGGCTTCAGATAGCTTGCCGTCGGTTTTTTATAAGTGTTTTGTGAGTGATTTACGCTTGCCATTTTCTCAACCTTACGTTTTATGTGTTTTATAAAAGTTGTAACAGGCGGTCGTTTTGAACTGAATTTTTGATTAAGCAGTCTTTTTGCCATTTTGTCGCGCAGATTAAAATTAGCGGCTTGACCCTGTAGCTTTTGATATTGTCGTACAGTTGAGCCGAGCTTTGTTATTTGTTTTTTGCTTATTATTTTGAATGGTATTGCAAGCGCTTTTAAAATTATCTTCCATTCATCATCAATGTCTTTTAGATTTGAATGTGCGTGTTTGTCAATGTTGATAAACAAGATAGACTTGGGTATGTAAAGCTCTGACAGGTCAAACGGCAATAGTCCGACTTTTTTGTTTGTTTGACCCTGCGGCACATTCTGCTGTATATAATGCATCAACAGCCAGACTATGGTTCGAGAGAAGGAATAAGGGTCGTTATCGTCGCCCGGCGCAGCACGCAGGTCAAGCCCTTCAGTCAGCCCGTCGAGCTTGAGTGAACAGAAGTCATTTAGTTTAGATGAAGTGCTTTGTGGGAAGATTGAGCCAAGAGTTGCGTTTTGAGTAGCCACGTACTGTTTGAAATCATTAAAATGACTTTCAGTTAAGAAGAAAACCCCAAGTGTTTTTGGGGAATAAGTAAACGCAAAGTTAGCGAGCAAAGCATCTTCGCAAGCTTTACCCGCAAGAAACAGTTTGCAGGTCGGTATCACATCTGTTTGTGTCATGTAATGAGCTTGCAGCGACGGAAGCGGCAGCTTGAGTTTAGCAGCCGCTTGTGTGGGGAATAACTGACCTATAGACGTTGAATTAACATAATTAGGATATAGCATTGTCTTTTCAAACAGTGTTTTACATGTTTCTTCAGCGTCTACGTTAATATTGTCGTCAAATGTTGCCGCTACAGCAGTCGCTATGACATCTTTCGTAATGGTTTGTCCGTTTTCCAGCACTTCAACGGGAATCGCAGGGTCAATTGGTTGTAATAATGCTTCGACAAGTCCCTCTTCGATTTCTTTTAAGATGTCAAAATCGTTTTTGATATTAGGCATGTATAACGGGGAGATATATCCCGGTACTTGGTTGTTTACCGTGACTTGCATTTTTTATCTCCTTTTCGTTTCAGTCATTCAGATTCATTTCTAAGATAGCTCCGACGGGCCCTGTGGTAAAGGGCGCTTTAGTTGCCAAAAGTGTTCTGACATTGCTTGGGTCAAGCCGGTCGGCACTCGCGAGCTTTGTAAGTGGTTTTATATTCGGCAAACAGGTAATATGCGGAGCGAGTGCGGTAATATAGGGTTCTATATTGTCCCTGCTATACAAGCAATACAGTAAAAGGTCGGCTTTCTCGTCATCGGACATATCCATGAATAGCTTAGACAGGTCATCGTTTGAATTAAGGGTCATCATGTTATCGTACGAATCAGGCTTAACCGGTGCTATTGTTCCGTTTGCCGTAACAGGAGTTGCCAAGGTTGCCATAACCTCTTCCATAAGAGCTATTGTGAATTTGGTATTACCGACCTTGGAAACTATGGACGGTTCGAGTGAGTCGTTAGCCATCATCTCACTAATGTCCTCGGGGCGTATAAAATTAAGCCAGTCCGATAGATAAGAAATGGTGCGGGGAACTGTGATTTGTTCGAAATTATTATCTTCAAGCAATAAATCTTCGATGGCGATATTGTTTGCATCGTTGTTGTCATCTTGGTTTTCTTCAAGCTGTAAAGCTCTTATCGGACGACTGACGAGTGTGTCGGGATTCTTGGTGAGAGCGGTTTTAATCCATGCGCTCAGGTTTGGATTGACTTCAAAGAATGTTTCAAGGTCAGGTATGCATCGGTATATTGACGTTCTTGTTTTAGAAGCTTCGTCAATAGAACTGATGTTACCTGCGTCATTACCTGCAAGTATAAATCTTAGGTTTTCGGGAAATTTAGTTGTACCGACAATGCGTGCCGTAATAAACGACAAGATTGCGGACGTTATATCGCTGCCGGCTCTGTTAAACTCATCAAGGAATAACAGGGGTGTTTCGTTCTTATGCTTTTGAGCATAGAGTATTGCTTCTGCAATTGTAGCGTGCGGATATGCCATTTGAGTTGCGTGCTTGATTATTTTACCGTTTACCTCTTCTTCAATTTCAGCAGGACGTAAGCCTGTTAAATCAGAACGGTCGGCAAGCTGATTGATTTGCATGGAAAAACATTTTGTTTTAAGCTTCTTGGCAATATCTTCAATAAAGCTTGATTTACCGATGCCCGCATCACCCAACAGACAGGGAACAAGGTTTAATTTAATATCTGTCATAACAGGGATGAGCAGCTGCTTGAATGTCATTGGCTTAATTGTCAGGTCTACCATAATAGTTTTTTCTCCTTTTTGTGTTTTAAGCTCATATTTTGCGTTCTAAGCGCGTTTAAGCATTACGGGTGTTTGGTATAGTCGTACCCCGTAAATAAGCACCACGGCAATTGTGTGAGGTGATATGACAAGTTTTCAGCGTTTTGTTACGATATAGTCAATCAGACCGAAGTTTTTAGCTTCCTCCGCCGTCATGTAATTGTCTCTTTCAGAGGCCTCGAAAATTTCATCAACAGATTTACCCGTATTTTGAGAAAGTAATTTGTTGAGTGTTGTTTTTGTTCGCAGTATATGCTCGGCGTGAATTTGAATGTCAGTAGCTTGCCCTCTGAATCCGCCGATTGGCTGATGAATCATTACTTCGGCGTTTGGAAGTGCAACACGTTTACCCTTAGCTCCCGAAGAAAGCAGAAACGCCCCCATGCTTGCCGCAAGACCGACACAGATTGTTGACACATCGCATTTCAGATATTGCATTGTGTCATAGATTGCAAGACCTGATGTTACACTTCCGCCGGGGCTGTTTATATAAAGCTGTATATCTTTGTCAGGGTCTTGTGCTTCAAGGTATAAAAGCTGTGCAATAATAAGACTCGCTGTAGTGTCATTGACTTCCTCACTGAGCATGACAATGCGGTCGTTGAGCAATCTGGAAAAGATGTCGTAAGACCTTTCCCCCCGTGATGTTTGTTCAACTACAACCGGGACTAAACTCATATGTTATCGCTCCTTAGTTAAATTTACGGACTGTTATTGGATAATTGGTTGTCTGTAAGATATTGACGTTCTTCGACAAGCCAATTAAGCATTTCTCGGTCAAGGGTTATACCTGTTTCCGTTTCTATGGTAATATTAAATTCTTCAGCAGGTTTACCGATTAAGACAGCAGACGGGACAGAACTTACAGGATATGTTTCTCTTAAATCCAACCCCGTTTTCGAGCGTGTACCTACCATGTATATATCCTGAGTTTCGTTTACGAAACTCTCAAGTTCTGCATATAGAGCCTCACAATCAGGACATCCGTAACGTACATATATTACGATGTCCCCTAATTTGGGTTTGTAATTTTTCTCTATAACATGGTTGGTTTTATTACCTCTCATCAGCGTAGTAAGAGGTGTTTTTACGTCCGTTTCCCAACCTCGTTTTGAAGCATCAAAGCCTGTAGTAATGCTCATTGCAAGAAACGTAGCTGATATAGGCATCAACGCAATTATTACAGTTGCTAAAAATGCACCGGAAAAAGACAAGATGTTTTTTCTTTTTTTCTTATCAAAAAGCAATTCCACAAGACGCGGTTTTGTGACAAAAAATAAAGTTATTGCTGACAAAGTAATAGACGATATAATTGTTGTTATAATCATTGTTTTTTCTCTTTCTTTTATTATTTTTTTAGCAATGTGAAATTGTTGCGTTGCCGAGTTTAGCGCAGGCTTCTCGTGCTTGATACAAAAGCCAAGGAAGCCCGTCGCGGGTTTCATCGTGCTTTGCCCGCCACGGAAGAGCGTTTTGTAATTGTCTGTAAACAAGCCATGTAATTTGTTCAGGTGTATAATTTATATGCTTTAATTTTTCGACTTTAATAATTTGTCTGATTTTGTAAAGAATGAAACAAGCATATGCAAATTCATAACGCGAAAGGTCATTGCCGTATTCAGATATGTCTCTACCAAACTGTATACTGACAGTAAAGCGTTCGATAAAGTCTTTTTCAGGGATGTCAGGTGCTTGTAATTTTATTGACATATCTTGTCGTTCTGTTTGTTTTTCTATCCATTTATCATATAACGGTATAATGAAGTCTGAAAGACGTGTAAGAGCTGCTTTGTCTTTTAATGGCGGTGTTTGATTGAGCATGTTCATTGTGAATGTACAAAATTTTTGATTGAGCAAAATTTCATAGTATTTATCGGGGTGTTTCAGAACCGATAATTTTTTGAAATTCATTTTAATATCGCAGGGGAGTATTAACCCTAAGTGTAAACCACGACCGCTTAATGATATTTCTGCATAGTCCCACGGAAGCTCTGACAGTAATTTATTTTTAATATCATCAGGGCAATTGGGTTCAATATCCAGTATTGCGTGAACAGGTTTGTTTGCAAAAGCTTCGTTTGCCGCTCTTAAATGATATGATGCATTTTGCGGAATCATATTGTGCTGTTCAAACCAACCTGTTATTGCAGGCAATGTTGTAAGAGGATTGTTGCCATCGTTAAATGAAGCCCCCACTATTTTGCTCTCTGACATAAGCAACGCAATATCAAGCGGCTTTTTATCAGTTGGGTCGGATATTGTCCAATAAGGGTTCATACTGATTTCTTGTATGAACGGGTGTTGCAGAAAGTTTTCAAGTTGGGTCATATGTATTTGGTTTTTGTCCTTTTAGTTTTAGTCAAACCAAAGAGGGTGGTTTACACCCTCTTGTCGGCTTGCTTGTTGTGTCTGTATCACACAGGCATCGCTATTCCCGGAACTGCCGCCGCATATGTGACTGACGGATTGATTGTCGGATCGACTATCCCTGCTGTTCCTGCTGCCTTTGGTGCAGAAACATCATAGTTGTTCGGTTTGTATTCAGGCTGTCCGTCTCCGAAAGGAAGGTCATCGTTTTGACAATCTGTGTCAGCTTCCGGCTCGGTTTTGTTTTGTACCGCTTGTACGGCAATGCCGCGAGCAGCCAGACCATCGGCAACACCTTGTACACCGGAGTTTGAGTTGTAATACTTAATTTCAGGGTCTAAGATGACAATGGCTTCCATTGCCATTCCGTGATTCATTTGGTTCTTGCTCTTGAACACTCTCATTTTGACAAGAACTGTGCTTCCTGCGGCAAGCTCTCTTTCCAGAGTAATAGCCTCAAGAGTGGGTGTTCCGTCAACAATGTGTTGATGGCTTGCGAGCGGCAGATTGTTCGGGTTTTTGTTTTCGGCAGTAAAGCGCAGTTTGTTGTCTTTTGTCGCTCGCCAGAACCTGTCTTGCTCAAGATGGATGTCGAATTGTGATTTGCCTGATTGTGAAGGTACGATTTCGGGGTCGATGAGCGAGATGCGGGTGTAGGGATTTTGAACGGGATTTGTACCTCGCTCACGTCTCCAGTTTTGGTCGCGGATAAGTTCGTCGCCTGATATATGTGATGCAACACGACTAAACTCAACAGTCCCTTTGACGTAAGCTTCTGTACCCGGCTCAAAACCGTTCAGCGGATAAGAATTACTCATGTGTTTGTTTCCTTTCTGTGTTTGTTTTTTATTAAAAGTTTTACACCATTTGAATGTTTTGATGTAAACGCTTTTTGGTATATTGAAAAGTTTGAAAATTTAACTTGACTGATTTTGTATTATGATGTAGAATAAGCCTAAATTCAAGGTTATTATAACACAAAATAACCCTAAAATGCAAATTATAAAAGGAGAGCGGTTAAGATGGATAATTATGTTTGGAATGATAAGAAAGAGACCCCAAAAAAGAAGAAAGCCGTGGTGTTTTGGACAACATCCACGACTTGTCTTTGTTTATTTGCTTTTATGCTATGTTTTAGCGTAGTCCAAATGGTAAGTGCGATGGCAATTGGCGGAACAATTGATGATGATTGGGTTGTAATATCTGTAACACCTAATCCGTCAGGGTCTATAACATCAGATGATGTTGTGAATGGGGGAGATAAATCAGGCGAAAAACCACCTGAAAATGTTGAAAATCCCACAGAAGACCCGACTGATCCGACCGACCCCGTAAACCCCACAGGCGATATAGATAACAAGAAACCTGAAGATGATGTTGTTATTATTCCTTGCGAAGAGCCTTGCTTTATTGAGTACATGATTGTAAGTGGCGATACGTTGTCTAAAATCAGTGTCAGATTTGGCGTTTCGATTGATGTACTGGTTGAATGGAACAATATTGCTGACAGAAATCTGATTATAACAGGGGAGACTCTGATGATTCCGTCAGTGTTTTGCTTGAATGATTCAGTGCCCGTTGGTTATCCTGCTGTATGCTTTAAGCAGATTCAGTGCCCTGTAACAGGCGGACTTTGTCCCGAAAAAATTGCCGAATATTTCAATGGAACCGCTTCCTGCTCTAATGGAGACGCTTCGTGTGCAGGTGATATAGTGTTGGGTTCGGGAGATACGGTTTTATGTTCCAATGAATTTAATGCTTTTGTCAACAATATTCAAAATGAACTTCTCAAAGGCCCCTGTTGTGGTTAAGTTTATACCTACAATAATGATTATTGTCAGCATGGCTATACTGCCGATAATACGCTCTGCGAGTCCGCCGACTCTGTAAGATAGATTACCGCCAAACCTGTAGGTCTTGTTCTTGAATGGCTTTAACCAGTCTATACCGCTCTTACTGAAGCTGTCCGTTAAAAGATGAAGCAGGTATCCTATGGTAAACGCCACAGCCCATATGATGTTCAAATCGGCGACAATACAAAAGATAAAAGCTGCAATAATAGCTGTACCCGCTCCAACCAACCAGTGTGTAAAGCCCCTGTGACCGGCAGCTAAGTTAATAGCGTCTGAAACGCCGCGAGTTTTACGTCCGATTAGTGAGTACGGTGTGTCAATGTCAGGTAGAAGTGAGCCTATTGTCAGGGCTGCGATTGTTCCGGTTTCGAGATTGCCTGTTTTAATTGCAATAGGTAAACCAACAGCAAGAGCTATTGCTGCATGATTGATTCCATACATAATTTTGTTTTAGCCTTTCTTAATCGTTCAAAAACCCTCTGAAGATGAACTCTGCGTGAAGCGGAATTGCAACCTCTTGCATTTGCGGGTGAGCGTATTTACTGTCACGCATTTTGAAGAACCATTCCCAGTATGCAAGCGTGCAAGACATATAGACTTCGGTTTTACAGCTGTTAGGTAATACTGAACGAGCTTGTTGCGGACTCCAGCCTTGATCAATAAGCTTGAGATAAGCTCTTTCGGCATAAGCGCAGGCCCAAAACCACTGACTTTCAGCAGAATCTTCGGTATATGGGTCAACGGAATGGTCACTTTGGTATTTGTTCCATTTGACATCGTATTCACCGTCGCCGGTTTCAATCCAGTACGGAAGTATGAACTGACATCCGGATTTTCCGTAGTTTACATAACGGGTTGATTCTTGTGCAAAGCTGTTTCTGTGGCGAACAAGTTCGTGACTTACACCACGGTCACAGATAAACTTAGCCGTAACCATTTTGTGATGACGGCGTATATGATAGGGGAGTGCGTCAATTTCATTTTCGCTTAGGATTTTTTGTTCAGGAGTACAGGATTGAGTTATATCTGTTGTGATTTTCTCAGGTTTTACTATTAAGAGCGGATATTGCAAATAAAGCCACCTGCAAAAATGATTAAGCCAGTTTTCACTAGAAAGACTATTTTTTGCCTCTACTGCGCTCCACACTTTAGACCATGCTGTCGGTGAACCTGAGACGATACAACCTTTTTCAGTGTTTGATGAAGCTGTGAAGTTTGATGAAGCTGTGAAGTTCAAATAACGCAAAGTACGAGTTAATTCAGCATAAGCAACAGTTGTAGTACCTCTGAGTCTTTCAAAGAGCTTATGTGTTTGGGGGTGAAGCTTAATTACAATGTTGTGGTGCTCAAACATTGCCAAATGCCCTTTAGAACCAAGTGTTTTTAATATAACTTCGTGGCTGGTGTCTGTTATTTTATCTTCAGATTTATAACAGCATCGGGCAATTTGTTCAATTTTTTTGTAAACGCTGATTGCGTCCGTAGAAGTAATATCACAGAAAACGATATAAGCATCGGGCTTTATTATTTTCATTGTTAGTGTCTCCTAATTTGTTTTGAGATCAGTATATTGTTTTGTTCGTGTATTGAACCCAACGATTTGTTTTGCTGTTTTAATTCGTCCCGTAGGTTGTTCGTATACACTCGGTTTGGAATGGCGGGAATCAATTGTACTCGATAATGAGTGTCCGGAGTCTGTTGCTGAAGTCTGCAATTTGTTGTTCATTATTGTGAATCCAATGCTTGTGACAAGCAAACAGCCTGTAATGCACAAGCAGGCTACAACGTAAGAGTTCTTGCTGTTTATTTTGTCTCTTTTGATGATTATGACAATCAATGTCACAAGGTTTAGTATAAATAAAGCAATTGATATAAACATGGTTTTACCTTTCTTTTAATTCATTGAGCAATGCGTCTATACCTGTGTATGAATCTATGACACGGGCATGACCGCCTGCTTTTCTTATTTGTTTTATGCGAAATTCTTGCAGTTTTCGGGGTTTCTCTCCGGGTCGTTTTAACTCAATAAAAACAGTATGACCATTACCTATGAGTATACGGTCAGGGACTCCGTTGAGATGTGTTGCAGGAAATTTCCAACAAATGAATTTGTTGTTTTTTGCTTGCTGTTTTAAGTATTTTTCTATGCTTGATCCTTTGTGTTTTTTTGTTGACAATATTATTCCAAAATCCTTTCGATTACATTCTTTTGACATGTTTTTCTTCGTATACAAACTTTTCTCAATCTATTCCTTTGGTGTTTTCCTCAGGATGATGATCTCTCCTCGGTTGAAAGCTCAGCTGGTCTCGTACGTTGTCTTCCGAGTTTCCTGACTCCACACCCCTTGTCATTCGTCACATCTAATGGGTCTTTAGCAGCAACTTTTGCATCTCATCCTTTAAAGAATACAATGCACCCCGGTTCTTTTCTTAAATAAGTTTGCCTCCTATTAGTTCAACGGGTAGCGTCGGCATTTTTTTTTTGTCTTTACTGATGGAGCCTATTATTCGCCGTCATCAATTCCTCCCGGAATTGATGACGTTTACAGGTTTAGCGCTTTTCACTAAACCACTTCTTTTGAAGCTATACCAATAATATTGTCACATGTTTTATATTTTCTGTATTACCCCCTTATATTCGTTTAACAGTTTATCAATTTTTCCTGTTTCATCTATATTTTTCCAATAAGCAATTTTTCCTCGTAACACACTGTTATCTTCAAAATTATATTTGTTCAGTATGCTATTTAACGGTACTCCTTTTTTGAGTTGGTGCAGAATCATTCTTAAAAATCTGTAGTCCTCCCGTCTTGGGGTGGGTTTGTTATCAGGGTTGATTGTAATGCCTGTTACTCGGCGAAATTGTTTTGTTTGCTTACAAGTTTTTGTGTCGTTGATAAAGAACTCTAAATTAGTTTCTTTTAGACTTTCTTTTATCATATTCGTCCAGTTTTCAAGGTTGTGTTTATTTGACATTGCAGAAGTATTAGGCGAGCTTATGACAATATCGTCTGAGTATTGCGTAAAGACCCAACCTTGTGGTATTTTTTGTTGTAATTTTTCCCAAAAGGGTATTAGAGCCAATCCTGCAAGTGTGCCTGACATAGGAGAGCCTTGTATAACTCCATTTGTTCTTGGGTCGATTAAAAGCCGTTTAACAATTCTTTCATGCTGTTCGATTTCGGGTTCTAACCGGAAAAGGTATTTATTATAATATTCCCATCTGACACAATCATAGAATCCCTTGAAATCGAATTTAATCAGTTCAGGACTGTTTTTGTGAATAGCAGCATTGGTTCTGATGCTTTTACCGGGTAAGTATGCTTGCGCTATGTCGTTCAATCCACGTTTTTTCAATTCTGATGCATATAATGCTGTAATTATTTTGTTATATGCTGACAGAGCTTTTTTCAGCTCGGGTATCGGAGCGTTAACGATACGTTTTTTATAACCGCTTTTAATTTCATGTGTGTTATATAATATTTTAATTTTTTCTAATTTCAGAGCGGTTTCGACAAGTGAGACAGTTGTTTTTGTCATTGTTTTACCCATTTTCTTTATGCTGTTTGTTTCAATTCAAGTTTTACAGCTTGAGCTAATTCGCGAACATTCAAATCTTTTTTATTCAAACAGTATATTATTTTTCCGTGTATTGTGTTCTCTGTCATTATTACATGGATTGTAACGGGATTCTTTTGTCCTTGCCGTGCGAGCCGCCTGTTAGTTTGTATCCAATGTTCAAGATTCCAAGGCGGACTGTACCATATCAATGTATGGCCGCCATGTTGAAAGTTTAACCCGTGACCTGCTGAAGCAGGGTGTATAAGTAAGATTGGAATTTGTCCATTGTTCCATGCAGCCATTGTTTCAGGCTTTCCGTCAAAACATACTGCTTTACCTTGAAATGCGTTCAATAATCTATCTCGGTCTACTTTGAATCCATAGGCTATCATCACAGGTGAATCAGATGCGTCTATAATACCCCTACACACATTTATACCGTGGTTGTGAAATTCCCAAAACCCACGTTTGCTTGATGTTTTAACGTCGTCTGAGGGCTTGTATAGCGTGCCTGATGCAAGCTGTGTTAATTTTCCTGCAAGTACCGCAGCATTTTGTCCATCAACGTCTGTGTCCTCTATGGTGAGTATACGTTCTTTTTTCAGGGTGTTGTAGATTTTGCGTTCATCACTGTTTAGTGAAACTGTGTGTGTTTGAATGGTAAAGCCGTGCGGTATACCTTCCATAGATACTACTATGTCTTTTATTCTGTCGTATATAGCTTCTTTTGCGCCCGGTCGGGGCATCCATTCGTATGGGTATCCGTTGATGCATCTGCCGGGTATAAAGAACGTGTTGCGAAACGCTGTTATGTTTTTGCCGAGTCTTGCACCTTGGTCGAGTATAAATGTTTGTGACCATAAATCTTCGAGACCGTTGGGATTAGCTGTTCCTGTCAGTTCTATTATGCGTTCAACAAATGGTAACACAGGCTTTAATGCTTCAAATCGTTTTGCTTTATAATTTTTGAAGCTTTGGCTTTCATCAATGATTATAGTTTTGAACGGCCAGCTTGTACCTATAAATTTTTTAGGTAATTCAGCTACAAGCTCACGGTTAATAAAGTGAATTGCAGGGCTTGCAGAATGAATGTTGTCATATATTATTTCACGCTTTTGTGGGGGAAGAAGCAAAGAAACTGTTCTGAACGGATAACCCCAGTTATCAATCTCATCTTGCCATGTCAGTTTTGCAATATGCTTGGGCGCAATCACAAGAACATGATGATTTGGGTTCAAGTAAAATAATGCATCAAGTGTTGCTAATGTCTTACCTGAACCCGGTTCGAGAATAAACATGCATCGCGGATTGGCGATCATAAAATCGCGCATGTATTTTTGACATGTGTGTAACGGAACATTCATCAATCTTTGTCGTCTTCCTCATCATCAAAATAGATACCTGTCCATTTGTAGGCTACTATTAGTTCTGTTTGTTGTTCATCAGAATCGTCATTTTCGTCTTTACTTAATAGTTGTGTCTTGTCTGTTGTGAACGGAAATTCCCAACCATTGACTACACTGTAACAAGCAAGGTCGTATACCCCATCTTCGAGAAGAATAAAGTACAGACCTGTGTAGAGCGGTTTCTTTCCGTCGGTTTTCCATCTTGCAGTTTCAATTATGTCAATGGCATCTATAATTAGACCTTTTTCATAACTTTGCTGCGTTTTGCATAGTTCTCGGAGTGTGTCAAGGATTTCATTTGTTTTAGCATTTGTCTGTTTAATTTCTTCTGTAAATTTTTGCATTTGTGTTCTCCTTGTTGTTTGAATTTTTTTTGATTCGGGAATATATTATAACACATGATAAGCCTAAATTCAAGGCTTTGTTGAAAAAAATATTCGTATTTTGCGTAATCGAACAGACCAAAAAATGCTCTTTCACAATATAAAAACGGACATGTGCTTGCACATGTCTCAGAAACACAGCATATTAACTTTTATATCATACCATATTAGCTTTGGCGTACAAAAAGCGTACAAATTAAAAACAAAAACCCCGCAAAGTTCCTGATTGCAAGGGTTTGGAGAAAATTGCGATAATAGTAGTCAAACTCTATGAGCCGCGATTCAAGGACGGCTTGCTTGATGAGTTCTATTTTCTCGGTAAGCTGCCCCTTGTAGTGCGAAGCGAGGTCAATAATCACAGGCTCGCGCATGGAAACAACCGCATCGGAATTGGCGTGGAGCTTGTCCAAAGTGCGCTCAATATTTGACTGCCTCAATACACTGCCAATCCCTTTTAGCGCGGCGATAATGTCGGACAGTTCGTCTGTCGTGAGCACGCTTTTGTCTAACTTGAATCCCTCTGCTATTGAAATGCCGCCGCCGCTTCCCTGATGGGTAATGACCGGAATACCCGCCATGCACAAGGTGTCAATATCACGCCCGATTGTGCGGCGTGACACCTCAAATCTCTCCGCAAGCTCCGGCGCGGTTACAAACCGACGAGTGCCATCGCCTTGTCTTTCTTGAAGCAGCACAGTAAGTATGCCGAGTAATCGGTCAAGTTTCATGATTCATCACCAATGAGATTATATCACATTAAACACGACAACAGTATGTCTTGTTTGTTTTAGGCAAAAAAATATTTTTCTGCTTATTGTTGTTTTGCAATTAGGTCTGTGCGTTTATTTTATTCGAGCGGGTGTTTTTCAGGCGGGTACTCGTTCGAGCGGGCATTCTCCAGTTGGGTATTCGTTCGCGAAAAAAATCTTGAAGTATTCATAAAGGCATTATATATTATACACTATGATGACTATTATGATACTTGAAGATGATACCGCCTTATGCAGTGGTATGGAATTAGCTCTCGCAGTAACCGACAGACAGTTTGTGTCGTGTCACAGCATTACTGCGGCGAAAACGGCGTTGCAATCAAACACGCCCGATTTGTTTATTTTAGATGTAAATTTGCCTGACGGTTCGGGGCTTGATTTCTGCAAAGAGCTTCGGGCGGCGGGGCACACCGCACCTGTTCTCATGCTGACTGCAAATGACACGGAGTTAGACATGGTGACGGGTTTGCAAAGCGGAGCGGACGATTATGTTACAAAGCCGTTTTCGCTTGCCATTCTTCGGGCGCGAATAGATGCTTTAATGCGGCGCGCCGTAACGTCCGTTGCGAGCTCACACTTTGATACAAAAATCGCTTGCGGTGAGTTTACCTTTGACTTTGAAACCTTCCGCTTTGAGAAAAACGGGCAAGCTGTTGAGCTGTCCAAAACGGAAGCGCGGTTGTTGCAGATTTTATTTACCAACAAGGGACAGACTATACCACGCGAACGCCTGCTTGAGCTTATATGGCAAGACGGTACGGAATGGGTTGACGAAAACGCTCTGTCGGTTGCGGTGCGGCGGCTTCGTGCTAAGTTAGAGGACGCCCCCTCGAATCCGCAGTTTATTAAAACCGTTCACGGTATTGGCTATAAGTGGGCGGTGTAGTAATATCAGCGGGGGGAATAATCCCTGCGGGGGGAACAATCTCAGCGGGGGAACAAGCCCTGAGAGGGGACTATGATGTTGAACAAAAAGACTCTCAAAAAACTTGATGAAATGCTTGATGAAGCGATTGCGGGGACTTTTGAAGCCGAGTCTTATGATGAGAGCCAACTCTCGAAAATCGAATCGAAGATGGCGCGGTTTCTTGAACAATCGCACTTGCGGCGAGAGCAAATCGAGGGTGAGCGTGAGCGCGTTCGTTCGCTGATTAGCGACATTTCGCACCAAACCAAAACGCCGCTTGCTAATGTCGCGCTATACACACAGCTACTCGCGGAGCAAAACTTGACCGACGAACAGCAAAAGCTCGTCGGACAGATTTCCGTCAGCGCGGATAAATTGACGTTTTTGATTCAGTCGCTCGTTAAAACGTCACGCTTGGAGAGCGGTATTGTCAAAATAGACCCGAAGCCCGAAAATGTATATAAACTTGTCACCTCTGCCATAGCAGAGTGCAAAAGCCTTGCCGACACGAAGAATATTACGCTTTCAACCGCAGAAAACGCCGAACCTGTTTTCGCGCTTTATGACCCGCGCTGGTGTGCGGAAGCACTTTTCAACATCATTGAAAACGCTGTTAAATACACGCCTGAAAACGGTAGTGTTACAGTCACCGTGACGGAATATGAAATGTTTATCCGCATTGACGTGACCGACACAGGGCGCGGCATACGAGAGGAAGATTTACCGAAAGTGTTCGGGCGGTTTTGGAGGGCGGCT
>Ga0099364_10000475_pt1 | contig 67517 bp, 94 predicted proteins | sample TergutTh196P3_FD_73070 | JGI IMG/M metagenome (GOLD analysis project Ga0099364, IMG submission 73070) | Microcerotermes parvus P3 segment gut microbial communities from Pointe-Noire, Republic of the Congo - Th196 P3 | ecosystem: Host-associated > Arthropoda: Insects > Digestive system > Gut ... | reverse complement strand
CACTTTTATATCCTTCGGCTTCTTACCCGCAAGGGTCAAGAACGTGTCGCTTATCGTTTTTGTTTCAAACCCTGCGGAGGTCAACAGTATTTTTCTGATAAAGCCGCTGTTTTTGGCTGTTTCTTTGTAACTGCTCATTATTGTTTTGTCCTTTGAATGTGTATTTTTAACTCATCATACCACACCAAACACGACAACTGTATGTCTTGTTTGTTGGGACATGTATTACTTTTTTCAGGCATTTTCTCAAATATATTCTTATTGTGTATGACAACTGTATGTCGTGTTTATTCATGCTTTGATAAAATTTTTTCGGCGGCGGTTTTTAAGTCCTCAGCGATAGTTTTCGGCTCTAATACCTTCACCTTGCCGCCAAAACCGAGCAGCCAACCCACGAGAAAATCGCGGTTTGTAAAACCGCACTCAAAGCGCAAGCCCTCGTCGGTTTCGGTATAGCAATCAAGACCGTAAAGTTCAATCAGCTTATACTTTTCCGATGGCTCAAACAACGCGACCAATTTCATTTCATCCGTAAGCTCCGCGTCAAAATCCAATTTTTTCGGCGGTACTTCCCTGAGTATGAAACGCTCGTCACATAGCGTTAAATTCCACAACCGTTGAAGTTTGAACATACGAAAGTCCTGCCGCTCCAAACAAAAACCGAATACATACCATGACGACCACCTGAAAATCACAAAGTACGGCTCAATGCGGCGGTGACACTCGCCTTTGTCATAATAGTAGTCATTCTAATTATACATTTTTTTGATATTCGCTAATGATAAAACAACCTTGAATTTAGGCTTATCTTGTTTTTTCGATTTAGTTTTTATTTCCTAATATTCTATCATTATTTACCTTTGGCGTACAAAAAGCGTACACAAAAAGAGAGCTAAATTGATGTTTTGGAATAGTTTTTCTACACATTTTTTTAACTCTCTTTTTATTTTTTATATGCTATCATAAAAAGTTTTAGTCGTCAAGTTTTATTTTACGGAATCTATAATTACAGAACCGTCCAGACTTGTATATGTATTGTCGTTGATAATCCAATTACCGCTAATAACAAATGTTGTACGGTTAGTTCGGTCACTTGGGTCAACATAGGTTATACTCAAATTGTTGTCTATAGAACTCAAATCATTACTCACAGGGATAATGTCGCCTTTGGGTGTTATGATAACTAATATATCTTTTATTTTGGTACACACATATCCGTTATCAGTTGAATCCTCTGTAGGAAGCCAGTTGCTAACATGTCCAAAAGCCCCACGACTGTTAATATCGGTTTTTACAGGCTCGTACATGATTGTACCGGCTTTGTTAATGGCTGTTACATACACATACCCATCTGCCCCGATTATATTGAGTATGGCATAATCGCCTTTGAAGGGCAGTCCATATACAGTCAGACCTTCATAATCGGGATGTCCTTCAATTGTCACAGCTACACCTTCTACGTTAATATAATGTGCAGACGGCATTGAGTATAAATTGTTACCAAGACCTTCGCTAAACCTGAACTCAAGAGCCAATCCGATAGATGATGTGTCAGATAAAGGTGTAAATATGTTTTCATCTCCCAAATCTGAGGTAAGATAGTCTGATGACATCATATAGTATGTGTTGTCAAAAGGTTTGTCATATTTTACCAGCATTTGTCCGTCATAAAATTTACCGAATATTATAAGATTTTCGTTGCGAGAATAGTTGAACGACAATGAGCTGTTTGTTTTAGTATCGTAAAGCCCTGACAAATATTCTCCGGTACCAAGCTTGAAATCTCTGTTGGCGATTAAACCGATAATTCCGTCTCCAACATAAAATGCCGTTCTGTTGCCTGTTTTGTGGTCGTTATAGCTTTGATAATTGCTAATTGTAGAATAAAGGTTAATGTTTTCGCAGGGTTGCAGTTCGTTAATTACATTGCCATGTGAATCAATTGTTCCGATATACCATTCATCTGTGTTAAAATTGACTATGTGTTCCGCCACAATGAAATGTCCATTAGTATAACCGAGTATGACATAATCATGGTCTCTTTGAACGCTTGTTGCAGTAGAGCTGATTATTTCACCCGATTTATCAATAATCATATAACGTAAATCCAGTTGAGGACTATTCATTCGAACAATACAATAGGACAAACCGTCAACAAAAGGTGAATAGTCAATTACATTCATATCCGTTGAAAACAAAACCTCGCCTGTAGTGTCAATTAAAGCTGTAATACAAGTATTTCTTTCGGGATAGTATTGCACCCACGCTCTGTCTTCGGAAAACGGGGCAAGATTTTCAAGCGGGTAGAATATTTCAGGTTCAGGCGTAGCTGTAGGCTCTGTTGGTGTAGGCAGGGGAGAGGGTGTGCTTGGTTTGGGTGTGACGATATTGGGAGTGGTTTCTTCGGACGGAGTCTCCGTCGGCTGTTCTTTGGGTAAGCTACATGCTGTGACAATAATTGTTAGCAGAGCGATAATAAGAACAAACGTAAAGATTTGTTTTGCTTTCATTTTTCATTATTCTCCTTATTTTTTTATGTTGACTTTGTTGTTTTAATTTGTTATATTATATGAGGTACTTCCCTTTGATCTCATATTTTTTTTCGACAGAAGCGTCCCTTGCTGTGGTTAGTGATTTACGAGGGGGGCTTTTGTCGTTATGCGTGTCAAATATATCAGAATTTTATTACGTTGTCCAGCACAGATATCGCTTTTTCTTCTTCTTTAGGATATATGTGCGAATAAGTGTTCCATGTCATACGCACATCTGAGTGACCGAGTCTTCGTGCAATCTCTTGTATGTTTATATCCATGTTGGCAAGAAGTGAAGCGTGCGAGTGTCTGAAATCGTGTACCCGTATTTTTTTAATGCCCGCAAGCTTAGCATATTTTTCAAGTTTACATTTTATTGAAGCATTTCGTAAGAAACGAGTGTTTGCGCCTGCACATATTTTTTGACATCCCGTTTTATCTTGTAATGATTTTTTGCGTTGTTTATGTTTGTTCAGTTCATCAAGCAATATGTTGGGAATTTGAATATCACGAATGGATGATTTATTTTTTACAGGTGTTACATTATCGTTAGAAACCTGTGATACGTTACGTTTGACAGAAAGAATATTATTTTTTATGTCCGTCCATTCAAGAGCTTGTATTTCTCCTTTTCTTAATCCCGTATAAAAAGCTATTAAGAAAAATACAAAGTAATCCCACTCAGCGAGACAACCTTTTTTTTCTTCCGTTTCTGCATACTGTTTTGCCGCTATTATAAATTTTTTGAACTCTTCAGGTTCATAGTAGTTTATTTCTTTTTTGATTGTTTCTACATCTTTGAAATTATCTATGAACCTCATGGGGTTTTTAGAAATGTATTCCATTTTTACAGCATAGTTAAATATTGCTGATAAAAATATATATGTTTGTTTTTTGGTTGATGTTTTTAAGCTTAAGATTCCAAAATTTGATTTCCATTGTTGTATAGTTTTTGCTGTAATTTTGTTTATGGGTATGTTAACATCGATATAAGGCATAATACGATTTTTCCACATTGATTGTTTTTGATATTGTGTAATTCGGCGTGTGGATTGAGCTTTTTCTGTAGAATACTCTTCCCAAAGCTGTTGTAAGGTTATTTTGGATGTATCATCTAAAGTATTTGTTTTAACATCAAACAACAGCTTTTGTTCTAAGTTTTTAGCTTCGCTCCATCCACGAATCCGTCTGTGTTTGCGCTTTTTTTTACCATATGAGTCGGTATAGTTTACCCGAACATCATATAGCAATAATCCATCTTTATCTTTTACACAACCCGGTACTTTGCTTATCGGCAATGTTTTAATCTCCTTTTTTAGCGTTTTGAGCAACAAGTTTAACACATAGTCTCAGCTTGCCGCAATAGTTTTAATAGCTTCTTGCATTTTGGAAAGACCGGCGTATGTAATCCAATTATTATTAGTTTTTATTGCAAGTGTAGGAGCTTGACGTATGCCGAGCTTTCTTGCCGTATCTAACTGTTCTATGGCATCCATTTCGGAATAAGCTATGTTTGCCGATTTGAGCCATTTTTTTGCTTCCAAGCATTTCGGACAGGTTTTTGATGTAAACAGCAATAACGTACTGTTACTTGTCACAGGATTAGGTATTTTTTGAATCGGTGCAGGTTTTTTTGATATCGATGATGCAGGAAGAGCTTTTCTTGATTTGAAGACAGGTTTATATGTAACACGTTCGCTGAACTCTTGTGTTTTACCTGCGTTCCAGTTTTGTACAGGTCGGTAATACCCCGAGATGCGACTGTAAACTTCACAGATTTGTCTGCATTTGGGACAGTTTTTATGTTCACCTGCAATATATCCGTCATTGGGACAGATAGAATATGTCGGTGAAATAGTATAGTAAGGCATGTTATAGTTCTCTGCTATTTTACGCACAAGAGCTGCTGTTGCTTTCCAATTAGAAAGCTTTTCGCCTAAGAACACATGGAATACTGTACCCGATGTGTACTCTGTTTGAAGCGGGTCTTGCAGTTTAAGAGCGAGGAATAAATCTTCTGTAAAACCGACAGGAAAGTTTGAACTGTTAGTATAATAAGGGGTATCATTATTGCCGGCTGTTATAATGTCGGGATACCGTTTTTTATCTTCTTTTGCAAGGCGATATGATGACCCCTCTGCGGGGGTAGCCTCAAGATTATATAAGTCTCCGTACATTTCTTGGTAGTCAGAGAGGTTTTCTTTTATTCTCGACAATGTACGTTGTGTGAAATTGCGAGAAGCTTCGTGTGTTAAATCTTTTTGTAACCATTTGGCATTAAGACAAGCTTCGTTCATTCCGACAATGCCGATTGTAGAAAAATGATTATCAAGATTGTTTAAGTAGGCTTCTGTATAAGGATATAATCCTTCGTCCATAAGTTTGGTTAACACATCACGTTTGATTTTAAGTGAGCGGGAGGCAATTCCAACTAAATAGTCCAGTTTTTGATTAAAGTCGTTTTCATCTTTCGACAGATAGGCTAATCGGGGCATATTCAGTGTAACAACACCGATTGAACCGGTGTTTTCTCCGCTGCCAAATAAGCCTCCGGACTTTTTACGAAGTTCTCTCAGATCAAGACGTAGACGGCAGCACATACTACGAACATCAGTCGGTTTCATATCACTGTTAATATAATTTGAAAAATAAGGTGTACCATATTTTGTTGTCATTTCAAACAGCAATTTATTATTTTCGGTTTCACCCCAGTCAAAGTTTTTGGTAATCGAATAAGTTGGTATCGGATATTGGAATCCACGTCTGTTAGCATCACCCTCAAGCATGATTTCGATAAATGCTTTGTTTATCATGTCCATTTCGGGTTTACAATCTTTGTAGCGGAATTTTTGTTTTTTTCCCCCAACAATGGCAGGAAGCTCTGCAAGGTCTTCAGGAACGTCCCAGTCGAGCGTTATGTTAGTGAATGGGGCTTGTGTGCCCCATCGTGACGGAGTGTTGATACCATAGACAAACGACTGTATGCATTGCTTTGTTTGCTTGTAAGTCAAGTTGTCGGCTTTTACAAACGGAGCGAGATAGGTATCAAATGATGAAAACGCCTGTGCGCCCGCCCATTCATTTTGTAATATACCTAAGAAGTTTACCATTTGATTACAAAGTGTTGATAAATGTACGGCGGGGGCTGATGTGATTCGACCTGATACACCGCTTATTCCTATTTTTATGAGCTGATCCAATGACCATCCGCTACAATAGCCGGTTAACATTGACAGGTCATGTATGTGCATATCACCCGTTTTATGAGCTTCTGCCATTTCTTCGTCATATATTTCGGAAAGCCAGTAGTTAGCTGTTATTGCCCCTGAGTTTGAAAGAATAAGCCCGCCGATGGAATACGTTACGGTTGAATTTTCTTTAATACGCCAATCTTCGTTTTTGACATAGCCGTTAACTAAATTTTTGTAAGAAAGAACGGCAGAGCGGGCGTTACGTGTGTTTTCACGATTTTTTCTGTAAAGCATATAAGCTTTTGCGGTTTTAGTATAATCAAGCTGCATTAAAGCTTTTTCAACGGCATCCTGTATGAGTTCGATTGCAATAGGGTCTTTTTCGTTTTTCAGCAACAGCATGGTTTCAGCGGCAACACCAAGACTTGCGATACCCGCATCATCGGGGTTGATTTCGTTTGTAGCGAGAAATGCTTTTGCTATAGCTGCTGATATTTTGCTTGAGTCGAACTCTACAACAGAACCGTCTCGTTTTTCAATACTTTTCATTGCTTTGTGTTTCCTTTCAGGTTATATAGTAATTAAGAAAAGCGTTTAATCTTCCGGGCTTTCGTTTTCTAATAGCCCAAGCCGTTTGAGAGTTTTGTAACGTTTTTCTAAATCAGTAATATCAATACCCCACGCTTTGAAAGCAGCGGCTGTGTTGACGTTATGATACCCGTGTGCAGCTATGCCTTGTTTTAACATCTCTTCGTATGCCGCTTTCTTCATTTTTGCCAAAGTTGCACTTGATTTTTTTGACCCGAATATACGGCGTATGTCAGCATTTCCGATTTCATAAGTACCATGGTAAGCGAGCATTGCTTCTTTGATGTCCATTTGCATTGTGATGTTCTCCTTTATTGTTTAATTATGATTTCTCCAGTTTTCTTCATATGCGTTTTCCAGTAAGGAAACATATGTATTTAAGTCAAGCCTGTCTAAAATCGTATCTTTTTTTACTTTACTCATTTCATGAATACTTTGGTTCACAATGATACAATTCCAGTTATCATCAATAGAATTGATTTTGGAAATCATAGTTTCATGCCCCTCGTGTGCTTGGGGAATTGCAGCACCGTTTTCTTTAAGTATATATGTCGCAAGAGGACAGTTTTGTTGTCTTGCTTCACCTTCACGTTCGCGTTTTGCAAAGCTCGCAGGTGTAATTTTTCTTGCAACGGCAACACGTAATAAAACCGTGTCCTCAGCATTATCTTTAACATAGAACACTCTGTTATAATGCTGCATTATTACAGGCTTGTTATTGTCATTAGGTGTCCATGTTTCGGGGTCAATTGGTGTTTTTTCGCCATAGATATAGCGGCGCATACCATGACTTGATGCAACGATATTTTGAAACATGACGAGTTTATCAGTTTTGCCGTTATAGCTCTCAAGTCTGCGTCTGCCGGCACGTCTGTTAAACGGCTGGTCTACGCCGAAATCAGTGATGTACTCGGCAAGAGCCCAGTCTATTATCGCAGGGTGGGCTAACGCTCTGCGGGGGTCAGGCCCGTTATGACAGGCAAGACTTGCCCCTGTTGCGCTGAGTATTTTGGTTTTATCCTCGGTAAGCTCCAGTCTGTTATTAGTATCTTTACTTATCAGAAAAACACGCTCGGGCTCTATACCTATTCCGATATTATTTTGAATTTTTTCTATAATCTCAGCATTAACTGTTTCGTCGAGAATAGAGTACAGACCATCTGTGTTAGTGCTTGGTACATAACCGCCCGCAAGTGTTTGCTCTTGCCCAACACGCCACGCAAATAATTGTCCGATAATACGCATAGATATGATTTTATTGTTCATTTGGATTTCGGTCGGGTGGTTTGCATCGCCTGCGCCTGAAGCTGCATTGAGTATTAGTTTTACGCCATCTCTAAGCAGTTTATATACAGCAGCGGCATTAGTGTCATTGTTAGCTTTTGCTTCTTTTTCTTTTATGCTGTATTCTTCTTTAAGCTCGTAAATTTTGTGATAGCGGTCATAGCCCAGACCGTCATTCCAAAAAGCGTCCATCATTACAAGCATTAACGGATAGTATGAAATAAAGTCGTTATGATTAGCTGCAACATCTGATGTAAGAGCATATTTTGGCGTAAGACCCCAGTTGGTCTCTGATTTTTGTACAAAGATTTCGGGTTTCTTACGGTTTAAGCTTTGTCTGTATTCTGCTTTTGTCATGTTGGAACCGGATATAAGGAATTTAGAAGCCTTATATTCAGTTTCATTGATAATAACGGTTTTTGCTTTTGCTAAATCAACAGGGTTGGGATACATAGTTTTTACAGCTGCAAGCAGTTTTTCTTTGTCGTTATAATCTACAATATCGTTGTAATATTGTACCATATTGGCTTCTTGACCATGTATGCCACCTGTTGAAAAGCTAACGAAGCTGCCCGAAGAAGAGCCGTTCTTGTGATAGTAAAAAAGATTCAGGTTATCAACGGGAATGTCTTTTAATTCATGCGCCGGTGTGTGCGGGTATTTTTCGCTGTAATTTTTGCCTTTATTAAAATTCTTGCCGCGAATTTGTGCGTAATAATTATATACCCTGTTAAATTCCGACATAAGCTCAGGCAGATGTCCAAAATGCTCTGTGAAAAATCGTTTTGATTCTTCCAGCACATCAACACGGGGAACACCCATTTCTATAGCACGTTTCTCAGACGGATACATGAATGAAACTGTTTCAATATCATGCAATCGACCATAAGGACTAAGTGTTTTAGTAGCAAACTGTGCCGAGCTTGAATCGGGAATAAGGCGGTCGCGTCTGATGTCGGGTTTATCGTCTTTATCGGGGTCGTATACATTGGGAGCGTAGCTGTTTTTTATTTGATTAAAGATTAGCTCAGGGTACTCTTTGAGCATTTGACGCTTTAGCTTAAAAGACGAAGAATATACATCGTGTTTAAGCAAGGTTTCGAGACGAACAACGTCGCTTATGTTATAAGCTATCAGGTCTATAAGTTGACTTATGTTTGAAATTTTGTTGTCTAAGCCGCCAAAGTCAAATTCAAGAATTTGATGGCCGAGCATACCGAGTATACGCTTTAATCCGACCTTTGATTGCTTTTCATTAAGGCGGGCAACATCAATATTGCGACCTGTAGCAAGCATTTCTTTACGAATCAGCCACGGAATAGAGTCCCAGTTTTGTATGTAATCAAATGTACCTGTTTTGACGTTATATTTACCGCTTGTCAGACGTTGTGGCATTTGGTCACGAAACTCAGGTGTGAATAATTCGTCGTTATAAGACCGTATCCACTTTGCCGTAGTAGGGGAGAAACGACAGCACGGAGTTCCGCTAATATCATAACACGGTGCGTAAACCTCATGCAGATATATGGCAAGCATGGTAGTATCATAGTTTGCAGAGTTGTAACCAAACAGGTATAAATCATGGTCGTCTTTGTCTGTTTCAACGTCTGCAACAGGTTTACCGCCGGGCCCTGTTATAAGCGTTTTGCCGTCGTCTGTTTCAAGTTTGTCAAAATGACCCTGCTTGCTTTCATGCAGTCCGAATAAGTTCGCGAGTACCCTGTTGTTTTCCTCAAGTTTCAAATCATAGAGTAAAATAATCACATCGGAGCTTAAACTCGGACAGGCTTCTAATACGCTTTTGCGTAGCTGACTTTGTATAACAGAGCTATTTGCGGCTATAAAATTATCGTCGTCAAGATAGTACATATCAACACGATTTTTTTCAGGCCACCATAGGGCTATCGTGAATACGTTTGAAAGTGTTTCAATGTCATAAAAGCAATGTCTGATGATTTCGGTCATTTTTATCATTTTCTTTCTTTTTTATTTTTTTGTCAGTTTTTCTGAGTTGTTGTTTTGGGTCTTGGTGTGAGTCTTTCAGGGCCTCTGTAGCTCACGGCTCTCGGAAAGTTGGCTCTTTTAACGGGGTTGTCGGTTCTTGCGTTGGGGTCATACCAGTTGTTCAGTTCGTGTTTGATTATAAGCTGTTCGTGGTCGTCCATTCTTCCACAAGACCTGACAGCTTTATTTGGGTCAGGCCACCCCCAGTCAATATCATCTCTCAAGAGTTGTCTTAAATCGTTGAGAAACATATTCCGCGAAAGGGGACTGCCGCCGGGATTAGCTTCTCTATGCCACGCTTTGTAAAGGTCATAGAGGAATGAACTTGGTAACAAATCCCATTTGTACTCTTCTCGTGTTTCGTTCCAGAATGTTCTTACAGGATCGTTAAAATCTTTGTAGTCGCTGAGAGCTTTCTTGCATGTGTCGGGTTCGGGGAGCTCTTCGTAATCCATGTGTAATACACGTTTTAGCACATACTTGAGTACACGTTCGTCTTTCAAATATTTGTTTTTAATATAAAGCCGTTCATTATCTGTAAAGCATTTTGGCATGGGAATAAAGAGCTGTCTGCGGTAAAATGATTCTGAGCGGTCTTTGACACGGGGCATTGAGTTCAAGCACTGTATCATAAAACCTTGATACCTGTAGGGTATTGCTGTTTTGTTTTTTCGGTTTATCCACAAAAGGTCGTTAGTAATAGCTGCTTTTAAGTTTGCTGTTCTGTCTATGAAAATACCAACATCGTTTTCGTCAGTTATAACCGCTGATACACCGATGAGGCCTTCAAGCATAAATTCTTTTGCAAAATCTGAGATTGAAAGCGATGCGTGATTGCCCGGCCCGCACATGTTGCGAATAAGCGAGCAAAGTGAACCTTTGCCGTTGTTACCTGTTTCCGAGAACAGAAACGCACATTTGTTCCAAGGTGTGTTGGGACGTATACAAGCACCTATTAGCTTCCATAACAGGTCAACGACCTCGGGATCATCATGCAAATCGTTCATCCATGATTCGATGTCCCAATCTGTGCTATCTTTGGCGTTATGAATAACATGATTGGTCGCTTTTGGGTCGTAGTCAATCATAGATTTGGTAATAAACACATAGTCTGATGAAAACGGTAACAAAGTTTTTGTTTTTCTATCAAAAACGCCGTTATTAACAGCAACAAGATTGGAGTCTTCACACTTTGTTTTTCTTTCGCACAATGTACGAAGAGCAATCATAGTTTCTTCAAAATCAGTTGATGACAGTGAGTAAATCAGTTCTGTTGCAAGTCTTTGAAAAGGCATTTCATCACTTGTGTACAAACCTTTTTTCCAACCGTCTTTTTCATAGATGTGAACAACGTCTTTACTTTCGTCCATTTCCATACCTGCGAGGGGAATACGGCATATGTTTTGCGTGTATGCCATGATATGGGCGGCTTCTGTAAAGGTCAGTCGTTTTCTGAAAGGAATAGTCTTGTCTTTAGCTCTTATGACATTTTCAGCTTCAATTTCTTGATTTATTGCTGTAAGTGCTTTTATTCCGATTTGTTTTATAGGGGGTAGATTATTCAAATCAAGTGTTGACAGATACACATAAAGCGCATCTTGTATCACTTGCTCTGTATGCCGTGGTGCAACTGATTTGCTTGCTTTTGGAGTAGATGAGCTGTTGATTTCTATTGTCATATCAGAGCTTGTTCCTTTCTGTATATCTTTGTGATAATAAGCCTAAATTTAGGGCGGATTAACACCATAACACACTATTTTTCAGATTGCAAATTTGCTGATTTTGTGAAAAATTGATTTCGTCCCAAAATCAACCCATAGTTGGGTCAGAAATGGGACGACAAAGAGAAACGTCCCAAAATCAACCCGAAAGTGGGTTAAAAATGGGACGTTTTTTGATGAAAAATGAGTAGCGACCCAAATTTGACCCAAAACTGACCAAAAATGGGATTTTTTCATAGATTTGAAAAAATTTTTTAACGTCTATTCTTGAATAATCCCGAAAAGGTCATCGACGTAGTAGTTTCCGACAAACGGATTAAGTATGCCCGTACAAATTTTACCCTCGTACTCGAATATGCGTTGCGGGCTATCCCACTCTTCGTAAATGAGATAAGCATCCCCGTATACAGATGTGTTTGCGTTGCTTTCCCTTGCCTTGCTGTGAATAACAACGTTTTTTATAAGGGTTTTTGGAAAGGGCTTTGCTCTGAGCAGAGCTTTGACTGATTCAGGATAATGTTCCTGAACACAGGTTTCAGAATTTTCTTCGTGTGTCATTTTATCGTCTCCTTTTGTTTGTTTTCTTACTCGCTCTAAGGTTTGGGTATACATCATGGAATCGTTGGTGAGAAATATTTGTAGCACTTGTAGCATTTTTGTAGCATTTTTTAGAGTAAAGTGCTACGCATTAAACCATTGCAAATACAAAGCTAATTACTATTGTAGCATTTGTAGCATTAAATATTAAAACAATATACGCGTGTGCGCGGTACAAAAGGCTTAGATACATACTATGTTACAAATATAGTTATAATATATATTATATATATTATGGCAAAAATTTTCTGCAAAATTTGTCCTACGCGCACGCGTGTGCGCGCACACGCACATGTGTAGTAAACCTTGCTATTTTGTGCTACAAGTGCTACAGGCACTTCAAACCATTGATATTATTCACTTTTTGACGTAGCATTTGCCCTAAATTATTGCTACAAAAGTGCTACAAACAGGTAAAAAGTGCTACACAGTTGTGGTTTGCATACGTGGCAGACACTATATGTTGTGTTTTAGCTTAATCTTGTCGCTGTATGACATCGACATAACCATACTTCTTAATATCACGTTTAATTAACATCTGTATGCTGATGTCTTTTGATTGTTGAGCGGCGAGCCAACGGTTGATATTGTCATCAGAAGCAGGATAATTGAATCTTGCTCTTCGTGTTTGTTGATTGTCTTGGTCGTTAATCAGCTCAATTCGTATTTTGTTGACATCGGAAATTGTAATATTGCAGTCCCTTGTATCTATCATTTTTTTGTCACTCCATTTTATGTTTGTGTTGAATAAATATGCACAAAGTTAATTGACTTCCCAGTATTCAAGTTTTCTCTCACACTCTATGCAGGTGAATGTGTCGTCAAAGTTGTCGATAACATTTCCTCCGCAGTGTGAGCATGTGACCTCAGTTAATAGTATTAAATCGGTCGTGTCGTGTGTCAAAGATACCATGTGAAGATTTCTCCTTTCTGAGATGTGGAAAAGAAAGAACAATCCCATCCCAATTTTGAAGATAGCTCAGGTGTTTACACCTGAGAAAAAAACACTTTCAATTTTATCAAAAATATTGTTGCAAAAATCAACATGTTGTGTTAGAATAAGCCTATAATTAGGACGATGTTAAAACAATTGAAAGGTAAAATTGTATTGGTTACGAACAAATTATTGCAGATTATTTTTGACCGAAGGGGTTATGATGATAATTTTTTAAGTAAAATGAATGATAGCATACACGGCAAGCCGCTATATATTGACGAAATGGCAGATACCTTACATGAAGTAAAAAGCGAACGTATAACTATATTAACCGACTTTGATACCGACGGTATTATGGCTGGTATTATTGCTTTTGCAGGGTTGTCTGAGCTTGGTTTCACAGTGAGTCTTTATACGCCTGATGTTAAAGACGGTTACATATGGGACTCTAAAGTCATTGACAAGATTATGTTGCAATTTCCTGATACAAAGGTTATTCTGACATGTGATACGGGTATTTCTTGCCATGATGGTATAAAATACGCCAAAGATAAGGGTCTATGTGTTCTTGTCACTGATCATCATAAACAAACAGGCAGCAAGCCTTTGGCAGATGTCATTGTGAATCCGTGGCAAAAGAATGACCCATATGATTTCGAGATATGCGGAAGCTATGTTATGTACACGGTTCTTGAAGCATATGCTGAAAAATATTGCAGCTTGTTTTTACAATTTCAAATACAAAGGCTTTGTGTTTTTGCAGGCATTGCAACTGTTACGGATTTAATGCCTGTACTTTATGAGAACAGACAGCCTGTATCTGATGCGGTTACAATATGCAATATGTCTAAGCTCGGACTTACTGATAATTGGGTGGGTTCAAAACCTTATACCAATGCTTTTGCGGGTTTGCTGACTATGATGAATTGTTTAGAAGCAAAGAAGAAGCTATACAATATTGATGAATCTTTGTTTGGTTGGCAGTTAGGGCCTTTATTAAATTCTCCTAAACGCATGGGAAACGATGTATCAGCCGCTTTTTTGCTGTTCTTGTCCGACAATGACGACGTAAGACGCGCTGCATTTGAAGAGCTTTATAATTTGAATGAACAGCGTAAGGAGCTTATCGGTAATGTTATGGAAGACCTTGAAACATCATATCAGCCGTACGCTCCGTTTATTTATTTTACTAATGCTGAAGCGGGTTTGCTCGGTTTGGTTGCGTCGAAGTTTTCCAATGAAACAGGGTATCCCTGCATTGTAGTCAACAGGCTTGCAGGTAATGTCTGTAAAGGTTCAGGACGTAGCCCGGCGTGGTTTCCTTTTTTACAGTTTACCGCAGGACTTAATTTATCTGAATTTTCGGCATCAGGACATGAAGCAGCGTTTGGTATAAGCTTTTTGGGTACGGATACACCTATTATCTACGATGCTTTGTTGAAATATATTGCAGAGTTCTTGGAAGAAAATGCAGATATCATTTCTGACGATGATGTTCTTTTGGTCGGAAATAACAGTGATATGGATGCTAAACTTGATTATTTTGAGCTAAAGGATTTTTACCATGCTTGTAAAGCGTTCAAACCGTTTGGAATAGGTTTTCCCGAACCAAAAGCTATGCTTATGCTTGACACAAAGAAGGATGCTCTCAAATGGGAAAGGTTAGGCAGTGAGAAGCAGCACTGGAAGGGGCGGTCTAATGGCGGTTTTGATATATTGCTTTGGAATCAAGGTAATATTGAGTTAGACAAGATAGAGAAACCCGTCATAGAGGGGACGTTCGGTGAGTCTGTCTATAACGGGTTTTGGAGCTTGAATTTTGTAGGGGAGTTGAAGCACAAAGAAAAGCAATTGTCGTAAATTTATCTGTCGGCGAACGCCGCTCTCGCTGCGTTTTCATCGAATAAGCCCTCTGAATCAGTAAAAGCACATTGCGGAATCAATGTTGTGAATTTTTCTTCCCAACCTATGGGTGTCTTTTTGAAATCGCATTGCTCAATAAATCGCAGGGGGCATGAGTCGATGTAAATATTGGCTAAGTCTTGAGCTTTTTCTATTTTGTAATAGTCGTCGGGCCATATCCAACCCTTTGACTGCATACGCTTAACAAACCCTCGCTCTTTACCTTTTACAGGTATGTAAATCTTATGGCAACCATCATATGCGGCAAACTGCGGGCGTGGTATTTTATGTCCGTTAATTGTCATGTTACGCCCTTTCTTTCTCTTCAATGTATTCTTTTTCTATTTCAAAAGAATCTTCGAGATATTGTCCTCTGGGTAGAGACATTGTTTTCGCTATTTCGATGGCTTGTTCCACAGAGATAGCTTTTATATTATAATGCCCCCCCATCGTCCATACCACAGGCACTCTGTATGTTTTGTATATATCGGAATTATCGTTTTGCTTGTTGTTGTCAGAAATCTCTATAATGGGGCAGTTGGGGTGACGTGATGTGTTTCTGATGTGTTCAACACATTCATCTGTGATATAACAGTTAAGGGGCACCATGTCGTTTGTGGTTTCAAATGGACATTTTTTACAGTTTTCAGGTATTTTTTTCATATTTGTTTTTAAGACTATCATTTTGCTTTCTCCAATTTTTTAATTTCGTGATTTATATACCATGCCGCTTTTTGTAAATCTTCGACAATTTTATCAGGGTCTTTTTTTCCGGCTCTTGCAATATATTTAACTGCATTGCCGAGTGAAAAACTGAGCTTCTGATTGTCAATGAAGTCAATAACTTCGATTTTGCCTGTAGTATAGTGAGCAGGTCTGTTAACGGGGTCGTTAGTCAAGGCTATCACTTCTTTCTTTTTCAAATACGATTTTGAATCTTTCGTTTGGGCACTGTGCAGTATTACCACAGTCGTCAACTAAAATTAAATTACCATCTTGTCCGATATAGAAACCTTCTATGTCGCAGTATATCAAATGTTTTGCCCAGTTTTCTTTGAGTGCAATTTTCTCTACATCGGGATATTTTCCGGTTTCAGCGTCTATAATCGTGAACATGTTTTTATTCCTTTCTATGCAGACATCACGTACAATAGATTGTCTAATGCAGGTATTCCGTATTTGAGCTTTTTGGTTTGTACATATTTGTCCATAATCAAGAACATTTCTTCTTCCAAATCTTCTGTGGTGTGTGGAATTTTTATTTTACCTATTTCAGATAGTTCTTTATGTTTGTTTTTAGTTTTGTCGTAAAACATATAACCAAGATAATCTGCATCTGTAGAACCATAATCTGTATTTTCTTTTTTGTTTATGGTTCGCCAATTGTCATAACTAAAGGCTTCAAGCCACAGTTCCATATTTCCGACAGTCAGACTTACTAATAAGCGTTCTTCTGTTGAGGGCTGTCTTGGATAATATTTTCCAAAGTCAGACCAACCGATGTAACTGCTGTTGAAAAAAACAGTACCGTCCTTAGCTGTAACAAAAGTTTTGTCATTTTCGTCTACAAAGGTATAGTGTATGTCTTTGTTCTCTTTTATCAAGTCTTTCAGAAACTTATATCTTAGTTTGTGTTGTTCGTCTTTCACTTTTTTTCTCCTGTGTTTTGAAATCAAGCCGCAATCCACATTGCAGGACGTATACCAAATTCGGAAATAACGCCATTGCCAAATGTGTCTGTGTATGATTCGTTTGGGTTTAACGCTATGGTATATGCGGCGTAGTCTGTTTTATAACCCGGTGAACGAAGCCACCATCTGTTTTCCTCTCTGTTTTTGACTTTCTTTGAATGATATAAAGCTCGAAGCCATTGTTTTCTGTTAAGATAGTCGGGATGAATGTTTAATGGTTTTACATCAAAATATTGTTTGGCTTCGTCTGTACTCAACAAAAAGAGCTTGTCGATAGTGTTTTTACCTGCATTAGTGTCATATCTATTGTTGTTAGTATTGATGATGTAAGTATCTTGAATCAAATTTTGTTCATCGGCTGTAAAGACATTTTTGTAAAATATATTGTTAAGATAGTGACGTATAGCGCAGGTTTCCCATGCTATACCACGACCCGGCCCATGATATGGACGTTTCTCTATTGTTTTATTGCTAATAACTAAGAGTTTTCCGTCTTTTTTATCAAGCACACGCCAGTCGAGGTTTCCGAATTGAATAACATTACCTATTTTGGGATAAGGTTCGGTAATAATAGTTCGGGTTCTGTTTTTCATTGTCGTAAATTGTGATCGGTTCGCTATGATGTAAATCGCGTCTTGAAGTTCTGTATTGACGTTGTTCATTGTTATTTCTCCTTTAATCAGCAATATATGGAATATGCGTGATGGGGTAGATGTCAAAATTACCGTTGTTACCGAGTTTTTCGATAATTTCGGCTTGCTTTTGTTCTGATAAATCGTCAAACATTATTTCGATAAGCTCAATCATTGTTATTTCTCCTTAAGTAAGATTTAGCCACATAGCGGGTCGAACGCCGCAAGGCGTGTTAATGTTGTCTACACCGTCAATTTTTATACGTCCTTCATTATCGACAATAACAGTGCTATATTTATCTTTGCCGGGATTCCGAAGCCACCAATAAACAGATTCGCTATATTGTTCATGTAACGAATAGGCTATTCTGTCTTTTTTGCTTTTGAAATATTTATTTACTTCGTCAATGCTCAGTAAAAATATTTTGTCTACCGTATCATTGCCGCCGGATGTATCGTAATGTGGGTTGCCATCGTTAATAACAAATGTTTCTAAAATTCGTTCTTGTTCTTCGGGCGCAAATCTGTTGTAAAGTTTTTTGTTCAGACGTTTACGTAATGCGCTTGTTTCCCATGTTATGTCATCAGCGCTTTCTTTAGTTTTATAAGCATAAAGTCCGTGCGTAAATATGTTTTGACTGATAACAAGAGTTTTGCCGTTTTGTATATCAAGTACACGCCATTCATATCCGCCGAACTTAATCGTCATGTACTTAGTGCCGGCTTTTACATCAAGACCACAGGATATTACTTTAGTTTTTAATCCCGGTTTTTCAAGCATAGTTTTGTCTGTTGTGCCTTTTATTGTTTTTCCACACATTGCAGCAACCTGTATCCATTCAGCGGCTGTATTTTTTGCAAGTATTAAAAGTTCATCCAGTCTTGTTTCAATGTCTCCATATTGGTTGTTTTTTACCAATTTCCAGTAATCTTGAAGCTTGGATTTGAACTCGACTGCACTATCTTGCGCTTCTTCATATTCTTCAAATATTACGGCATATTTTTCGTGATGGCTGTTGTGCAGTCCATGTTTTTCAATAGCTTGTTTTATTTTCAATATTGTTGCTGTGTTGACGTTTTCTATTAGTTTATCCATTGTTGTTTCTCCTTTAGTTTATTAGATTTTTTATTAGGCTCAGTATAAGCATATGTAGCGGATAGAAGCCGTAGAATACCCATTTATTGATAAAACTGTTTCCCCCGCCGCGCTTACCGTTGTAAAAGCTCAGCAAGGGTATTGTAAGTAAAATACCTGTTTGATAGAAATTGAAATTATTGTTGAATAAATACAAACCTATTAACGCTGAAACAATCCAAACAGCAAACATCATTATTTGTGTTGTTAAACCTTTGTTTTTGAATATGTAGAAAATTAAACCCCATATAAGTGTATAACATTGGTATTCAACAAATAGTGAGGCTATGAAACAAACAGTTGTTAACAATATTTTATCAATAAGGGTAAAGTGCTTAAATTCAAACGCTATTAGTACAATTAACACTAAACAGAATCCAAACAGAATATTGAAATTTGCAGCAGATGGAAATAAAAGCAAATATGGAAACTGTGCTAAACAGGCAAAGCAAACCATTCGTGTTAGATATTTTTTGCGGTCTTGAGTATGACGAAAGCCCTCGACTATGAAATATGTCATAATCGGGGCAGTAATTCGTCCGATAAATCGCATAATATTATACGCAATGGAATCAGAGGGAATAAAGCCGTAAGCGATATGGTCAAGTGTCATGGCAATAATAGCAAGGTATTTTAACGTAGTTGCTGAAAGCTTCATATTGTGTTTCCTGTTTTGTAAGACTTATTCATCGGGCTGTGAGATAATCTCAAATCCGTTTCTGCATAATATTATGTTCCATGCCCCGTGAATTGTGTTGCAGGTTTCAGTTGCGTCGGGGTCTATGTTTTCCATGTGAAACACCCCATGTAGCTTTGGTGGTTCTGTTATGCGCCATTTGTTATCGCGAAACAAAATGACAGTACCGGCTTTAAGCAGAGCGATTTGTTCTATAGGCGTTTTTAATTTAGAAGCTGAGTTCATTGTTTTGAAAATAGCCTCGGCTTCTTTTTCTTGCTCTTTGCTGTATGGTGGTGGTCTCATACTAATGTGTCCTTTCTCAAAACGGTAGCCATGTAGGAAGCCATTTAATGAATATGTCAAAATATTTATATGATAATTGAACGCCTGCAAGCATGGGATAGAACATAGCAAATGTGATACCGCTTATTACAGTAAACCCATAGACATATGCTTTGCTTCCTTTTTCTTTGCTTTCAAGCGTTGTGTTAAATATATGTGCCAAAGCTATTACAAGAAATATTGAACTTGCTTGGTAGTGATAAGCAAATTGCATACGAGATATTACAATCCACGGCAAAAGATGTACCAAGTATCCGATTAAAATGAAGAGAGCTTTGCCGTCACGATGTGTAAATGAACGTATTGCCATAATTATCATTGCAACAAGTCCGCCCCAGTATAATATCGGATTGCCGAAAGCTCCGAATGTAGCAACTGTAGTTTCTGTATAGCTTAGAGTGTATAATGCAGGTTTGATATCAAACAACCATTGCCACCATACAGAGTTACTGAAATGTGTGTTTGAAAACATGCTATGATAATGAAGCATTGCTGATTGATTGTATAAAACTATTTTTATGAATCTCGGATTCCACAGCATACCGTCTTTAATTGTCATACCGCGTGATAGTCCGTAAGGAACATAATTGATGTAATAAATAACGGAAGGTATCAGAATAAAGAACACAAACGTGTATGCTATTGTTTTTATAAAATATGCAACATAGTTTGTTATATTATTGTTTTTATAATACATGAACAATTGCACAAGACGCATAATATATAGCACGAGTAATCCTGCACCCGCATAGAAGCCTATCCATTTAACAGATGTACTCAGTCCGAAGAATAATCCGGAAAGAGCGAGTGGCGGTAAGCTTTTTTTGAGCGGTGCGTCGGGGTTTGTTGTTATGTACAGATACATGAAGTAATAAGATAATAATATAAATGTAACAAGAAAAGTGTCTGTTGTGCCTATGCGTGATTGAACGAGCCGCAAGAAATCAAACCCAAGCAACAGCGTGCCACATACAGCAAGAGCGGTTTTGCCGAACATATTTTTCAGAAAGGCATACATGGCTATAAGCATCAGTACGCCGCAAACAGAGCCTATTATACGCCACCCAAAGGGTGATTCTCCAAAAAGCAGAATAGACAGTGCTATTATGTTTTTGCCGAGAGGCGGGTGAGTCCACTCATATTGGTTGATTTTTTTAATATGTTCGACAGCCGTTCTGACAAAGTACATTTCGTCGAAGTATATGTTTTCTGTGTGTGGTGAAAATGTATAATTTTCTTTAGACATAGCTGCTGTTTCGATTAGTACATCTACCGGGTTTTTGCTTCCGAGATTAAATGTAGCAAGAACCAAAAAGATTACCGTTATAATGAGGATTGGCAGAATATCTGAGATTTCAAGCGGGTATCGTTTGTTAAAAAAGGTCAGCTTTAAGTTGTTTGTGGTTATGAGAGTTTTTCTTTCAAGCTGTGCAATTTTCATGTAATATGTATAGAACATAATCATAAAGAAAATAACTGCAACAGGAAAGATCTGAGCAGGTATTAAGCTGTTAAACATTTGATTCTCCTGTTTTAATTTTCAAGTAAAGGTTTCGCTTGCAGAAACAGTGAATTTGTGCGTCCAATCTTCGTTTTCGGAATCGGAATAAACATAGACATTAACTGTGTTTGGTGTTCTTTGTGTTGGGTTTTCTTCGTTGTGTTTTTGTGAAACAACAACAAGGTCTTGCAGGCAGTCGTTGACCAAAAGTGTTACAACAATGTTGTCAGGGAAATCATCAACTTGGTAACGCTCGCATTGAAGAAACGTGTTATCGCCTATTTGTATTGATGTAAAATCTTTTTTGGAAGAATCCATTTTGTTTTATTTCTCCTGTTTTGATTTTAGATTTGAAGATTTCAGATTATATTTTTATCCACAAAGCGGGGCGAACACCACTGTCGTCACGATCGACATCGTTGCCATGGACGTAGACACGGCCGTCACTACCGACACCGGCGGCACGACCACCATGGTAGCCGGGCGACCGAAGCCACCACCAATAAGCCGCGTTTGATATTATATTTTTGTAAGCTTTGTATTCGTCGATACTTAATAAAAATATTTTGTCTACAGTATTGTTACCGCCGGGAGTGTTGTAATTTGGATTGTCATTATTTATAACTTTTGTTTCCAAGATTCGTTCTTGTTCTTCCGTCGAAAAAGCGCTGTAGAACTCATCATTCAGCCATTTACGTATTGTGCTGTGTTGCCATGTTATGTGTTCGGTGATTGTATGGTATGCTTTTCTGTCAATTATATTTGTGCTGATTATCAACGCTTTATCATTTTGTATGTCAAGAATTTGCCAGTTATGTTCGCCGAAGCTGATTACATCTTTGATTTTACAAGACAGTGTTTTCAGCAAACTTAAATCAATTATTTCTTTTCCAAGCGCAACGGCTCGGTGATATTCACATGTTGCCCCTTTGCTGTCTTGCCAATCAGGTAGCAGAACAACAATATCACACGCATCAAGCATTGCTGAGCCTATGCGGATATAAGTTTTGTAGGACAGCCCAATTGGCAATATTGCAGGGTTTAAGACAGTGTAATTATTATCCCATCTCATAGCTTCATCCGAAAATTTAGCACGATATTCGCTGTCGCCTGTTATTTTGCCAACTATGTATACAATTTTCTTTTTGCTTTTCTTTTGCTTCATATTATTTTTCCTTTTTTTTTAGATTATATTTTTATCCACAAAGCGGGGCGAACACCAGTGTCATCATACCCGACATCGACACCATTGACGCGGACATTGCCGTCAAAATCGACAAAGGTAATATGACTATTACGGTAGCCGGGCGACCGAAGCCACCACCAGTCGGAGTCACCGTTTATCCCATAGGCGACCCTCGCTGAATTGTTTGTAAAATACGCTATTGCTTCTTCTATGCTCAGTAAAAATATTTTATTTATTGTATCGTTACCGTCGGGATCGCCGTAAATTGGATGTTTATTGTTTATAACTATTGTTTCTATAATCCGCTTTTGTTCTTCCGCTGTAAAAGTATTGTTCAAAAACTCATTATTTAGGTAGTCGCGCATCGCACTGTGTTCCCATGTTACTTTTTTGTTGGAATTATGGTATTTACGAAACTCCAATATGTTTTCACTGATGATTAACGCTCTATCGCTTTGTACATCAAGCACACGCCATTCGCAATTGCCGAGTTTGATTATATCTCCAATATTTATTGCTGTATCCTTTTTTGCTTTCATAGTCCAATCAGCACAAGCATATGTACATTTTGTCCATAATTCGCGGTTTGAATTGCTTGAAATAATACAATAACCATAGCCGTATTCTATCATCGGATTATTGTTTTTATTTGTTTTATCGTTTTTCCAATAATCGCATTTGTCGCATGTTTTCATTTTTGTCAACCCCCTGCGTAAATGTATTGTAACGCTTGTTTTACAGAACTATAGTTAGATAGTTTATATGCCAGTGCTTGTGCTTGGCTTTTATAACTTCCGCAATACACACATACGGAACCGTCTTCTAAGTAGGTTCTCGTAAATCTGTATTTACGGGGGTCATTTAGTTTGTAAGTAAAACCTGTTTCGGCAATAAGACTGTTATTCGCATAGTATTGTTTTAGAGTATTATTGTTTTCATCTTTTATATGTTTAATGACCAACCGATTAGAACGAGCAATATCAGCGTTTAACGCTGATAAAAATTTGTTAAATGACATATTTTTTTACCTTTCTTGAAACCAATTTTGACACCACTTCCAAAAACTTTCTTTTTCGTCTTTGTTCATAGAATCATAGCTTGTATAACCCGAAGGTGTTTTTGTTATTACCCAATCTTTCAACAAATTATACATTGGTATTTGTTTGAATTTAGTCATAATTACATCTCCTTTGATGGTTGTAGTATTATAGATGCACTGCCGTAATTGTCTTCAGATTAGCAAATACATGTTCGTTTATTTCATCTTCAGAAACATTTGTCTCTGCAACTATTGCTCGTTTGTTGCCGTCGGGTGTTGGTGCTAAGACAATATCGCCTTTGTCTACAACTAAATCAGTTAAATAGCTGTAAGTTTTGTTACTGAAACGACCTGTGTCTTCGTATTCAAATCGTACGTTAATTATCATAGTGTCAAATCTCCTTTCTTTTATTGTTTATTTGATTAAAGCTTTACCCACAAAGCGGGGCGAACACCAGTGATATCATAATTGACACGGATGCCATAGACGCTGACACCGCCGTCACGAATGGCAAAGGCGGCATTATCACTAATGTAGCCGGGCGACCGAAGCCACCACCAATTAGTCGCGTTTGATATTATATTTTCGTAAGCTTTGTATTCGTCGATACTCAAAAGAAATATTTTATCCGTTGTATTATTACCGCCGGGCGTATCGTAATGTGGGTTATTATTATTTTTGATTTTTGTTTTAACAATTCGTTTTTTCTCTTCAGGTGCAAAAGTGTTGTTCAAAAACTTATTATTTAGCCATTTACGTATCGTACTGTGTTCCCATGTTATGCTTTTATTGGTATTATGGTATGCTTTGTCGCCGATTATGTTTTCACTGATAATTAACGCCTTATCGTCTTGCACATCAAGTACACGCCAGTCATATTTACCAAACCAAATAACATCTCCAACTTTTATTATCTTATTGTTCTGTTGTATTTTGTGTTGTATGTCGAGTGTTAAATCATAAGCACATTCAGCACATAGACCAATTTCTATTGAGCCACCGGTATTTGTTCTACCCATTTCGACACGTATAATTTCTTTTTCTTCTTGACACGCTGAACAAAGATTAGCATGTCCGGGTAATACCAAAGATGTTGTTTTAATCATGTTGGTTGTTTTCCATTTCTTCTAATTTGTTTAGTAAGCTCATCATGTCTTGCGGCATGTTTGATAGTGATATTTGAGTGCCTATTGCAAGCAACGTATCTATTTTAGTTTTATACAACTGCGCTTTTCGCATGGATTTAGTAATCAGTAAATTTGAAAGCTCATGGTTGATGAGTTCTTGTAAGTGTTCGTCTAATTTAACCATTGTTTGAATCTCCTTAATTCTTTGTTATTGCAGGGTGTGTAAATCTTTCGCCGTGAGTCCATGCTCCGCCGTAGCCAAAACACTCGCCCCATTCTGAAACAAGTATATTTTTAATACTTTCGAGATATTTTTTATAATTACGGCGCATAAGCGTTCGATTATAACCGACATCATCTACGTCACGTCTTTCAAGCAAACACCACGCATATGACCATTCGTTGTCTACTACTGCTATTTGAAAAAGGCTATTTTCCAGAACGACATATCTATCACTATTGATAAACGATCTGTCCCATTTGTTTTCACAAGAAAATGATGGAAAGCGTTTTTTTATATTAAATTGTATAGTTTCAATCATCTCTCTGTATAATTCGCATGTTAGAAAGTCGTCTTTTTCGTCACTTACAAGCTCTTTATCAATGTAATAGACACCCTCACATTCGTAATGAACACATACATTTCCACGTCCCATTTTTTTGTTACCTCACATGTTTAATTCTTTTCCTGTTATTCCCGCTCTTAATAGCTTGTCTGTTAATATCACAACAGGCACAACATCAACCATTTGTCCCATAAGTCGGAAACATTCTTTAGCTAAAGCTATCCATATTTCGTGTTCCATTGTAATTTCCATGTTTATATTGCCTCAATTTTTATTGTGTTTTAGATATTCTGTTAGATTTGTAAAAGCTTTGAAACCGCTTGCACGAGATGTAAAATACCATCCATTGTTTTTATAAACGTATGCGTAATCCGCCCCTGAGTGTTTACAATTTTGGGCAAACTCTATTGCTTTATAATCTGTTATTGCACTATTTGAATGTTCTTTTCCCTTTCTGTCACGTATATAGAAACAAGAGTCTTCAAGCGTTTCTTTGAGCGACGACAGACACCCGAGAGCGAGCAAAGCGTTTATATCCTCAATGCTGTTGTAATGTTTTGTAAGTATTTCGCCAACGCCATTAACAGGATAACCATCGTGATGACAATAAACAGATGTTATTGTGTTGTTTGGGTTTTCTTTTCCGATAAGTGCGCGTGTACTCATTTTATTTGTTACTCCAATTTTTTTGTATTTTAGTTATTTGCTGTGATGCTTAACAACAACCTTGTCCGGGCGTATGATTAACAAGTTGTTTTTTGCCTTCAGATGCTATGCGTTCATTATGATAGTCAACAATGGTTTTTTCATAGCCCAGTTGACTCGGTTCGTATAGACTTATGTCCGAAATCTCTTTGGGTAGATATTGTTGATTGACATAATGATATGGTAAGAAATCATGCGGATATTTGTACCCAATTCCACGTCCGAGCTTGCTTGCAGATTTGTAATGTGTGTCTTGCAGATGAGCGGGAATATCAAGACTGCCTGTGTCTTTTACAATCTGCATGGCTTTTCCGATTCCCGCACAGACAGCAGGGGACTTGGGTGCTAAAGCAACGTGTAAAGCTGCCTGTGCCAGTATTATCTGTGCTTCAGGCATACCTACACGTTCGACTGCGAGCGTACAGTTTGTTGCAACGCATATTGCCATCGGGTCAGCCACACCCACGTCTTCACACGCATGTATCATAATGCGGCGGGCAATGTACTTGACATCTTCGCCGGCATAGAGCATACGAGCTAAGTAGTATAGAACAGCATTAGGGTCGCTTCCCCGCATAGATTTGATAAAAGCGCTTATAGTGTCATAATGTTGGTCGCCGTCTTTGTCATAGCGTACGACACGCTTTTGTATGCTTTCTTTTGCAACATCAAGCGTATAATGAATTTTGTTGTCATCGGCGTTAGGTTCTGTTGTTTTTATTCCGAGTTCTACGGCGTTTAATGCTCTGCGGGCATCACCGCTTGATAAATCCGCTAAGAAATCAGCAGCGTCGTTGTAAATAACAGTATCATATTCTGTGCCCATACCAACGTCTTTGTCGTATACAGCTTTGATTATAAGCTTGCGAATGTCGTCAAAGCCAAGCTGATGAAGCTCAAAGATTGTAGAGCGGGACGTTAATGCGCCGTTGACTTCAAAATATGGGTTTTCTGTTGTAGCACCTATCAAGATAATGGTTCCGTTCTCAGTATACGGCAATAAGTAGTCTTGTTGAGCTTTATTAAAGCGGTGAATTTCATCAATGAACATGACGGTTTTTATGCTTTTTCCACGGTCTTGAATAGCTTTATCAACGATTCTTTTCATATCTGATTTGCCGGCTGTAGTTGCGTTAATTGTTTCAAAGTTGGCTTGAGTGGTGTTTGCAATTACTCTTGCCAGACTTGTCTTTCCTGTTCCGGGTGGGCCGTAGAATATCAGATTTCCAAACGAGTCAGTTGCAATTATTCGGCTTAATAGCTTACCGTTACCGAGAATATGTTCTTGTCCGACGACATCAGAGAGCTGTTTTGGAGCCATTCTCAAAGCTAAAGAGTTTTCATAGTTAATCATGTCACACATCGTTTCTTTAATATTTTTTTCAACACAAAAAAACGTACCGGTGTTGGTACGTGGCTTTTCAGCAATATAGCGTGTTAAACCTCAGGTTCGTAGGTTATGTTTTCCGTGTTTTCTCCTGTACAATCAGGAATATCGTAAAAGTTAGCCATAATGGGGTTTTCAATGCCTGCTTTTATGTCTTTGTCTAACGCACGTTGTAGTTCTGCTTCTCTATGTTCTATATCATTAACATGGTCATAGCCGGTGTGTTTTTTGTAATATTCAATACCTTGTTCGATTATACCCGGCCATAGGTCATCAAGTACAGATTTTTCAAGGATTTGATGATCGTCGGGTATTTTTTTGAGCGTTAGGGTTTCGGTGAGCTCAGGTGGTGGTATATAAGTTGTAACTGCAAAATTGTTATAGTTATTACCATGTATTTCATTTATATTAAACTCCAATACAAGTGTAGGAATAGCGAAGGTTTGTGCTATATTTTTCTTTTTATAATTATTGCCGTAACGAATTTTATAGGTAAGAGGTACAGCTTTGGTTAATCTTCTGTGAGTTAAATATGTTATTTGAGCGTCTTTTATACTATCTGTTTTTCCTTGTTTACGTGGATTTATACTTACGTCAATAGGTATACCCAAAGAGACAAAGTCTGTACCTCGCTGAGTATCTTCAATTTTTGTACCTTTGCGGCTTGATGTGTCAAGCTTAGTCAGAGCTGTCAAGAGTGAAAATGTTATATCATTTTCAAATTGAACACCTCGTTGTTCAATTGATATATTTCTAAGAGCTGCGTTCTCTGTGGGGTTTTTCATTTTATTGACCCCCCTGTTTGAGCTTTCCTTTCAATGCTCTGATGAACGGACTAGCACAATCTTTACACACCTTATTGATATATAAATCTTCGGCAGAAGTTCTACACTCACACTCAGGACATGTGACGCAGACATCTATACCTTTTTCATACACAAAATTCGGAAGCCCGTCTTTGGCATCATATCCGTTTTCATTAGTTAAAATGTTTTCGCCTGCCATTGATAAATAACCTGCGTTTTCCCAAGATATATTCATCATAAGTTTGTCATAAAGTCGATAGTCTTTCTTTGAGTGCCAACGGTTAATTACGGTAAGTTTATCTATATCCTGTGCTTGAAGAGCTGTTAAAAGTTCAGATGTGAGCTCTTCTGTTGTAATAAATTGACATAACATTGCAGGACAATACTTGGTTTTGCCCTGATTATTTACCAAAGCATCTCGAAGAACGCCCCATGTTTCATTGTGAAAATATGTATTCTCAGTATAGTCTATTTCTGCAATTGCATCTGTTTGCTGCGTAATTCGTTTAGGAAGCCATGGGTAAACAGATTCCATGGTTGTTGTATCAATATTAAACATAAGAACTCGTTTAATGTTGTGATAATGTACTTCTCTGTGAAGCATACCTATCAGTCGTATAATAGCTTCAGGGTCTGATGAAGTCGCCATTAAATAATTTGTGTAGACAAAGCGTTCTGTAAATATTGGCTTATAGTCATTAAGTAGTGGCATTGTTATTGTTTCCTTCCTTTGTTTTATATAGAGTAGATTAAACTTTATTTTGTATTCTTATATTATAGCATATTTTGAATTTAATACATTGTGATTATCTCGATACACGTACACGCAAAGGTAGTAACACCGCTTTTCCGTTTTCACTCTCAAGTATGGCCCTACTGAGAGGTTTCGTTGGGTCATTGTAAAATTTTATATTACCACCTAAAATTGTATAACTGTCAAGAATATGTTGTGCATTATAGTGAGGTCTGCCTATTTTGTATGGTGTGTATGGTGTATTATACCTACCTTTGTTAAGTGTTTTGTGTTCGATAATTTTCGCTTTAACATCTGCAAGGTCAATATCTATTTTTTTTCGTTTTTTCATTTGGCTTTCAGTTTCACGGATAACACTGTCTATATCAAGCGCATTTCCATCACCTTGAGGTAATCCCGGCAATTCTTCCCATAACATAAATGCTATATGTCCGTTAGTAAAAGACTGATATGTTTTGCCGTCAAGCGTTGTTCTGACTACTGCTCCGGCTCTTGGTATTTGACTTTCCGGCAGACTGTTTAATAGCTTTTGTGCTGTTTTAGTGCGTTTCAAAAAAGTATTGCCGCTTTTTGTTTTTGTAGTTGACATATTAAATGTTCTCCTGTTTTTTTGTTTGGTCAATCCTCAACAGTTATTTTCCATCTCCAACCATTAAGTGCTATTGTTGCTAAAGTGGGGTCATACTCTTTCATTGCTTTGATAAACAATTCAGCAGCATCTTTTTCTTCAAAAAATGCGTGATAAATTTTTATATTTGTTGCTTGGTCGTTTGTAGAATCTTTTGAATAGAAAACTTTATGCATTAGTTTTTCCATAGTAATACCTCTTTCTGTGCTGTATCTATTTATCGTAGTAATCGGTTAAATCGTTTTCCGGTGCGTATTTTTTCTGTTTATATTTGCTTGGAACGATTTTAGTTTTCGGGTCAATTTGCCATAAAACACGACGTTGTTTTTCTATTTCTCGACGTGTTTTTTTAGACATTTTGTTATAAGCTACAAACTTTTTCATGGCGTTTTCACTCGCTTTTGTTATTTTGATTTTCATTTTCGGCTTCTATTTCATCTAATTTTTTCATACACCAATTACCTATTATAACAATTATGAATGGCGCTGAGAAGAGTAATCCTGCACCTACAGATGCAATTAAATATGAACTAAAATACATGCTAAATCGTCTCCTCTCGCAATTGAAAACGGCAAGGGGTTTACCCCTTGCTCAAACGAAATATAAAAAACTATGGCGTTAATCTTTTAAAAATATCATTAGTTTTGCTATTTCATTATGATTTATCGACCCAAATTTGACCCAAAAGTGGGTTAAAAATGGGACGATTACATGTTTATAATAGGTTTTTTATAGTCTTTTTGTTACAGAACGACCCAAATTTAACCCAACATTGGGTTGAAAATGGGATGATTTAAGTGTTTTGTATTAAGTTTTTATAACCCATCGACCCAAAATGAACCCAAAACTGGGTCAAGAATGGGTTGCTTATATAATTTTTCAGTATGAAGAAACCCATAATAATTTTCATTTTTCCACCCGTGAAACGGGTGCGTGAAGGGGCACCCAAGACGTGCGTAGCACGGCGCAGGGCAAGGCGGCATCGCCGCCGCAGTAAGAACATCGGTCGGCCTTGCCGACCACCGGAGCGACGTAGGAGCGCAGGTGTCAGATGTTTCTTATGCCCTTTTTTATATTCTTTCAACAACCTCGTCACTTACTTTGTCAAAACCCAATTACACTTTATGTTTCAAGCCTTAATGCAAGTTGAAAAAAGTGGGTTTTCGTGTGACGTTTTTTGTTGAAATTGTTGAAACGTGTTGAAGCCTCCGTCGTCTGTGGTCTTACTATGCTTCGGAAGCCCTGTGTTGCAACAATTTGTGAAATATATGTTGTTATAATAATTGTTGATTTGTTTAAGAGCGTTGCGACACCGGTTGAAAATCTGCCATATAATAGGGTATCTCGTAAAGTGAGCACTTGTCAAATAGCCGTTGCCATAATATATGGCAAAATCTGCCATAATATATGGTAAAACGTGTTAAGAGGGGCGCGGTAGCGCATTGTTGCATTTTGTGCCGAGCTTCTTTATGTTTTGCAACAAAAAAAGGGTGGGGTAGGGGCGAACGTCAGGAGTGTGTTTTGTATTAACGTGAGGGGGCGTGGCGCTACGCCCGCAAAGGGTTTAACGGTTTTAGCGTAGCGATTATAAAAAAAAAAAAAATAAAACAGTAATTATTCGTCGCCATATATTATGGCAAAAGTTTAACTGTTTTTTGTTTGCCATATATTATGGCAAAAATCTGCCATACAATAGGGTAACTTGATTGACAATAGGTGTGTCTAATGTTATAATAGCCTTGAATTTAGGATTGTTGTGAAAAAGAAAGGAATTATGTTGTATGGCGACCATGTCAAAATTCAAAAGAACAGATATTGAGAACGTATGTTTGCATTTTGAAAGAGGCGGAAAAGACGGTAAATTTGTTTTATATAAACGTCAGGCTATTGACCCAAGCAAGTCTTATTTGAATTATAATCTTGCGCCGAATCGAGTAAGTCAAATTGATTTTATTAACGAACGAACAAGCGATGTAAAATGTCTTAATCGGGCGGACATAAATGTCATGTGTTTGTGGCTTATAAATTTACCAAATAATTTTGAACAGGAAAAAGAATTTTTCAAACACACTTATGATTTTTTGTCTGACAGATATGGTGAACAAAATGTGATTTCTTCTTTTGTCCATAATGATGAAAAATGGCCTCATATGCATTTTGCATTTGTGCCTGTTTTCACCGATGAAGAAACAGGTATAAAAAAAGTATCGTCGAACGATGTCTTAAACAGAAATGAGTTAATTTATTTTCATGGTGAGTGGCGGGCTTATCTTGAAAAAGTTTTCGGCAAAAAAGTGGCCGTGTTAAAACCGCAGGTTCAAGAATCTGACACAGGCAAAATTGTGTCTTCGGAAAAACCTAAAACGTCGTCTTCGAAAAAACAACAAGAGCCTGTGTCAAAAAATGAACCAACAGAAAAAATCGACAAGACTGATGAACCTGACAAAATTGATGACCCCAATAATATTGATTTTGGAATTGTGAACTTAGACCATATCAAATTTACTCAGGAAGATTTTGAGAGCTTTTCAAAGCCCGCAAAAAAACCTGACTTTTTGAATCTTGACTGATGTTATAAAACTCAGACGCTGTTAAAGGCATTATTATGCCCTATAAGCTCGTCAAATGTGACGGGCATAAATTTGCATATATCTACTCCTGCGTTGAGAGAGCGCTCTCTCGTGGCCATAAACGCATGTGTTTCGTCACGGGTATTATGTATATGACCGTAGACATGCCACGAGTCTCGACGTGATCCGTCCCATTCTGCTATCGGATAGTGGCATATTATTATTTTGCGTTTTGCGTCTTTTACAGTTAACACAGATTCAATTTTGGCAAACAGCTCACGATATTCGTTCTTTTTCAAAAAGTCTTTGTCGTGATTGCCGACGGCAAGATGTAAGACACCATTTAATTGTTTAATAATAGATAGTGCGTTTTCAAAGCCGCTGCTCCAAGCCAAATCTCCTGCGATGTACACATGGTCATTTTTGTTTACGCGGGCGTTCCAATTTGTAATTAGTGTTTTGTTCATTTCGTCTAATGTTTCAAATGGTCTGTTGCAGTGTTTTATTATATTGAAATGTCCAAAGTGACAGTCTGCTGTAAAATACGTTGCCATAATTTTATTCCTTTCTGATGTTTCCGTTGAAACCCATTTTACGGATATATTTTTCGTATGATTCTTGGCAAGACTCAAAGGTTTGCATAAGTCTTGTTGTCTTGTTTGCTGTTTGCCATTCGTGCAGACCCTTATAATAATATTCTTTTAATTCGTCCAATACAATGAATGGCATTATATTATTACGAACACATTCTTTGAATATTAAAAGTCTGCCTGTACGACCGTTACCATCTGCAAACGGATGAATCTTTTCATATCGAACATGAAACTCTGTAATATTATTAAGTGTTTTTGTTTTGAGTGTTTCGTACCATAAAATTAAATCGTCTAAATCGTTTTTGACGTTATCGGGGTGAGATGTTGTTATTTCTCCCACTTCGTTTTCATACTTTTTGAAAGCACCAATGGGCGAAAGCGGATTGTCTTCATCGCTGGTGCCCGATTTCATAATTCGATGCAGCTCTTTAACCAATTTTATTGAAACGGGTACATCAATATGATTCAATACATAGTCGAAAGCTCTGAAGTGATTGACAGCTTCAATAATATTGTCGTAGTGAACTGTACCTGAGTCATCGTTTGGTACAAATTGTTTAGTATCAAAAAGTGACATCGTTTGTTTTTCAGTCAATTTTGAACCTTCGATTTTATTGGAATTATATGCCATCTGAATTTGTGTTCGATAATATATTGAACGTGTTTTTGCTTTTCGTTCCAATTTTAAGCGTTCTAAAAAATCCATTTGTTTTCCCCTTTTATTATTTATTCTACCACAAAAACAAAAAAAGCCCAACAGAGATGTTGAATCTCTATCAGGCTTTTAACGCAATGTTAATCCGGCAGAGTCAGAGCTATTGCCCGTATCGCCATTTTGGTATAAACATTGCAAATAGGAGGCGTTAATTTGCCATTGCAAACAACTGGTCATGGCTTGCCTGTGTTATAGAAGCAGGACGCATAGACAACAGTTCTTGCGCTAACCAGTGCGTTTCGTCTTCATCGTAAACGTAAAACTTTTCGTTATACGAGCAAGAGGTTTCGTTGGCTGTGTGAATTTGCAAAATGTTATTGTAGTATGCAAATGCTAAAAGCTTTTCACACATGCAGTTTGCAACATGTTTGGCTAAGGCTTCTTGTGTTTGATGATTTAGTGTCATTGTATTGCTCCTCCGAATAATATATTTTTCGTAAAAAAAGACAGCTCCACTACTTGTAGTGGAGAGTCGTTAATGTTAATTATATAATTCTATTCTAAGTTTATAATTTTAACCATAAAGCGGGACGAACACCACCATTGTAGCTGACACAGCCGCCGTTGTCGTAATTGTCGTCGGCGATGCCGCCGCCAACGTTCGCGGCAAAATTACCACAGTAGCCGGGCGACCGAAGCCACCACCAAATAGGCGCATTTGATATTATATTTTTGTAAGCATTGTATTCGTCAATACTTAATAAAAATATTTTGTCCACTGTGTCGTTGCCGCCGGATGCACCATACTTTGGGTTGTCATTGTTTGTGACTGATGTTTCAACAATTTGTTTTTGTTCTTCAGATGTGAAAGCATTGTAAAAGTTGTTATTAAGATATTTACGTATATTGCTGTATCTCCATGTTATATTTTTATTGATATTATGGTATGCTTTCCTGTCAATTATAGCTGTACTGATTATCAAAGCCTTATCGTCTTGTATATTAAGCACATGCCATTCGTATTTGCCGAATTTAATTATATTTCCGATATTCATTGTTATTTCCTCTGTTTTTATTATTTATTTCAAAACCGACAGTCCACTCTCTAAGGAATGAATAGAGCTTAAAGCCTTATACTATGACGGATTAAGCAGAAAGTCGTCCATTGTTCCCCAACCACCGTTTGAACGTACATATACGCCGACCGTAATTTCACCTGATTGCGTAACAATTCCTTCAATTACAGGTTGCCGCCAATTGACCCAACCGTCAACATCTGTATTCATGCGATATTCTTCACCGTCGGTACGGGCATAGATATATATTTCAGAATCTATTGTGTCGCCACCCTGCAAAAATACAGTAAAATTATATGAACCCGGTTGCAATCCCGTTACTGTTTGCTCTACCGTAAATTCAACATAAGAATCATCCCAGAAATGAACGGCAAAGTTCCCGCTATGAGCGTCTGCGGCTTTTTCCTGAAAACGAAGCTGTTCTGTATCTCCGATATTATTCAGTATCCACATAGAGCGGTCACTGCGTTCAAAGCTGTGATTCTTCAAGTAGTTTTCTTCTTCCATGCTGATAAAACATGTTAATGGTAATTCTTGTGCTATGCCATCTATTTTATACACCCCGACGGGGCTGTTTGAAATGTCAAGAAGTTGTGCATCTGTTACGTTCCATTTTACAGGTATAAGTTCTACTGTTTCATCATTAAAAACGGCTTCGACAGCTTTGGGTAAATTTATGGGGTTATACAATTGTATTGAAATATAAATATCAGGGACATTATCAAGCTTACGTTCTATTACGGAGCCCGTATAGCAATATTCGAAAACTTTCAAGGACGGTAATGGGTGTCCGTCTTTGTCAAACAGTGCTTGATTGTCCATTGCATTACCCCCAAACCATTTGGCGGCTTCTTTGTCATACTCGGCGGCATAGCTCGTAGCCCAGCCTCCGCCGTGTTGTTCCCATAAGCGCGAACGCTCATCCCATGAATTGCCCGGTACAGGTATCCATGCAGGTTCCCAATAAAATACTCCAAGTCCCGTATCGCCAAGAGCTGACACTAAGCGAACAACGTCAGAAAGCGCTGTTGCTTGTCCTTGAATAGTCAACGGATAGTGTCTGTCGAACATAGCTCCTTCGCCTACTACGTTACTATGTCCGTCAAAGTCGTCCCAACTATAAGCGTGTCCGGTTTCCACAACCATGACTTTTTTGTCATATTGCTCAGATATGGCAATCAATTGTCTTGAGACATTTGATGGTCTCCCATGCCAGAACGGGTGATATGATGTAGCAAGAATGTCATAATCCACACGACCCACTTCCAATATCATCGCCAGCTTTACATAGTCGTAAGATTCGGGATTAGTAAAGTGAATGACAATTTGAATATCTGTGTTTTTGTCATTACTGAAATCTCGGACAGCTTTGCTTGCTGATACCAAAAGGCGTGTTATCAGAGGCCAAGCACTTTCGCCGCAAAATGAGTTTGTTGTTTCATTGCCGATTTGCACCATGCCTATATCAGCGCCGCTGTCTGTGATTTTGTGCAGACTTTCCATAGTATAATTATATATTGCTGTTTCTTTTTCTTCGAAGCTTATGTTTCGCCAAGCTTTTGGTGTTTGCTGTCTGCTTGGGTCTGCCCAAAAGTCGGAATAATGAAAATTCACGAGCAACTTCATTCCGTACTCAGCCGCACGCGCTCCAAGTATTGCTGCTGTGTCAACATTGCAGTTGCCACCCCCGTAGCCGTTGCCATCTGAATCAAATGGGTCATTCCACACGCGCACACGGATATAGTTAAACCCCGATTCGCTGAGTGTGAGCAGTACGTCCTGTTGTTCACCGTCGAAGTTATAGAACACGCATCCGCTTGCTTCAAGGGAGAGTAGTGTTGAAATATCTGCTCCGAATATAAAGTCTTGACTGAGCCCTTCTACACGCTCTATAAAAATCGAACTTTTTACAGGTTCTTCGTTTTGTGAAGCGCAGCTGCTGAGAGCAAAAATTCCGAACATTAACAAAATAAATTGAATAATGTTTTTGGTTTTCATTGATATGTTTCTCCTATTTTTATTTTGATTTCAGGTTATTTGATTACAGTTTTATCCATAAAGCGGGACGAACGCCGTAATCGACGATGACATTGCCGCCGTAGTAGTCGCTAAAGCCGTCGTTGATGTAGCCGTCGTGATCGACGTACGCGGCACGATAACTATTGTCGCCGGGCGACCGAAGCCACCACCAACCAGATATATTTGATATTGCATTTCTGTATTTTTTGTATTCGTCGATGCTCAATAAAAATATTTTATCTATAGTATCGCTACCGCCGGGTGTACCATATTTTGGGTTGTCGTCATTTATGACTGATGTTTTAACAATAAGCTCTTGTTCTTCGGGTGTAAAAGTGTTACAGAAATCATCATTCAAATATTCATGCATATGACTATGCTGCCATGTTATATTGCTGTAGATTGTATGGTATGCTTTGTTGTCGATTATATCTTCGCTGATTATTAAAGCTTTATCGTCTTGCACATCAAGCACATGCCAGTTATATTTGCCGAATTTAATTATATCTCCGATTTTCATTGTCATTTCTCCTTGTTTTATAATTTCAGATGCATCATTGTTTGAATGAATTTAATTTTCTTTTTCAGATTCAATTAAACGCAAAACGTAATCGCCGATTGCCGAAGAAAATAAATCAGAAAAGTCATCGTCATAATCAAGCCATGCGTGTCTGTATAGTTCATCAAGTGTTACGTCATGTCTGTTTAACACAGTAGCGTCTTCATTCAGTGATTCAGCATCAACCATATTTGTCACCAAATAGAAGGCTAACATGTAAACAAGTTCTTGTTTACATGTAATTTCATAAGCGGCTCCAAATATTTCTTCCGGACTTTGTTTTAAGATGCTGCTTCTGAATGTTTCAAATTCGTTGCTTAAGCGGTCATAAAGTGCTTCTAATTCAGTCATTGTTATATTCTCCTTATGTTTCATTTATAGGCACGAGAAAAGACGTTCTTTATTCAGGTGTTATATTTACTGTCTGTTCATATTTTGACTTCCAATAATCACGGCTTTCTCGTACTTGTTTTAGGTTATGTTCTAAGCTTTTAATCTGTCCGCGCATTTCGCGGATCATACGATGCATTGTGCTATGCATGGATTCGGCTTGTCGGTCACGCTCTTTGCAATATTTGTATGCTTCGTATTCGACACCAATCGTATCACTGAGATATTGAGCTTCATCGCCCATTGTTTTTATCCCCCTCCGTCTTGAAGTACGCTAATAAATTCATTACCCACAATAATTATGTGGTCATCAAGCCTGATACCCAACAGTTCTCCGGCTTCACGTAATTTACGGGTGGCCTCTTTATCGTCGGTGGAAATATTTTTGCTTCCGCTTGGATGATTATGTGCGACAATTATGCTTGCGGCTCTGTCTGCAATTGCGGGCGCAAACACTTCTCGCGGATGAACGAGTGAGGACATAAGCGTACCGATGCTTATGAGATGCTTATTGATAAGCTGTCTTGCTCCGTCAAGCGTTAATAACATAAAGTGTTCCTGCTTTTTATCACAAAGCTCGGAGAATTGTTTAGCGGCATCTTGAGATGTGTTAATTATTGGTTTTAATGATTTAATGTGCTTTCGCCGCCAGTATTCCAAGGATGCGAAAAAAAGGGTCGCTTTGCTTGAGCCAACACCCTTAATTGCCATAAGATCATCAATATTCAGAAATTCCAAACCAATGTTTTTGCTTATAATATCTATGTCATCGGCGATTTGTGAAGCCTGTGCAATACTAATACCACTGCCAATCATAGCTTGTACTAACTCAACGTCAGATAAAGCCTTTACCCCTCTTTCAAGCGCTTTTTCAGCAACAGTAAGTTGGTTATAGCTTTTAGAAACTTTATTGTATTTCAATGTTATTTCTCCATATATTTTTTTTTTTTTAAGGTTCGTAAATTTCAACTATCATATCTGTCATATCGTCAAACTCTGCAAATGCAGTTTCGATTAACGGTTTAACATCATCCCAATTAAGGCCGCCAAGCCCGCAGCCAAGAGGCGGAACAGCAATTGATTTGATCTGATGATTTTTAATAACATAAATCAGGTTTTCTAATCCAAGCTTTATGTAACTAATTTGGCAGTTGTCCCTAAAATGGTCTTTGGTTGGAAAGTTAATAATAAGACGAGTTCCATTAGGTACACAGGAATCATCAAAACGACCAACCAACATTTTACCCGGTCGCAATTGTTTGTGTAAGCACACTCTTTTGTAATGTTCAAAATTGACGGGATAACGCTTTTTGAATTGCAAAGCGAGTCCTGCGCCCATAACACCTACACAATTAACAGGATTAACAAGAGCGTCTGCCGTTGGATCAAAAATATTACCTTTTTTTGAAATTATCATGTTGTAAATTTCTCCTTAAACACAAATGCGTTTGGGTACAGGCTTAATAACACCGTTGAAAAGAGTTGCTATATGACCCAGCTCTTGCAACATAATATCAGTGCTGTGAAACGACTTGCTGTATAATGACTCTGTATTAAACTGATTGTCGGTGTGCCCTGCGTATCGAAATTTGGCATCCCATCTGTCATTTTTTGTCCAGCCATTACAAAGTAAAAATCGGTCAGCTTTTGTTTGCTTGCAATCATCGCAATATAACGAATCTTCGTGCATATCGTGAGCAACACATATTTGCGCTTCAAGTGAGATGAATGACATTATAGGGTTGTGTGTAAGCATTATTTTGTGCCCTTTCTGAAAAAAAAAAAGCATTGACGACATGTGGCAACATGTCGTCAACGTCCAACTTAGGAATTGCCATTCCTTGTTGAATAAAGGCGTTGTCTAGACGCGCTTTTTCAAAATTATTTTTTGTTTCAAAGCCGACAATTCACTCTTTGTTTATATGAGTAGAGTGAAAAGTCGGCCTTAAAACTGTATGCTTCTGTGTAGCCGACCGAAGCGGTTTACACAGGACGGGCTTTTGACAACAAGCCTGCATACGTCGCCACAAAGAAAAAAAGCTACGGTCTTTAGACCGTAGAGTTTTTCACTGATTTATTGCTTCTGTTTTTGTGATTGTTTTTTCGAACGGTTGACAAAATATGCAATTAAGCTAATTGCATAGACAACAAACGCCAATGTGTTCAGAAGCGGACACAGTATCATAAAAGCAGTGCCTTTCAGATTGCGAGGATTAACAGAACGCAAACCTTTGTCGTACATAACAATTGCCAATCTGTTCAAAATAAACAGACATATTGCTGAGATTACATAGATTGACGAGATGATTATTAAAAACATGGTTATATTCTCCTTTTTTAGTTTTGTTATAAAGGGGAGGACGACGGCTGTCTGTAATTATAGACATTTAATTTCGTTATTATTACGAAAACCGCCGCAGGCAGAAAATCGTCTTCAAAACTATTCGCAGACTTAAAAACCTATGGTTTTTAGACCATAGAACTTAAAGTTTTAGCCACAAAGCGGGACGAACGCCGTACTTGTCGTCAACATCGTGGCCGTAGCTGTAATTGTAATTGTCGATGCTGAGGAAGCCGACGCGGACGCGTGCTGCAAAACCGGGCGACCGAAGCCACCACCAGCCGGAGTCACCGTCTGTCCCATAGGCGACTCTCGCTGAATCATCGGCAAAATATTTTCTTATTTCGTCGATACTCAAAAGAAATATTTTATCTGTTGTATCGTTGCCACCGGGTGTGTTGTAATGTGGGTTGTCATCATTTTTAACTTCAGTTTTTAAGATTCGCGCTTGTTCTTCAGGCACAAAAGCATTGTAAAAGCTGTCATTAAGATATTTGCGTATATCACTATGTTGCCATGCTATGTGTTTGTTGATTGTATGATATGCTTTTTTGGCGAGTATGTTTTCGCTGATTATTAACGCTCTATCGCTTTGTACATCAAGCACACGCCATTCGTATTTGCCGAATTTAATTAAATCTCCGATTTTCATTGTTATTTTCTCCTTATGTTTTTATTTTAACGGAAGCTGTGACAAATATTCAGCATCACACTCAGGGCAATATCTGCAATTGTCTTCGCCGTTGTAGTACAAATACGACGAACAAATTTCGCAGACATGATGCGTTTTGTTCATACAGCTCAGTCGCATTTCGAATATTTCAGATTTAGTCATAGCTGTAACCCCTCTGTTATTTTTGTCTGTAACGAAATCTTGCCAAACCTTTTACAGTTTTCAGCAATGGTAATATTTCTTTGTCAATGCTATCAGACGATATGTTGGTTTTAACAACCATTGCAGTTCTTTCATTTTTCGCAACAGGAACTATTACAATGTTACCCGGCTTGAGCTGCATGGTAGTATAATAGCTATATTCCTTGCTGTCATAAGCATTGCCTGTCCAAAACTTAACGCTGATGATACACTGATCCACCGTACAGACCTCCTGAAAACTATTTTCAGAAATAAAAAAAACCACAGCACTTGGGCTGTGGCTTTAGTCGCACCACCACTCTTATATCGGAAAAATCAGGCACATGCTGATACGAGCGTTTTATATATTTCGTGAAGAGATTTAGTATTTTCTGTATGCTCAATACCGTCGTCCCAAAGTACAGTGTACCTGATATGGTTTCGTTGTTGAGCCGAAAAGCTGTACCAAAGCTGTTCAAACTGCTTGACAGTATCAGCTTTGCAATCAGCACATAGACCTGTATCGTCTTCTTCACAGACTTTCTTGCATTGACAGCATTTTGTGACATCAGATAAGTAGTCACATCTGCAATTAGCACATGTATCGACGATCCAATCGGAATATAGCACTTGTTTCGCAGGCTCACCGATATACCCGCAATCATTACAAATTTTCATAAGACGATAACCCTTCTTTCAATAATGCATCTCGTTTTGTTTCTGATTCTTCGAGATTTAATATTTTCATTTTTTTGTATCGCGAAAGCTTTTCCCATTCGTCTTCCCAAATAGATGCGCTGCCTGTATCCCATGTAAAAGTTATGCAACGGTTGTTGTTTTCGACACAAGGCCATCGGAAAGGCATGTTTTGTTTACGACCGTCGCTGAATGTAATATTAAGCATTATAAACCTCCGTAAAACTCCGTCAAATCAGGGAACATATGAACAACTTTAGTTTCAGAATGATTGACATGCTTATGCAATCGTTCGTTTTCCCGTGCTGTTTTATGATAGATTTCCCTCAGTATGTCAACTTCTGTTCTTAACTGACTGATTTCAGCATTATATCGTTTCACTATATCGCAGACTTCTTGTTCAGTCCAAGTAATTGAACCATTGTGTTCGGTCAGTTCTTCAGTTTGTTTTTGCGATTTGTATCGTTTTAGAAATTTTGTCATAACGAAAACCTTGTCCTAATTTATGTCCTTCTATCTCAAGAGCTTTGTACAATCTGTCGATTTTGTCGGGGTCAATGCCGATTTCAAACAAACTTTCCCTGTTGGCGAAAGACTGACAGTTTTTATTGACCCACGCAACAAGTCGCAATAATAACAATCTGGTTTCGGCTTCCATATTTTTTTTGACCTTTCTTTTTAGACTTTTATCCACATTGCAAGACGTTTATTCGTAACATCTAATTGCATCACAGGTTTTGCAATCTTTGTGACCGGGTGTACCGTCTTTGTTAAGACATTCGCAATCGGGTGAGCAGGGGAGTTGTTCATCAGCGGGACACGAGGTTTTACATTCACTGCAAGGTTTTCCGCACCAAAATTCATATGACATGTTGTTTTTCCTTTTCTAAATTTTTTTTCAGCTTATCTTTTTTGTCGGGATTCGAGCCGTAGAATGACAAACCCGTGTAATGTAATCAGCAATAGTTTCTGCATGACATTTTTGCGGAGCGCACCAACAGAACAGATTAAGCATACCGAACTTTTTATAGATACCTATAAGCCTGTTAAGCTCGGTCATAAAGGTTGTGTCTTTTTGTTGAAGTTTGACTGCAAAATATTCAGCATATTCGTCGCAGACTTTGTTGCGGTCTGCCTGTGTAAGCTGTTGCATAGTAAACGGATTACCTAAAGGTGAGCTTCGGTCAACTTGAATATCCCAATCTTGGGTTGGTTTTTGTTCGCGAAGATTTTTAATTTTAATCATTGTTATTTCTCCTGTTTATTGATTTGAAAGTAAGTCTTGTCGTATTTTCATAAGCAATTCGCCGAGCTTGTTTTTGCCGGGTGTAGCTTCATGTCGGGGACAAACGCAATTACCCCAGTATTGGTCGTGCCAACAATTGTTTTCAATAATATGTACATCTGCTGTGTCTATAAGCCTGTTTGCAAGCTCTGTTCCTTTTGCAAACTTGATTCTGAGAATTTCTTCCATGACAGTGTTCCGGCGTTCGTTCCATTTACTGATTTCAGAGGCCGAGAGTTTCAGATTTTTTCCAAGTACACGAGCGGCGTAACCGTCGATATTGGCAAATCGCATTTTAGTTGTACTTGCGTGAAATAAATTATCGAATTTTGCCGCTTGAAAAGCTGATTCAGCGCATAAGTATTTCAAACCATTGTAAACAACTGAACAGGGGAACATGTTGGACAAAAAGAAATATTCGTGCTTAAATTCTTTAATTGTGTTATCAGACATTTTATTGTTTCTCTTTTCCTTTTTTAGTTGTTTGAGTGCTTTTTTTCTTTTTGTAATGCTGTGTCAATTGTTTTATAATTTTACTGCAATATTCGTCTTTTTTGGCTAATTTAATGAACTCAAGCACAGTCATGTTGTCGGTCGTATTTAACCCATTGCTATCAGCAAAATAGTTACATCCGAGGTTATATGAGCCTGTTAATCTGAAATGCCATGTCGAAAAATGTTCAACTGTATATGTAGTATTACCGTTGGGATGTGCGTTGACAAACGCTTTGACTCTTTCGTCTACATTTAGGCGTATGATTATTCCGTCTTGCAAAGCGGAGAGCGCAGATTTCAAGTTGTCACCGTGAGCAAACAAAGCACGATTAAACAAACTATCATTTTTAGCGATAAAACAAGGTGTTAGTGTTAAGTCATTGTTGAGTATATAACCTTTTGCTATATTTTTTTTAACAGATGTAATAATAGTAGGTATACTATCTATATAATATATTTTTTGTCCGCAAATTGAGTCTATATAACGACCGTTAAAACCGACTGTAACACCATCGGATGGTGCGACAGATCCACTAAGGCCGGAATTATTAGATGTATAACCGGGTTCTGTATGATGGTAACTATTTCCGATACAGTCAGGGTTTGAAAACTTATCATGTAACTTACGGCAGTCATATTTATCATATAACTTACGGTAGTCATATCTACCGGTAAATTTACCCGAATAATCAAAATGGTCGTGGTCGCTACAATAGATGCGACCGTCGTAACAAAAGTTAATTATGCTTTCCATTCTTTTACTCCATCTAAACAAGTTTTTGCTACCGTTGTACATGGAATTATTTCAATTGCATCTAACAACACAAGTTCTTTTACCGGCATTGAAATTGTACATTCATCAGGATTTTTGACACCCTCTGCTGAAAGCTGAGATATACTTGCTGCACCTTTCCAGTAACATATTCGTCTTACGTTGGCCATTATTACTTCTTGATTGAGTCTTGCTTTGATTTCGCCGTAAAACACACCGCTGTTTTCGCCTCGTACTATAAATTTCTTTTTCATTTTGCTTTATTTCACTTTCTTTTTTTTTTTTTTTAGTTTTGGGTTTCGTAGTTGTCGGACATGTAGAAGCTTTCAGATTCATCAAGAATTTCGTTATAATCAGAGTTATCCGGCATTGTATTTCACCACCCTCTCTGAATTTCAAACGGGCGAGCGTTTACGCTTGCCAAAAAACCATGTTTTGAACCAAAACAATGTAATCAAAAAGTGGCTAATTTTTTCAAGATAAGCCTAAATTCAAGGCGAAAAAGTGTTGACATAGGAAAAATATGATGATATAATAGTATCAAATAAGGATAAAAACAAGATAAATCAGGGATACAGAATAGTACGGAAAGGAGTAAGGTTAGTGGAAGACATTCAAAAAAAGCAATCACGCCGTTATTTTTTAACGAACGACCCTGTTGTTGAATCTTTCTGGCAGGCGCAGAGTAACGTCCATCTGGCGATGAGAGTTCTTATCTGCAATTTCGTTGAACAATATGGTGTGGTTGATGTTTGTGGTGTTCTGAGTCTGGTTCCCCCCGATAAGGCAAAGGGGGGCGGCGGAAATGAATGAAGTCGAAAAAAGAGATGGTTGCTGGCGGGGCAGGTTCAATGTTCCGTGGGACGATGAGATAGTTTTAGGTTTTGTGGAGTCCCAATCTAACATTCATTCATCGCTCAGATTACTGGTTCACGATTTCGTATCATCGTTCGGTATGGTAGACCGTGTGAGTATTTCGTCACAACAGGTAATTGATGAACAAGTAAAGACTTCAGGAAAGCAAGCGTCACAAACTAAGCAAAAGCCCGTAAAACAGCAAGAAGCTAAACCCGTAAGCAGGAAAGTTACACAAACTATGAGCGACCAGCCCGATATGGCGGACTTGCTCAATCTATGACAGAAAAAAAAGGAGATAGATCTAAATGAGTCAAAAAATACTACAGGGAAGAAAAATAGTAGCAGGATTGGACATTGGTAACGGTTATACCAAGTGTTCTATTAACGGTGAAAAAGTGTTTGCAATTCCGTCATCAGTAGCTCATGTAACACATACACATGACATGAAGGCTGCTGATATAGGCGGAACTGTGTTGGATATTTTCAACGAAATGGACGCAAGATTTGATTCACCAACTGTTAAGTCCGTTAATACAAGACGTTTCTTCGGAAACAGAGGTCTTATGTCGGGAAAGCCCATGCAAGAGTATGATGTAATAGCTCATGTCAGCAAGGCTGATAATGATTTGAGCGGGATACTGGCGCTCGGAACACTTGCAGGGCGTTCGTTGCAATACTGGTACGAAGATAACGGTACATTACCCGACGACATGGTAAATGTACAAGTAGATATGGCACTTGCTCTGCCGATTTCAGAGTATCGAAAACACAGATATGCTTACGCTAAAGCGTTCTTAGAGGGCGACCATTATGTTACACTTGAAAATTTTGATAAGCCCGTAAGATTTCGTTTTTTGTTTGATTCCGTTCATGTGTTTGCAGAAGGAGAATCAGCGCAGTACGGTATGTTGTCTCGCGGCGAGGATTTTATGACAGCAATGCTTGAGGACATGCGAAAGCTCGGAGACCCTGTTGAGGGTATCACTGCCGCTGATGTTATGAGAGCCAAGAATACGATTGGAATCGACATAGGTGAGGGGACGACTAATTTTCCTGTTTTTCAATCAGGCAGATTTAATCCCGATGCAAGTATGACGTGTCCCAACGGTTACGGTTCAATACTCACACGTTCTATGGACAGACTCAGAGATGACGGTTATTCATTCAGTACACGTAAGCTTGTGACAGAGTTCTTAATTCAAGAACCCACGCCGATGAAGAAGGCTATGTACAATAAAGTGTCACAGGTTATAGCCGAAGAATCAATGGCGTTTGCCGAAGAAGTAAATATTGAGTTTGTTAAGTTACTTAACAGAGTAGGCACAACAAATGAAGCCGTGTTTGTTTACGGCGGTGGTGCAACGGAGCTTCAAAGTATACTTCATCCCATGCTGATGGACACAGTGCGTAGCTTTGGACAAGACGGTGTGCCTGTGTTATATATGGATTCACGGTATTCACGCTTGCTTAATTCCGTAGGGCTTTACGAAGCTGCACGGGTTGCTTCAGAGAAGTCACAGACTGCTGTTCCGAAAAAGCCTGAGGTTAATGCACGAAGTTTGGCTATGAAAGCGGCAGGATAACAGAGTTAAAATACGAAACAAGATTTCCTCCGTCGTCAATCTGCGGCGGGGGAGTTTTCTTTGTCTATGTACTATTAGAATAGAAATAATTGTTGCTGACTGCCAATATTTTATCATCAAATAGCGGAATATCACGCTCTGCAAGAGCTACTAAATTAGCAAGCACTAACAATTGATGTAACTTCATCTCTTCATCAGGGCTATTAAGGTTTGCCCCTATATTTTGATTCATAAAATATTTTACATAATCAAATACATCAGGCATTTTCTATCACTACCTTTCTTTTATTTTTTAATCGGTACTAACCTGTTGTGTCCATGCTCCAGATATTCTTCTATCAGAGCGTATGTTTCAGGCATGATAACATATTCGTTTGTTTCGGCTTTCAGAGTATTTAAGTTTTTACTTGTATGTTTTAACAACAGTTCAATGTCGCCGAAATCTTTTGTTCGTGTATATGGTTCGTTTTCCGGCATTGCCATAATCCATGTGTCTATAGCAACAACTTTCATACGCAAAATATCTTCGGGTCGTGCGGCGTTGAGTTTGAGTGATTGCATTTCAAGAATAGGTTTGAACTCAACTTCACCAACCATAAGCTCTAATGATTCAATTGAAGAATCTATTGCTGAAACATCATTGTTGAGCCAATTTTGTCCGAGATTATGCCGCATACCGACTTTACCGATAATACTTCTGATTTTTGAGTCAAAGTCCTGCCCCACAAAGTCAATATCCGTGTATTCATCAGGATTTTTTCGTACGTTGTTTAAAATAAGCGCAAAGCCCCCGATTGTGTTTAATTCAATGGGTTCTTTGACCAGTTCTCGTAGTTCGTTGTCCAAATCTGTAAGCGCTCTGAATAACGTCGAATTTTGTAAATTTAGATGTACCATTCCGGCATGTACCCCCTTGTTGCAAAATATTGACTTGCATATCTTAAATTTTCACGAGTTAAATCTGCCTTGTATCTGCGTACAAAGATGGTTAAAGCTCGTCTGTCGATGTTGTACAATTTTTCGAAAAAACGATTGAATTTGTCTTCATTGTCACAGAACAAGTTTTGAGCGATGTTCATAAAATTAAAATAATGAACAATCATCTCATACAAGTCAGTTTCATCTGATGTATCCTGTTCACGATTTTTCAAAGACAGTCTGTCATATCTCGGAATAAATGCCATGAGCTTTTTTCCTTTCTATTGTTACAAATCGTCGTAAGCTGTACAATTTTTGCTATTGTGTATAGGGTCGTTTATATCATTTTCCCCCGTTTGGTCGGGAATGTCAATAGAAAGGGGGTTGTAAATGTTTGATGCATTTATGGGCGGTAAGTCATTGATTCTGTTATATAAAATATTATGCGGATTTAATTTCGGTGTTAGTTTGCTGTCATATATGCAATCTTTATCTCTCGTAAGTAATATAATGCGGTCAAACACACCGAGTTCGTATAGCTTTGACAGGTTTTCCGGAATACTGTCGGCGGTTTCATCATGGCGTTCTTTGGGTACTCTTCTTGAAGGTCTGTTGGTTTGTTTCAGCATATTGAATCTGTCAATTGTACCTTGCCATGAAACAGTCTTAGATACAGCCATAACATGAAGCTCTGTAGAATAACCTTTTGACTTTAGTAATTCGTTTGTTTTTAATGGGGCATCGACAGTGCGTAGTGTTCCTTCAATTAACAGTGAGTATTTTTCAGAAGATAATTTTTCTACAAGACGCTCTGTAACTGCGCTTGCAAAAGCATGAGTGTAAAGAGCAGAATCGTCACCATAGTGTTTGACTATTTTTCTGAAATTAGGGTGGTGTTGACGATACTCGTCTCCGTTAATGATAATAAGATTCGGGTTATTTTCAAATTGAATATCATGTATAGTCGTTTTACCTGAACCGGGCTGACCTCCGCACAGTATTGCGTGTGGTTTTTGAGTTGGTTGTTTTTTTAATGTCAGTTTGGTAAAAAGTTTATCAATTTTTTTGTTTAATTGTTTATCCGTAAAGCTTGTTATATCAGACGATAGCATCAGGATTCACCTCGTATAAATATATTTGTAACTTATCAAGCTGTGTTTCGATTTCGGACAGTTCTTCATCACTTGCACCATACATGCTGTCCATTAAAGTAAATATTTCAGTTTGTGTATTGTCGATAGATTGTTTTTCCGCAGGGCTGAGTTGCGGCATTTCATCGGTGTCATAACCGTCTTCATAGCGAGAAAATGCAGCACCAATAGAGCTTGCATATTCACGAAGTATTTCAATCTTGAACGTAGTATCGTATATGGTTTCACTTTTTTTGTCAGTTATTCTGAATGTTTTAGTCATTGTTTATTTCTCCTTTTTTGTGTTTTATGGAATTGTTTTATTGAAATTCTTTCAATTCATCAGGCCAACATTGAATTTCTTTCCCATTTGTCAGCTCAACAAGCACATACGGGTAATCAAAATCAATAATTTCTCCAACACCCCAACCTTTGTACGGTTCTCCAAGCCTCACTGTATCGCCAATATCCATTTCGTCAATGTCCATTTGTTGTTTCCTTTTCTTTTTATATTAACATATGTATTCAGGTTCAAGCAATGCGTTTGTGACAATAATTGCCGATATTTCCGGTCTTGTGCATACCTGTTGCTTGAAACTCGCTTTCGGTATAACGAAAGGCACAGTTTATCATATCGTTATGCAGCGGGTAAAAATCCGTAAACTTTGTGTCGGCCCAACCCCAGTCGTCAGCCATGACTTCGACCCAGCCTCCGTAGTGTGGGAAGTAATCGGCAGTTCCGAACGTATAAAAATATTTATTCATTGCCATTTCTCCTTGTATTAAATTTTTAACCATAAAGCGGGGCGAACACCACCATAATCATAATTGACATAGTAGACATAAACGTAGACAATGCCGACAATAATGGCATAGGCGGCAGAATCACTATAGTAGCCGGGCGACCGAAGCCACCACCAATCGGATATAATTGATATTGTATTTTTGTAAGCATTGTATTCGTCGATGCTTAGTAAAAATAATTTATCTGTTGTATTATTGCCGCCGGGCGTGTCAAAGTCCGGGTTGTTATTATTTATAACTTTTGTTTTTATAATTCGTTCTTGTTCTTCAGGAGCAAAAGTGTTGTAGAATACTTTATTTAACCATTTGCGTATATCACTGTATTGCCATGTTATGCGTTTGTTGATTGTATGGTATGCTTTATCAGCAAGCGTTTTTTTACTGATTATTAACGCTCTATCGTCTTGCACATCAATAACTTGCCAGTCATATTTCCCGAATTGAATTATATCTCCGATTTTCATTGTTATTTTTCCTTTCAACTGTTTTTTAACGCCATTCTTGTCGTTGTCTGATGTTCCAGTTTTCGCGTTGCATTACGCTCCAAACGTCTAAATAATTGCTTGTATCACCGGACTCAGGGTAATATTTTTTCAGGCAATCCATGTATTCTTGTGTCAGCGCTGCATAGCGTTTGCAAAAATCTTCGCCGCAATCTTTTTCTAACTCGTTGTCAAATTCATAAATTCTTTCGTACATGGTAATATTTGCGGTGATGAGTCTGTGACATGCTGTGACAGGGTATTTCCGCACTCCTTTCTTTGTTAATCGAATTTATACGTGATATTTGCCTTATGCTGTTCTCCGCAGAGAGAGCCATAATGCCTACCCCATAAAACAGGTTTCCGTTTTACGGGAACAAGCTCCGGGGTATTGAAATAACGTCTTATTTTCTTTGGTTCACGCTTAATCCAAGGTTTATTTGGTTGTGGCGTTGTTGTTACAGCTCTGATTTCCTGTATAAGCTGTTGTTTTTCGTCAGGGCTGTAACAAGTAGCTTTATATATTGTCATAATTGCTGCTGCTTCGAGTAGTTCTCGTTTATCAGGGTGCTTTTCTAAGAGCTTTCGATATTTGTTGATGTTTTGCATGGTATCTCCTTTTGTTTTATGTCTTATTCTACCCCCATAGCTTTCCCTGTATGAGCTTTTAGTGCGTCACAGGTATTGGGGAGAGGGTAGGTCTTAAAATGTGTTACAGGCGATTATATGAGCCTGTTTTATGTCTGCTGACTACCCAAGAATCTCTGACGCTTTAGCGTTGAGTAGTTCAAAAATCTTTTGTTAAAAAGTGTGAATTATTTGTGAATTAAGCCTAAATTTAGGGCTAAAATGATTGACAATGTATTAAATTGTATGTTAGTGTGATTTTACTATTAACAGGCTGACTGCGGATTTAATATATCGACAGCAGCAGCTATCCGGGGCAACCCCCCGAAGAAAGGAGCACTATCATGAGACCATCAAGCGATAAATTCAAAGGCGCAGACATTTTCACGTACATTCCCGGCAAGCTCGTAATGGAAAACGGAAGACCCAAGGTCGGAACCATGACCAAAGAGGACGGAACAGAGGTTGCATGTGTTTATCACAGCCAACCTACAGCTCTTAACAAAGACGGCACACCCGCGAAGAAGCAACCCGAACCGACCGCATCCAGAGGCACATACCTGAACATGGTTATGCGTAACGATGTTGACAACGGGGAAAAGAAACAGGCATTACCGGGGTTCCGATATGGTTATGGACGTAATCCTGACGGAACCGAAAATAGAGAACAATGGGGTCAGCAGGGCACTTGGTATACTGCAAAGCAGATCAACGCTCTTTTTGATGCATGGACTCCCACCACTGTAGTGAGTCAAAAAGGTAATGACCTACCCGTGCTCTACGGTAAAGGTACAGTTATGGGTGATGATTATCACCAAAACAAAGGCGGTAAGAACAATGTGGAGCCCAACAAATATGCGTTTAAGGTCAACACAAAGGATGGACTGAGCGCTTCTGACCAGCCGCTTGATTATGAAGCTCATAAAGTAGAAACTAGGATAGCTCAAATCGAAAGAGCAGCCGCTAAAGAAGCTAAGAAATCTGCTGAACTTGCCAAAGCCGTTGAGCTCGTCAAGGCAGCCGGACTCATCAATGATATTCCGGAGATTCCCGAAGCCTCTGAAGTTGAAGCCGTGGAAGAGCTTTCTGCATAGTTGTTTATTGTTTGTTTGTTTGAGAGTAGTGTAGTTAAAAAAAATCCGACAGCCGTTAATGACTGTCGGATTTTTTTCGCCGTACGGCTATTCTGCATCATCGTAATGTTTGTGTTAGTCGGCTATTACATTTACAGCCGCTTTCGCCGCTTTTGCTGACGGAACAGGTGTTGCTTTGCCCGCTGTAGTAGCCACTTCTGCTGACGGAACAGGTGTTACTTCTCCCGATGCTGTAGCCGCCGCTTGCTTCTCAGCTTCTGCTTGTTCTGCTCTGCGCTGATTGCGAATCTCGGCTTTTTCTGAGATTTCAATCGAGCTTACGATGAAATCAGCAGGCGGATAAACTTTTTCGCCATTCTTATCAACATATGGCGTGGCATTAAGTCTGCCTGTCAGGACAACATGGTCGCCCTTGCTGACTAAATCCCAAGGCCCGTTGCCGGCTGTGTCTTTATTAACGAACGCTTTGAACGGAATGAAATCCGTCAGTTCGTCTGACACGCGGATAGCGATTGTCCCTTGAATGGTCTTACTGCCGTTGGTGTTTTGACGCGGATATATCTTTCTTGATAAACGCCCCGATACTGCTGCATAATTCATAATTTTTTCTCCTTAGTAAAATATATTGTCGAAATTCTTTGATTCCGCACTAATCCTAAAAGGCACTATGCTTGCATAGTGACATCGTTCTCCCCTAAAAAAAAAAAAATAACACATATCTCTGATGGACACAGTGGTTCACCCCCTGCATCCCTAAGTAATATACCCCTTGGAATTGTTCAACAGTATCGTGGTTGCAAGGACTAATTGAATAAATATTCAACAGAAGTTTGTAGCATTTGTAGCATTTTTGTAGCAATTTTTAGAGTAAAGTGCTACGCATTAAACCATTGCAAATAAAGGGTTAATTACTATTGTAGCATTTGTAGCATTAAATATGAGAACAGTATACGCGTGTGCGCGGTTTTAACAAAGATAGTAACAAGTATTAGTTACAAATATAGTTATAATATATATTATATATATTATGGCAAAAAATTTTGTAACAAATTTGCCCTACGCGCACGCGTGTGCGCGTGCACGCACATGTGTAGTAAACCTTGCTATTTTGCGCTACAAATGCTACACAAGGGTCAAACCATTGATATTACTCACTTTTTGACGTAGCATTTACCCAAAATTACTGCTACAAAAGTGCTACAAACAGGTAAAAAGTGCTACACGGTTGTGGTTTATGTGTGTGTCAAACACTATATATTGTGGTTTGCTTGTTTTTATGATTCAAAATCAAGTTGTTTCTGTCATTTTGTGATTTTGGGTGATTTCTTTTGGTTATTTACTGACCGTAATTTTACCATGATTGAAAAAATTGAAAAATTAGTGTTGACATCAATTCGATAATTTGCTATTATAAAGCAAAACGAGCTTGAATTTAGGCTTGTCTTAAAAAAGATAGGAGATATTTACAAGATGCCGAACATCAAAGATCACGGACACAGAATAAGCTTTTTTGCCACACCTGATGAAAATAATCAGCTTGAGTATTTTGTGTCTGCTCACAAAGACAGATGGCAGACAAAGGCAGATTTTGTGAGAGCGGCTGTTATTGACTACATAGCCCATCTGAACGGAGACTATGACTTGCCGACACTTGAAATACAGCGGCTTAATCAGCTGATAGATACCATTACGACCTTGTCAAGCAATGTAGGTTCATTGCAGGATATAACAGTCAATGGCTTTGGTTCTCTGTTAGAGCTGACACGAGGAAGTAACTACTTGGTTAATTACGATGATGACGGTGAAATAAACTGATTTTGAGAAAAGGACTGTAACAAACTATGGAAAACATGAACGAAAATTATGATACAAAAATTAACAACGCAGCTACGAGTGCAAACCAACCAAAAGCACCGGTAAAAATAAAATCACGCAGGACAGGCGTTCGTCCCCCGAACAAAAACTGCAAAAACACCGATCATGTGTTCTTGCGCGACTTTCCCAGACCGATGATGAACATTGCACAGGCTATGTTTCCCGCAGCAACACAGGTTGAAGCTATTATAGCGTTTATGATCAGTTCTCTCGGCATTAAAGCTGTTCCATCGGATTATAAAGTTCCCGGCAGAATCAGAGACATGGTCGAAGGCGCTGAACAAGGAACTATCGGCGGTCTTGTGTCCGATGTTGCCAGTTTGCACAAAGAAATTGCCAAGCTCAACGAGAGAACTCAGTTTTTGCAATTTCTTGCAACATACGCCATGATTCACGATGTTGGTGTTCGTAAAATCACACGTTCTCTTGACGAAGTCAATATGCTTGAAGATTCTATGTTTGAAGCTCTTTCAATAGCCGAGAAACAGTTCATTGAATACAAGCATGTTGTCAACGGAAGAGAAAGACGAAACACAAATTATTTCAAGAGAAACAGGGAGAATAACGCATGATTTGTTTATTGACTGAAAAACCGTCAGCCGCCAGAAATTTTTCAAAGGCTTTAGGCGGTGTGCAGGGAAATTATAAAGGCGAAGCTTATACTATCGTTTCTGCTCTCGGTCATTTGTTTGAGCTTGCTCCGCCTGAAAGACAGGTCGAACCGAGTATGACAGAGCGATACAAGCGATGGACAATTGATACTTTACCTTGGAATCACAATGATTTTGCATGGAGGCGTGAAAAGAAAGATAACGCAGGTAAGCTTCCGGGTATAGCATCTGCGTTCAAAACCTGTGATGAAATCTGTATCGCAACCGACGACGACCCCACAGGAGAAGGCTCGTTGCTTGCTTGGGAAATCATAGAGCATATTGGGTGGAACGGTAAGAAACTCACACGCATGTTCTTTGCTGACGAAGCGGCTTCAAGTCTTCAAAAGGCATTTACAGCAAGAAAAGCAATTGCAGGGCCGAGCTTTGACCCTGATTATCAAAAGGCTTGGTTTCGTTCCAGATTTGATTTTCTCACAATGCAATTTACACGGGTTGCGTCTTTGTGTGCGGGTAGCAACGCTGTTTTGAGACAGGGACGTTTGAAATCAGCCATGGTTTCCATTGTCGGCGATGGATTAAAGGCACTTAGCGAGTATAAGAAAATACCGTTTTATCAAAATCGCTTTCGTGATGAAAACGGAAACATGTATACCGACCCCGACGAGCCTGTGTTTCCGTCAAGAGACGAAGTTCCTGTTTCGTATAAAGATTCTGATGTCGTCCTAGACAGTGAACAGACGAAGTTTTCAGCCCCGCCTTTGTTATTAGATTTAGCGGCTTTGTCAGCACGTCTTGCGCCGTCGGGCTTCAAGGCTAAAGATATTCTTGCTGTATATCAAAAAATGTACGAAAATCAAGTTGTCAGTTATCCCCGTACTGAGGATAAGCATATAACGTCTGAGCAATTCAATGAGCTTTTACCGCACGCAGATGCCATAGCTAAAATAGTCGGTGTAAACCCAAAGCTTTTGACTGTAAAACAGCCGCGTAAAACCCATGTCAAAGAGGGTATGGCGCATGGTGCTAACAGACCCGGTATGAGTGTTCCCGCTTCGCTTGACGCTCTTAAAACAAGCTACGGGCCTATAGCTCCGAAGATATATGAATTGCTTGCTCGGAGTTATCTCGCAATGTTATCTGCTGATTATGAGTATTTAAGCCAAAAGGGTCATGTTAAAGATTATCCGACGTTTGTGGCGACTACTCAAGTTCCTGTCAGCTTAGGCTGGAAGCAAGTATTCAACGCAGATGACGACGATGCCGACAATAAGAATATAGGACGGCGTGCGTCGCCTTTTGTGCATGAAGGGTTTCCGCCCAAGCCGCCTACGCCTACGATGAAGTGGCTTATGATACAGCTCGGTAAGTACGATGTCGGCACAGGCTCGACCCGAACCTCGACATATGCTGATGTGACTAATGAAAAGACCCGGTTTCCGCTGATGATTGATACCAAAGGTAAAATAACACTTACACCGTTTGGCGAAACAAGTTATGCACTGCTTGAAAATACTATTATCGGCAATGTCGCTACTACGGAGAAGCTTCAGGCTGACATGAGAAATATAGCTTCGGGTAAATCCGATGCCGATGATTTGCTCGGTGAGGTCGCAGGTATGGTAATGTCTGACCTTGATACAATGAAGCTTAACGCTCAGACTAAGGGTTTGAAATCAGCAGGTGATTATGCTCAAAAAGAAAAGGTCGAAGCATTATTCAAGGGTAAGGATATTAAATTCAGTCGTGAGTTTGGCGGGCATCGGTTTACCGATGCAGAAATCACTGATTTACTGGCAGGCAAGATAATTACTGTAACCTGTCAGGGTAAAGACGGTACTTACGAAGCAACGGGACAGCTCGGTGAGGGCAATTTCAAAGGTAAAAAGTTCTGGGGCTTTCAGCGACAAATGGCAGTTAAGCCCGACGGAGTACCTGATGTATTCTTGAAACATGAGTTTACGGAAAGTGAAAAGCGCAAGCTCGAAGCAGGAGAAAAAATCCGTGTTGAAGGACTGTGGAGTAATAAAAAACAAAGTACGTTTTCTGCTTTCTTAGAGTTCAATCACAAGAAAAAAGAATTTAACATGACGTTTTAGGGGGTTTTAGAAATGGCAAAATTAACTTACGGAATACCGAAATCGCTTGATTCGTCTTTTCTTGACATCGAAGTGGCTGTTCAGAACAAAGATGGCTTGGGTATGCGGTCTGTCCCGCTCAAGGTCATAATGATAGGAATAATCAGTATTATACTCATTATGTTCATTTTGTTCAGGACATTTATCGGTCAGGCGGGTCTTCTCGTAATTGTGCTGTTCGGAGGTGTTTGGGCATTATTGACTGCAATGCTTGTTAAATTTGACAAGACTCGTCGCATGGGTGTAGAGCTTGTGCCTGTCATGTTGAATTATGTTTCAAAACCCAGCCGTATAGTTAATACCATGAAGAAATCTGACAGTTATGCTTTTATGTCAATACTGGGCATTGAAGAAGTAGAGAATGACGGCAGGCTTTTATTTGCCGATGGCAGTCTCGGATATGTTTACAGCATTGTCGGTTCTGCTTCAACTATGCTGTTTGCAGAAGACAGAGACGCAATAATTGACAGGTTTGATACATATTTTCGCAAGGTCGATGTTGATGTTGAACATATTTTGATTACAACCAAAGAATCTCAGAGAATACACAATCAGCTTGCAGCTTTGGAAAATAAATTTAATAAGCTCGAAAAACCATGTCGCGATTTGGTTAATTTAGTAAATCAACAGCGGAAAACCCTGAAAGAATATGTCGGGGGCAGGTTTCAGAGTATTCATCAGTATTTAGTTCTGCGGGCAAAAAATCAAGAAGCGTTACAAATAAGCGTAGCAGCTTTGGTTACTGAAACAAGTAACAGCTCTATGGTGTTCCGCCATTGTGCGTCGTTGTCTAAAAGACAGGTTATAGAGTTTTTACATGGTATTTTCGGTTCTCACAAAGTATATACAAATTAGGCAATAAAACAAAATACGAATACAAAAGGTAAAAGTGCGTTATGAATAAAATTTTAAGTAAACCAAAAAAAGGTTTTTCCCGTAAAACCATAGGGTCGCATCCCATTTTGTCGGCAGTTCGCCCGGACGAAGGTTATGTGTTTTGTTCTGATTATTTCAAGTTAGATAATGGCGGTACTGTCGGCTGTGTGCTTGCTTTTACGCATATAGCAGGCGCAGAGGACAGGTTCGCTCCGTTCTGGGGTGTTCATATGCTTCCCCGTAATTTACCCGACGGCGTAACCGCTATTAAATTTGAGCAAATTTGTCGTATGAGTGACACTCAGTTATCCGATTTGGAAAAGAAAGCTGAAGATTCAATTGCAATCGAATCTGTTGAAAGTAAAGGTACAGTTCGACATAAACATAAACTGTCAAAAAGCGCACGCGATTTACAAGTAATAACGGTTGAAATAAGCAATGGCGCAACATATTTGACAGTCATGTTTCGTTTATTGTTAAAAGCTCCTGATATTGAGTCGTTAGATACTGCAATAGTCAGGATTCAATCACAGTACACAGACTGGTATCAAACGCTTCAAGCAGCGGCTTTGCACGGAGAACAACGCAGAGAGCTTTCGACGTTACTCAGTCCTAATAGTAAGAAGTCGGGAAAGCCGTTTGGCTTGACATCTACTGAGTATGCGGGCGCTTATTCTCTTGTAACACGAGGTATTATTGATAAAACAGGAGAGTATATCGGCGTTATGTCAGGAGATTATAATTCGTCGGCTGTATTACTTGATATAGACGGTTTCAAACGGCACGTTGTTATATGCAGTGAAGAGAAGTCGTACTTGAATAAACAAGAAAGAGCGTCGTGCATGTGGGGGTCTAAACTGGGGCAGGCGGCGTTGTTAAACGGTCGGCGTGTTGTACATATGATATTGGATGGTTCGAATTTATCTAATATGGGGCCTAAGTTTGCGAGCATTACGTCGAACTTGAACATGAATCAGGGTGATGTTAATATGTTCGAGATGTTCGGCGAGCAAGACGACGAGCTTGCTATATTTGCATCGCAAATGGACAAGCTGACTCTTATGGCTGAACATGCGTATCCTGCTACGGATCACGACAGGAGTATTATACGAGGTTCATTCAAAGACATTGTTTCACAGTTTTATGTCGATAACAGAATGTGGGCGGAGAACGCTCAGAGTAACAGAGATGTTTTGCGTGTTGTCGGAATACCCCATAATGAAGTTCCGAGATTGCGTATGTTTGTTGCATATCTGGAACAAAAACGCAAAGAGCTGACTAACGCAGGTGCGAGGGACGACGAAGAGCTACATGCGTTCTCTGTGCTGCGTGCGGCGTTCTTAGACTTGCTGCAAACCAATGGCGATTTGTTCGATGTACACACGTCAGGTAAGATTAACAAGGTCTCAGGGGCTCCGAGAGCAGTGTATGATTTTTCGGGCTTGAGAGAGCGGGACAGTTCGCTTGGCGTTATGATGGCGCAGTTCGTTAATATTTTAGGCTTTGCCTGCGGTCATCTGTCTGATGGCGATTTATTGCTGATACATGGAGCTGAGATTATGTCCGAGTCTGTCAGAGATTATGTCGGTGCAAAGCTCGGAGCGTTGATGGACAGAGGCGGACGTGTTGCGTTTTTGTATAACAGTATGCCAAAGGTTTTAGACGACAAGCCGTTCTCGCGCTTTGATAAGGCTGATTACACGATATTTGGCGGTATGACGCAGACTATGGTTAATGATTATAAAAAATCACTTGGTTATGATATGCCGCCTGATTTAGAAGCCGCTTTAATAACAAGAGACTCGCGAGTGTTCTATGTACATAGGGATTTTGATAATGTCGTGTTTCATTGTGATTTAGATTTAGGGATGTGAGGATAAAAATGGAGATTCGTAAGCTGTTAGCTGAGGCGCGTAGTGTGAATTGTGCGAAAAAGATATTGGCAAAGCATTTGAGTAGGTTTGATACGTTTGAAGAGAAGCGCTGCTTTTTTGATGAAATATTTAAGTTGGACATAGGACAGGATTCGGACGAGAATTTAGTAGCTAAGTATGCTGTATTTTTGCAAGAATGGTGTATTTGGCTTTCTCGCAACGCAGATTGTGCGGCGTAAGCTTTTTTGGGGTATACGCTTTGTGAGTTGTATAAGAGCGTTGAGGCTTGAATAAGAGACACAGGACAGGGGAGCGTGTGCGTCGGAGACAGGTGCGTTGTTACATAAGCTAACCCGAATTAAATTCGTGTCAGGTGCGTTGTTACATGTTTTGTGATATAATGTCACTGAGAGGTAAAGCTTATGTCTTACTACGACCACACGAATAATCCGCGTGAATATGAAAATGACGAGAATTTTGACTATAGGCAGCTTTCCAAGCATTTGCGAGATTGTATAGCTGATTTGGAAGAAGGATATGTTCGTAAGACTGTGCAAATAGATTGCTTGTGGCAGAATGTATATGCGGGTATTAACAGTGCGTGCATCAACGAGGGTGTGTTGACAGAAGAAGAGGGAAATTATTTGTATAATAAGCATTTGTTAGGAAACTAAGTAAATGGAATTGGATTTATCTAATATTGAGAAAAATCATAGCAAACATTATGGCGGCAGAAATGGTCGCAAAATGTGTATTATTCTTGATGGTGTAGAATACATGGTTAAGTTTCCCGACAGGGCGAAGCGTAATCCGAATATGAGTTATACCCATGATAATTTCAGCGAACATATAGGTTGTCGCATTTTTCAGTCATTGGGTATAGACACTCAGGACACGCTTTTAATACGGGATACACATACCGGTAAAGTTGTAGTTGCATGTAAAGATTTAGAACAAGACGGTTTTGTGCTTAAAGAATTTGCTTTTATGAAAAACGCAATTATTGAGAGTGAAACGGGTGGTTATGATACCGAGTTAGACGAAGTATTAAACGCTATTGACACACAACAAATTCTTGACAGAGATAAATTGACAGCGTATTTCTGGGATATGTTTGTCGCTGATGCTTTAATCGGTAATACTGACAGACATAATGGTAATTGGAGTTATTTGAAGAATATTGTTACAGGTGAGGTTAAGCTGTGTCCTGTATATGATTGCGGTTCATCTTTGTATTCACGCATCGAAGAAGCGGGAATGGACGATGTGTTAGGAGATAAGCTGAAAATTGAAGAACGTATATATGCTTTTCCTTATTCGCAAATTAAGCAAAATCATAAGCATATCAGATACGCTCAGTTTTTAGCAACGACTGATAACGAAGATTGTTTATCAGCTTTAAGTAAAATAAGTAAGCACATTGATATGCAAAAAATCAACGAGATAGTTGATGAAACACCGTATATGACTGATATGCATAAGATATTTTTGAAGACTATGCTTGCTGAAAGAAAAGAAAGAATTATTGACAACGCTTTGGCGAACAATCCCAATATTGTTAAAATGTCTGATTATTTGTATTCTGTCAATTATGACGTACCTGATTGTACGGGCACTGATAGGGAAGAGTATGATATTCAGTATGAGGGTTAATAAAAGAAAGGGGCTTGCTGTATGGCGTTGAATCACACTTTGATGCATAAAAATATTCCTGTTGCCGACGTTGAAATAAACAAAGAATTGGCGGCAATTGTTAAGATTGGTGAGATTTATGATGTGCGTCGAGTTCCTGTTGGTGTAAATTCGATAAAAGGTAATATTTCACTTAAAGAAATCAATTATTGGCTTAAAAGCCGCTCTATTCCGGCAAGCCGCGCAGGCATACAGAGCTTATATGAAAGGCTTGATATACAATCGCCCGAAAGCCTCATATTTGAATGTCACGGGCTGAGTCTTTCAGACCATTATTGGCTATGTCCTGTAGATTTGAATTTAGATTGGCATGATGTTAATTTCTTTGAAAACGATTTTTCGCGTGATGTAGGTAAATTATTATTTGGACAAAATGATGATACTAAGGAAAACATCAATCTTATGTCGCCTGATAATACTGCCGATGGCTGTCTTAAAAAGGCGTGGGTTATTCGTGAAGGGAAACGCTGTCTTATTAAAAGCGGAACTAAGCCTTTTCAGCAAGAGCCATATAACGAAGTAATCGCAAGTGCACTTATGCGACGGTTTGGTATTTCGCATGTGCCGTATACGTTGTTTTATGATAATGACGAACATGATGCGCCGCTTTGTGTTTGTGATAATTTCTTATCTGTTGAAACTGAGTTTGTTTCAGCCGCTAAAGTAGCAAGCGTACAGAAGCTCGGTGATACTGATTCGATTCTCACGCATTTATTACGTTGTTGTGAAACGGTTGGTATTGGAAATATACAAGGTTCTATAGATAAAATGATAGCGTTGGATTATATTATTGCGAATGAAGACCGCCATATGAACAATTTTGGGTTTATCAGAAATGCCGATACGCTTGAGTGGGTTGGGTTTGCGCCGATATTTGATAGTGGTACGTCGCTTTGGCATAATTCGTTAGACATTGGAAGCAAGATAGCGTGTAAGCCGTTCAGACAGAATCACGACAGACAGCTTGAGCTTGTGTCGGATTTAAGTTGGTTTCACAGAGAAGCACTTGAGGGTTTAGGAGATGAAATTTGTGATATATTCTTGGGTTCAGCTTCGATAGGGGCTTTGCGTTGTGATGCACTTATTCGCTATATTAACAATCGGTCGAGAGTAGTTAATCGGATGAAAAATAAGCTAAAGGGGAGTGAAACATGAGTTTAGAGCCTGACATTTTTTCATGGTTAATGATTGCAATTGTTACAGTTGCTTCGTTTGTGGCGTATTTCCCGCAAGCAGTGCGTTTGATACGAACTAAATCGTCTGATGACATAAGCGTGCTTTCGTGGAGTATTTGGCTCGGACAGTATTTAATTATGTTGAGCTATGCTATAATTTATACGAGTGATATAGTATTATGCTTGGCTTATGGCATTGAAGCGGCGGCTTGTTTTTATATTATTTTTCTGACGCTGAAATATCGACGGGTTAAAAAAACGACAAGCAAAGAAACAGATTGCATTGAAGTGCCCGAAGGTTTGGAATGGTTTCCGGAGTATTTTAAGAATTTTACAGAGCAGGTTGCTGCCGGGCCGAAAGTCACTTACGAAGAAGCTATGAAGCTGATGAGGTCTGATAGTTGCGAAAGAAAGTTGTCTGATTATTACTCTGACCTTGCGGAATATGAATTGTAGGGGATTGTGTTATGCCGACAAAAAGCATTTATAAAAACATAGTCATAAGTACGCAGAGTCAGGCGGACAGGTTTGAAGCGGCGTTGGAAATGGCTGTTGCCGGTAAGCTGTTGAATGATTCTGTTTACATAGATTGCAGAGAAATAAAGGGTGACGAAATAAGAGCGTTTTTCGGAGATAAGCCGAAATGAGTGAGCGATATTATGAGCATTTTAAATTGATTCTTTTTTCAATTCTTTCAAACTCCTTTACAATAGGAGTTCATAAGATGTAACAGCCGTTTTTTTCGTCAGGGTTGTAATTTTCTAAAACCAAACCAAAATCTATGCCGTCGTTTTCAATTTTGATTGTAGCAAGATATTCCTCTAGCGTCTTGTATTTTTTCTGACTCGGCAAAAATAATTCAATTTGTTCTTCTGTGAATAAGTAACTTTTATCATATGTGGTGGCCATTTTATCCTCCTAAATTTTGTAACTTTTTGTTACACATGAATGTATTGTAACATAAACAAACAGAGATGTGAAAGGTTTTTTATTAAATTATTTCAATTTGTTCAATATAATCTTAAAATCAGGCTTCTTTCAAATCAAATAAGAATATTCCAATCTCTTATTTTTCAGGAGGTTTTGAAAAACATAAAACAAAAAGAGAGCTTTTTTCAGGCTCTCTTTTCTTAGTTTTGTTGAAATTTTTGAATTATTTGTTGATTTTGTTGAAACATTATGACATAATAGCCGGAAAAGAACGTAGGGGAGTGTGTTTTTTATGGCTATAGACAAAGAAAAAGCGCTTGATTTTGAACAAAATAAGGAACAGGAAGAACTTATAAATAAGCATATACCTTGTTTGTTTAGTGGCGAAGATGTTATTATTTATAAATTAGGTCGTGAATCTATTGTAGAAGAAGGCTCTGATTTGTCCAATTACTTAAACGATTCTACCAAAAATCAACAAGACGCAGCGTTAATGTTACGGTTTGCCCCTGACTATGTTTTAGCTGTTAATACAGGGTCTAAGCCAAAGCTTTATTTTTTGGAAGTTAAATATAGGGCTTCTCCTATGTGTATTCTTGAAAAGATTAAGATAAGGCAAGACAAGAAGGATATTATTCTGAAGCGTGATAAAGTCGGAGCCATTACAAAAGAAGCTTTGTTATCATATAAGAGATATTATCCTGACACAATTGTTTTGATGGTATGCACATATAATTCGGATTTAGTGATGGCTCAATTTGTTAATAAAATTGAGTGTTTAAGTTGTTTTCGTGATAAAACTTATGAAGGTTATTGCAATGACTGTCCAATGAAAGTTGGCAGTTTTTCCGATGATAAAAAGATGTCGGATTTAATAGGTGATAAGAACGCTATTACAAGTGTGGATTTTGGTGTTTTTATTCCTGTGGTTAAGTTTTTTGAAAAAGAATTGGAAATACAAATCAACGAAGATAAACTTGAAGATTTAAGAACAGAAGTATTAGAACAAGAAGATCTTATAAAGTTTAAGTATCTTGAGAAGAGAGTGTCCAAGGGTCGCATGGCGTTTGATAAAATAATTTATTACAAAAACAGAATATTATATGATTTGCTTCAAGCAAAGTGCGATTGGATTGATTTTAAGGTTTATACAGTATTCGAAGATAAGTTTTTTCATTTGGATAAGGATTGTGGATATATAGTTTCAAATAATAATAAAGTTGGTTTTGTTTCAATTAAAGATGCACGAAACTCAGGGCTTGAGCTTTGTGAGGCTTGTAATAAAGCTTACACGCTTACTTGATAATAAAAAAGGTTGCAATTTTTGTATTTTTTGTGATATAATTTTAGGTAAAACGATTAAGAGAGATGAGGTTTTAAGTTATGAAATTTAGCAAGCTTTTGGCATTGGTTGTTACTATGTTGTTGATGTCGATGGTTGTTGTTGCTTGTAATAAGCAGGATGAGCCGATCGTAACACCTGAGGTAACACCGGTTGTTACACCGGAAGCAACGGTTGATGTAACGCCGGATGTTACACCTGCCGCCACAGAAGAGCCTGTTGGCGGTGGTGGTGGAGATGGTAACGGTAATCAAATTACCGACACACCTACAAACATAGATTGGTCAACAATAGAGGTAACTCCGGCAGAAGCTTTTGAATATGAAATTTTTATACCGAGTGAATTTTTTACTAACAAGGTTTTAGAGTGGCTACCCGGTGATGATGAGTTTTTAGGTGGTTTATCTTCTGACATGTTTCTAGATTATTATAAAACAGTACCGCAAGACATAAAAGATACGGAAGCAGTTGTAATTACGGGATATGATTTTTCAAGAAAAGATACTATTATACGAATACCTGATGAAATTGATGGCAGACCTGTTTTAATAATTGGCATATATAGTCTTTCCCCCGCATCTTATGATTCTGTAAGATATCGTAGAGATGGTGTTGAGCATGTAACAGAAGCAATTTACATACCTGATAGTGTTATCATAATTAGTAAGTATGCTTTTTATGAACTTTCTACTTTATCCGAAATCAGATTACCCAATCCTGATAGTTCATTATATATAGATGAATTTTTCGTTTTTGACAAGTGTAAATCTTTGATAAGAATTGATTACCCCGACAATTTATACCTTGATGGAAAGTATAGTTATGTTGAGCTTGGTGGTAGTAGCGAATTTGAGTCTTTGGAAGTGATAACCTTTCCGGCTACCGCTAAAAACGTTGTGGAATCATGGCGAGAATATGAACGAGTCACCACACATTTTTCCCATGAAATAGTTTTTAGAGACTAATATAGCATTAAGAATTAACTTTAACAGAAGAGAGCTTGAAAAAGCTCTTTTTTGTTTATAATTAACCTTACAAATAATAGTGCTAAAATTTTCACAACAACCTTGACTTTAGGCTTGTTAGCTGTTATTATTGACTTATTCAATTTATCAGAGGTGTATAATATGTCGGTAAAAAAAGTGTTGATTTTTGTTTTAACAATATGCATTGTTTTTTTGACTTTATCTTTTTCTTCCAACAATAAAGCATTAGCATCAAATACAGGGGTTTCTGAAAATAATTCCGAACAAACAGTTAATTATGGCTTAGAAAGCCGTGTAATTGAAATAGGTAAAGGTTTTCGTAAATTTTGGAATGACCTTTTTATAGGCTCATCGGCGACAACAACTACAGTAAGTTATGTTTTGCCTAATGGTACTACGGCCGGTAATGCCGGGGGTGTTTTGGGGTCAGCAGTTGCACATGGTACTGATTTTGTTTCGGGTCTTGTTAGTTTTGTAACAGGCTCTTCCGGTTCTGCAAGTTATCAAGCTCTTCAAAATCTTAAAACAAGCGAGGGTGGTACCCCCTTATTAGATTATGCGCTATATGGTTTTACATTGACTGAGCTTGGGTTGTATGAAACGGGTAAGGAAGATGGTTTTTTAATTTTCAGACCGGTTATGGGTGCGATTCTTTATGTGGCATATTTAATGACATCGCTTGTTACATCGCTTTTCATAGTATGTATAGATTTTCTTCAATTTTTTAATCCATTTGCGTGGATAGCGGGCGTTGACCCTTGGTTAGGCGGAGCTGCTGTTGGTTGGATTCCAAGCGTAAAAGGTACAATGTTTGAACCGATTGCTGAATTTGCAGGCCCTGTTCTTCAAACTTTGCAAAACCTCGGATTATTATTAGTACCTATTATGATAGGTGTAATAATAACCTCTGTGTTTCTTTTCAGAAAAACGCATGGAGTGGGTAATAAGATATTTCGTGTTGTTATAAGACTTGCTGTTGTTCTTGCCGCTATTCCTATAATAGGTGGTTTATATACAGGTTTTCTTGTAGCAATGTCTGAAAGTGTAACTAATATTGACGTTGGAGCATCTCGTGTTATTGCAAAAACATTAGTTGATTTTGAAGCGTGGGGTATGAATCAGCGCTTGTCATCCCCTGAAGCCAAGATACGACATAACGGAAAAATACCCAGAGAAGGTTATACTGATAACAGTTTAGCTGTTAGTCTTCTCTCTCTTAAAATAAATGAACAAAATTATCCATTATTGAAGGATGGTTATCAAGTTGCAAACCCGTGGAACACTGCCGAGCCTGTTGCAACTAAGGAATATAAACCTGACAGCGAAGAATTAAGAGATCAAATTAACGCTATGATTATTCGTTATATGCGTGGGGATAAATTCATGTCATCAAATTATGATCTTTTTGTAAGAGTTGATTTGGATTTGTTAAGTAAAGACAATGAAGACTTTAAGAAAGATGTTAGTGGATGGTTTGAACTTAAAGATGATGATTTTGTTAGTATAGAAAAAGCTCCAACTATTTGGACGGGCAGTGATCTGTCGATTTTTAATAATGGTGATTTGATTATGGGGGGTGCTGGCACATATGCGAGTAATGGTTCGAGTAATTCTTCTGCAAGAGTTAATGAAACAATTGGCCTTTCAACAATGGCTATGTATAATTTTCTGAACTCGTCTTTTTCCGAGTCAGGTGTTATAGTTTATTCACCCACTAATGTTCCGTCTTTGTTTTCAAGACAGTACGCTTTTTCAGTTAATGCTGTAGGTACAGGCCTTACTCGTTATCTTAATGTAATAGCGTCTGTTATGCAGCTTGTTGTGATTTTAATTATTGGGCTTTTCTATTGTCTTGGTATGTTTTTTAATAATCTTAAACGCGGTTTTAGTGTTTTGTTTAATGCCCCGTTGGTGTTTTTGGGTTCGTTTCAGGGTCTTGCGAAAGTCTTGGGGGCTGTTATGCTTATGATTGTGGAAATACTCGGAACAATGTTTATGTACAGCGTTGTTGTTGAGTTAATAATAATTTTCGATGCAGTTGTTCAAGAAATGTTCAATAACATGGGCGGTGGGGGTAGTCTTACTCGTATGTGGCTTATGATGTTACCTTTACTTAATATCATCATGTACATTTTCCTCATCAAGCTTGCTCTCAAGTTTCGCAAGCAGTTTATCAAAACCGTTGACGAAATTGTAATGTCAGTTGTTGATAAGTTTGTAATGGGTCTTTCTCAAGGCTCAATGCAACCGGCTATGGCGGGTGGCCCGTCGCCCGGAGGTGCAGGGCTGGGCGGAGCGTTGGCAGGTGCAGCGGGCGCAGCAGGGCTTATGAACTACGCTAAGAAGCGCGGAGCAAAGTCCGGAGGCGGTGATGACTCAGGCGAAGCAGGTGTGCGTGATGTCGGCGGCGACGATGACAGTGATGGCGGCGCAGGCGCTATTGACGGCAGCCCTGCGGGGGATGTTATGAAAAATATTAGTAATATAACAGGTAAAGGCGGTAATAGCGAGAATAATTCAGGCTTTGACCATGACGACGCTGATGGCGGAAATAACGAAGCCATGAACACTATGATGGGCAATATTAACGATATGTTCGGTTCGGGTCAGGGCTCAGGTGAGCTAAGCGAAGCCGCCGGTGAAACAGCAGGTAATACGGATGAAGCCGCAGGCTTGAATAAACCGTCCGGCAATGCTTCAGGCGGAACAATTGATGGTGCTTCGAGCGTACGCAAACAAGAAGAAATTGATGAAGTGGCAAAACAGAAGAAAAAAGAAGCCGTTGCTAAACATGCCGCCGGAGCAGTTGTTCATACAGGTGCAGCTGTAGCTAAGGCTTATGCGGGCGATATGCAAGGTGCCGGAAACAGCGCAATGAACGCCGCACAAAGCGCCAGACAAGCGGGAAGAGCAAATAGTGCTGACAGCAAGCAGCAATACAGAGAGCAAGCTACGCAGGAAGTTAATGCGGGTAAGAAAAATACCGATAGCTCCGCAGATGCTATTGGCAGAGGTATTAAAGATGGAGCTAAGGAAAGCGTTAAAACCGAAGCCAAAGGTGTTGCAGGCGGAGCGGCAGGCGTTCCCGACGGAGGCGGCGGCATAGATGGTGCTGTATAGCGTGTAACAATCAGAATCCCCCTCACGGTTGAATCTGTGGGGGGGGGGGGGGGGTTTTTTTTTTTGGGGTTTTAATTTGTTTTTGGGGTTGGGTGTTTTTTTTTTTTTTTTTTTTTTTTTAAAAAAAATTTTTTCGAAAATTTTTTATTTTTTTGAAATTCCC